>WNEZ01013180.1_pt1 | contig 17811 bp, 18 predicted proteins | sample 5400521 | NCBI WGS metagenome assembly WNEZ01 (sample SAMN13153339, study PRJNA577476) | soil metagenome | isolation source: 120 cm saprolite under Douglas fir tree site 2 hole 1 replicate 1 | place: USA:California | collected 2015-04-18
AGCTGATGAGCCGGCACGAGGTGCTCGCCGTCGAGATCCGCGATCCGCGCGAGCAGGAGCTGCCGGACGTCGGCGACCTGTGGCTCGTCGATCCGGAAACCGGACGCCAGGTACGCGTCGACACGCGCAGCCGGGCACTGCGCGAGCGCTTCGCGGAGGCGGCTGAGCTGGAACGGAGCGGCGTCGCCCGCGTCCTCTCGGCGCTCGCCGTCCCGCACACGGTCCTATCGACGTCGGGCGACTGGCTGCGGCCGTTCGCGGCGTTTCTCGGAGCGCGCCGGTGAGCTTCGGCCACCCCCTCGTGCTGATCGCACTCGTCGCCGTGCCGGCGCTCGCCGTCCTCTGGCGCCTCCAGGAGCGCCGGCGCGAGACCCAGGCCGCCGCGTTCTCGACGCCGGCGCTCATGCCGAACCTCGTCTCCGGCCGGCCGGGCGTACGCCGCACGATCCCGCTCGGGATCCTGCTGGCCGCGCTCGTCGCGCTCATCGTCGGTGCCGCGCGACCGCACACCCACGTCAGCGTCCCGCGCAAGGAGGCGACGGTCGTGCTCGCGATCGACGTCTCCCGCTCGATGACGGCGCAGGACGTCCAGCCGACGCGCCTCGACGCCGCCCGGCACGCCGCGGAGGCGTTTCTCACCAAAGTGCCGAAGGAGTACAGCATCGCCGTCGTCGGCTTCGGCACGCGCGCGTTCGTCGCTCTGCCGCCGACCACCGACCGCGTGCTCGCGAGCGACGCGCTCGAATCGCTCGCGCCGAGCGAAGGCACGGCGATCGGTGACGCGATCGCGCTCGCCACCAAGCTCGGCACACGCCGGAGGACGAGCGACGACATCGTGCCGCCGACCTCGGTGCTCGTCATCTCGGACGGCGCGCGCGACGGCGGCCGCACCGCACCGCTCGCAGCGGCACGCAGGGCCCGCGCCGCCCACATCCCGGTGTCGACGGTGCTTGTCGGCACCCCGAACGGCATCGTCACGAACAGGCTCGTCGGCGGCTACCAGGAGCAGATCCGCGTACCGCCAAGCCCGAGCACGCTCGAGCAGATCGCGCACGTGAGCGGCGGTGAGTTCTTCCGCGCCCGCACGAGCGCAGCCCTGACCTCGGTCTACAAAAAGCTCGCGACCCGCGTCGGCCATCGCAGGGAGAATCGCCAGATCACGGATCTCTTCGCAGGCGGCGGCATCGTCCTCCTGCTCGTCGGGGGCGGCCTCTCCACGCTCTGGTTCCGGAGGCCGGTTCCGTGAGGCGGCTGCTCACCCTCGCAACGCTCGTCGTCGCCTGCACCGTCGTTGCCGCGCCCGCGTACGCGACGAACGAGTGCCGCGGCCTGCAGGTGTGCGTCCCGGTGGCGGGGCCTTGGGTGCTCGCGACGCCGGGGCAGGTGGAGTTCCAGCTCGCGTGCCCCAGGCGCTTCGTGGTCGGCGGCCTCGACGCGGAGCTCTCGACCCGCGGAATCGACATCGGGTTCGTCGGCAACCTCGGGAGCCCGGTGAACCCCGGCATAACCACGTCGAAGGAGGCGGTCTTCCTCGGGCGGCTCGTGCGCGGCCGTGACCCCGCCGCGAGCTTTCGCCCGCGCATCGGCTGCGTGCCGGCCTCGGGAGGCGGGCAGCGGACCCCCACCGTGTATCACGCGTTCAGGCCGGGAACGCCGAGTGTCCGCCACGTGACCCAGATCGCCGTCCGACCGGGCGGCGTTCGGCACTACGTCGGCCGCTGCGCGCGTAACGAGCGGCTCGTAGCTGCGACCCACGCGATCGGCTTCTTCGGCACGACGCCGCCGTCCGTCTCGGTCGCGCGCGCGGTCCACGTCGCGCAGCGCGTGGCTGCGGGCCGCGTCAAGCTGACGATTCGCGCAGGGCACGCGATCGCCGGTAGCCGCGCCGTCGTCCAACTCGACCTCCTGTGCGCGCCCCGATGACCTTCGCCCACCCACTCCTCTTCCTGACGCTGCTCGTCATCCCCGCAGCGCTCGTGGCCCAGCGGCTCGCCGCCCGACGGCGAATGGCGTACGCAGTGCGCTACACGAACGTCGACGTGCTCGCGTCGATCGTTTCAGCGGGACGCCCGTGGCGGCGCTGGGTCATGGCAGGCGTGTTCCTGCTCGCGCTCGCCACCTTGTGCGCGGCACTTTCCCGACCGCACATGCACCGGCTCGTGCTGAATGAGAACGCAACCGTCGTCCTCGTTCTCGACGTGTCCGGCTCGATGGAGGCGCAGGACGTAAAGCCGACCCGCCTGGCCGCGGCGCAAAAGGCGTTGCACACGTTCCTCGCGAAGGTGCCGGCGCGTCTCAAGGTCGGGCTCGTCCTCTTTGCGGGCGAAGCGCAGGTCGCGACGCCGCCGACGACCGACCACGCCCTCGTCGGCCAGGCGATCGACGACGCGGATTACTTCCACGGCTTCGGCGGCACCGCGATCGGCGACGCGATCGCGACGGCCGTGCAGGTCGGCCTACACTCGGCCGGCCTGAACGGCAGCTCCGTCACCGCGGCGTCCTCGCTCCGGAGCCTCGCGGCCTACGTGAAAGTTGCAGCCGTGACGGCGAAGCCGCGCGCAGCAAGCACACTCGTTTCGATCCTCTTCCTCTCGGACGGCCACCAGACGCGCGGCATCCTCTCGCCGCTCGCGGGCGCCAACAAGGCGCGCGCGGCCGGTATCCCCGTGTACACCGTCGCACTCGGAACGACCGGGAACACGACGATGCGCGGCTTTCCCGGCTCGTTCAACGGCGGCGGCGTCATCGTCCCGGGCGGAGGCTTCGGTTTCGGCCGGCGCGGCCTCGCGCCGGACCCGAAGACGCTGCACGCGATCGCCGACCGCACGGGCGGCAAGTTCTACCGCGCCCGCTCGGCAGGCGCCGTGCAGGCGACGTACTCGTCACTCGGGTCGAAGCTCGGCCGCAGGCCCGGCTCGATCGAGATCACGAGCTGGTTCCTCGTGGCCGGTGCGCTCCTGCTCGTGCTTTCGGGCGTCCTGTCGGCGCTCTGGTCGCCGAGGCTGCCCTGAATTAAGCGCGAACGAGTGTTTCCGCAGTGTCGTGCCAGAGGCACGCCACGGCGCAAGGGGGAACCTCTAGGTTCCCCCGAGTCCCCCTCCCCGGCTCGCACGTGAGCAAGCTCACGCGCGAACCAGCGGCTTGTACTTGATGCGGTGCGGCTCGAGCGCCTCGGGGCCCCGCGTCTCCGTGACCCACTCCGCGTACTCGCCCCAGCTGCCTTCGAACCAGGTCGTCTGCGAGTCGCCCTCGAACGCGAGGATGTGCGTCGCCACGCGGTCGAGGAACCAGCGATCGTGGGTGATCACCACCGCACAGCCGGCGAAGTCGAGCAGCGCGTCCTCGAGCGAGCGAAGCGTGTCGACGTCGAGGTCATTCGTCGGCTCGTCGAGGAGCAGCACGTTGCCGCCGCTCGCGAGCACCTTCGCAAGGTGCACGCGATTGCGCTCGCCCCCCGACAGGTCGCCGACGCGCTTCTGCTGGTCGCCCGCCTTAAAGTTGAACCAGGACACGTACTGCCGCGAGTTCACCTCGCGCTTGCCGAGAACGATGTTGTCATGTCCGCCGCTGATCTCCTTCCAGACGGTGTTCGCGGGAGCGAGATCGGCACGGGACTGGTCGACGTACGCGAGCTGCACGGTGTCGCCGACGCGGAGCACGCCGCCGTCGGGCGTCTCCTCTCCCGCGATCATGCGGAACAGCGTCGTCTTGCCGGCGCCGTTCGGGCCGACCACGCCGACGATGCCGGCGGGAGGCAGTGAAAACGTCAGATCCTCGACGAGCAGCTTGTCGCCGAAGCCCTTCTGGACGCCCTCGGCCTCGATCACGACGTCGCCGAGCCGCGGGCCCGGCGGAATGTGGATCTCGACCTTGTCGAGTTTGAAGTTCTGCTCGTCGGCAAGCATTTGCTCGTACGCACCGAGGCGCGCCTTTGACTTCGCGTGCCGCGCGCGGGGGCTCATGCGCACCCACTCGAGCTCGCGCGCCAGCGTGCGCTTGCGCGCGGAGTCCTGCTTCTCCTCGACCGCGAGGCGCTCCTGCTTCTGCTCGAGCCAGGACGAGTAGTTGCCCTGAAACGGGATGCCGCGGCCGCGATCGAGCTCGAGGATCCAGCCGGCGACGTTGTCGAGGAAGTACCGGTCATGGGTGACGGCGACGACGGTGCCCTTGTAGTCCGCGAGGAAGCGCTCGAGCCACGCAACCGACTCGGCGTCGAGGTGGTTCGTCGGCTCGTCGAGCAGCAGTAGATCGGGCGCGGAGAGCAGCAGGCGGCAGAGCGCGACGCGACGCCGCTCACCACCGGAGAGCGTCTCGACGTCGCGGTCGCCCTCGGGCACGCGAAGCGCGTCCATCGCATGGTCGATCGCGATGTCGAGCTGCCACGCGTCGGCGCGATCGATCGCGTCCTGCACCTTCGCCTGCTCGGTGAGCAGAACGTCGTAGTCGGCGTCGGGCTCCGCGAAGGCGGCCGAGATCTCGTTGAAGCGGTCGAGGAGGTCGCGGAGCGCCCGCACGCCATCCTCGACATTGCCGCGCACGTCCCGCTTCGGATCGAGCACGGGCTCCTGCTCGAGCAGCCCGACGCTTGCGCCCGGAGCGAGCTCCGCGACCCCGGACGACGGCTCCTCGAGGCCCGCCATGATCCGCAGGACGGTGGACTTCCCGGCGCCGTTCGGGCCGAGCACGCCGATCTTCGCGCCCGGGAAGAACGACAAAGAGATGTTCGCCAGCACCTGGCGCTCCGGGCCGTAGAACTTGTCGACCCGGTACATCGTGTAGATGTATTCGCTGCTCAACTGTGTTTGCTCCCCATTGGCGGCGGACTGTAGCGAATGTGCTTTCGACCTCCTATGCTCGTCCCTGTGGCAGGCTGCTGCAATCCGACTGACTACGGCAGGTTCTTCAGCGGCAAACGCGCGATGCGTGACGCGCGCGGGTTCCGTCGGCGCGGCCTGCGTGGCAGTTCGCGGGATCTCGTCGAGATCGCGGGCGACGTGCACGGCGCGAGCGTGCTCGACGTCGGCGGCGGCATCGGCGCGATCGAGCTGGAGCTACTCGCAGCCGGTGCCGAGCGTGCGACAAACGTCGAACTCGCCAGTACCTACGAGGAGGCGGCCGCAGCGCTGATCGTCGAGCGTGGCGTCGAGGCACGCACGGATCGTCGAGTGGGCGATTTCGTCACGACGGAAATCGAACCGCACGACGTCGTCGTCATGCACCGGGTCGTGTGCTGCTATCCGGACGTCGACACGCTCGTCGGGACGGCCGCCGACCACGCGCGGCGGCTGCTGCTGCTCACCTATCCGCAGGAGGGCATTGTGCTGCGGCTGGCATTCCGCGCGATGAACCTCTGGCTTCGGCTCTCAGGCTCCGGCTTCCGCGGCTATGTGCACCCCATTGCACGGATCGACGCCGTCGCCAAGGCGCACGGGCTGCAGCTCGAGCGGCGCAAGCCGGCCGGAAGGCTCTGGGAGTCGGCGGCCTATCGCAGAATGCCGGTGTGACCGAGGGAGTAGCGCCCCGGCTCGGGCCAGACGCAGAGCCCATGCGGGCCGGCGCCGACGGGGATCTTCGCGAGAAGAGCGCCGTTCCGCGTGCTGAGCGCGTAGACGACGCCGTTGTAGCGGCCCGTCAGCCAGAGGATCTTCCCGTCGGCGGACACGTTCCCCATGTCGGGGCTGCCGCCGCCGGCGATGTGCCACTTCTTCACGACCCGGCGCGTCTTGAACGAGATGACCGAGATCGAGCCCTCGCCGCGGTTCGTGACGTAGAGGAAGCGCGCATCGCGGCTCGGGTAGAGACCGTGCGCGCCCGCCCCGGTCGGCATGAAGCGAAGCACGCGGAACGTGCTGCCGTCGACGAGCCACACGCCATTCGAGCTCATGTCGGCGACGTAGAACACCGCGCCGTCCGGTGACAGCTTCACGTCCTGCGGCGCGGCCCCCGGCTGCAGCGTCAGCACGCCGTCGACGCGCTGCGCAGCGATGTTCACCTTGAGCAACTGGCCGGAGAACTCGCAGCTGACGATCGCGTAGCTCCCGTCTGCGGAGAAGTCCATGTGGTCGGCACCGGAGCAGGGGACACTCAGCGAGTGCTGGAGCCTGAACGTGTGAGGATCGCGGAAGTCGAGCCGGTGGAGGCGTTCTGCGACGACGATCGCGTGACGCCCGTCGGGCGTGAAGTACATGTTGTACGGGTCGTCGACCGGAATCGTCGGGCCCGGCTTGCCGGTATCGGGGTTGATCGGCGTGAGCGAGTTGCCAAGGTCGTTCGTGACGTAGAGCGTCTTCAGATTCCAGGCGGGAACGACGTGCTGCGGCAGCGCGCCGACGGCGAAATGCTCCACGACCTTGAACGTGCGCTGGTCGATCACGTCGACCGTGCCGCTGTCGCTGTTCGGAACGTAGACGTACGGCAGGGCATGGCGCACCGCCGGGCTGAAGTTGCCGACACGGTCGGCGGCATAGACGTTCTTGACGAGCCTCTGGACGCCGCGGACGGCATGGGTCGACGGAATGAGCTCGGTCAGGGACGAGACCGTCGCCGTCGCATCGCGGCCGCCGGCGAGCAGGATGCCGCGCGGATCGGTGACCGCAGCGAGGTCAGAGAGCGGTTGCGCCAGCGAGCCGGCGACGCGCACGGTGCGCTTCAGCGGGTCGACAGCGACGATTCTGTCGGTCGGCGTCCCGACCGCGGCGCCGCGGCCGCCGACGACGAACGCGGTGGCGCCGATCGCCGCGGCGGCGGCATGCGTGGTCGGCGCCGGCAGCCGGCCGATCCGGACCACCTTGCGCGTCGCCGGCACGAAGGCGTACACAGCGTCGCTCGCAGTGCCGTTCTCGAGCGAGCCCCCGGCGATCACGACCCGCCCGGCGGCCGCCGTCACGGCGGCATACCGCAAGGTGTGCGGCAGGTGCGCGACGACGCGCGCGCTCCCGCTCGGGCTCCAGGCGACGATCGTGTCGAGCCAGCGCGTGCCCGTATAGCCGCCGACGATGTACGCCGTACGGCCGATGACCGCAGCGGACTGGTCCGAGCTGCCGGACGGCAGCCGGCCGATCGGCTGCGCCGCACCCGTGCGCGGGTCGACCATGAGGATCGTGTCGATCTCCGACACGCCTGTCCCGCCCCCGAACAGGTACGTCCTGCCGCCGATCTTCAAGGCAGCCGAGTCGTGAAGTGCCGTCGGGATCCGGCCGATCCGCTGTGAGCCGGCGCGCGTCGCCGTGACGATCTCGTTCGAGGAGATGTCGGCCGGGGTCAGCCCGCCAAGCAGCACGGCGCCTCCTGCATACGGCGCGGCGGCTGCATCCTGAACCGCGCTCGCGAGGTTGCCGGCCGCAACCGGGACGAGGCGTCGGATCGTCGCAACGCGGCGCACCGGATCCGACGCGGTGATGGTCTTCGCGGGCGCCGACACCACTGTGAACGCGGCATTAACACGCGCTCCACGGCTTGAAGGGCGCGGCTTCCCCTGGCATCGTCAGTGGCATGCGCTCGATCGCCGTCGTGATCGCAACACTCGCCCTCGCTCCGGCAGCGTCCGCCTGGACGACCCTGGCGAGCGGCGTGGGAAACACCGTCGTCCCCTCGGTGATCGTCACGCAGGCCGGCACCGAGCTCGTCTCCTGGGATGCTCCGGTCGGCGGCACGATCTCCATCTCGAGGAACAACGCGCCCGGGAAGACAATCGTGTCGGGCGATCCGGTTGCAGGGCGCACACAGCTCGTGCAGCAGCCGAACGGCGCGATCCAGCTCTACTTCCCGAACGCAGCCGGCGTGGGGCGCATGACGTCGACCGACGACGGCCAGACCTGGACCGGCCCGATCCAGACGCAGTCGCACACGGTTGGCCCGGTCGAAGGCGCGGCGGTCGCCCCCGACGGCACGCCGTACTTCAGCCAGGGAGGCGGCACCGAATTCATCAATGTCTTCCGGGGCTTGAACGGCGAGAGCGTGAAGAACGTGTACTCGCGCTGCTGCGGCTATGCGGAGTCGCTCGCGGTCGATACGACCGGGCTCGTGCAGGTTGCATTCTTTTCGAATGCGGATGCAGACGGCGCGTTCGTCTACGAGCCGCTCGGCGGCGACCTGAGCCCCGGCGCGACGACGTTGCTCAAGCCGACGTCGATCCACAGCGACCGAGTGCCGCTTGTCGCCGACCATTCCGGCACGACATTCATGGCGTGGCCGCCCGGCAATCCGGCCACAGGCGTCACGGTCGTCCCATTCCGCGGCGGCTCGCCCGCCGGCGACGGCGTCGACTTCCGCGGCAACTTCGTCGGCGGCGAGTGCACACGGCGCGCTCACGCAGCCACGGCGAGCATTTCGGCGCCGTCGTGTCCGTCCCCGTGACCGGAACGATGTACCAGGTCTCCGCCGCCGCGACCGCAGACACGCCGGGGACGGCCGAGGTGCTCGTGAACACCGGCTCGAACTTGATCCAGCAGGCGCTCCAGCCGGGGCTCTCCGTCAGGGTGACGCGGAAGGTCAAGACGGTCGGCACGAAGAAGATCGTGACCCGTTTCGCCCAGGCACTCGATGACGGCTTCGGCGTGCCGCCCGCGACCTTCAAGATCGGCGGCCGGACGATCCACGCGAATGCGGCGGGGCGGGCCAAGGTCCCAGCAGGCTCCGGAAAGGCTGCAGCGCCCGGCTACGTCGGCGCCTCGTTCAAAGTCCCCTAGGCCACTACCATGGGAATGTGGCAGTTCAGGCCCCGAAGCGGCAGCTCGACGCGCATGCGATCCGCGCCGATTTTCCCATCTTCGAGCAGCTGATCCACGGCAAGCCGCTCGCCTTCCTCGACTCCGCGGCGAGCTCGCAGAAGCCTCGCCAGATGCTCGACGAGATGGCGGAGTTCTACTCGACGTCGTACGCCAACGTGCACCGCGGCGTCTACGTGCTCGCCGAGCGGGCAACGGCTGCGCTCGAGAGCGCGCGCGAGAAGGTGCGTGCGCTCGTGAACGCGCCCGACGTGCGCGAGATCATCTTCGTCCGTAACGCGACCGAGGCGATCAATCTCGTCGCGTACTCCTGGGGGCTCAACAACCTCGGCCCGGGCGACCTCGTCGTCGTCACCGAGCTCGAGCATCATTCGAACTTCGTCCCGTGGCAGTACATCGCGGGACGCACCGGGGCCAAGCTCGCGATGATTCCTCTGACCGAGGAGGGCGAGCTCGATCTCTCGAGCCTCGACGCGATCGCCGCGCAGGGACCGATCAAGGTGGTGGCGACGAACCAGGTGTCGAATTCGCTCGGGACCATCAATCCCGTCGCGAAGCTCGTTGCCTGGGCGCACGACCACGGCGCCATCTTCGTCTGCGATGCCGCGCAATCCGCGCCGCACATGACGGTCGACGTGCAGGCGCTCGGTGCGGATTTCGTTGCGATCTCCGGGCACAAGATGTGCGGGCCGAGCGGCATCGGCGCGCTCTGGGGACGGCGCGAGCTCCTACACGCGATGGAGCCGTTCCTGCTCGGCGGGCACATGATCAACTCGGTGCGGCTCGAGAAGACGACGTGGGGCGAGCTACCACACAAGTTCGAGGCCGGCACGGCTCCGATGGCGGAGGCGGTCGGCTTCGGCGCGGCAATCGACTACCTCCAGACGATCGGCTTCGACGCGATCGAGACGTACGAGCACGACCTCGCCGCGTATGCGCTCGGCCGGCTCGGCGAGCTCGACGGCCTCACGCTGTACGGGCCGCCTGCGGACCGGCGCGCCGGAATCGTCTCGTTCAACGTCGAGGGCGTCCATCCGCACGACGTCGCTCAGATCCTCGACATGCAGGGCGTGGCGATCCGCGCCGGCCATCACTGCTGCCAGCCGCTGATGCAGAAGCTCGGCGTCGCGGCCACGAACCGCGCGAGCTTCTACGTCTACACGGTGCGCGAGGAGATCGACCAGCTCGTCGAAGGCCTGCACACGGTCCGTAAGGTGTTCGCATGAACGAGTTCGACCAGATGTACAGAGAAGTAATCCTCGACCACTACAAGAACCCGCGCGGCCATGGCGAGCTGGAGAACGCCGATGCGGTAGCCGAAGGGCAGAACCCGCTCTGCGGCGACGAGGTGGCGATCTACGTCGCGTTCGCCGACGACGGCGAGACGATCGACGAGGTGAAGTTCTCCGGCCGCGGCTGTGCGATTTCGCAGGCGGCCACGTCGATGCTCATGGAGATGGTGCAAGGACGCTCGGCGAGCGACGTCGCGCGGCTCGACAAGGACGAGCTGCTCGAGGAGATCGGCATACCACTTACCCCGGTGCGCCTGAAGTGCGCGATGCTCGGGTTGACGACGCTGAAGGTCGCGCTGCACAAGGCCAAGGGCACGCCGCTGCCCGACGGTCTCGCGGGCTTCGACGAGCTCGAACTCCTGTAGTGGCCGAGCTCGACGTCGTGCCGGCGGACGAGTTCCCGCCCGGCTCCGTCAAGCTCGTCACCGTCGCTCCCGGCACCTTCGTCGGCGTCTACAACTGCGGCGGCAATCTGTACGCGATCGAGGATCGTTGCTCCCACGATGACGGCCCGCTCTGCGAGGGCGACTGGGACGAGGAGACGTGCACGGTCGTCTGCCCCCGCCACGGGTCCGCGTTCGAGCTCTCGAGCGGCCGCCCCCTCTCGCTTCCCGCCTATCAGCCGGTCGAGACGTATCCGGTTCGAATCGTCGACGGCATCGTTCGTGTCGACGTCGGCTGACCGGCCCCGCTGCTGGCCGACGACGGACCCGCTTTACGCGGCGTATCACGACGAGGAATGGGGCCGGCCAATTCTCGACGAGCGCGGGCTCTTTGAACGGTTCTGCCTCGAGGGGTTCCAGTCCGGCCTCTCGTGGCTGACGATTCTCCGCAAGCGCGAGAACTTCCGTGCGGCGTTCTCCCAGTTCGAGCCCGAGGTCGTCGCGCGCTTCGGCGAGCGTGACGTGCAGCGCCTGCTGGCCGACGCCGGCATCGTGCGCCACCGCGGCAAGATCGAAGCGACGATCGCCAACGCGCGCGGCGTGCTCGAGCTCCGCGAAGCAGGAACGCCGCTTCAGGAGCTCGTGTGGTCGCACGCGCCGGAGGCCCACCCCGCGCCGGCGACGATGGCGGACTGGCAGTCCGAGACGCCGGCGTCGAAGGAGCTCTCGAAGCGGCTGAAGGCGGCCGGCTTCCGCTTCGTCGGCCCGACGACCGTCTGGGCGGCGATGCAGGCGTGCGGCGTCGTGAACGACCACCTCGCGACGTGCTGGGTGCGAGCCGAGGTCGAAGGTCTCCGTTGATGCTCGACGACCGCGTGCGGGCAGTCCTCGACCGCCTCGAGCAGGAGGACGCCGCCGAGCGCGAACGGGGTCTCCCGGCCTCGGAGCGCTCGCGGCAAGTCGCGCGCACCACAGGCCAGTTCCTCTTCGCTCTCGTCGCGCCGCAGACCGATTGCGAGGTGCTCGAGATCGGCGGCTCGCGCGGTTATTCAACGGTCTGGCTCGCGGCCGGCGCCCGCTACCTCGGCGGGCGCGTGCTCTCCCTCGAGTCCGACCCGCGCAAGATCGAAGCCTGGCGCCGGAACATCGCCGACGCCGGCCTCGAGGAGTGGGCCGAGCTCGTGGCAGGCGATGCACACGAGACCCTCGCCACGATCGACGACGTGTTCGACGTCGTGTTCCTCGACGCCGAGAAGGACGACTACGAGCGGCTGTTCCAGGCGGCACGATCGAAGGTCGAGCCTGGCGCGCTCTTCGTCGCCGACAACGTGCTCTCCCACGCCGACCCGCTGGCGCAATATTCGGCCGCCAGGCAGGCAGATCCGACCCTCGAATCGGTCACCATCCCGCTCGACCGCGGCATCGAGGTGAGCGCCGTCCTCCGCTGATTGCTATATATGAGTTAACCGCGGAAAGGAGGTGGTCCGGGAGTGATTTCATCAAGTACGGGCAGTGGAGGTACCAGCGGGTAGAGGTGCGTCCCCGGGACCTACGGGGAATCGCCTAGCCAGCGTAGGGGACGACGCGTTTCGCGCCGCCCGGCCAACTACCGAGCCGGAGCAGGAAGCGCCTCTACCAATACGAGCTGGTGACCGGATCGGGGCCCCGTAAGGGGCCCCTTTCTTATGTCTTAGGCCGCGATGTGAACCGGAATCGACTCGGCTGCAAGCGTCTCGAGCACGAGCCGGAGCCGCTCGAAGAGCTCGCCGTCGAGCAGGCGCCCCGAGGAGTCGAACTTCTCGTGGGCGCGGGTGACGGGCAGCTCGTCGCCGACGACGCGGGCGCCAGCGGTACCGAGGATCTTCCGCAGGTCGGCCTGCGCCCACATCGCGCCGAACTGACCGGGGCTGGCGCCGACGACGGAAACGGTCTTGTTCAGGAGCGCCGCCTCGAGCCGGGGGCGTGAGGCCCAGTCGATCGCGTTCTTCAACCCGCCCGGCACGGAGCCGTTGTACTCGGGCGTTGCGAAGAGCAGCGCGTCGGCCGAGCCCCACGCCTCGCGCAGGCGCATGACCGGCTCCGGAGGTTCGCTCGTGTCGAGGTCCTGGTCGTACAGCGGCAGCTCGCGGATGCCGGCCGGATCGAAGAGCTCGACCTCGACCCCCTCCGGGGCGGCCTCGATGGCCGCCCGGAGCAGGCTCGTGTTGTAGGAGTCCCCGCGCAGGCTGCCGGAGACGGCCAGGACCTTCACGGTTAGGCCTCCGCCTTGACGAACGCGAGCTCGGCGATGAGCTTCACGTCGTTCGCGAGGTAGTCGCCACCGCTCTGGTTCGGCGCGTTCCAGCTGATGCCGTACTGGGTGCGGTCGATCGAGGTCGCGAGCTTCAGGCCGAGGCGCTCACGGCCGAAGGGGTCGGTCGCGGGCGCTGAGATGACGCCCTCGAGCTCGACGGGCAGGGTCGCGCCCTTGAGCGTGAGCTCGCCCTTGCCCTCGACGCGGTTGTCCTCGAGGCGGCGGAGCTCCGTCGCCTTGAAGGCGATCTCGGGGTACCGCTCCGAGTCGAAGAAGTCCGGGGTCTGGAGATGGCCGTTCAGCTGCTCGTCCTTGATGTCGACCGAGGCGACCTTGGCCTTCCCCTCGAGGGCCGGCTGCTCGCCGCCCTGGAGCGACGCCGAGAAATCGGTGAAGCTGCCGCGGAAGTCGTTGACGCCCGCATAGACGATCTCGAACGAGACGTTCGAATGGACCGGATCGGCGCTCCAGCTGCCGGCCGGTGCAAACTGCTTGGTACTTTCGATGACTGACATGTGACTATTGCCTCCTAAGGCGTCGTCTGTATACTTGAGCTATCAACGATCTTACCGGAGAAAACTTGTCTAGTCAAGTATTGAGTGCACAACTTACTGTCGAGGCGGATCTCGAGGCCTGGGTCCGGTTCCTCCGCGCCCATGCGGCGATCACGAGGCAGCTCTCGGCGCGGCTCGAGGCCGGGCACGGCCTGACGCTGAGCGACTACGACGTCCTCGTGCAGCTCTACTACGCCCCCGAGCGCGCGCTCAGGAGAGTCGACCTGGCCCGAACCGTGCTGCTGACGGCGTCGGGGATCACGCGCCTCCTCGACGGGCTCGAGCGCTGCGGCTGGGTCGAAAAGAGGGCGTGCTCGTCCGACGCCCGCGTCTCCTACGCCGCTCTCACGGACGCAGGCGTCACGAAGTTCGAGGAAGCCTCGACCTCGCATCGCGCCGACGTCGAGGAGCTCTTCGGCGCGAACTTCAGTGCGGCCGAGCGCAAGCAGCTGGGCGAGCTGCTCGGCCGGCTTCCACTCGCCGAGACCTCCCCGGCCTGCTCGGCATGAGCCCCGCGTTCTCCTCCCTCGACGAGCTCGGCGACGGCTACGGCTTCCGCAAGGTCCGCGCCCCGCTCGGCGTGACGGCGTTCGGCGTGAACGCGCTCGTCTACCCGCCCGGCTTCGACGGGTTCCTCCACTACCACGACACGCAGGACGAGCTGTACTTCGTCCACCGCGGCAAGGTGCTCGTCGAGGTCGCGGGCGAAACGCGCGAGCTCGGGGAAGGCGGCCTCTTCCACTGCGAGGCGACGACACCGCGGAAGCTGTCGAACCCGTTCGACGAGGACGCAGTCGTTTTCATCGTCGGCGGCAAAGGCGGCTACGTCGAGCGCGACGGCCACATGGTCGACCCCGACGACGTCGCGCGGCGCGCCGCGTTCGGCAAGAGCTAGAGCAGCACCACGGTCCGCACCCCCTTTGGGGCGTGCAGCTCGTCGAGCGCGTCGGGCACCTCGTCCAGCGAGATCGTCTTCGTCACGAAGCGATCGAGGTCGAGGCGACCGTCGAGCGCCGCCTGCGCGAGGAACGGGAAGTCCTCCTGCGGAATGGTGTCGCCGCCGTGCGTGACCGCGATCGCGACCTTCGGGTGGAACAGGTCGAGCTCGAGGTCGACGTCGAGCGGGCGGCCGGGGGGCGGCACGCCGACGAGCGTCGCCGTTCCCGCGTAGGCGCACATGCGCACCGCGTCGACGAGACCCGCAGGCGATGTGATCGCGGAGAACGCGTAGTCGACGCCCTCGGTGAGCTCCAGGACCTGTGCGACCGAGTCGCCGCCCGAGCCGTCGACGGTGTCCGTGGCGCCGAGACCCGCGGCGAGCGCGAGCTTCTCGGGGAGCACGTCGATCGCGACGATCCGCGCCGCGCCCGCGAGGCGCGCACCCTGGATCACCGCGAGGCCGACGCCGCCGCAGCCGACCACCGCGACCGACGAGCCCTCCCGCACAGGTGTCGCCCAGAGTGCTGCCCCGGCGCCGGTCGAGAAGCCGCACGCGATCAGGCACGCCTGCTCAGCGGGAAGCTCGTCGGGCATCTTCACCGCACACGCCTCGTGCACAATCACGCGGTCCGCGAACGTGCCGCAGCGCAGCACGGCGCTCAGCACTGCGCCGTCCGAGGCTCGATGCATCCGCCGCTTCGCGCGCAGATTGTTCGAGCAGCGACGCGGGTCGCCGCGCTTGCAGGCGCGGCACGAGTCACCGCACGGCGCGCGCCACGCGATCACAACGCTGTCCCCCGGCTGGACAGACTTCACCGTCTCGCCGACCTCCTCGACAGTGCCTGCGCCCTCGTGCCCGAGCAGGATCGGGAACTTCATCCCCCAGCCGCCGGTCTCGACGACGTGCAAGTCGGTGTGGCAGACGCCGCACGCCTCGACTCGCACCTGCACCTCGTTCGGCCCGGGCGCATCGAGCGTGATCTCCTCGACCGCCGGGCGCGCGCCAGGCTCCGCATAGACGAGGCCGCGGTTCACAATGCGGCACGCCTGAGCTGTTCGTCCAGGGGGACGAGCTGCAGCTGGAACGTCTCGACGGCGGCCGGATCCGTGACGACGTTGTCGCCGAGCGCGAGCATCGTCAGCTGGTCGCGGCTCACCGGCGCGCCGGGCAGCTTCTCCGTCAGCGCCGCCTGTGCGCGCATGAGCCCGATCGGGAGATGGATGGACGGGCGACGCGAGCCGAGCACGCGCTTCAAGCGGTCCCAGAGCGCGTTCCATGTCGGCGCGTCCGGCCCGCCGAGCTCGAGCCGGCAGGTCGATCGCGGCGGCGTAGTACTCCGCCACGTCCTCGACCCAGATCGGCTGCAGGCGCTGCGTTCCGGGGCCGACGATCGGCGCCACCGGCGCAAACCGGGCGAGCCGAACGAAGGTCGGCAGCACGCCGCCGTCCTTGCCGAAGATGAAGCTCGGGCGGAAGATCACGTGCTCGAGCCCCGCCTCCTTCACCGCGCGCTCCATCTCCCACTTGGCAGCGAAATACGGGACCGCGTTCCGCGAGCGCTCGTCGAGCCCGAGCGCGCTCGCGAGCACGAAGCGGCGCACGCCGGCTTCGCGAGCGGCCGTCACGACGTTGCGGGTGCCCTGCACCATGATCCGCTCGAAGGCGCCGCGCGACCCCTTGATGATCGCGACGAGGTGAACAACGGTGTCGACGCCCGCGACCGCCTCGCGGAACGATCCGGGGTCGGTGACGTCGCCCTGCGCGAGCTCGACGCCCCACGCGGTGAGCCGGCCGGCCCGCCGCGGATCGCGGACGAGCGCACGCACCGGCAGCTCGCGCGCGCGGAGGGCGTGCACGACATGCGGCCCGACGAACCCCGTGGCGCCGGTGACGAGAACCGTCATTCGAAGTTCTTGAAGTAGCGGCTCGGCGTCGGGCCCTTCTGTCCCTTGTACTTCGAGCCGAGCTGCGCCGAGCCGTACGGGCTCGCCGCAGGCTCGGTCATCTGCATGAACGAGATCTGGCCGATCTTCATCCCGGGATAGATCGTGATCGGCAGGTTCGCGACGTTCGAGAGCTCGAGCGTCACGTGCCCGTCCCAGCCCGGGTCGATGAAGCCCGCCGTCGAGTGGATGAGCAGTCCGAGGCGCCCGAGCGAGCTCTTGCCCTCGAGCCGTGCGACGAGGTCGTCGGGCAGCCGGATCCGCTCGAGCGTCGACCCGAGCACGAACTCGCCCGGGTGAAGCACGAACGGGTGCTCGTCGTCCACCTCGACGAGCTCGGTGAGCTCCTCCTGCTCGACCTTCACGTCGATGTACGGATAGCGGTTGTTGTGGAAGACGCGGAAGAGCCGGTCGACGCGCACGTCGACGCTCGACGGCTGGAGCAGCGACTCGTCGTACGGATCGATCTCGATTCGACCCTCTGCGAGGTAGCGGCCGATCGTCGCGTCGGAGAGGACCACGGGGGCGATGTTACGGGCTACCATCTTGGACCCTCGTGGCAATCGCCTCGGACATCGATTACGGCGAGCGTCGCCGCTACGAGCGCGAGCTCCGGAGGCGCCGGATCCGCCGGCGTCGCCTCGCCGCGCTGACCCTGCTCGTCGTGCTCGGCGGGGCCGCGCTCTTCGGCCTGACGAGGCTCTTCTCCGGCTCGGCCGGAGCCGCGAGCGTCGTCCTCGTGCCGGTGCGCTCGGCGCTGCCGGCGAGCCAGTTCCGCTCGACGCTGCCGGAGGAGATCCGCGGCGTGCACGTGACCGGGCCGCTCATGAGCCTGCCCGGGAAGTTCCAGCAGTACCTCGCGCTCGAGCGCTCCGGCCTGAACACGGTCGAGGTCGACGTGAAGGACGAGAACGGCAACGTCGCGTTCATCAAGGGCGCACCCACGCTCGCCGTCAAGGACGGCGCAGCTCGCGGGTACTACAACGCGAAAGCCGCCGCGGCGCAGGCGCACAGGGCAGGCATCTACCTGATCGGCCGTGTCGTCACCTTCGAGGATCCGATCACGGCGGTCGCGCACCCTGAGCTCGCGATTCACAAAAGCGACGGCTCGCTCTGGCGTACGAACGGCGGTCTCGCGTGGCTCAACCCGTATTCGCGAGCCGCCTGGAAATACGACGTCGACGTTGCGGTATCCGCAGCGAAGGCAGGTTTCGACGAGATCCAGTTCGACTACGTGCGCTTCCCGAGTGACGGCGACCTCTCGATCATTCGCTACCCCGGCGTGCATCCGCAGCCGATGAAGAAGACGATCGCAGCCTTCCTCGCCTACGCGGTAGGACGTCTGCATCCACTTGGCGTGCGCGTGTCGGTCGACGTGTTCGGCCTTGCGGCATCACATGATCTCGGCATCGGCCAGCACCCGGCGCAGGTCGGCAAGGTCGTCGACGCGATCTATCCGATGACGTACCCGTCGCACTACACCTCCGGCGAGTACAACCTCCCGGACCCGAACGCGGCGCCGGGCGCCACCGTCAGGGACTCGCTGCGTGACTTCCGCAAGCAACTCGCGGGCCGCAATGCCCTGCTCGTGCCGTGGCTGCAGGACTTCTCGCTCGGGCGGACGTACACCTTCACCGACGTCGCGGCACAGATCGCCTCGGCGCGCGCCATGGACACGGG
>WNEZ01011740.1_pt1 | contig 17807 bp, 17 predicted proteins | sample 5400521 | NCBI WGS metagenome assembly WNEZ01 (sample SAMN13153339, study PRJNA577476) | soil metagenome | isolation source: 120 cm saprolite under Douglas fir tree site 2 hole 1 replicate 1 | place: USA:California | collected 2015-04-18
CGAAATCATTGACCGAGAGCTTGTAGGCGGGCTTGCCGTCCTTGTCCTTTGGCGCAGCGGCGTTGATCTCTTCGCGGGCCTTAACCAGCAGATCGATATTGCAATCCATCGTCAGATAGAAATGCGGGATGGTCTGCACTGACGCGGTCAGGCGCTGCGCTATCGTCCGCCGCATGCCGTCGTGCGGGATCACCTCGTAGCTGCCGTCCTCGTAAAGCGCGCGGATCTGCTTGTCTGACATGCCAGGCGCAATCGCCGGCGCGCCGGCAGGCGCCGCCGCCGGGGCCTTCAGGCCCTTGCCGGATTTCGCCTGTTCGACATCGCGCGCGATGACGCGGCCGTGTGGACCGCTGCCGTTGATGCGCGCAAGCTCGATGCCGGCTTCTTTTGCCATCCGTCGCGCCAGCGGCGATGAGAAGATACGGCCGTGACCATTGGTTTGCGGGGCGGGCGCCGTCGCTTGAGGCGCGGGAGCTGCAGCCGCCGGTGCTGCGGCCTTCGCCGCAGGAGCCGGGGAAGGCGCGGGTGTGGGTAGGGGCGCCGGCTTCGCAGCGGCGGGTGCTTCAGCAGCCGCAGCAGGCTTCGGCGGCGCGCTTGCAGCGCCTGCCCCCGCGGCCTTTACGTCCTCGCCATCGCCGGCCAGCACCGCGATCACATCGTTGACGGGGACATCCTGCGTGCCCTCGGGCACCAGGATTTTTGCCAGCGTGCCCTCGTCGACCGCCTCGACCTCCATGGTCGCCTTGTCGGTCTCGATTTCAGCGATTACGTCGCCGGACTTGACCTTGTCGCCTTCCTTCTTGAGCCACTTGGCAAGGTTGCCCTTCTCCATCGTCGGCGACAGCGCGGGCATCAGAATGTTAATCGGCATTGTCAGTGACCCTGTTGCGACCGTGGCGTGGTGCTGCCTGCGTCGGTCGGCCGCGCGATTTCGGCTTCGAACATGTCGATGATGCGCGTCAGCGCTTCTTCCTCGGTGTAGTCGCCCTCGCGCGCAAAGGCACGCGAGGCATGGCGCGCTACGTCAACCAGCAGCAGGCCCCACATATCGGGCTCCTCGAAAGCGCGCGTGAACGCGATGGAAAGTCCGCCATCGACCACGAAGGCGCGCAGCACCTCTGTGGCATCATCGCGGCCCATGACGTCGGGAGGCAAGGGTTGCTCCTTGGGACCGGCCATGCGTCACCGATAACAAACGGCTTTGGCGGCTTCGACCACCTCGGCGGTAGAGGGCAATGCGAGCTTTTCGAGGTTGGCCGCGTAAGGCATCGGCACGTCCTTGCCCGACACCCGCGTCACCGGCGCATCCAGATAATCGAACGCGTGCTCCATGATGCGCGCGGCAATCTCGCCGCCGACGCCGTTCTGCTGCCAGCCTTCCTCGACCGTGACCGCGCGGCCGGTCTTCTTGACCGAGGCGATGATGGTGTCGGTGTCCATCGGGCGCAGCGTGCGCAGATCGATCACCTCGGCCTCGATGCCTTCCTTCGCGAGTTCGTCGGCGGCCTTCAGCGCGTAGGACATTCCGTTCGACCATGACACGAGGGTGACATGACTGCCGGAGCGCACGATCCGCGCCTTGCCGATCGGAATCACATAATCGTCGAGTTTTGGGACCTCGCCGGAATGGCCGTACAGCATCTCGTTTTCGAGGAAGATCACCGGATTGGGATCGCGGATCGCGGCCTTCAGAAGACCCTTGTAGTCGGCGGCCGAAAACGGCGCGATCACCTTGAGGCCGGGAATTTGCGAATACCAGGCCGAGTAATCCTGGCTGTGCTGGGCGGCGACGCGGGCGGCGGCGCCGTTCGGCCCGCGGAACACGATCGAGCAGCCCATCTGTCCGCCGGACATGTACAGTGTCTTGGCCGCGGAGTTGATGATCTGATCCATCGCCTGCATGGCGAAGTTGAAGGTCATGAATTCGACGATCGGCTTGAGGCCGGCCATCGCAGCACCAACGCCGATGCCGGCAAAACCATGCTCGGTGATCGGCGTATCGATCACGCGCCTGGCGCCGAATTCCTGCAGCAGGCCCTGGCTGACCTTGTAGGCACCCTGATATTCCGCGACCTCCTCGCCCATCAGGAAAACGTCGGGATCCCGCCGCATCTCTTCGGCCATCGCATCCCGCAACGCCTCACGGATGGTCATGGTCACCATCTCGGTGCCTTCGGGCACTTCGGGGTCGGGCTCGGCGGCGGCTTTTGGCGCCGCGGGCGCCTTCGGCGCATCGATCATCGGCTTGCCCTCGCCGACCGGCGAGCGTGACTCGGCGACTTCCTGCGCGACATCAGGTGACGGGGCCGCGGCTTTCGCGGGCGCGCTGGCCTTGCCGAGATCGGCGGCACTTTCGCCGTCAGCAAGAATGGTCGCGATCGGCGTGTTGACCGCGACGTCTTCGGTGCCTTCGGGGATCAGGATCCTGCCGAGGGTACCCTCATCGGTGGCCTCGACTTCCATCGTCGCCTTGTCGGTTTCGATCTCGGCGATGACATCGCCCGACTTGATCGCCTCGCCCTCTTTCTTCAACCATTTTGAAAGGTTGCCCTTTTCCATGGTCGGCGACAGCGCAGGCATCAGCACTTGAATTGGCATGGTGGCTCCAGAGAATAGCTCTTTAGGCTGCGGGCTGCGCGCTTAGCGATAGACATCGGTATAGAGTTCGGACGGCTCCGGCTCGGGGTCGCGCTGCGCGAAGTCGGCAGCGGCGTTGACGATCTCCCGCACCTCGGCGTCGATGGCCTTCAAATCCTGCTCGCTCATCTTCGCCGCCAGCAGCCGATTGCGGACCTGCTCGATCGGATCCTGGTCGTGCCGCACCTTGTCGACTTCCTCGCGGGTGCGATATTTCGCCGGGTCCGACATCGAATGGCCGCGGTAGCGGTAGGTCTGCATTTCCAGGATAAACGGTCCCTTGCCTTCGCGGCACCACGCGACCGCCATGTCGCCCGCGGCCTTCACCGCGCGGACGTCCATGCCGTCGACCTGCTCGCCCGGAATATTGAAGGAGATGCCGCGCTTGGAAAAATCGGTCTGGGCCGACGATCGAGTCACCGATGTGCCCATGGCGTAGCGGTTGTTCTCGATGACGTAGATCACCGGGAGCTTCCACAGCTCCGCCATATTGAAACTTTCGTAGACCTGCCCCTGGTTCGACGCGCCGTCGCCGAAATAGGCCAGGCTGACAAAATCGTTACCGCGATAGCGATTGGCGAAAGCAAGGCCGGTACCGAGCGAAACCTGGGCGCCGACGATGCCGTGGCCGCCGAAAAAATTCTTCTCCTTGCTGAACATGTGCATGGAGCCGCCCTTGCCCTTGGAATAGCCGCCATGGCGCCCGGTCAGTTCGGCCATCACGCCCTTGGCGTCCATTCCGGTAGCCAGCATGTGGCCGTGGTCCCGGTAGCCGGTTATGACCTGATCGCCCTGCTTGAGGGCCATCTGCATGCCGACGACGATGGCTTCCTGACCGATATAAAGATGGCAAAAGCCGCCGATCGCGCCCATCCCGTAGAGCTGACCGGCCTTTTCCTCGAAACGCCGGATCAACAGCATGTCGCGCAGTGCGCTCAGTTCCTGGTCCCTGGTGAATTCCAAGGGGCTGGTCGAGCCGTTACCTGATTCTTTGGCGGCGCTTTTCTTGGGTAAGGCCATGGCAATTCCGGATGAGAGAGCGGGTAGCCCTCTCTATCCCAACTCAAACCGGCATGAAAGGATTGCGTGATGCCGCGAAAATCCCGCCATGCCGCAGTGCAGTGCACGCGACACTTTCGAAATCGATTTCGCAGTTTTTTGAAACTAGAGATCAGTTCGGATTGACGATCCGAACCAGATCGCGCGGATTGGCATAATCGAGCTGGTAGCGTGCCCGCTCGTCGAGCATATCCGGGTCGACCCGGTCGGATCGCAGCAGCGAGACCCGCTGCTCGCTCTCGGCGCGCTCCCGCTTCAGCCGCGCCAGTTCCGAGGTCAGCGCAACGATCTCGGAATCGAGTTCCTGCCGCGCATTCAGCCCGTACTTGCCGGTATAGGCGTTGACGCCGAAATAGCCGATCATCGCCGCCGCCATTGTGTAGAGGGCAAGCCCGGTGAGGAAGGATTTGAGTCGGCTGCGCGAGACCATGGGCCCAAGAATGCGGGGGGGCCGGTTAATGGAATCCTAAGACACCCAGACCATCGCCGCCTCGTTCCGCCTATTTATTGAGCTTTTCGACGAAGGCAGCAAAGGCGTCGATATATTGCTTCATGACTGCCTGCAGCGATTCCTTGATGAGTTCGCCCTTGTCGTCGAACGCGTCGCCGACGCCATTCAGATAGATTTCGGGCTGTCCGAGGATTGGACCAGAAATGCCCGGCAAGATATTTTGCAAGTGTTTGGCTGCGCTGACCCCACCCAGTGGCCCCGGCGAATTGCTGACAATGCCAACCGGCTTGCCAAGGAATGAACTCTTGCCGTAGGGGCGCGAACCGACGTCGATGGCGTTCTTCAACACACCGGGAATCGAACGGTTGTATTCGGGCGTGACGAACAAGACGCCTTTCGAGTTATGAAGCTTTTCGCGGAACGCCACCCAATCGGCCGGCGGCGATGCTTCGAGATCCTGATTGAAAAACGAAATGTCATGCAAGGTGACGACATTGAGCTTCAGCGTGTCGGGCGCGAGGCCGCTCAGTGCCTTGGCGATCTTGAGCGTAAAACTCTCTTTGCGAAGGCTGCCGACAAGCACGGCGATGTCGTACGGAGTGGCCATCGCCGGAACGGCTGACCCTCAGCCTAGCTATCTCAGAAAAAGATGCAAGTGCATGAACCGTGAAAAATTTGAGCCCGCGCCCTTGTTGCATCGGCACCGGATAGAGTCTCGCTCGATGAGATGGTGAACAATAAAATGGCGGTCATTCTTCGCGCGATGGCGAGCACAGGGAAGTGGTCAAAACTGGCCACTATGTGCTGCCACTGACTGAGCTTTGCGACGTTCTCAGCGTAGAGAAGCAAAACTGAGCCTCATCCAGTGGACCGGTTCGGCGGCGGCGATGTCGTTCTGCCCACACCGCGAGTCAAAACCGCGCAAGGTGGCCATCCGTCGATGGGGGAGGAACCTGACCGCAAACTTCCACTTGTCACTTGGCGTTCAGCGTTTACATCAAATCGCCGGCAACGAAACTGGCACGCTTAGCCTACGAAGGTCACAGTAGAGTGATTTCGCCTGAGACATCATTTCAGCCGTTGCTTTAGCGCTCTTGCGGGCCGCCACTTCTTCCCACGGATTTGAGTATCCATTTTTCGCCAAAAATGCTGCTGTAACAGCCAATTCTAACGCAACACTATTTGCCGCTGCCGCAGCCTTGGCCAACGCGCCGACGGACGGATCTGACGAGTCGGTGTTATCGCTCAATGACCGGTATATAGAATAGCGCCCGCCCCAAGTAGCGGTTCGCTCTTTGATGTCGATCAAGTCTAATGCGTCTGCATCAGTAGCCGCGATACTGAGCTCTTCACTGTAAGGGCCAAACAGGTGGTAAGAATAATCGAAGCCAACGCCAGCTCCGACCAACTCAAGCAGGCAGCCGATCTTTTGAAGTCGCGTACTACCAATGATCTCACCACCTGCCAGCTGTACGATCTTGGCTGCTTCGCGGGGACCTGGATCAGGCATGACAATGTTCCTCGATAATTCCGTCTAGTTTCGTTTTTGTTTCAGTGTCCGATTCGCGATAGTAGATGCGATAAACTTCATACTTCTTTAAAGCCTCCACAACGCGAGACAGGCGCGAAAGGTCCATAACCTCGCCCGTGCGATCAACAGCATAAATTGAGTCAAGTACCGCCCCATCCCCTTGGACTTGGCGATAGGGATCCCTTTTGACCACGTCATCTAGCACGCACGGCGCCGAGTCGGTGAGTGCCAATAAGCCACTCTCAGAAAGTTTCACTCGAATGGTGGCCTCCGCCTTCCGACGCCGTTCTTCCCGTTCTTCTGCTGAAAGATGAATGAATGCGGCTTCCAGCTTCGCGGTAACGTCTATCGCCTTATAGAAATCCCTATTGAAGAGTCTCTTGCTAAGCTCCGCAACACAGGCGTGGGGAGATTCCATCAGCATGGGCAGCGCACCCCACACAACCGAATCATCAAGAGCGCAAAATCGTGAAAGACCATTGGGATCCTTAGCGAACAAAATGATCGGGTGTTTGGCGGGAAGCCCGGTCGCTTCGATATCTCCGGCTATTGCGAGTTGAAAAACGCACGTTAACAACGCTCCGAAAACCTTCTCAGCGCCTCTGGTTGCCTTATGAAAGTATATGGTCGGATAAAGATGAAAAAGACCCAGCACATAGGCCTCCGCCGCCAAAAACGCCTTTTGGCCAACTACCAACGTTTCAATTTCGCGAACTTCTTGTTCATCTTGTCCGATCTTAACGCGTCTGACTTCAAGATTTGCTAGAAGCCACTCGAAGTCAATCGCCGAACTCTGAGCGCCAGTCATCATGCGATCGCGACGCATGTAATCCAATCGATCAGCATCGAACTGGCTGGACACGATTGCTGCGTAAATATCTTCAGGGACCTTGTTCTCAATGATCCGCGCAACAGCGTCGGAGAAGTTAGGTGCAAAGCTATTCAAAATGGACGCGACCTCTCCATTCTTGATTAGCCTCACGCTTGTCGTTTCATGCTTTCCCAGTCCTAACTTTTTGATGACATCTTCAAAGCTGTGACTGAACGGACCATGACCCAAATCGTGTACCAAGGCAGCCGCAACAGCGACATATGCCTTTCGCTGATCGAAAGCATCACCACGTTCACGCTTAATCACCTCAGCCAAATGCCGCGCGGTGTGAAAAACGCCCACGCTGTGTGAAAATCTAGAGTGACTAGCCCCTGGGTAAACCAAGTCAGTAAACCCCAGCTGTTTAATTCGCCGTAGCCGCTGAAATTGCGGTGTCTGAATCAAACGCCAGCACATCTGCTCGAAGTCGCCGGTCTGAAACTCAATTAAATTATGAATTGGGTCGCGAATGCGCTGTCGTCGCACCACTGAACTCCGTCTCCCCACCGGCCTGGCCGAAACAGGGGAATTTTTTCTACTCCTCCGAGTCGGTTGCATGAGGATTACAGGTGCAATCTTACGTGTAAATGCTTTCTGAACCAAATGATCTGCTGGAGGATGCATAACCATTGATGTGCGATGTGAAATAGGTGCTTTCCATAGAACAAAACAGGAACAAAGTCAACTGATCATGGGCCCCTATTTCGTCTCTCCTAATCGCTGTCGAAGCGATTTCCAAAGGAGTTCTCTAGTTCGCATCTTCCGGCGGAAGCAATTCTTCTAAAGCTGGCGAAGAGGTCCATCGCCTGAAAAAATCAGGCCGCCCCATGAGAACGGCCTGTCTTTCGAGCCACGATCAGATCAGCGGATTCCAGGCGATCGGAACCAACCGGTATTTCGTGCCGTCCTTCTCGACATGGCCGATCGAGGGGAAGGTGAAGTGGAAGCCGACCACCATCGCCTTCTCGGCCGACGCCATGTCGTAGAACTCGTGACGGGTCGCCTGCGCCACGTCGGGATCCACGTCGTAGACCACGTGCCAATCCGGATTGCGCAGGAACAACTCGGGAATGTTGGTGACATCGGACTGAATCAGGATTTTCGAATTGCCGGATGCGACCGCAAATGCGGTATGTCCGGGCGTGTGGCCGGGCGCCGCGATCGAGGTGATGCCGGGAGCGACCTCCTTGCCCCAGTCATACCTCGTCACCTTGGACTCGATGCCGGCGTAGATCTTCTTCACGTTGGCAAAGTAGTTCTTCATCATTTCGCTGGACTGGGCCTTGGCGGCATTCTCTTCGCTCATCCAGAAATCCCAGTCCTTCGCCGGCACCATGATTTCGGCATTCGGGAACGCCATCGAGCCGTCCAGCGCTCGAATGCCGTTGGTGTGATCGGGATGCAGATGCGACATCAAGACGACGTCGATGCTCTTGGGGTCGATCCCGGCGGCGGCGAGATTTTGCAGCGTCCGGCCGGCCGCGCCCTTGGTGGGCTCCAGGGCGGCAATCCCGTTACCGCAGTCGATCAGGATCAGCTTGCTGCCGGTATTGATGAGCTGCGGGTTGAACGGCACGGTCACCATGCCCTTCGGCATGTAGGCGGCTTCAGCGGCGGCCAGCGCGTCGTCCTTCGGGACATTGGTCACGAACGTATCCGGCATCGGAAACGAGCGCGCACCGTCGTTGATCGAGGTGCACTCAAAAGAACCCACCTTGTAGCGATAGAAACCGGGCGCCTGTGCGCCTACTGGCGGCACCGCGGCGCGCGCGGTGAACGTTCCGAACGGCATAAAGGCGCTCGCAGCACCGGCTGCGGCGGCGCCGGTTAAAAGATGGCGGCGGCTTAAATCAGTCATGGCGTATCCCCCTTGGTTTTGCTTGCGTCTTCCGCATGCATTTTACACGCAAATGTTCTCCCGGTTGTACGCGGAAGGCAAGGCCGCCTTTGGTGGCAACTACTTGATCAGTTCCCAGAAGATTCCGACAATCGCCACATAGCCGAACGTGAAGAGCAACGTCCTCACCAGGGGAATGCCAAGCAGGTACACGGCGGCGTGCGCGAGGCGCAGCCAGAAATAGCTCGCCGCCCAGAAGGCCGTCATCGCATTGGCCTTGCCTGTCAGGTGCGCGATAATCACCAGCGCGGCAAAAGGCGCGAAGGTCTCGACCGCGTTGATGTAGGCTCTATCCGCGCGTTTGCCCCATAACGGCAACGGTCGCGGTGTGGGATCGACATAATTCTGAGGCTGCAGTGGCCCGTTCGTCATCACCTGCGCGACCACGAAAGGTATCCACAGCGACGCCGTCAGAATTGCGGTAAAGGCGAGATATCTGAGGTCTGTCGACATTTAAATTTCCCCCTCTTTTCTAAAATGTGATTTCAACAACTCCTGTAGCTTGATCCATCAGCTATCGATTTACGCGGGGTTCGCTGACCGCGTCGCCAAACCTCACCCGGCCTTGTTCGGATTGATCAGATATTTTTCGCCGGTCGCGCGCTTGGCGTAGACGGCGATGTGGCTCAGTTGCAGCGCCTCCTGCAGCGACACCACCTGGGTGTAATGGCTGGCGAATGTGGTCTTGAGTTCGGCAACGACCCGCGCGCGCAGCTTCGCGCCTTCGGCCTGTCCGATTTTCATCAGGAACGGAAACAGCAGCCAGCCGCCGACGCCCCAGGCCATTCCGAACGCCCGGTTCAATTCGACCGGACGCGGGTCAAGGCTGCCATAGATATAGACCTGCTTGTGCACGCTCGATCCGTAGCCGCTGTAGACTTTTGCTGTCTTGTTGACCGCAATCTCCATGCAGGTGAGGATTTGCCCGGCGAGCTTGCCGCCGCCGATGGCATCGAACGCCAGCGTCGCGCCGGTTTCGACCAGCGCATTGGTCAGGTCATCCATGAAGGTCGGCGCGGTCGAATCGACGATATCTTTCGCGCCGATCTTGCGCAGGATCCCGGCCTGCTCGGCGCTGCGGACGATATTGACCAGGCCGATGCCATCCTTGAGGCAGATCTTGTTGAGCATCTGACCGAGATTGGAGGCGGCCGCGGTGTGCACCAAGGCTTTGTGGCCTTCGCGCCGCATGGTCTCGGTCATGCCGAGCGCCGTCAGCGGATTGACGAAGCACGACGCGCCTTCGGCGGGCGTGGTGCCCGCAGGCAGCGGCAGACATTCGCTCACCCTCAGGCAGCGGTATTGCGCGTACATCGCGCCGCCGATCATCGCGACGGTCTTGCCCATCAGCGCTTTCGCCGCATCCGATGAGCCGGTCTTGATGACCACGCCGGCGCCCTCGTTGCCGACCGGCGTGGATTCATCGAGCCGTCCAGCCATGGCCTTCATCGCCGCTTCCGGCACTTTCGCGGTAATCACCGGCGCGTCCTTTGTGCCAGACGCTTTGGCTGATGTCATGTCAGCAGCGCCGATCAGGAGCCCGAGGTCTGACGGATTGATCGGCGAGGCCTCGACGCGGACCACGACTTCATCGGGGCCGGGTTCGGGTGTCGGGACGCTGACGAGAGATATTTCGAGTTCGCCGCTGTTCTTGATCAGCGAACGAAGCTGAAGTCCGGAAAGCCACGCTGAATCTCCCTTTATTTCGTTTCTTGAATCGAAGCCGATCGCACTCAAAGCTTCGGTGCGGCGTGATCTTCGAGTCCAGCCGTCCATGTCGATGGCCTGCCCTCGAAGGCAGACTTGGCGCGCTTGCCGAGCCAATAGGAATAGGGCGGCGGCACAAGGTCGAAGTTGGGATCGGCGCCGAGCTTCTGTGCCGCGTCCATCGGCCAGTTCGGATTGTACATGATCTCGCGGGCGAGCGCGGTCAGGTCGGCACGGCCTTCCCTCAAGATCGCTTCCGCCTGGTCGGCGTGCACGATATGCCCCACCGCCATGGTCATGACGTCGGCTTCCTTGCGGATTTTTTCGGCATAGGGAACCTGGTAGCCGTATTTCCGGGAGCGCGCGCCGTCCATCGGCGAATAAGCCAGCGTGCCTCCAGAGGAACAGTCGATCACATCGACGCCCTGCGCCTTGAGCAGCCGCGCCAGCCGGACGCTCTCGTCGGGGCCCCAGCCTGCATCGTCCTCGCAGGAAAGACGCATGAACAGCGGCTTGTCCGCCGGCCAGACCGCGCGCGCACACTCGGCGACCTCGATCGCAAACCGCATGCGGTTGAGTTCGGAGCCGCCGTATTCGTCGGTTCGCGTATTGGCGACCGGCGACAGAAACTGGTGGATCAGATAGCCGTGGGCAGCATGAATTTCGAGCACGTCGAAGCCGGCCGTGGCGGCGCGCGCCGCAGCCTCGCCCCACTTCACCGCGAGATCGCGCACCTCGTTATGCGACAGCGCCCGGGGCACCGGCGATCGCTCGGTGTGGGGCACCGCACTGGGAGCGACCAGTTCCCAGCCTTCCCAGTCAAAGATCTCGGGCTCGTCGCCGCGAAGCGGCTTGCCGCCTTCCCAGGGGCGCGTCAGCCGCGCCTTGCGGCCGGAGTGACCGAGCTGGATGCCGGCAACGGCGCCGTGCGCCTTGATGAAGGCTGCGCAGCGCGCCAGCGCCGGAATGAACCCATCGTTCCAGAGCCCGGTATCTCCAACCGTGCCGCAACCATTGCGCGCCACCTTGGTCGATTCCATGATGACGAGGCCCGCGCCGCCCTGGGCATATTTACCGGCGTTCACGAGATGCCAGTCGGTCGCGAAGCCTTCGACCGCCGAATATTGATGCATCGGCGCCACGACGACACGGTTCTTGAGGCGCACGCCCTTGATCTCGAGCGGCGTAAACAGCATCGGTTGTGTCATTGTTCTTGATTCCTCCCATTCCGCGCGGACCGCTTTGAAATTGCGCGGTCTTCGTTTTACCCCAGCGCCTTCAGCGCCGCTTTCCCTGCATATTTGGCCTGGCTTCCCAGTTCCTGTTCGATCCGCAGCAGTTGATTGTATTTGGCGGTGCGGTCGGAGCGCGCCAGCGAGCCGGTCTTGATCTGTCCGCAATTGGTGGCGACCGCGAGATCGGCGATGGTGGAATCCTCGGTCTCGCCGGAGCGATGCGACATGACCGCGGTGTAGCCCGCCTTATACGCCATCTCGACCGCGCTCAGCGTTTCCGTCAGCGTACCGATCTGGTTGACCTTGACCAGGATGGAATTGGCGCGGCCGTGTTTGATGCCGTCGGCGAGCCGCGTCACATTGGTGACGAACAGATCGTCGCCGACCAGCTGGCACTTCTTGCCAATGAGATCGGTCAATTCCTTCCAGCCGTCCATGTCGTCTTCGGACATGCCGTCTTCGATCGAGACGATGGGATAGCGCGATGCCAGATCGGCAAGATATTTCGCCTGCTCGGAACGCGAGCGGGTCTTGTTCTCGCCGCCATAGACGTAATTGCCGTCCTTGAAGAATTCGGTGGCGGCGCAATCCAGCGCCAGCATCACGTCGGAGCCGGCGTTGTAACCGGCCTTCCCGATCGCAGCCATGACGAACTCAAGCGCCGCATCCGCCGACGGCAGGTTCGGCGCAAAACCGCCCTCGTCGCCGACATTGGTGTTGTGGCCCGCCTTTTTCAATTCCCCGCGCAGGGTGTGGAAAATCTCCGAACCGCAGCGCAGCGCCTCCGCGAAAGTGCTGGCGCCGACCGGCATGATCATGAATTCCTGGAAGTCGATCGGATTGTCGGCGTGTACGCCGCCGTTGATGATGTTCATCATCGGCACCGGCAGCGTCCGCGCCGAGGTGCCGCCGACATAACGATAGAGCGGCATGTCGAAGGATTCCGCCGCGGCCTTGGCGCAGGCGAGCGAGACGCCGAGAATGGCGTTGGCGCCGAGCCGGCTCTTGTTCGCCGTGCCGTCGAGATCGATCATGAGCTGGTCGATCTGGACCTGTTCCTCGACGGCCATATCGTTCAAGGTTTCAAAGATCTCGCCGTTGATGGCTTCTACCGCCTTCAGCACACCCTTGCCAAGATAGCGTCCCTTGTCGCCGTCGCGCAGCTCCACCGCCTCGTGCGCGCCGGTGGAGGCGCCCGACGGTACCGCCGCGCGGCCGATCGAGCCGTCTTCCAGCACCACGTCGACCTCGACGGTGGGATTGCCGCGGCTGTCGAGAATTTCGCGGCCGATGATGTCGACGATGGCGGTCATGGGTGCCTCTTTGGAAAATGGCTGATTTGATCGGTTGGCGCTGCTTCTACAGCAAGGCCAGGGAGCGGAAAAGGCCGCCCTGCCCGTGACGGCTCGGTATGAATTGTCTAATAACGCGCAAAATGGAGACCACTGATGTCGAAAGCGCCCGGTAAATCGTCGAAATCGCAAGATCTGCAGCTCGGTCGAGCCGTGGAATGGCCCAGGACACCCGACGAGGCCCGGCTCGACCACGTGCCTAATCCGCAAAGCGACACCCATTACGTGGTGCGCTTCACCGTGCCGGAATTCACCTCGATCTGTCCGGTCACCGGCCAGCCGGATTTCGCGCATCTCGTGATCGACTATGTGCCGGGCCAATGGCTGCTGGAATCGAAATCCCTAAAGCTTTATGTCGCGAGCTTTCGCAATCACGGCGCCTTCCATGAGGACTGCACGGTGATGATCGGCAAGAGGATCGCGAGTGAAATCAAACCAAAATGGCTGCGCATCGGCGGCTACTGGTATCCGCGCGGCGGGATTCCGATCGACGTGTTCTGGCAGACCGGCAAATTGCCGAAGGACATGTGGATTCCCGATCAGGGCGTCGCGCCCTATCGCGGGCGTGGATGAGGGAACAACCGGCCGCGTAAGCAGTGCGTTCGCGGGAACGTGGGCGGCAGATTGACCGCTCGCTATATTTTCGCATAAGTTAACAGGAGAGATGGGGATGGTATCCCCCGATACCCGCCCGCCGTGGGCTGATGACTCCTGCTAGGTAAGGCTACCAAAGCCTCGTCGCGGTGGGAGCATGTTTTTAGCCTGGGTTTTTTGTTGCCTGAACAAGTGGATTGGGCAACGCAGTGACCGTGGTAGCCAAACCAAACTATGCCCTGCGGGAAATTCCCGGCGGCATCTGGGCGCTCGGCTTCGTTTCGATGCTGATGGACATCTCATCCGAGATGATCCATGCGTTGTTGCCGGTTTATTTGGTGACAGTGCTAGGCACCTCGATGGTCACCGTAGGCGTCATTGAAGGCATCGCCGAAGCAACCGCGTCCATTACAAAAATCTTTTCGGGTGCTCTCTCTGATTGGCTCGGTAAACGCAAACTTTTGGCCGTCCTCGGTTATGGGTTGGCCGCCTTCACCAAGCCGGTGTTCCCGCTCGCTCCATCGGTAAGCTGGCTCATCGGGGCGCGCTTCGTTGATCGTGTCGGCAAAGGCATTCGGGGCGCGCCGCGCGACGCGCTCGTTGCTGATATCGCTCCCACACATTTGCGCGGCGCAAGTTTTGGTCTGCGGCAATCGCTCGATACGGTCGGGGCCTTTCTCGGCCCGCTGCTCGGTATCGGCCTGATGTGGTGGACGGCCGACAATTTCAGGGCCGTGTTCTGGGTGGCGGTTGTGCCCGCCTTTCTGGCGTTCGCCCTGATGATCTTCGCGGTGCGTGAGCCCGCGCGGCCAGAGCGATTGCGGAAGATACATAATCCAATCAGCCTTGCGGAGATCAAGCGCCTCGGTGCGTCTTACTGGTGGATCGTCGGCATTGCCACCGTCTTCACGCTGGCGCGCTTCAGTGAAGCCTTCCTGATTCTGCGCGCTCAAAATATCGGCCTGCCGATCATGCTGGTGCCCGCCGTCCTCGTGCTGATGAATGTGGTCTACGCCCTTGCCGCTTATCCTGCGGGCGTTGCGTCCGATCGGATGAACCGGACTACGTTGTTGATCGTCGGGTTGGTGCTATTGATCGCGGCCGATCTTGCTCTCGCATTGCTGCCCTCTATCGGTGGGGTCGCGCTTGGCGTGGTGCTATGGGGTTTGCACATGGGCCTTACGCAAGGGTTGTTCGCGACGCTGGTTGCCGATGCGTCGCCGCCAGAATTGCGCGGAACGGCCTACGGATTTTTCAATCTGCTGACGGGAGTAGCCATGCTTGCGGCGAGCGTCATTGCTGGCGCCCTCTGGGATGCAACAGGTCCAAAGGGGACGTTCGTCGCCGGAGCTTGCTTAGCGTTTCTCGCGCTTGCCGGACTTCTCGGTGTGCGTGGGCAAATAAGACCGGTCGTCATTGAATAAGAGCGAAGGCGAAGGCCGCCGAGATCAAACCAAAATGGCTGCGCATCGGCGGCTACTGGTATCCGCGCGGCGGCATTCCGATCGACGTGTTCTGGCAGACCGGCGAATTGCCTGATGGCATGATACTCGCGGCCAGGCTGACGTTGCGACTCGCCATGACTTCAGGGTGTGAAACTGCGGATGGTACTATCTTATGTGTCGCCGAGATTCCTGTTGACTTGGGCGATGTTCCTCTGGTTCGTTTGAATAAGTATTTTGAGTTTAAAGGAGTTTACTATGCGTGGGTGGTTTCGCCAGGCGACGTTTGTCGCCATTACCTCGGTGTCCCTGATCTCGGCAGCTTTGGCAGTTGATGCGAAAACGAATGGTTCTGAAAAACCCCATCGTCTCGCCATTCAAGTCGATCAGAATGATCCAGCGGTCATGAATCTCGCGCTGAATAACGCTATGAACGTCATCGAATATTATCGCGCAAAGGGTGAGGACGTCGACGTGGATGTGGTCACCTATGGCCCCGGCCTGCACATGCTGCGTGCCGACACGTCGCCGGTACAGGACCGCATCAAGAGTTTGAAGGATGCTGCATTTCCCAGCAAGATCCAGTTTTCCGCGTGCAACAACACCAAGGAAGGCATGGAGAAAAAAGAGGGCCATCCGATCAATGTGCTCGCCGACGCCGTCGTCGTTCCGTCAGGTGTCGTTCGGCTGATGGAGCTGCAGGAGAAGGGGTGGAGCTATCTCCGGCCGTGAACAAACTTGACCGGCCGCTGAGCCAGCGAGTTTGATTTCGACAATCCCGGCCTAGCGCTTCTCCGATGAGACTTTGGTGGCTGCTGGCGGCCACTTGCATGCCACGGCAATTTTTTCTCGGACGGCATCCAATCCGGTGAGTTGGAACGTCGCTTCGTGGCTGGGACCCGGCTCATCGAGCACGTTGACTTTCAGTCGTGCGCCATCCGGCAGCGACTGCAGAAGCCCGACGGGATCGTCCCTGTAAATCGCGGTCTTTCCATCTGGAGACGACGTCCAGGTCTGCTTGACGAGGGGTTGGTCGTTGATTTGATAGTCGACTTGAACTTCCCTGGTGCGTGACGCGCGCCATGTTCCCTCGGTGCGAACCAGGACTTCGGTGCGTCCTCCGCGACATCGAATGGCGAAAGTGATCGGCGCATGTTTTACGCTGAACGGCAAGCGGATCGCAGCCGTCATCACCGGGGCGTAATCCACGGGTGAGGTCGTCTCACTTATGATCCAGTTGGGATCTCGTGGTTTTGGCGCAATATCGACGGCTCTCGCAGGCGGGTCTGGCGAAGCTGTAGCAGCGGGCTTGTCTGACGAAACGGCTGCCGTGGGCATGTCCGGCGACACCACGGCAGAGGGCTTGTCTGAAGAAACTCCTGCCGTCGTCATGTCTGGCGAAGCTGCTGCTGCTGCGGGCTTGTCCGAGGGAGCTGCTGCCGTGGACTTGTCTGACGAAACCACCGCGGGGGGCTTGTCCGGCACGCCGGTCGCAGTAGGTAATTCCGGCGGAGCCGCTCCAGAAGGTGTTTCTGAAGTCACCTTCCCGGCGGCTTTTTCCGGGGATACGGATCCAGTGACGATTTCCTGCGGAACGTGCTCCAGGCATTCGAGCAGCGTCGTGCGTGCCTTCAGCAGGCAATCCAGGCGCTGAACCGCATCATTTGCCGGGTTGGAGCAAACCGAGTCAGCACCTCGCGCCGATTGAAAGCATGACTCCATGCCTGTGGGCCCGCCATTCGCCGGTTGAGCGCAGACGGTCCCGCCGGCAGCAGAGAGAGCGGTGGCGATCAGCAGGGCCCGCTTCATGGATGCTCACTTTGCTTAGCGGGGCCCGCGCGATCAAGCCACTCCTGAGCGGGCTGAAAGCGCTCCAAGCCAGGGACTCGTGTAGCCAGATTGACGTTCTTCCATTTTGCGTCGAAGCCGGGCGCCTGCAGTTTGTCCGTCCGGCTGAAAAGTTCGTCGACAAAGCGCGCGACACGACGATAGCGCGGCGAGCCCGGACGCCAGTTGAACGAAGCGAGAATCGTCGGCACCGCAATGGTGGCGATCCGCTCGCCTTTGGCGACAAGGTTCGGATAATCCGCCGGCTCGAGATACGAAGGGAGATAGTAATCTTCGAATTTCGGGCCGTATTCGACAGGCAGAAATTTGAAACCTTGCTCCCATTTGCCTTTGACGAACGCGTCGACCGGCTTCGAAGTCACAAAGACGACGCCGGCAATCTCTCCGCGCTTCATTTGCTCAAGCGCTACCGGGTGCGGGATAAACATCTTGTCGACATCGATGCCGAGGCGGCTGAAAATCAGGGGACCAGAATAGGCGGCGGCGGTGCCCTGCGTATTGAAGTTGACTTTCTTGCCCGCCAGATCCGCCAGCGATCGGATCTCCGGCCGAACGAAGATGTGCAATTCGGAAGGAAACAGACTTAGCAAATAAGTAAGGCGCTGCTGAATTTGCGGCACCTGAGACTTGTACTCTTCAAGCGAGTCACTGTTGATGATGGCCGTATCAATCCCCCTGAGATACAAAAGATCATTGACGTTCTCAGTCGGGCCGCGGGTTACGATTGGAAGAACGTGCACCGTACCGCCATCATTCACGACTCGTGCGATTTCCGTCGCGAAGTGGATCGGAGCACCCTCCAGAAGACCTCCGGCCAGACCGATCGTCCCGGCATTGAGCCGATCGCGAATCTCCGCCTCCCCCGCGATGTCTGACGAAGAGTCATGATGTATTCGGTGGGAATGTACTCGATGGGATTGCGCGATCGTTGGACCGCAGAGCGCAAATGTGGTCATCAAGACGACTGTAAGTCCTGTAAGGATTTTCATCGTAATTCCATTCATTCAAAATCTGTACTTCGCACGGATCATCATACCGTCTTGAGCTTTGGCGACGACGACCCGCATTTTCCCTTCAAATAGAGGGAGATAGTAGCACTTAATAAAATCCCGGCCAAAGCAAGACTTGGTTGCTGTAAAGGATAATGGCCAAAAGGCCGTGCGTCCTATGTTACCTTTGCATC
>WNEZ01007320.1_pt1 | contig 17802 bp, 18 predicted proteins | sample 5400521 | NCBI WGS metagenome assembly WNEZ01 (sample SAMN13153339, study PRJNA577476) | soil metagenome | isolation source: 120 cm saprolite under Douglas fir tree site 2 hole 1 replicate 1 | place: USA:California | collected 2015-04-18
GAACTAGAGGTAATTGGCAGTGCAAATTCCCGGCGTGCTGACTATCAAACTGCTCTTCAGCTCATTGAGTCAGGCCGGATTAAGGTGGGATCGATGGTGACTGACCGCTTCCCTCTACGATCTGCCCGTGAAGCGCTGGACAAAGTTGCCAGTGGAGAAGGTCTCAAGATAGCGGTGTTGCCTTGAGCAGTGGCGCAAAGTTCTGATCTTCCTTTGCCGCATGGACTACCATCTTCGTCGGATCAGGCGGAAGACCACGCTGCTCCAGGCACGCTGATCGCTGTTGGTGGTGGAGAGAGTTCCCACCTCTTTGGTCATGATGGCCTCTCCGTCCTGCGTCCTTTCAGGACAAGGGAGCAGCACCTCCCCTGGGGTCACGAAAGCACTGCCCTGGCTCTGACCAGCCCCGGATGGAAGCACGAGCGGTCTGCCATGAGACATGGTGGACCAGCTCTTCGCTCGCAGCCATCTCACGGCAGCAGCTTATCCAGGGTGATCGGCAGGTCGCGGATGCGAATGCCCGTCGCGTGATAGACGGCATTGGCAATCGCGGCGGCGGTGCCGACGATCCCGATCTCGCCAATCCCTTTCGAACCCATGGGATTGACATGCAGATCCTGCTCATCGATCCAGGTTACGTCGATGGTGCCGACATCGGCGTTGGTGGCGATGTGGTACTCCGCGAAGTCGTGGTTCACATAGTCGCCGAAGCGCGGGTCCAGGACGCTTGCCTCGTGCAGCGCCATCGACAGGCCCATCGTCATTGCGCCCAGGAGCTGCGAGCGAGCCGTCTTCGGGTTGATGATGCGACCGGCGGCGAAGACCCCCAGCAATCGTGGGACACGGACCTCACCGGTGTCCACATGGACACGGACCTCAGCGAACTGCGCGCCAAAGGCGTGCATGGAGAACTGCTGCGCCTCGGGGTTCGTGTCGAATGCGCCGCTGGCCTCCAGCCCATCGGCAGGGACGGTACCACCGTACTCCTCGTGCAGCCGTGTGCGGAGCGCGCTCGCGGCATTGAAGATTGCCCACCCCCACGAGGCGGTGCCCGACGAATTCCCGGCCACGAACGCCCTGGGCAGGGCGCTATCACCGATCTCAAGGTGCACGCGCTCCAGCGGCACCTCGAGCGCGTCCGCCGCGATCTGGGTCAGTGCCGTCCAGGCGCCGGTCCCGATGTCCGTAGCATCGATGCGCACCTGGTAGTGTCCCGCACGATCGACCTGCACGAGCGCGGTCGCAGGAAACTGGACGGTCGGATACGTCGAGGCGGCCACGCCGGTCCCGACAAGCCAGGAGCCATCACGTCGCACGCGCGGCTGTGGGTCGCGCGGCGCCCAGCCGAAGCGCTGCGCCCCTTCGCGCAGGCACGCGACGAGTCCGCGGCTACTGAACGGACGTCCGGTCTCGGGATCGACCGCCGGTTCGTTGCGGATGCGCAGCTCGATCGGATCGAGTCCGTAGGCGATTGCCAGCTCGTCCATTGCCGACTCGAGTGCGAACATCCCCGGACACTCACCGGGCGCACGCATGATCGTCGGCACGGGTACGTCGAGCCGCGCGAGCCGGTGCGTGGTGCGGCGGTTTGGTGCCGCATACATCATGCGCGTCGCGATGGCGGTCTGCTCGACGAACTCGTGAATGGTCGCGGTCTGCTCGACGACGTCATGCGCGATCGTCGTGAGCCGGCCGTTGCGGTCGGCCCCCAATCGAATCCGTTGGATCGTCGGCGTGCGATAGCCGACCAGCGCGAACATCTGCTGCCGCGTGAGGGCGAGCTTTACAGGCCGCCCCGCTGCCTGCGCTGCCATCGCGGTGAGGATCACGTGTGGGTGCAGGAACGCCTTGGAGCCGAAGCCGCCGCCGACATAGCGTGCAATGACGCGCACGCGCTCGGGTGGAAGTCTGAATGCCGTGGCCACGGCATCCCGGATCGAGTGTGCGCCCTGGTTCGCATCGTAGAGAGTGACCTCCTCATCGCTCCAGATGGCGGTGGTCGCGTGCGGTTCGAGCGGATTGTTGTGCTCGGCGGGCGTCGTATAGGTGTGATCGAGCGAGACGGCCGCCGAGGATAGTGCGGCCTCGACATCGCCGCTCTCCGTATCAGTCTCGTCGCCAGTGAGGAGTCTCTCCGGGGTGTAGAGATCGCCGCGATCGGCGCGGAGTTCGACGTCGTGCGGCTGCTCCTCGTAGCGAACGACGACGAGGCTCGCTGCCTGACGCGCGATCTCGGACGTCTCGGCGACCACCGCAGCAACGAACTGGCCATGATAGGCGATGGCATCCGATTGGAACACCGCCAATTCGGCATCGTCAAGTGGCGCAAGCCGTGGAGCGTTCTCGTGCGAAAGCACGGCGATGACACCGGGCAGCGCTCGCGCGGCGCTCGCGTCGATCGACACGACCCGGCCCTTGGCGATCGTGCTCTGCACCGGGAAGACATAGGTCACGCCCTCGAGCGGGTACTCGTAGGCGTAGTTCGCCGCGCCGGTGACCTTCTGAACCCCGTCGATGCGGTTGAGAGGCACGCCGCTCGCGCGCGTGATGAGTTGCGTTTTCATCGTCGGTCTTTCTCCTCCTCTGTCAGGTCAAGCAGCGTCCGCACCAGGGTGCTGCGGGCGAGCGGAACCTTGAACGCGTTGCCGGGCAGTGGCTGTGCATCGGTCAGCTCAGCCTCGGCGGCCCGCCCAAACACTTCCCCGGTTGCCGGTGCGCCACGCAGCGCGGCTTCGGCTCGCACTGCCCGCCACGGCACATGCGCGACGCCACCGAGCGCGATGCGCACGTCTCGCACCACGCCATCGGCGACATCGAGCGCCGCGGCAACCGAGACGAGCGCGAAGGCGTAGGACGCGCGGTCGCGCACCTTGCGATAGTGCGAACGCGTCGCGAACGCAAGCGGCGGCAGGTCGACAGCCGTGATCAACTCGCCGTGTTCCAGCACGGTGTCACGCTGCGGCTCGTCGCCCGGCAGGCGGTAGAAGTCCACGAGCGGGATCGCCCGTTCCCCCTGCGGCCCCAGCACGCGCACGCTGGCCCCAAGTGCGGCCAGGGCGACCGCCATGTCCGAGGGATGCGTCGCGATACACGCATCCGATGCCCCCAGGATAGCGCTGTCTCGCTGATAGCCCTCCCGCATGGAGCAGCCGCTGCCTGGCACGCGCTTGTTGCACGGCTTGGAGATGTCCTGAAAGTAGACGCAGCGCGTGCGCTGTAACAGGTTCCCACCCGTCGTGGCGAGGTTGCGAAGCTGGCCCGAGGCGCCCGCGAGCAGCGCCTGCGCGAGTAAGGGATAGCGCGTGCGAATGGTGCGATCAGCCGCGAGATCGCTGTTGCGCACCATCGCTCCGATGCGCACGCCCCCACCTGGGAGCGGTTCGATGCGGTCATAGGGCAGCTGGGTGATGTCGACGAGCAGATCGGGTTGCCGCACCCCCAGCTTCAGATGGTCGACGAGGTTCGTCCCTCCAGCGAGGAAGACCCCGTTCGGCGCCTGGGCGAGGAGCGCGACGGCGCTGGAGGCGTCACGTGCGCGTTCATAGCGGAAGGGATTCATCGGCGTGCCTCCTCTGCCTGCTTGGCTCGCTGCGCCTCTTGTGCCTGCTGGGCAACCTCCCTGATCGCCGGAACGATATTGGCATAGGTGGCGCAGCGGCAGAGATTGCCGCTCATGCGCTCGCGGATCTCCTCATCGTCGAGGGTGACGTGGTCAGCAGTCAGATCAGCACTCACCATGCTGGGCCAACCGGCCTCGACCTCGCGCAGCATGCCGACCGCCGAGCAGAGCTGTCCAGGGGTACAATAGCCGCACTGGAACGCGTCATGGGTGATGAACGCCTGCTGGAGGGGGTGCAGGTGTTCGCCATCTGCCGCCAACCCCTCGATAGTGACGATCTGTGCGTCCTGATGGGCAACGGCGAGAGCCAGGCAGCTATTGACGCGTCGGCCGTCGAGCAAGATGGTGCAGGCGCCGCACTGCCCGTGGTCGCAGCCCTTCTTGGTGCCGGTGAGTCCGAGCCGCTCGCGTAGCGCATCCAGGAGCGTCGTCCGTGTATCAACGGAAAGCCGGTGTGTCTCCTCGTTCACCCGCAGCGTGATCTCAAGGTCCATAGTGTATGTATCTCCTTTGGCCTTTATTGGTTACAAGTCGTCACGTAGACAAACACTAGTTGCAAACAAGTGCGAGCCATATCGTGATGAGCGAGCATGTTGGAGTAGCTAGAAGAGCAGTTCCTCACGCAAAGGCCCACCCGGCAGGGGTTGGGGCCACTGCTCAGCTGACGCGCCTCGCCCTCTCTGCTCCTAGTATAAGGAGGAAGTGTCATGAAAGCGCAATGAGCAGCGTCATGGGCAGTGTACTGTTTTCCGTCATCATCACGCTGGTTTCCTCCACCTCGTCACCAAGCGACCGATCTCTGAGGGGTGACGTCTTGTTTGCGGGTTGTGTTGCAAACGCATAGCGCTGCACGCAGCAATAGCTCGTGGAGTGATCGATGTACAGACCCCGTTCTCGCATCATCTCCTCAAGATCTCGGTAGCTCAAAGAATAGCGAAGGGAGCAGCGTACTCACAGAAGAATGATGTCAGACTGGAAGTGACGCAATGTGAGAGGATTCTGGCTTTGATGGCTTATGAAGGAAAGAGTCCTCGCTTGCTCGTTTTCGCCCACTTGAGCAGATCGGCTTCTTTTTGCAACACAACCGCAGATTATGCCCCAACGACAGTACAGCACGAACTGACCGCGCGTCAATGTGGATGAGTGTGACTGACGATTTGATGTTCATGGTTATGGTCGTGGTTATGTGCCTGTCCCACGTAAGGAGCATGGGCATTTATGATAGAGCGGCGCTGATCCGGTGGTGTTTTGAGATGCTGCTCCAACCATGTGAGAACGGCGTCCAGCCCGGTACCATCCTTGAGGTTGGTAAAGATGAATGGACGTTTGCCGCGCATGCGCCGCGCGTCACGCTCCATCACCTCCAGCGAAGCTCCCACGTAAGGTGCCAGGTCAATTTTGTTGATAACCAGCAGGTCGGAGCGGGTGATGCCCGGACCGCCTTTGCGCGGGATTTTGTCGCCCCCTGAAACATCGATTACATAGATAAACACGTCCACCAGTTCCGGGCTGAAAGCTGCGGCCAGGTTGTCGCCACCACTCTCGACAAAAACGAGTTCAAGTCCAGGCAGGCTCTCTTCCAGGTCGGCAATCGCTTCCAGATTCATCGAGGCGTCTTCACGGATGGCCGCGTGCGGGCAGCCACCGGTTTCCACCCCTCTGATGCGTTCCCCAGGTAGTGTGCCTGCCCGCAATAAGAATTCTGCATCCTCCTTCGTATAAATATCGTTGGTAACAACCGCCAGGTTGTAAGTGGGCCAAAGCCGTTTGCTCAGACAGTCTACCAGGGCGGTCTTGCCGCTGCCCACTGGTCTGGCGATACCCACCCTGAATGCTCTCGCGAATGTGTTTTCTGTCATTGTACTATTCCTTCTTGACTAAAACAGAAAGTACCGCTGTGCCAGGGGTAAGATCTTGGCTGGCTCGCAGGTGAGCAGTTCATCATCAGCTCGCACTTCATATGTTTCAGGGTCAACCTCGATGCTGGGGGTAGCATCATTGAGCAGCATATTGGCTTTGCCGATCTCGCGTCACTTTTCAACGGCGACAACCGTTTTTATCAGGCCCAGCTTCACCGGAATATCTTCCTCGAGCGCTGCCTTCGAGACAAAGGTCAGGCCGGTAGCAGCAGTTGCGCCGCCAAACGCGCCGAACATGGGACGATAGAGCACTGGCTGCGGCGTCGGAATGGATGCGTTGGCGTCACCCATCGCGCTCCAGGCGATAAAACCGCCCTTGACGATCATCTCTGGCTTGACCCCAAAGAACGCTGGTTTCCAAATGACGATATCGGCCAGTTTTCCTGGTTCAATCGAGCCAACCTGGTGCGCGATGCCGTGAGCGATGGCAGGATTGATAGTGTACTTGGCGATGTAGCGTTTCACTCGAAAATTATCGTTGTGCGCGGAGTCTTGCTCAAGTGGACCACGCTGCACCTTCATTTTATGCGCCGACTGCCAGGTACGCGTGACAACTTCACCGATACGTCCCATTGCCTGAGAATCGCTCGACATCATGCTAAACACCCCCAGGTCATGCAGGATATCTTCGGCGGCGATGGTCTCGGGACGGATCCGGCTCTCCGCGAAGGCTACATCCTCCGGCACCTGTGGATTCAAATGATGGCACACCATGAGCATATCCAGGTGCTCGGCAATCGTGTTGACGGTGTACGGCCTGGTCGGATTGGTCGAGGAGGGCAGGACGTTGGGGAAAGAGGCGATACGAATGATATCTGGAGCGTGGCCACCGCCTGCCCCTTCAGTGTGATACGTATGGATCGTGCGCCCTGCGATGGCAGCAATGGTATCCTCGACAAAACCGGCCTCGTTAATGGTATCCGTATGAATCGCAACATGCACGTCGTATCGGTCGGCAACCGTCAGGCAGCTATCGATAGCGGCAGGCGTCGTACCCCAGTCCTCGTGGAGTTTGAGGCCGCAGGCACCGGCGCGCAACTGTTCTGCAAGGGGTTCGCCTGCAGAGGCATTGCCTTTACCCAGTAAGCCGAAGTTCATAGGCCAGCTTTCAGCAGCCTGGAGCATGCGCGCAATATTCCATGCTCCGGGCGTGCAGGTGGTGGCGTTCGTACCTGTTGCCGGGCCGGTGCCTCCACCGATCATGGTGGTAATGCCGTTAGAAATCGCCTCGTATATCTGCTGGGGCGCGATGAAGTGGATATGACCGTCGATCCCTCCCGCCGTCACCAGCATATTTTCGCCCGCGATTACCTCGGTGCTCGCGCCTATCACCAATTCGGGGTCTACTCCCTCCATCGTATCGGGGTTGCCAGCTTTACCAACCTTCACGATACGTCCATCCTTAATGCCAATATCGCCTTTAACGATGCCCCAGTAATCGATAATCAGCGCGTTGGTAATGACAAGGTCGAGCGCGCCATTCGTAGCCTCACGCGTGGCGCGACTGCTCTGCCCCATACCATCGCGAATGACCTTGCCTCCACCAAAAGTGACCTCGTCGCCATACACGGTGAAATCTTTCTCTACCTCGATCAGTAATTCCGTATCCGCCAGGCGCACACGGTCACCTGTGGTTGGGCCGTACAGGTCGGCATAAGTGCGACGTGGTATATTCAGGCTCATACAGCGCTCCTTCCCGGCTGACCGGGCTGATCTAACGGGCCGTTCACTCGTCCATTATGTCCATACACTGCACGCGCCCCACCAAGAGCGACCAGGCTGACCACTTTCTCTTCGCCCGGTTCAAAACGCACAGCGGTCCCTGCGGCGATGTTCAGACGCATCCCGTAAGCAGCCTGCCGATCAAATTGCAAAGCGGAGTTGACCTCGAAAAAGTGGTAATGGCTGCCCACCTGGATGGGTCTGTCACCAGCATGCTTCACTAGTACCTGAGCGACAGCGCGCCCTGTGTTCGCCTCGACGCCGCCCGCGGCCTCGTTTAGCAAATATTCACCTGGTTTCATTGTTCCTTCCCTCTATTGCTCCTCTGCACTCGTTTACTCGATGGGGTCATGGACGGTAACGAGTTTCGTACCATCCGGAAAAGTGGCCTCCACCTGTACCTCGTGGATCATCTCCGCCACGCCTTCCATCACATCTTCCCGCTTCAGGATGGTGGCACCGAATGTCATGATTTCCGCCACGCTCTTTCCATCGCGGGCAGCCTCCATGATTTCGGCGGATAAAATGGCTACAGCTTCCGGGTAGTTGAGTTTGAGGCCGCGCGCCTGCCGTTTGCGGGCCAGTTCGGAAGCTGTGAAAATTAAGAGTTTTTCCTGTTCGCGTTGTGTGAGATTCACAACAAAGCTCCTTTTTTAGTAGATTTTACGCGGCGGGATAGGCTCCTCGTCATAGAGATACCGCTTTGCCGCGCGCCAGAATGCCAGCAGGCCCGTCGGTATATCTCGTCCCCGGCGGCTTACAGCACGAATGACAAGGCCATGCGCGACGAGGGTGCTCACACCCCAGCTAAGTTCACCCAGACAAGACAGTTCCTGAGCCAGTGCTCCTAGTTCTTTTTCCAGGTTGGACCAGTGGGTGGCTTCCAGTCCTACCCGGCAGATATAGAAGCTACAGAAATGGGAATAGGGTCCCAATCTCGCCAGCGAGGAGAGTGCGCGGCAGTGCGGTTCGAGCTTGAGACGTTCAATGGCTATCGATCGACCTCGTGTCGTAATGTGCAAGTCGAGTAAGAGTTGTTCATAGGCGAATTGTTCACCCTGTGCTACCCGCCCGGGAGCGACCGTCTCCCACCAGAAGAGTCCAGCGCCGCTATCCAGTTCTATGCGCATTTGCTGGTGGTAGCGCGACCCGGAAAATGGGAGAAGGGGGTCGGGAAGATACTCCAGGAGTGCGCCTTCGCGCACCGTGAACGTACCTATTTGTTTAGAAACAGGAACATCTGGACGGCTGCGATAGAGCCGGGTAGCGCCAGTGGAGGTCAATTGCGCGTGCGCTCCCTGCTCTACTTCAACCTCCAGCGTGAGCTGATCTCCTCCCAGCACGCCTCCTGAAATATTATGCATGTGTACCAGCGCTCCACCGGTTGAGAGTGGAAAAGCGCGTATCACCTGCAATGGCGGTCGCTGCTCGCGCACCATCAACCGCGTTTGTCGTTCACGATCACTACTGAAGTGCAGCTTCAATCGACCTTCAACCTGTTGCATTCCTGCTACAGGAAAATCATCCACATTACTTCCCATTCGCTAACTCATAAACAGCCGTGTTGTCAGGTAAGGATGCCGCATGCTGCCTACTTCCACCAGGGGAGTACAGATACTCATTTCATCCATATTCGCGGCTACCTCTTTGCTATGACCAGCAACTGTCAATAACGTGGGCTTGAGCTGCCAGATAATCTGACTGGCCTGGCTCTGGCCGAGCGGCAGTAGGCGCTGGCAGGCCGAGACCAGGCCGATTAACGACTGCTGCAAATAGGCCAGGGTCGCCGCGACTTCGTCTACTTTTAGTATACCACCTGCCAGGCCAAAAGCCACGCTATAGTGCGTATCTATACCAGCGGACCTGGCGGACTGCATGGCAAGATGGATCAATGGAGCATCTTCCAGATTCAGCAGAAGGTGTAGGAATCTGCGTCCCAGGGCAGCGCTGGCCGCCCTGCTCTCACGAGCGGTTTTGATGGCGCTTAATTGCTCGTTCAAAGCCAGCCACTGTGCTATAAAAAGAGCGTGGTCTGTATGAGAGGCAAGGCGGTAGCCCAGGAGACAAAAAGCGCCGTCGACTACTCCGGCCTCTTCCAGGTAATCTCTCAAAAACGGTCCAAGCTGTATGACTTCCAGGTTCCCCTCAACAACAAGGGTTTCAAGTCCGAAGGAATGAGCCGCTGCGCCGACAGGTAATGCACTATCGGCCAATTGCATGAGACGTAACAATGCGAGGTAGTCAGTATGCATGTTGCTATTATAATCGAGGTTTTCGGCAAAGTCCATGACAGCAAACTTAACTTCATCTCAACCAGATCATAGTACGTCTATACTGATAGCTTAGAGCGTATGCACAAAGTGATTTTGCCCCGGTTTGGTGGAGGAGGCAAACGTGGAATAGACTCTAGCAAGGGAGGGTAAGATGGCCAAACAACAAAAAACGTATACCCGCGAGTGCAAAGTGGTAGCGCTACAGTTGGTCAAGAGCAGCGACTGCATTGTCCGAAAGTCCAGTTGACAGAGACATTTCTTCCGACTATACTTCTCTATGTAAGTGAACACTCACACACATACACTGAAAGGGAAGCATATGGCGGGAGAGACACGACACAAGACCCCGGATACGGCTGAAAAGCTGATCCTCTGATGAGATTGGCACGGCTCTTGTGGCATGGTTGCAAAACCTGAAATAGCTTCCGTTGGTGTTCGAGATTCTTGCAAGAATCTCGAACACCAAAAGAAAAGAGGATGAGAACGACTATGGCAACACAAACCATGCGCGTGATTCACGTCTATAGCTATGGTGGACCGGAACAGCTCAAGCTTGAACAGAAGCCACGTCCAGAGCCGTCATCGGGCGAAGTGCTTCTGCGTGTTCATGCGGCTGGCGTGAACCCGATCGACTGGAGAATCCGCCAGGGCTTGATGACAGCGTCCTGGCCGGTAACGTTTCCCTATACCCCTGGCATCGAAGTAGCGGGAGTGGTCGAAGACGTTGGTCCCGGGGTGAAGGCATTTGAGATCGGACAGGCCGTCATTGGACAGATCGCAAGTGGAGCCTATGCCGAGTATCTCACAGTACCGGTCGAGGCACTCTCGCTCAAGCCGGAGACCTTGAGCTTTGTTGAGGCCGCAACAGTCCCGGTCGGCGCGACGACAGCTTGGCGGACACTTTTTGATCATGGCGGCTTGACTGCCGGGCAGCGGGTGTTGATTCAGGGGGCAGCGGGTGGGGTAGGTCTGTTCGCGGTCCAGTTGGCAAAATGGAAGGGCGCGCAGGTGATCGGCACGGCCTCCACGGCCAATCTCGATTTTGTGCGCGGGCTGGGCGCGGATACGGTCGTGGATTACACGACAACCCCCGTGGAGAGCGTGGTCCAGGATGTGGATCTGGTGCTCGATGGGGTCGGAGGCGAGACCCTCATCAGTTCTTTGGCCGCACTCCGGCATGGGGGAACGCTGATCTCGATTGCCGGTCTACCACCGCAGGAACAAGCGCAGGCGCGCGGCGTTCGCGCGATGATGAGCCGCGGGACAGCGAGTGCTCCCATAGAGACGTTTCTACGGTTGATCGATGAGGGCCATCTCAAAGTGACTGCTGGGAAGACGTTTCCGCTGAGTGAAGTGCAACAGGCCCATGAGTACAGTCAGAGCGGTCATGGACGTGGCAGGATTGTACTGCGCGTTGTGGAATAGGAAGAAAATAGCTCGGAGCCGTTCTGATTGGAGCCATCTCGCAGCCGCCCACGCCCGCAGGCACGACCTATACCAACGGTGTGCCAACCGTCCAGATGAATGCGGGCAACTTCGAGCAGCCATCTGTGACCATTCCCAAAGGCTCGAAGTTGATGCTGGTGGCCGACCAGAACTCGTTCCACATTATTGCTAATGGCACCTGGCAGAATGGTGTGGCGAAACCAGTGCAAGAGGCAGGAGCACCTACGATCAAAAACATCCAGGTCAATGGCAATAACATGGAGATTGGCCCGTTTTCCACCGCAGGCACCTACCACATCTATTGCACAGTTCATCAAGGAATGAATCTGACCGTCATTGTCCAGTAGCACCATGTGGGTCTTGACATTTGCTAGACCAGTCTGTATACTAGTGTTAGAAGCTAGACCAGTCGGTACAGACGGAGAACACCTGTTAGTGGCCTCAGGCTGGTCGCCACTCCGTGCCGCCGCGATGGCGCTCTTCGCGCTTTCCGTCGTCGAAGGGGCGCTGATACTCCGTCGTGCCGAGCGCAGTACGCAGCCCCTAGAACAGGTCGCGGAAAAATTGCAATCGCTTTTAGTTAGAAGGAAAGGCAGAAGCACAATGACCGAACCGATCAATCAGACGCGCTCGACGGCTAACGCCGTAGACTCTTCTCCGGAAAAGCTAGACATGCAGAGGATCGCTCATCATGTCTGGCAGCTTAACAGTAATCCGCCTAACAGAGTCAATACCTATCTCATCGAGGATGTGCTCGTTGATGCAAGTACGCGCGGGGCCGCTCCTCGTCTGCTCATCCAACTGGCAAACGTCCCTCTTTCGCTGGTGGCGCTGACCCACTGTCATCCTGATCATCAGGGAGCGGCCTCGCAGATCTGCGAAACCAGACACATCCCGCTTGCCTGTCATGAGGCCGATGTTGCCGCTATGGAAGGGCGTGCTCCCATGCTTCCCCGCAACCTCCTCACCAGGGTGATAGAACGCGTGGGGGGTGGGCCAGCATATCCAGTGCAACGAATCCTACGTGATGGAGACGAGATTGCCGGATTCCGTGTCATCCATACACCCGGACATACGGCAGGGCATGTGATCTACTTTCACGAGTCCGACCGGGTGGCGATTGTAGGAGATGTGTTGCGCTCGATGAATCCCTTCACGGGCAAAGTGGGCCTGGGTGAGATGCCAGGGGCGCTGACCGTTGATCGTGAGGAGAGCCGCCGCTCCATCCGCAAGCTTGCCCAGTTTCGCCCTGCCATCATCTGCTTCGGGCACGGGCCGGTGCTGCGCGATAGGGAGCAGCTTGATCGATTGGTCGCCCGGCTACCGTGAGTTGGAGCGTTGATACATCAAGAGCTTGGCATGATGGTGCCACGCCTGGGAGCACAACCACGCGACCTTTCAGGGTTCTGTCAGCTTCTTTCACGGAAGATGTCTTCAAAAGTCTGGTCGAAGTCAAGAAAGAAAATTGGTCGTTTGGCAACGGTATCGCGCAGTACGGCCAATAGGGCGCGTGGTCTCGAACATGGAGCCTGGAGGGATACGGTTTTCGTCACCCTCCAAGAACCTGACCTTGAAGGAGAGCTGAGGCGAAAGATCAATGCAAACATGGAAGCCCGAAAGGTCAGCAAGTTGCGTTTTTTAGACAGGTAAGAAGGAAAGAAAAAGAGCATGAATGATACGATCGTTGAGACGCAGTACGGAAAAATCCAGGGCACAGACCTTGGCCCGGTCATCGCCTGGAAAGGGATTCCGTACGCGTCTCCTCCGGTTGGAACTCGCCGCTTCAAGCCTCCACAGCCGCCAGAACCCTGGCCGGGAATACGCGACGCGACGGCCTTTGGCTCAATCTCGCTACAGCTCCCTTTCCTGGTAGCCAACGGAACGCTTGAAGTCGAGATGCCGGAGCCGCAAAGCGAGGATTGTTTGTATCTCAATGTCTGGGCGCCACGCCCAGACGGCAAGAAACGTCCGGTGATGGTCTGGGTGCATGGCGGCGCGTTGCTGAACGGCTCGGGGTCACAATCCGACTACGATGGGACACGTTTTGCCGAGCAGGGCGATGTGATTCTGGTGACCATCAATTACCGCCTGGGCGTGCTGGGCTTTCTCTATCTGGCAGAACTGGCAGGGGAAGCCTATGCCTCTGCAGGCAATTGCGGCTTGCTCGATCAAATCGCGGCCTTCCAATGGGTACGTGAGAATATCGTAGCCTTTGGGGGGGACCCCGACAATATCACGGCCTTTGGCTTCTCGGCGGGCGCGAGAAGCATCGCACTGCTTTTCGGAATGCCCGCGGCCAGGGGCCTTTTTCAGCGAGCGATTCTGGAGAGTCCACTGGGCAATGAAGCTCCGAATACTGAGGCTGTCAGCCAGAAGGCCAGGAAGTTTCTGGAGATACTTGGTCTGGAAACCAACGAGATCGCGAGCCTGAGTACCCTGCCTGCTGAGAAGTTGCTCGCCGCCCAGGCTCGCTTGCTCAGTGGGGGGCGCCTGGGCAACATTCAGCCAGTCATCGATAGCAAGAATCTGCTGGAGACGCCATTGCAAGCGCTCACGCGGGGAGCGGCCAAAGATGTGGCTTTGTTGATCGGGACTAATCGTGATGAGGCGAGACTCTTTACCGATACCGTAACCGGGGAGAAGCGCGAATCTCCTCTCCTATCTACTGCTCTGCCAGCAGTGCTCGGAACGAACGCCCTGAAGGTTTTGCGAATCTATATGAAGATACCCGACGAGAGATGGCGAGATCTTCTATTGGAGGTGATCACCGATTACGCCGGGCGCATCCCAACGATTCGGCTGGCCGAACAGCAGGTACGATGGGGAGGACAGGTCTGGATGTACCGTTTTGACTGGCCCTCGCCTCATCTCAAATTCGGCGCATGTCACTCGTTGGAAGTGCCCTTTGTCTGGAATAAACGGGAGTCGGTGCTACTCCAAGAGCTGCTAGGAGCGAACCCTCCGCGTGATCTGGCCCACAAGATGCAAGCAGCCTGGATGGCCTTTGCCCACACTGGAGACCCCAGCGTACCCGAACTCCTCTCCTGGCCAGCCTATGACCTGGAGCGACGAGCCACTATGATCTTTCACGAAGCATCTCAGGTGATCGATGATCCTCAGGCACTTGAGCGCCAGGCCTGGGATGGTGTGCTTTAAAAAGTCCCGTCCATAGCTTGTTCATACATCAACTAGGGAGTAGCCGGTTTGTTCATCGTGCTTCTGCCTTTCCTTCTAAGAGCACCCGGAGCTCTTCCGCCACCTTTTCTAAGGGTTGCGTACTGCGCTCGGCGCGACAGAGTATCAGCGCTCCTTCGACTGCGGAAAGCGCGAAGAGCGCCATCGCGGCGGCACGAGGTGGCGACCAGCCTGAGGCCACCAACAACTGCTCGATGCGCGTCTGCCAGGCACGGAAGATGGTACGAGAGACGTGCTGGATCGGGTCACTGGTAGCGGCAACTTCTAGGGTGACGGTCGCCAGCGGACAGCCTTTTTGAAAATTGGATGTCTGGAGGCGTTCGCAAAAGAAGGTGGTGAGAAGAGAGAGCGCTGTGCCGAAATCAACTCCTGATGCGATGAGAGCGTCGAGATCGTTAGTGATAGCTTGTCCGGCTGCCTCAAGTGCTTCTGCGGCTATGATTTCCTTGCCCCCAGGAAAGTGATGATAGAGCGATCCTTTCGGTGCGGCACTCTGGTGAAGGATCTGATTCAAGCCGGTGGCATGATAGCCCTGGGCCTCCATCAAGTCAGCGGTGGCCGCAATGATGCGGGCCCGTGTCCCTTCTGTCTCCAATGTACTCTCCTCCTGTACCAACTGGTCTAACTCCTGGCACTAGTATACAGACTGGTCTAGCAAATGTCAAGATCCAAAAAGAATGCTAATTATACCAGACAGGCACTTGAAAGTCTCATTGGTAAACTATCCTTCTGCTACCAGAGGATTGGTCAACATAACCAGATGTTCTATTTCTTGACCGGCGCTCCAGTAACCAATGGTGCTCGTTTATAGAAGAGTTGCTTCAAATCCCTTATGAGAACAGTTTGCATGGCTTCTCAGTGAGCACCATTGGTCCGTCGTCGGGGGGAGTTCGTTGTGAACGTTCAGGAAGCCCTCACGCTGGAGATATTACCGTACATGAGCGGTTCTGCCTGCCAATGGCAGGTTAACCATGGTGCCCACCAACAACTTATCGTGATGCAACGAGGGCGCCAGGTTAGGGCAAGCAGGCGTGTAGAGGGGTCTTCTATGAAGACTGTACCTCAACGATCAGCTCGATCTCAACTGGCACCCCCAGAGGCAGCTCAGCCACGCCAAGAGCAGCGCGCGCGTGCTTGCCTGCCTCCCCAAAGATCTCTTCGAGCAACAGCGATGCTCCATCCACTACCTGAGGCTGGCTGTTGAAGCCTTCGGCAGATGCAACCCACCCATTGAGCTTGATAATACGCTTGATGCTATCCAGAGTGCCTGTGTGACTGCGTATCGCGGCCAGAGCGTTGCGCAGCGCCTGACGAGCCGCCTCCTGTCCTTGCTCAATCGAGAGATCCCTGCCGAGCTTCCCTTTGATGAGGTTCTGGCCAGAAACCGTCGGGATCTGGCCAGAGACGAAGAGCAGATTTCCTGCCTGGACAGCAGGAACAAAATGACCGGCAGGTTTGGATGGCTCAGGGATAGTGAGACCCAATTCTTGAATGCGTGCTTCAAATGACATCTATGGAACTCCTTTTATCTTTCCATCGGGCAAGTTTGTCCGTTTTCCTTGCCAGACTTCACATCAGATCTCCTTCAAGGTCAGGTTCTTGGAGGGTGACGAAGACTGTCCCCTCCAGGCTCCATGTTCGAGACCACGCGCCCTATTGGCCGTACTGCGCGATACCGTTGCCAAACGACCAATTTTCTTTCTTGACTTCGACCAGATTAATGAAGACATCTTCCGGACGAACGCCAAGTACCGCATGGAGCTGGTGGGCGATCTCCTGGTATAAACCCTTCTTCTGTTCGAGGGTGCGTCCTTCATTCAGGGTGATCTGAATTACGAGAAAGCCGTCCGTGCGCTTCATGTCCAGATAGGTGGGATCATAGATCAGGCTGGTGGGATCGTGCTCAGTAATCACCTGAAAATGGTCATTTTCAGGAATATGAATGGTGGTGCGCATAGCCTGGTAGACGATATCTCCCACCTTATTGCCAAAGTGCGCAGGTTTCCCTTGCATCAACGAGATGCGAACGAGTGGCATTGTTCTTCCTTCCTTTCAAGACGAAGAGAGGTTATTGATCACATCGGGCAGAATCCAGTATACAGACTGGTCTAGCAAATGTCAAGACGCAAATTTGAAGCAAGACAGCCAAAAAGAACGCATTTTCCCAATTGCATCACTTCTCCGCGAAACCATCCCTACACACGATACCCCTCCTATGCACCTGCCAGTGTATCAAGCGCCATGACCACCTGGTCAGGATGCTCTACTGTCCTGAACTCCGCTTTAACTTCACTTGAGAGGGGAAGTGGAACCTCATAGCCAACAATATACCCTTTCCATCTGTGGGCTGCTACGAGGCCAGGTACAGCCGAGAGCGGGTTGGGATCATCAGAGACCACCCAGAGCGCATCGCGGTCCACCAGCACAGGCATCGTATCCTTTCTCGCGAGGCTCGCCAAGTGGGTAAAAAGGATGGCCCTACTGCGACCAACGATCTGGGCCCACCAATCGGGTCTGGCCCACCCTCCATTGTTCTCATCCTTCGCCAGGATCGCCACACCGAGTTGAGTGAGCTGTTTGACGGCCTGGAAGGCATTGGCTTTCCCCTGCACATGTCGGTAGCTCTGGGGATGCGTGTGCAAGCGTTCAGCAGCCTGCCACAAGGTCCCTGCCCACCGTTTGAGCAACTCATGCGATTGAGACCAGTAGTAGCCCTCCTGAACGAATACATGATAGCTGATGTCCTGGCAGCACTTGACCTGCGGCGTACTCATCCACTCCCCATCAACACAACTAGGAAGACGTTTACCATCAAAGACGGAACCAGACCGCTCAACATGAATGCGCCAGATGCCTGGACGGATGCCATCATAGGCACGTCCATTGGAGGAATAATCCGGCGCTCCTCCTCCCAGTTGGACTGCCATACATGCCTCCAGGTATCGTGAGAGGTGGATGTATTTGTGCAGGTACCTTTGTCTCTGTTCCACCAGCGTTAAGGGACGCATCCAAACGAGGTCTCGTGCGCTCTCCATAACCGGGATGACAGTCCCGCCTCCACTAAGCAAGGTCCATAGATCCACCGGCGAGGAACGGAGCCTCGAGGTAGATTGGTCGAGGGTGAAATCGGTGAGCAGCTGATGAGCGACAAGATCCGGTGAGTCGATTATAGGCCTCGCCAGCACCTGCTCCAGGTAGGTCACAGTTGCGAGGAGGCTTCTCGCATCGGGAAGCACCCAGCACCATCCAGCATGCTCTGGGAAGACGAACGTCAGACGACGGGCTTCCTGCTGGCCACTCCCCTTTGGCCAAAGTAAGGCACAGAGGGGCCTCGTTGGCTTATGCGGATCTGGATGGGTGACCACGGCCCAGTGGAGGGTCACCTGCTCAAACCAGGCACACGTGGCGATACGCGACAGGGTGGTGCCTGGCATTACCCAGGCTGAGGTCAAACCTGCCTGCCATAGGAACTCAAGCAATCCTCTCAGCTCACTGGCGTCAGGTGGAAGCAGGATTGAGCGCAGCACGTGTTTTCCCTGGAAAACACCAACCAGGAGCACTTCGGTGTCGTTAAGGACTCCTATCGTATTCGAGTTCATGGTAGAGACGGTGTATGCCCTGTTAATCA
>WNEZ01001881.1_pt1 | contig 17793 bp, 16 predicted proteins | sample 5400521 | NCBI WGS metagenome assembly WNEZ01 (sample SAMN13153339, study PRJNA577476) | soil metagenome | isolation source: 120 cm saprolite under Douglas fir tree site 2 hole 1 replicate 1 | place: USA:California | collected 2015-04-18
GCGCAAGGCCCAATTATAGATGAAGCGGCAACAGCCGAAGGTACAAGCAAGGAGACGCTTCTGCTCGTCCGTTGGATAGATTCGATACTTGTAGGCTCGCTTCTGTTTCATACTTACATGATAGTATATGGAGGTGTAAATGTCAAGCAGAGTACCCATCTGCCCCCACTCCACAAGGAACGGCACTCTCATCCCGCCCCATGAATGGAGGCGGGTCTTCCCGTGCCGGTTTGATAATCTCAACAATGTGTCTTTGTTCGTCTTCAGGAAGCTGTGCTACTTCGTTAAATGCTTCTTTGAGTGCTTCGATCATGGCTCTCTTACTCTCGAGATAGGAATGTCTCTCTGTTGCCTTTCCGTTGCTTATCAATAGTGTACCACCATCCATTGATCAGGCAATGATTGTATTGGACGTCAGGTGTTCCCGATTGTGCAGCAGCCCTGGGCCGAACGCGTCAAACGCCGGGCCAAAGTGCGTAATGGCCACTCGGTCGCCCACCTTTTTCATCTCTATCATTATGAATGTACGTGTTCTTGCGCGAGCACAATCCACCAATAGAGGACTTCTACAAATGAATTAGTTGCGACCCTCGACCGGGATGCAGACGCCGTCGCGACGGCACAATCACCAACGACGAGCGAGCCGATCTGACCGTTTCAGTCCCGACCGGGATGGAGAGGCCGTCGCGACGCGAAGGAGGAGCAGGCGGAACGCCAGCGCCAGCGCGAGTTTCAGTCCCGACCGGGATGGAGAGGCCGTCGCGACCCTGCATCTCGGCACTCCAGAGGCTCAAGTCGGGCAGTTTCAGTCCCGACCGGGATGCAAAAGCCGTCGGTTCCACCCACAATCGGGCGTTGGCTCCCAGGGCAACCGCAAGGGGGAAGCCTCACCTCCATGGCGACCGCAAGGGCCCACCCCACCCCACTCCGCCTCCCTCGCCACTACTATACACGAGCCTCACCCACATGGCGACCGCAAGGGCCCACCCCACTCCGCCTCCCTCGCCACTACTATACACGAGCCTCACCCACATGGCGACCGCAAGGGATCGCCACTACGCCTGTTCAACGACCGTTGTCGATGGAGCAAGCCATACCCCGCGCCTGGCGACCGCAAGGGATCGCCACTACGCCTGTTCAACGACCGTTGTCGGCAGAGTGCATGGGGTGATCTCATTTGGTTGGATTATTGCGGATGTACTGGCGGCGCTGTTCCAGTTGCAACTTGCTCTGGAGGACATGCTCGAAATAGTTGCGCTGCCAGAGGAGACCGGAACGTTCCTGGTTGGTGTCCTTGATGTGTTTCAGCCACGCGACTGTGGTGAAGGATTTGTATGCCCCGACTACCCTTCCCAACGGTGGTGCGTTGTCTACTTGATCATTTAACCAAAGGATGAAATGCATATGGTCGGGCATGATGACACACTCATCGAGGGTGACGCCAGGAAATCGACTGGGTAAGGCTTGCCACGTCTCTATGAGGATAGTACGAAGTTCAGGTATTTCAAGTAGAGGTTCACTTTGGTAAGTACGAATGGTGATAAAATACGCTCCTGTGGCGGTGTAATCATGTGTGGGCATGCGCAATGAGCGCCTTGTATAGCGATCGGGATTATACTTGCTTCGAGGATCCATAATCTTCCCTTTCTATATATCAATTCTGTTGCAATCACCTGACGAGGCGGATCTGGCGTCCCCACCCCTGGCGACCGCAAGGGTCGCCACTACGCTGCAATATAATCCATTGGACGTTTAAGGGGCGTAGACCGCTTGCCATCCACCTGACGACCGCATTCCATCCACCTAGCGACCGCAAGGGTCGCCACTACGTTGCAATATAATCCATTGGACGTTTAAGGGGCGTAGTGGCGACCCTTGCGGTCGCCAGGGGCGGTGGGGCGTCTACACCACCCGCGCCTGCCCCATGCCCATTGCTGTCTTGTAGCCCACGCCGCAATAAAATGCTAGCTGTGCCAACAGCAATATCTGCTGGCGCACCGTCAATGGGGCTTCCTCGGTCACTTGCTCGTCAGGGCCACGTAGATCATACTTGCACATGCCCACAAAGCCCAGCTGCATGTGCTTGGTAAAGTATACATGGTGAGGCTTTAGGTCGTAATTGTTGATGACAATTCCTTCATCCTCAATATACTGCTCTAGCCGCTCCATCTGCACTATACCAGCCAACGCAGGTGGGGCAAGTTCTTGCCAGCGCCTGGCTAACCCTGGGAAGATGTATTGCGGCAACGGTATACGCGCATAATGGCCGCCATACACCTGGCTCCTCTTATTGGCTCGATTAAACGTTGTCAAGGAGCCAAATTCGAGTCCCAATGGCTCAACCTTGCCCAGCCTGAGCGTTTTCGCTTTCTCCACCAGTCTGGCAAAGGAGGTGAAACCTGTCCAATCAGATGCACCATCATTGTCAGCGATGACCTCTTCGAGCAAGAAGAGCTGCTTGGCGATGCGCATGAATGGGGGTTTCTCCGCTCCAGACTCGGCGGTGTTGAAGTGCATGAGCGCTTTGTGAAACAGCGGGAATAGCTCGCCGAGTAGCAGGGTAATCCGTATGGTGTAGGTCTTTTCGGGGTCCAGGGGCAGGTGTACATTATTGCGTTCCGCTTCGCGCATCCTGGCTTCAACCAGCGGAAATTGTAGGCTGGAGCAGGTGAAGAGGCGCTGCTTGTTGCCATCGTGCAGCCATGTCGCGACGTCGGGGGCAGCAGCTCTCAACCAGTCCAGCAATGCTCCATGCACCAGTTCACCGGAGAAGGGCATGAGTGTGCCGCGTTGCAGTGGACGCAACTTTAGCTGGAAGGCGTAGAGTTTGGCGGGACACGTGGGAGAATGCGATATATCCATCGAAATGATCCTTTCTTCTCTGCATTCAAAACTCCTATCGGGTGTTATGAATTGATTTTAGGCAATCAACCGAATGTGCATCGATAGTGAGAAAATGTGAACGGATAGGCCGTAGGGGCCGGTTTACCGCGTCCACTGCCGATTATGAATTTTAGCGACCAAAGCCAGTCCTGTCATCCCTTCGCTTCGCTCAAGGGCAGGCTCTGAGCGCAGCGAAGGATCAGCGCAGCGAAGGATCAGCGCAGCGAAGGATCAGCGCAGCGAAGGATCAGCGCAGCGAAGGATCAGCGCAGCGAAGGATCAGCGCAGCGAAGGATCAGCGCAGCGAAGCCTCTCTCTGCTCATCGAGAGAGACCCTTCGCTGCGCTCAGGGTGACAAAACATGACCGATCTTGATTGTTAAAAACCATCATCGGCCCCATCGCCAATGGATCGTACCCATCGCCGAGAGAGAGACCCTTCGCTGCGCTCAGGGTGACAAAACATGACCGATCTTGATTGTTAAAAACCATCATCGGCCCCATTGCCAACGGATCGTATCCATTGCCGAGACGGAACAGTTACATACTCATCCGGCCACGTGGTGCCTTTCCCAGAGGCCGATGAATCGGCGATGGGCACGATGATGAGGTTTAACAAATGGATCCGGACATGCCATTGGGTTTGCCGGGGGCCGATAAATCGGCCCCTACGCTACAACGATTTCATTCCCCAGAGGCCGATAAATCGGCGATGGGCACGATGATGGATTTTAACAAATTAATCTGGACTTGCCATTGGGTTTGCCGGGGGCCGATAAATCGGCGGTGGGCGCGATAAATCGGCCCCTACGCTACAACGATTTCATTTCCCAGAGGCCGATAAATCGGCGATGGGCACGATGATGGATTTTAACAAATTAATCTGGACTTGCCATTGGGTTTGCCGGGGGCCGAAGGATTGAAACGCGCTCCGCAGGCTTCGCTGAGGCGGTGGGCGCGATGATGCACATTGACAAATTAATATGGACATGCGGATGGGTTTCCGGGGGCCGAAGGATTGAAACGCGCTCCGCAAGCTTCGCTGAGGCGATGGGCACGATAATGGACATTAACGAAATACCCCGGACACCGTAAACGGGGACAAAACGCCTGTAGGGGCCGATTTATCGTGCCCACCGCCGATTTATCGGCCCCGGCAAACCCAATAGCATGTCCGTAGTAATTTGTCAATGTGCATAATCGGCCCCTACACATGGCCCATGTATTTTGTTAAAATTCATAATCGGCCCCTACGCTACAATGATTTCGTACATCCATTCCTCTCCATAATTAATGTTTTCCTACCTATCGATGTGTTATAATCACGTGTGGTTATCTTACGAAACAGGTAGAGTGACGAGATCGCCAGGAGCATGGTCTGTTGTGCGCGAGGTGACGACTACGGCCCCTTCCAGTTGTATTTGACGACAGGCAATCCAGGCAATAGCTGATTCTTTGTACAGGCGCACCAATGCTGTCAGCAGCCAATGTGGGATGCGACCATCGAGGATCAAGCCGCGTTCTGGAGGCACTGGCGGGAATGGCAGGTGATCCGCCTGTAAATAGTCAAGGTGATCGCTCACGATGCGTATTGAGAGTACGGTTACCTGCTCATAGGTGCGCAATTCTACCTGAACCTCTGGCGTTGTGTTTGTGCTGACCTGGAGAGGAGGCGGAGCTACCCAGCCTATACGCGGATCGAACTGGTAAAATGGCTGTCGACCGGCATGCGCTGCCAACGCTGCGTAGAGCCAGTTTGGTCCTGGACCATAGACTGCCAGCGGCGTTTCGGCCGGCAATTCGGCGAGCAGGCGTGGGATCATCTCGGGTTTCCACCTTTTGGTATGAGGTGCCCAGGCCTGCAGGAATGTACCGAGGTTGACCACCAGTTCTGTTGGAGCCATGTCCAGCTTCGTTTTTTCCAGTTCTTCAGGGGAGTAGGAGGTAAACAGGAGCACGATACGCTCGACCAGCGCTTCGAAGAGGGGACCCTGCACCAGGGAACCACGCTCTAGCCCGACGAGGGTACCTTTGATCACCGGCCCGGCAGCATCGATGGTGGATTCACCGCTCTGTACGGAATACAATTCGGCCAGCGGCAACAGGCTATTTACTTTGACCAGGTGACGCCAGGAGTCGGCTGTGTCCTCTTGATCGGCACGCAGCAGGAGCAAGGAGTGCGTACAGTTGCGAAATAAGCAGGTTTGTTGCTCTGTAGGTCGTCCACCAATGTCAACAAGTAGTGGAAGATGACGTTGCTGTATATCTACACAGATGCGCTTCACAAAGTCATCTGTCCACGTTCCTTTCACACGAATCAGCCGTACCTTTTCCTGGTCAAGCTCGTGGAACCAGTTGCCTTCCCCATCAGGACAAGCCCGGAATGCATGATGAGGAATGCCGCGTTCACGCAGCGCCCTTGCCAGGCTGTAAAACAGGACAGATTTTCCCGCGTGGGGTGGCCCACCAATCAGTATCGCGGGTAAGAGATTCATCTCTGCTATGCTCCTGTCAATTGTTCTTTATTTAGTCAGTGGGAGAGACCGTCATGTCAAAATACATCCACACATTATTAGCAACATTAGGTGGACAGCCCCAGGTGGTGACGTTTACGCTCGATCTCCTGCTCCACCGTGGTTTTCCCATCAGCGAGGTGATTGTTATTCACCCTGAAGCAGCGCACCCGCGTCTGCAACATTCCTTAGATTGCCTCAACGCTGAGTTTGTTGGGGACCAGTACCATATCGATGGTCGAACTATTAGTTGCCACTTTCGCCCACAGGTGCTGCGACTCGATGACGAGCCTCTTGCTGACATTGTGGATGACGAAAGCGCCGATGGTACGCTTGATACCCTGCATCATCTCATTTGTGAGCTGAAGCGCCAACGTCGTCATATACACCTGTCCATTACTGGCGGACGACGACTGATGGCCCTGCTCGCAACTTCGGTTGCATTTCTGAATTTTGACCGGCACGATCGCGTCTGGCACATCTACACTCCAGAAGCTATACAGCAGTGTACCAACGAGGGTACCCTGATGCATGTTCCTGCCGAAGCCGGAGTACGCCTCATCGAAAGCCCTTCTATGTCTCTAGGAGCGTACCTTCCGAATCAGGCGCAATCATTTGACGCAGCCCAATCGGCACAGCGTTCGCAGATGGATGCTCAGGAACGCGCACGCTGCGCCCAGGTAGCGCAACAGGCGACCGGGCGCCAGTTAGATGTGCTACGCGCCTTTGCCGAAGGGTTGAGTCCCCAGGAAGTGGCCGATCATCTTTGCCTCTCCATTAAGACGGTCGATACACACAAGACTGTTCTGCTCGGGCTATGCCGCAACGCCTGGAATAAGGGGCCTAACGAGTCCCTCGACTACCATTTCTTGCAGAGGGCTTTTGCCGACTACTTCTCCGGATGATACCTTCAGTATACCTGTCTGGAATAGATTGCACATCAGAAGGAGTTCTGAGATTGTTCAGTACTATTTCTGATGTGTTTTCTCTAAAGGGGTGGTATGCTTTTTGCTGCGAGAGATTCAGATGTATTAAGAAAGGACTGTGGGGATGCAGGAAGTGAGGGTTGACGTGCGAACTGTTACTCTTTTGATTCAGGAGTTCAATCATGAAGTATCTCTTTCTGGTTAGTATCGGGCCGGTTCAAGACTTTATTGCCAGCGCGCGCCGCTCACGCGATCTTGCCTTTGGGTCGTGGTTCTTAAGCGAACTTGCGAAGGCCGCTGCTTACAGAATTACGGAGATGAATGGAATAGAAAGCCTAATTTTTCCTGCTCCTCAAAACAAGGAGGAACTTGAACCTGCAACACCATTGAATGTTGCCAATAAAATTGTCGCAATCATTCAGCAATCTCCTCAAACAATGGGAAAGGAGGTACGCGAAGCAATTAAGGGAAAAGGAAGTACGAATGAGGCAAACGATGCTCGTAAAGGCCGACTTGAAACTATCAAAAACTGGGCATATGCAGGAATGGAAGATTATGATAAACAGATCGCAGAAGCCCAAATTGCTGATCTGGTAGAGTATAGTTGGGTTGCAGTGCGATATGATGGCAATAACTATGAGGAGAAGCGCAAAATACTGCAAGCTCTCATGGACGCTCGCAAGAGTACACGCGACTTTCGGCAAGTCGAGTGGGGCAAAAATACCCCTAAATCATCTATTGAGGGACAGCTTGAAAGTGTTATACCAGAATATAAATATCCCGATAGGAATGATTCTGATGAAGATAAAGCAAAAAAGATAAAATATCTCTATGATAAGTATGGCGCAGGTCCAGCGGAACGACTATCAGGAGTCGATTTACTCAAGCGAAGAAGTATAATAGTTTCGTCTGAACAACGTGAATCAGCATCAAATTTCCCCAGCACCTCCCATATGGCAGCTATCCCTTTTTTACAACGGCTTAGTCATCTTAACAATGAAGAGGAAGCTAAGAAATTATGGAATGCTTATATTGCTCAAATAAAAGCAATTCCAGGTTTACATGTTGAATACGTCTCTCAAACATATCGGAGTGTAGCTGATCCCATTATTGGCACTTGTGATGGCTCTATGTTGTTTGAAGAGCGGCTGGTTGACATGGTTGATACAGGTCAAAACAAAAAAGAGACAGCAGAGAAACTCAAACCTGCAAAAGAGAAACTGCAAGCATTCTTCAGTGAGGTAGATAAGCAAATCGGCAAGGCACACCCTAACCCCTACTATGCTATCCTACGTGCTGATGGCGATCGGATGGGTAAAGTAATTGACAATGAGGCAAAACAGGGAGAGAAACAACATCAGGCTTTATCAAAAGCCCTCAATACATTTGCTGGCAGCGTTCGCAAGATCGTGGAAGAAAAGTATCAGGGAGCGTTAGTCTATGCTGGAGGTGATGATGTGCTGGCTCTCATGCCATTACATACTGTGCTTCAATGTGCAAAAGAGTTGGCAGACAATTTTCGCAAAGAACTGAATGAATTCAAAGATGACAACGGCAATCCACCCACACTCTCAGCCGGTGTTGTGATCGTTCATCACCTGTACTCCCTACAGGATGCGCTTAGACTCGCACGAGATGCTGAGGACAGGGCAAAAAAAGTTTCCGGTAAAGATGCTCTGGCAATCACAATCAGTAAGCGAAGTGGTGACGACTATACGATTGCAGACAAATGGGACAACCTGTATAGCCATGTGGAACAATTAATTGATTATTCTTATAGCGGCGCAATTCCAGAAGGAACGGCCTACGAGTTGCGAGACATGGCATTAAGACTTGCAGTGCCGGATGTTCATCCTGATTACATGACTGTTCAAGAAGTAATACTTGCAGATGCAAAACGCATCCTGGAACGCAAGATGCGCTTTGCAGAACGAAATCAGAAAAAGGATAGCGAACAAACGAAAAAAATATTAGCCTTGCTGCAAGATAGGCTTGGCATTGATCAGGAGCATGATAAGGATGAGCCCACCGAGACGATCACAGTAGATGTAGCTATCGATCAATTCATCAACGAACTCATTATCGCCCAGACACTTGCTGATGCGAAAAAATTGACAGAACCAAAGAAGGAGCAGAGTAATGGAAATCTGGCTCATTGAACCACATGATCCGCTGATTGTGCGCGATGGAAAACCATTTGGTCCTAATTCCGGCGCACGGGCATCAACACTTCCTTTCCCATTCCCTTCAACAACAACTGGAGGAATTCGTTCAAGGGCAGGCATGAACAATGAGGGCATCTTCGACACTAACCAGATTTCACGGGTTAAGACTATCAAAGTACGTGGCCCGCTTTTGGTTCAACTGTCAGAAGATGGAAATGGTATTACAGTGAATGAGTGGTTAGTTCCTGCTCCCGCCGATGCGTTATTGTTTGAAACAGAGCCACTATCAGTTAAGAAATCCAGTAACGACAAAGAAGGTTTGATCAGGCAACTTATTCCAAGAAAAACACAACAATTTGCTAATGGTGCAGAAACTGACTTTGACTCCAAGGGTGAAGATGCACTAATGCTGGTAGGGCTACCTGAGAATGAGGGCAACTTGGGCAAGCCACACAAAAAACCTCCGCGCTACTGGTACTGGAATATCTTTGAGAACTGGTTACTCGATCCATCTCGCTACGATGGGGGAGAAGTGGCATTATCCAGGTTGGGACATAAGGGGCCAGAACGCGAACACCGTCTGCACGTGAGTATCGATGCTGATAGACGTGCAGCTAAAGAAGGTGCGCTCTTTGAAACTTCAGGCTTAGAATTTACCCATGCAAGTAAAGGGCAGCAACGTCTCAGTGAGGCGCAGAGGTTAGCATTAGCTATTATAGTAGGTGAAGATAAAGATACACAGAATACGATACGTGGAGGCACTACAGGTTTTGCCGGTGAACGCCGCATTGTAAGCTGGCGAAAAAGTAATAGTACGCTACCAACCTGTAATTCAGACTTAAAAGAGGCGATTAAGACGCAAAAAGCGTGTCGTTTGTTTCTTCTCACGCCAGCCTACTTCAAAGAGGGATATCGTCCAACATGGTTGCTTGAGCCAAAACACGGAGTACAACCAAAATTAGAAGCCATTGCTATACAGCGTCCACAAGTAGTATCAGGCTGGGATTTTGAGAAGAGAAAGCCGAAACCAACGCGCCGCCTTGCTCCCGCCGGAACAGTTCTTTTCCTCACACTTGAGGGAACACCCGAAGCTATTGAAACATGGGTTGACAACATCTGGATGCATTGTATAAGCGATGACGAGGATAATAAAGGAAATAGTGATAATCCTGAGCAATACCGCAACGATGGTTTTGGCATGGCAGTGTTGGGAATATGGTCTTCTGAATCAGAAGAGACACAGGAAGGACAGGAATCATGAGAAAACCACCAGAGATTTCTCCACAAGATGTCACTCCACAGAAGCAAGATGACATCATTACGCAAGTGCGCGAGTATAAACTGATTACGCCCTTATTCGGGGGAGGCGTTACTGCTGGAGAGGGCGATCCTGTAACCCTCATTCGCGGTACTGAAATTCGTGGCCTATTGCGTTTTTGGTGGCGAGCTTGTCGGGCGGGGAATTATAAAACAGTAGAGGAAATGAAGAAAGCAGAAGATAAGATTTGGGGAGCGGCCAATAAGAAACCAGATGAAAACAAGAGTGCTAATAAGAAGAATGAGGAAACGTTCTTACAGGAGAAGTCAATAGGAACAGTACAGCTCGTCGTTAAGCAACAACAAGATGAGGTATCTCCTACACCTTACTCTCCAAATATTGCTCCACCTTATGCTGCTTTCCCTCTTCAGGAAAACAGAAGGGAAAATAGGCCCCTTAAAAATGTGTACAGGGATGTTTCGTTCACACTCACCATCTCATTTCCTAAAGATTATAAGCAAGAGGTTGAGGCAGCTCTCTGGGCTTGGGAAACATTTGGCGGCATCGGCGCACGTACACGCAGAGGTTTTGGAGCGTTGCGATGCATAAGTATTAAGGAAAATGAGGAATCAGTGCCTGTTAATCTGCCTGAAGCTAGCGAAAAAGGTGTAAAAGAATGGTTAGATACAAATCTTGAGACTCATGTAAGCGAAGGTTCATGGCCACGAAATATACCTCACTTAAGTAAAAAAATCGAAGAGGGTAAAAATTGCAAACTGATTTTCCGTCAAGAGAAGTACAATGAGAAAGCCGATGATCTCTGGTACGATCTCATCGAAGCACTTAAACGATTTCGCCAAGCTCGTTATGCTTCTACCAGGCCCAATGCTAAAAATCCAGGGCGCAGTATGTGGTCTGAACCAAGCACAATCAGGGACAGCGACTATACCCATCAAAGTTATCTATATCATAGAAAGCCAATACCAGATCCGCCTATTAAAAAGTTTCCACGAGCGGCCTTTGGCCTACCAATCATTTTTCAATTCAAGGACAGTAATAAAGAAAAACCGCCCAGGCCAAATGATCCCGAAAGCGATCCACGAAAAACAGTGCTAGAACTGAAAGAATTTGAACGCTTCGCCAGTCCATTAATTCTAAAACCGCTCGCCTGCCAGGATAATGATACAGTAGGTCTGGCAATTATTCTGGAAGGAACAAGCTTAGATAGCCAACAGTTAGTTTTGATGACGCAGGAAGGTAAACGAGACCAGTGGAATGTTGAGGCTTTCCTCGCTTCTGACGAAACACTGGAACTCAGAGACGAAAAAGGCAAGAAAATTAAGCTTGATAGTAAAACCGATGTCCTGCAAGCCTTTATAAAATACCTGTAAGGAGTAAAAACCATGAACGCACGACTTTCATTTGTTCACGCCCTCTCACCATTACATGCTGGCACTGGTCAGGGCGTTGGTATTATTGATCTTCCCACAGCACGCGAAAAGGCTACTGGTTTACCATTCTTACCAGGCTCATCGCTCAAAGGTGCGTTACGTGCCCGTTGTACTGACAAAGATGAATGTAGTAAAGTGTTTGGCCCGGAGGCTTCCAATATTGATTCTAATGAAAATCAGGCGAGTGCAGTACAGTTCTCCGATCAACGACTTCTGCTCTTGCCCATACGCAGCCTTGCGGGAACATTTGCCTGGGTTACATCTCCCTACATATTGCGTCGTCTTGTGCGTGATATGGAGGATATAGAGACGAAACCGCCAGCTGCCATTCCATCCATTCAAGAGGGTAATTGCCTCATTGTCAGGAAGCGTAACAACGAGGAAGTTGACAGCAAGATTACAGTTAATGCAAACAAGACTCAGGCAGTCTATCTCGAAGACCTCGATTTAGTTCCACAACTTAATGACAATGCAACTGATTGGGCTATGTGGATCGCCTCAAAGGTCTTTCCTGGTGATGATAATGCAGACTGGCAAAAGATGCTCATTGAACGCTTTTGTATCGTTCACGACGACATTTTTAACTTCCTGATCAATACGGCAACAGAGATTACCGCTCGTATCAAAATGGAGGAAAACACAAAAACTGTACAAGAGGGTGCACTCTGGTATGAGGAGGCACTACCAACCGAGACCGTTCTATCTGGTCTGGTCGTCGCTACCCCTGTCCAGAAATCAACTTTGACAGTAGAGAAGGTCTTCGAGATAATTCAAGGGTTTACAGGAAAAACTCTACAACTAGGTGGCAACGCAACTGTAGGCCGTGGTATGTGCCGCGTACAGATGGTAAAGAAGGAGCAAAACAATGCAAACAAGCAGCAAACAAGCAAAGAATAAAGCTATACAGACGCGCGATCAGGAATACGCCGTTGATGCCTATAATCGAGTAAAAGCTGTTAAAAATAGGTCTAAAACAGAGCGTGATCGCTATGGCTCAATGGCCCATAAGCTTCCTATTCTCATTCGCACGTCTGGGCTGGCTCAAGCCCTTGCATTTGTCAATGCACGTGGCAAAGTTGAACATCAGCGTCTTCTGAATGATCTGGCTCTTACTCTCAAGAAACAAAGCGGAGAGAATTTGGCAGAAACGGCAATGAATGCACCACTGAGTGAGTACATTTATCTGACACAACAGGCATTGGCAGCGCTGCTCTGGTATAAGCGTTTCGCCCAGTCAGTATTGGATGTACAGCCAGGAACAGAGGAGAGTGAGTGATGAAGACGCGTCGTAAGCAGCTTTTAGAAGTTGAAAAAACTGCTACCACTCATCCTGGACTCTGGCTCGATAAATATATCGAGGAACAGGAAAAGAAGGATACCGAAGGGCCTTATGATAAGGATCAAGGCAAAAGGAATAGTCGCTCTGATCTCATAAAAGAGGTTGCCAGTCTGCGAGAGCCTAACGACTACGAAAAATTCTTTAAACGATGGACAAAGATACTAACCGACTCTGACGCACAGACCCGCGAAGCCAAAGTGAAAGGCCGTATGATCGTTGGTCTCGGAAGCGAAAGTGTTCTGGAAACTTCCATTACATTACATCACACCTATGGCGTTCCCTACATTCCGGGAAGTGCCCTCAAAGGGCTGACAGCAAGCTATGCCGATAAACGACTTGGCAATCCATGGAAAAAGGGCAACCCGGCATATAAGGCTGTCTTTGGCGATACGAATAATGCGGGCTATATCACCTTCTTCGATGCTTTATATATACCTGGTTCCGGTCATAAAGGGCGAGTTCTTTACCCTGATGTGATTACAGTTCATCACCCAAAGTATTATCAGGAGGAAAAAAATGTTTCGCCTTCTGATTGGGATAGCCCCAATCCTGTTCCCTTTCTAAGTGCTACTGGGAAATATCTGATCGCACTTGCAGCCCCCGATCTTGGAAAGGACAGTGAATGGATTAAGAAGGCCTTTGAAATTCTAAGACTTGCTCTCAAAGAGATGGGTATAGGCGCAAAAACGTCTAGTGGGTATGGGAGAATGGAACTTGAAGAGAAAATTGATTTGAACTCACCAGATATACAGGTAGCGATGCGTTTGAAAGAGGAGATAGATGGAATATCTAAGGCTGAGGTTTCTCGGAGAATGCAATCGTATCTTCCCAAATGGAGGGATATGCCTTCTAATGAAGCCAAGAAAATAGTTGCCAGAGCTATTGTTGAGAAAATACGTGATGCAGGTCTGGAAAAAACAATGGCTGGAGTAGGATGGTATAAAATTTTACTCCAATCGATAGGCTGATACAACCACATTAAAGCTCACATGGCTTTCAAATCTTAGAAAGGATTTTTATCATGGCACTTATGATTGCACTTGTCGGTGAACAACCTTTGCCTAATTTCTTACTGGCACGGCATGAACATCCAGATGCACTCTTATTGGTATATACTCTAAAAACAGAACCTGTTTATAAAAAGCTAAAGGCAACCATCCAACCAGAGGTAGCAATCTACGAGCTTCTAACTGATCCCTTTGATATTATTACCATCATCAAAGCTCTCAAAGCTAAGTTGGCAGAGCCAAAAATTGCATCATATCAATCTTTTGTTTTTAACCTTACAGGTGGAACAAAAGCTATGTCACTCGCAGCCTATCATGTAGCACAGCAGTATAATGCATCAATTGTATATATGGAAAGTGAAGGAAAGCATAATCAGGTCTTTCGATACGAATGGAAACAGCAACAATTACAAGAGCCTACGAGCGAGATTTTACCTGAGTGTATCCAACTTAAAGATTTTTTCAATGTCCAACTTGGATCAACGAACTGGAGAGAATATGGTCCCAGTAGCGAAGAAGGCGGTCCATTAGAAAAAGCTGTAGGCGACACACTACGTTCTCATGGATATGAAGTCATGCTGGGTGTCAAAACAATGAACAGGCAAATTGATATAGATGTAGCAGTGCGTTCTGGAAATCAATTTGGCATCATTGAAACGAAAATAGATCGCCAGGGCCGAAGCCTTAACGGTATCAAGCAGTTAAGTACAGCAAAACATCATCTCGGTACATTTACACAGCAGTTTTATGTTATTAATGTTACGCCAACACCAGATCATAAAGAAATTGTTGATGCTGCCAATATCAAAGTAATTTCTCTTCTGGACTACAGGCGTGGCGCAACTTCGCTTTCATCAAGTGACATAAAAGAACTGATAAAGCAAGTAGATGAGGCCCTCAAAGAATAGTTCGAATTGAGCAACGAATAGGGTCATCCACAAACACACAAAGTTGCTGAACAACTAAAAGAACTAATGGAGAACGAATCATGCTCATACTCAACTTCACCCACCCACTTACACCCGAACAGCGAGCGCAAATCGAAGCGCTCGCTAACACTTCTATTGAAGAAGTTCGTACCATTCCCGTCCAAATTGACCAGGCCGAGCCACTCGAACCACAAATCACCGCTATAGTAGACGCTGTTGGCCTCTCTTCTGAAGAATGGCAAACCCGCACTCTGCTCATCAATCCACCAGGCTATGCACCCGCAGCATTCGTCCTTCTTGCTGAACTACATGGGCGCATCGGCCACTTCCCAACACTTATACGTCTTCGTCCCAAACCAGGACCCGTCACTACCTACGAAGTTGCCGAGCTCCTCAACCTGCAAACCATCCGCGAGACAGCACGTAGGCGCAGGTGATACTAAACATACAATCATACTCACGGTATTATAAAGGATGAGTTTTTCCTGCACTGTGTTTGCTTCGCACTACACCGTTCTCCGGAATCTACCCAACTAGGGACAAGCCAGAGTTGGTATCCGGTTCCTGCTTCGCAGAGGGGAGTTTCACTGATCCATCTTGCGACACATCAGCCAGCGCTCCCCTCTCCACAGGCGTTTCACCCTTCCCGAGGAACTCTCGGTAGGGACCTGGTTGACGTGAGGGCGAAGCCTTCGCTGCCAGGTTCAGCGCGGCATTCAGGTCGCGATCGATGACCAGACCACAGGCCGGATTCTCGCACGCGTAGATGCGTTCGCAGAGATCCATCTCCTCTTTGACGTTCCCGCACCTTGAACACATCTTTGTCGAAGGAAACCAGCGATCAGCCAGGAGCAATGTTTCTCCCTGCCAGACGGTCTTGTAACCCATTTGTCGTCGAAACTCGCCAAGACCCACATCGCTGATGGCAAGAGCCAGCTTGCGGTTGCGCTTCATGCCATCCACATTGAGATCTTCTAGCACCGCCACTGCCGGGCGGAGAGGCGCGTCGGAAATCTGTGCGCGTCGAAGGAGACGTTTCACCTGCTTTTCTTTGACCTGGCGCGCGATGTTCTCCGGGAGCGGCGGCGGATCAACTGGCCTCGATCGCTTGCCTTTCCTTGCTTTGACTTTGGTTTTCGGTTCTGGCAAGGAAGCAACGATCTCAGCTTTCCGGGCAGCGCGTTCTTCCAGGGTCAGGTGAGCGCGTGTGAGAGCACTGCTGCCCTGGTGAAGGGCGTCCTGACGGACGTGGGCAATACGGGCATACTTGCGGGCAAGCTTCATGCGCGCTTTGGTACGATTCTTACTCCCTTTCGTTTTGCGCGAAAGACGGCGATGCAGGCGTTTGAGGCGTTTGAGTTCCGAGCGCAAGGCTTTGGGATTCTCCACCACCCGGCCATCGGAGCACTGGGCAAGCCGATTGATGCCCACATCTATTCCGATTGACTCGGACGTTCCAGCAGGCGGATCAGGCACTTCTTCTTCCACCTGGACGGAGACAAACCACCGCCCGGCCTCCTCCGAAATAGTAGCGGAAAGCACGTTGACACCGCTCGTGGGCACATACCCGCATTCTTTCAGACGAAGTCGCCCCAAACGAGGCAGGTCAATGGCTTTCTCGTAGACATGAATGCAACCGGTCAGCCTGAAACTGCCAAGCCCTTTCCGTTTCGTTTTGAACTTAGGATAACCAGACGGGCCTTTCCACTTGCCTTCTTTCTTGAGTTGCACTCGCCGAAAGAAATTGGTGAAAGCACCGTCCAAATCCCGCAGAGCCTCTTGTGGAGCGCACTTGCTGACTTCGTACATCCAGGGAAGTTCGCTCTGCTTGAGTTGGTTCAACTCCCGATGAAGCTCCATCGCGCTGATTCTCCGGCCCGTGGTCTGGTAGACCTCTTGCTTGCGCTTCAAGCCCCAGTTGTACGCATAGCGGCTAGCCCCGGCGTGCTTCTTGCAGGCAGTAATCTGCTTGTTATTCAAGTTCAGTTCGGTGCGATAGCCCCGTGTGATCTGCACGATGGTTTCTCTCCCCCAAAGCTATTCTAGAAAAGGGTTCTTGTCTTTAGGAGCCGGAGGTGGAAGCAATTGACAAGCGCTTGCTCTTTGTTAAACTCCATCATCAAACCTCCTGTTTCATGACCTGCTCCACGCATTGCTTCATTTGCTCTGCCTTGCGCCTGCTATTGCGTCTGCCGTAAATTCGCGCCGCCATACTGGTGATAATGCTCGACGCCCGTCATTGACCAGGTCATCATCTCTATCCTTCGGAAAGACCACTTCCAGCCGTCGCCACGGCACTCGCTAATAACTGCTCAATGGAGCTAAAACCAAAGCGCGTGCCACGGTCCCGGTGCTCCACTACGATCACGCCAATCGTGGGATCGGAGAGATCGTTTTAAGAATTTGGGCGTCGATCATTCAACCCAGAGCCAATTGCGGAGACCATGCGGGTCACCTGAGAGCCGTGCGCAGCAGCATAATCCTTCAGCCGCTCCAGTTGCCGTTCCAGAGCATTTTTCTGATCAACCGAGGAGACACGCGCATACAACGCCACAGTATTGGCACTCACCTTGAGAGGATCGCGAACAATCACCGTTCCCGTGTCCAGTTGGTAGGCATCCAGTTTGCCTGCTTTCCACCATCGATAGGCTGTTTTGTAGGTCACGCCAATCTGCGGAGCGTAGGTGCTCAATTTCATGGGGAGAGACTACCACAAAAGAGGTTAAATGTCTATATTTTGTAAGTTTATTTTTCTACCCTTGTGTTCTCAAGCAGATCGCACGTATCGAAACAAAAAAGAGTTCGGCAGCATCACACTCCCACATTCCGCAGTTTGGCACGAACTTTTTTCAGCATACTATGAGCTAGCAGTTTGTCGGAGAGAAGTACATATTCTCCGTCTGTGATGGTATACTCTTGAGCATGAGTAGAACATTCAAAAAGGTGGACTACGCCCAGGCGCTCGATCTGACAGTGCGGCTGGGCGACTGTCTGCCACCCGACCATCTGGCCCGCTTCGTGGTAGACAGCGTGGCCCTGCTTGACCTCTCGGTCGTGTATGCCCACTACGGATCGCGCGGCGGGGAACCCTACCTTACAAGACTCTGTTGGCGAATGAAAGGAATACTGGAATGGTACAATAGGAGGAAAAAGTTGGCGAAGAGAGCATCTGGAAGGAGGATGTCCATGTCGATGTATCCCCAAGAACTGGGAACCATTCCAGCCGAAACCGTCCGCGTAGCCCGTGCAGCCTGTCCTAAGGGGACTTTGGCCATGCGGCTGCGTGATGCGCTAGGCGAACTATATCAGGACGAGCAGTTTGC
>WNEZ01001885.1_pt1 | contig 17777 bp, 15 predicted proteins | sample 5400521 | NCBI WGS metagenome assembly WNEZ01 (sample SAMN13153339, study PRJNA577476) | soil metagenome | isolation source: 120 cm saprolite under Douglas fir tree site 2 hole 1 replicate 1 | place: USA:California | collected 2015-04-18
GCCTGGGCAATCTCTTTGTAAGACATTCCCTCAATATCCGCCAGGATGATTGGCATGCGGAAATTGAGCGGCAGGTCGTTTAACGCCTTGTATACGTCCTCATCCAGGTACCTGCTTAATACCTCTTCCTCTGCTCCAGGGCTCAACTCTTGCCCGCTCATGTCTCGTATATGATTGTAGAGATAAAATTCCTCTCCTTCAGGTAGTGGTGTCGTTGTGGGATGAGTGGCTTGCTTACGATAGCGATTGATTGCAGAAGTATTCAAAATGCGAAAGAGCCATGCGCGCAGATTGGTGCCGGGTTGATAGGACTTGGCGAAACGAAATGCCTTGAGCATGGTTTCTTGAACCAGGTCTTCGGCTTCTTGTTGGTTATGTGTGAGGCGCAGAGCCGTGCGGTAGAGACTATCCAACTGGGCTAGTACTCCTGCCTCAAAATCTTCTGTTACTCCATTCCCCGTGGCTTCACTCTCAGCTGCCGCTGGAGCTGGGCCACTCTCAGCCGCTGCTGGAGCTGTGTCACTCTCAGCTGCCGCTGGAACCTTGGGATCTTCGGGCATACGATACTCCTCTATAAGCGAGTACGGGGTTCGACTGACCCCTGCATTTTAGACAGATGCAGGGGTCCCCCATTATGGGTATTCGCTCTTGCAGTATATCGCACTACCAGCGGGAATGAAAGCCCCCCTTATTATGTTACAATAAACAGGAACAATAAACGTGACGAGCCAGGCTAGTCTATTAAACCTGCGAGAGCCAGGAAATGAGGTATTGTTATGAATTGCTATGAGTCAGTCGCTCGTCTTCATCTTTACATTGATCGGGAACTCAGCGGTCGTGAAGTAGAAATAGTACAGCAGCATCTCACTGACTGCCCGTATTGTGAGTGTCGCTTCCATTTCGACATGAAAATCAAGCGGCTAATTCATGAACGCTGTACAATCGAGCGTGCGCCTGCACATCTGCGTGAAGCTGTAATGCGCCTGGCTCGCGCACCCATGAACGAGCCTATCGCTCTTGATCCCGAACTGGAGATGGAGATTCGAGCGGATATTGAGGAATGCGAATAGCTTTCGTATAGAGAGCAAGAAAGACTTGGTCTTTCTGTGCTGTGCTACACCGAGATGCCGAAGTTAAAATACCGATTTAGATAGATCAACCAGTTGAAATAGATAACCAGGCCCACCAGAATCATAATCACGCCTGTGCCAATTTCTATTTTTCCTGCGTGCGGCTTCAGCCACTTCATTATCTTACTAAAGCGGTCGAGTCCGAGTCCCAACAACAGAAATGGCACACCCAGACCAAGCGAATAGGACAGCAGCAAAAATACTCCCTGGCGAAGTGTAGCAGTATTGGAGGCTAACACAAGGATTGGCCCCAGGATAAGCCCAATGCATGGAGTCCAGCCAATAGCAAAAATCAGACCAATCACAAAGGACGCGGGATGACTTGGACGACTTGGACGAAATTCAAAATGCTTTTGCCAGTACAGAAATGGCAATTTCAACAGGCCTGTCAAATGCAGCCCAATGATGATTAGCAGAATACCACCGATCTGCCGTAATAGGAACTGGTGAATTCGTAGAAATCCTCCCAACGTACTGGCCGTAGCGCCTAACGCCACGAAGGCTACGGTAAAGCCGGAAACGAACATGAGCGCGTGCAGGAATGTCCTCAGGCGCGCAGGACGATCTTCCTGGTCACCTGTAGCCGTAGATTGATACACACTTTGACCGACGAGTTGCGCCAGGTAAATTGGTACCAGCGGCAGTACACAGGGAGAAAGAAAAGAAGCCAGCCCTGCCACAAAGGCAACACCAAATGTTAGTTGCGATAGATTCATGCCAACAAAGCCTCCGCGTGCGAATTACCTCATTGTATTATCTAGTATAGCGTGCAAAGGAGAACCCTGCAACGTTCCTGTGGTTGCCACGGGGCCTACGAATTATTGGACTTGTGACCTGCACTCGCCAGATTTTCAGGCTTACCCAAATCCAGGTTATACTACATGATCTAGGTCATACTGGACCTGAATATCCGTTGCAAGTGCCGCCAAAAGGTGCGGCGCCTTACCGAACCCGGATTCCCTGGAGCTTGCCCAAACTGCTGCTGAGTGCGTGTATCTACATCTGTAATAGGTCCAAGAGGTCTAGTAGGGACTTTATCCGCATACTCATTCGTCCTCTGTTCTTTAGAAGAATGCTCCCGTGCGGGCTCTCCTTGTGGCTGCCCAGATGAATGTTCCCTGGATTCACCTAATAGTGGTTGCGTTGCTTCTAAATCCAGGTAGCGTGGTCGATGTACCTGTGGACGTTTAGGAGGACGTATTAGTATGCCTTTGCGTGTCTCTCGCAGCTTTGCACGCGAATGAGAGACGGGGCCTTGCTCAGGCAATGTTGCGCTGGTGGGTGACCTCAGGTTGAGTGCCCGTAAATCCTGTGCCATCAGTGTGGCATGTATATAGCGTTCGTCGAGGTTTCGCGCCATTGCTGTCAGTATGATCCGTTCCAACTCTGGAGAGAGTTCGGGATTGAATCTGCTGGGTGGGTAAAGTGTACCTCCAACAATAGCTTGAGTCAGTTCTGGTAAGGTTCGTCCTGTAAAAGGACGATGCCCGGTAACCATTTCATAAAGGACGACACCTAGCGCATAGATATCGCTACGGTTATCTAGTTTTTGTCCCCAAATTTGTTCAGGCGAGGCATAGTAAATACTGCCGACCAGCGTTTTCGCTATTGTGATTTGCAGGTGACCTGGAGCTCGAGCCAGGCCAAAATCCATCACTTTAATTTTCCCCCAGCGATCGAGCATCAGGTTTTCTGGCTTGATATCGCGATGAATAACGTTGCGCTCATTATAAGCTGAATCAAGAGCGTCGGCGATCTGTGCTGCATACTCAGCAGCCAGGTGTTGGGGCATCGTCCCATCAATTTGCAACAAGCTTCCGATAGTAGGCCCTTGAACGTATTCCATTACAAAATAGAGCAATCCAGCTTGTTGCCCCGCGTCATAGATTTGCACAATATTTGGATGATTCAGCCCCGCGATAATTTGAGCTTCTCGAATAAAACGTGCCACATATGTGGCATTTTTTGCTAGAGCACGTGGCAGTACTTTAATCGCTACCTCGCGTCCAAGTGCTATTTGCTTACCGCGATACACCATCCCCATGGAGCCGCGCCCAATCTCCTCATCCAACTGATAACCGCCCAGGCTCTGGCCTGCCAGTTCGTTCATTTGTTTTACAGCGCAGGGACCCCAGGTTGAGCCGTATTCAAGTGCTGGGGAGGGAGCGCTGGCCTCCTTTCCCTATTCAGTATTGGTCGCTCGCTCTGGTGGCATACCGCACGAGTACCCCGGTTTAATCTCATTATAATGATTAAACGTATGAGCACTACGGATATAGCTTACCCGGCTAAAGGTACTTATTCTTCATTCATATAGCCAAAGCGTAGGAGTGGAGGAGGTCTCTCAATCGAGGTAATCCTTGAGTATGCGGCTTGCCTGTGGATGGCGCAATTTACGAATGGCGCGCTCCTCGATCTGGCGTACTCGTTCGCGGGTCACCTTCAACTTCTTTCCCACTTCTTCGAGTGTATGGTCATGATCATCTAATAAACCGAAGCGCAATTCGATTACCTGGCGTTCACGTAACGTGAGCTGGCCAAGCACTTTTCGTATCTCTTCACGCAGCAGGCGTTGATCTGTGACCTCTACAGGCCCGCGTTCGCGCATATCTTCAATGATATCGCCCAGCGTGTTTTCCTCTTCCTCAGATAAGGGAGCATCCAACGAGAAAACTTTTTCGGCCCAAATCAGTAGTTCGCTCACACGCTCCGCGCTCATACCCAGGCGCTCACCGATGTTCTCGGGGGTTGGCTCGCGTCCAAGTTCTTGATATAGTTGACGCGTCATGCGTTTCACTCGCATGACTTCTTCCATGATATATACCGGTAAGCGCACAACACGCGTTCCCTCCAGGATCGCGCGTGTTATGGCTTGCTTGATCCACCACGTAGCATACGTGGAGAAGCGGAAGCCTTTCCGGTAGTCGAACTTGGTTACAGCGCGGATCAGCCCTATATTCCCCTCGCCGATTAAGTCTTCGAGGGAAAGTCCTTGCCCAACATATTTTTTGGCAATACTTACAACGAGTCGCAGATTGGCCTCAATCAGTTGGTTGCGGGCTTCTTTATCTCCTTGCTCAGCACGTTCAGCGAGCAGTGACTCTCTGGATGCATTGAGCAGTGAAATGCGTGAAATTTCGCGGAGGTAGAGACGCAAGCTATCGCTTTGCGCCAGACTATTCAAATCTGATTCCTGGATGGCTTCACGTTCTGGCTCGGCTGGTTTATTGGCTTCAAACATAACTTCTTGTTCCAAATACTTGCTCTCTTCCTCGTTTGCTTCGCCCACCAGGTAGAACGGGAGTACACGCCGTACCCTGTTGTTCCAAGCAGTGTGCATGAAAGATCAGCTACTACGGTGTCATTTTATCACACCTCCGTGTTATTGCAAACAGTAATAGCCATCTAATCAATATGTAGCTGCTATAATGTTGTAATGTTGTATCGTAGATATCTTTGAACGTTCTATTTATTGGGATCATGCATATAGCAATATCAATACTATGTTTTGAGCGAAGCTCTCAAGGGAAAATTGTATGACCGATTCATTGCCATTGGATGCGGGGACATCGATCGGAGGACATTACGTCATCGATGCGCTCATCAACAGAGGTGGTTTTGGCGCTGTCTACCGTGGCATCGATACCAGTGAGGGAAATCGGCCTTGCGCTATCAAGGAAACTTATGATGTCACGCCAGCCGCGCGCAGGCAGGCACTCATGGAAGGTGCTGTCCTCTTCACCATCAAGAGTATACATCTCCCCCAGGTATACGATGCTTTTGAGGTTAATGGACGCTTCTACCTGGTAATGCAATTAATTGAAGGGGAGAACTTGCGGCAACTGCTCAAAAAACAAGGAAGACCTTGTAGTGAACAGGAAGTCCTTGCGTGGCTGCTGCCGATTATGCTTGTTCTGCATGAAATGCACACCCGCAATCCCGCCGTCATACATCGTGACATTAAGCCTGGCAATATCATATTGACTCCCAATCAAACCGCGGTTCTGGTTGATTTTGGGCTGACCAAGCTCTACGATCCCAACATCAATACCCAAACCATGGTACGAGCCGTTTCAGAAGGATTTAGTCCTGTTGAGCAGTATGTTGGGAAGACCAGTCCTCAATCGGATATTTATTCAATGGCGGCCACAATGTATTTCCTGCTCACTATGAGAATTCCTCCTACATCAATCAACCGCAGCTATCGCGATGAACTGATGGCGCCGCGTTTGCTCAATCCGCTGCTCTCACTAAACATAGAGCAAGTACTGCTGAAAGCCTTGGCTGTGAATGCTGATGAACGTTATCGCACTATGGAAGAATTTGCTCAGGCATTGCAGAATCCGGGCTTCATAGCATATGCCGATCCGACTATCTCAGAGGGTAGCATTGGTGCTGCTTTTCCGTCAACACACAGATCCAACCCAAAGGTTCAATCACAACCGTCCAAAATGAATGAATGGAGTGCGCCGCGACCTACCCCCGCACCACCACCATCTCCTCCCGCGCGCCAAACTGCGCATCCCCAGCCCTCAACCTCTCCCTCCATACCAGCTAGCCCCGGTGCTGCCCCGCGCCCGAAATTAGTAGAGTACCGGCCATTACCCAGCCCATTTAGCCAGGGATGTCTTTGGGGACTGCTCCAGGGAATACTGGCAGCGCTTATCGTGTTGTTTTTGAAAAAAGAAGTATATTTCTACGTGGCAATATTTGAGGGCTTTCTTTTCTTCCTGCTTGCCGGTTTCTTTGCCACCCGCAGGGGAGGAGGATCATCTCGAGGGGCCTGGGCAGGTTTCTGGTCAGGGACTATCAGCACTATTGTATTCTGGATTATAGCAGCCGTTGACTTCATAGTGTTAGTCACGCAACGTATACAGGCTGATACAAGTGGTATTAATCCAAATCCGAACCGGGTGAATCACGCGTTACAGGTTGTTGGATCCACCTTTCCTACTCACCTGTCAACCCAGGCACCAGGTACAAGCTTGATAATATTCCTGGTCTGTGGCTTACTATGTGCAATAGGATTTGGTTGGCTTGGCGGTATGCTGGGTAACTCGAGATATAAGGCAAAAATGCAGAGGAGTGGATATCCTTAAATGCGCGCAATCATCTCCGAAAAACTACAATCTTTTCTTCGCCAGGCGGAGAGTACTGTACTCACTGTCACTCTCGAACCCACACGCTGCTGAAGCGGCACCTTCTTTGAGGTATCGGTCGATACCCATCCACCAGGTGATAGTAGCCGCTACGAATCCTTTGTGCAAGATGGGATGCGCATCTACTACTCCCCCAGACTCGGCAGCAAATCCGACACCCTGGAGCTTGATTATGTGCGCATCCTGTTCCGCAGTAAGCCGATTGTGTCTGGACCCGAAAATCTCATAGCGCAGGTCATTATGGGACGTCTCTGATTACATTTAAGATGTAAGGCTTCTGAGCGCATAATTGAGAAAGAGTGTTGAAATGGTTAAGAAAGAAGGAGTCACCCATGCCTGACACATCCATCCCGGCCGAGACCCGCATCGGACACGTCCACCTCAAGGTCGCCGACCTGGACCGCGCTATCGGCTTCTATCGGGACTACCTGGGCTTCGACCTGCTCGCCAACCTCGGGAGCGCAGCCTTCCTCTCTGCCGGCGGCTACCACCACCACATTGGCCTCAACACCTGGGAGAGCAAGGACGGGTCTCCCCCCGTCCCTGGCACAACTGGCCTGTACCACTTCGCCATCAACTATCCGACGCGCAAAGATCTGGCCACCGCGCTCAAACGTCTGCTCGATCATGGCTGGTCGATCGACGGGGCATCCGACCACGGCACCCACGAAGCTATCTACCTGCACGATCCGGATTTCAACGGGATCGAGTTGGCCTGGGACCGGCACCCCAGCCTGTGGCCGCGCAGGGATGGAGCGGTCACGTTCAGCCGGCAGCCGCTTGACTTCGCGAGCCTGCTAGCCGAACTCGGGGAGCCGGACGAGGCGGGATACCTGGCGGTCTTGTCGGCCTACAAGTAGGGAAGAAAAGCGGTTCTGTTGCAAACAATCGTTTGCAACAGAACCCGTTCTAGTATGTTTGTGCGATCAGGCTGCTAGTAGCCTGATCGCACAAACATACTAGTTCACACTGCTATGGCAGATTGTTGGCTATTCCACGCACGATGACACAGAGCTGCTTCACGAACTCCTCTTCATTATCCCAGTAGTTGTGGGCCTGTAATCCCCCACCATAGCTATTTGCAACGTTATTCACTTCACGGTCATCGACCTTAATCCAGAAGGGCACCTCGTCAACGAGATCAATGCAGTTGAAAAGTGTCTTGTTCGATGGTACTATCTTATCGCCCACGTGCCAGCAACAAGGTGGGTTCAGCGGGTCAGCAACGGGGTCGTGTCGATCCCAGAAGTTGTACCAGGGCTTGAACCGATAGAGGGACTGGATCTTGCTTCCCCAATTGAAGAGATCAACATACTTGCGCAACGGACTCCCTGCTGTGATGAATGCTTTAATCTTATTAGTGGCCTCTTCTGGCAGGTCGCGCAAGACATCGAAGGCAATCACCGTCCCATTGCTATGCGTGTTGAGAACAATGTTGCCTACGTCTTTACGACAAGCGAGACGCATGAGTGCTTCATACACAAAACTCCGCACCCGCTCGCGTTCCTCGTTGTGACAGACATAACATGCTAAATCATCCTCTAGATTTCTTAGCACTGGCAGCAGTCCAGGGGACGGTGCAGGCGCCGCTTGCCCGTGTTGTCCCAGGCGTTTGACAGACCTGGACGGCAGGTCGGTGCGCGGACGAGAACTGGTGGGTTGCTGATCCTCAGCGGCATGGTGTCCGATCATCGCCAGCCCGTCAGCCAGGGCCATATGTATCAGTCCCGCAGCGCTTGCATAGTGCGAACTGGAAGCGATGCCCATCTCAACAGTTATCAGCGTCGCACCTACCTCTAGCCCCATTGGTTCCAGATCTGAGTAGACGAGCGCGACATGGGAAACAGACCCATCGTTGGCATCTTCGGCAACCAGGGGAGCATCTGTTGTGTCAATAAGCTGCTTGTCGTCGCGCCAGACACCGAGGCGTTTCAGTCCCTCTTCGCGACTGGCCTTATGTTGTGCATCGTACCAACGGCTCTCCACATAAATGGCACCATTCTCGCCGGGCTGATTGCACCCTTCTTTGCGGTTGGGGTCATCACTGAGCATTATACCAAGGCACTTGCTGAGATGCTGATGTAACGGGTCAGCATAGCCAGAGTTAGCTACTTCCACCCCATCTATTCCAACCTGAGGTGGTTGCTCAAAACCAACTCCATGTAGTGTTACCAGGCAGGTAATCTTGGAAGCCATGGCTTCTGCCCTCCACTTCTTTGCGGTAGTACGCGCAGAATCTAAATATTAGAACTCTCTCGCTCGTTATCTACTATCAATACATAGACGATGCATCTGGAAGATTTTAACAGGTGAGTTGATTTTACTAAGACTAACCCGTGACGAAATGCGCACAATGTGCTAAGGTTCATCTGAGGAATGCTCCTTTGGAGATTTACCCGGAACATTCATCTAGCGGGCCACCCATCGCAAGAGGGATACCCGACAATCTAAACATCAACAATGGAGGAACTATGCGTATTCTCATACTGGGAGGTGACGGCTACCTCGGCTGGCCGCAATCGCTCTACCTTTCCAGCAAAGGGCATGATGTCACAATATTCGACAACTTGTCGCGCAGGCACTTCGACCTTGAACGCGGCTTCAACAGCCTGATCCCCATCCAAACACTTCATGAACGGATTTCAGTATGGAATGAAGTCTCTGGACGACAGATCCAGGTATGTATCGGTGACACAATGGATTATGAAGCGCTTGCCTCTGTCTTTCGAGACGTTCTACCCGAAGCAGTCATACACTTTGCCGAACAGCGTTCTGCGCCATTTTCTATGATTGACCGTAAGCACGCCGTCTTCACGCAAACAAACAATGTCGTTGGCACGCTTAACGTCCTGTACGCAATAAAAGAGTTTGCGCCCGACTGCCACCTCGTGAAACTGGGTACGATGGGTGAATACGGCACGCCAAATATCGATATCGAAGAGGGCTTTATCGAGATCCACCACAAAGGCCGTTCGGACGTGCTTCCCTATCCAAAACAGCCTGGCTCATTCTACCATTTATGTTACGATGATCGGACCGAAGTATTGACATGTAATGGCTGGAAACTCTTCAAGGATCTTACTGATGAGGATGAGGTAGCAACAAGGCAACTCAACGATCCGCACGTCGTTTACGCAAAACCAACAGCACACGCGACGTATTTATACGAGGGACCCATGTACTGCCTTGAGCAACGCCGCATCGATCTTTGTGTGACGCCCAATCACCGCATGGTGACCTCGTGCAAACGCCGCGACGGTACCGAGGCGATGCGTTTTGAAGAGGCAAAGGATATCCTCGGCAAATGTAATCGCTACCATCTTACATCAGATTGGGAAGGTGAGGAGCGCGGAACATTTACCTTGCCAGCTTACTTTTCCCTGGGGAAGGGCAAGCCACCAAGGTCAGCTATCGAGTTGCCAATGGATGATTGGTTACACTTCCTGGGGTGGTATCTTGCCGAGGGAACCGTTGACGGTAAATGGCACAAAGGAGTGCCGAATCGCATCTGCATTAACCAAAAAATCGGAGCTAACTCCGAAGAGGTGCATACCGTCTTCGAGAAGATAGCTGCTGCTTTGGGATGCACACATAGTGTGTACCTGTTCAAGGATCGCGACCAGGAATCGCACTACCTGTTTTGCTCGCAGTTAGCTGTTTACCTTGCCTTGCTCGGCAACAGCCTCACCAAACACATACCACGTGAGTTGCTGGGCCTATCGAAGCGACAGTTAGGCATCCTTTTCAATGCTCTGATGTCGGGAGATGGGATGTGGATGAATCATGATCGGCATTATGGCCGCTACTATACGTCGTCGAAGCAGCTTGCTGATGATGTGCAGGAGCTAGCCATAAAACTAGGGCTTTCCGCAAACATTTCTTACCTGAACCGGGCAGAGGGCACGGGATGGACGAAGCAGGTAGAGTATCGAGTAAACTTCACAAAGACCACCGTTTTTCAGGTCAACCAACAGCCAGATGATCTCAACGACTGGTTAGAGGATTATGCCGGCATGGTGTATTGTTGCGAGGTTCCAGGAGATGGTATCATCCTGGTCCGGCGCAATGGTAAACCCATTTGGTGTGGAAACTCCAAAGTACATGACAGTCACAACATCATGTTCTGTTGCAAAATCTGGGGACTTCGCGCCACCGACTTGAATCAGGGCGTCGTGTATGGCGTTGAGACCGATGAGACTACGCGAGATGCACGGCTGGCAACCCGTTTCGACTACGACCAGATCTACGGTACAGCTCTGAACCGCTTCTGCGCCCAGGCTGCCGCAGGGTACCCTCTCAGCGTTTATGGTAAAGGCCAGCAAACTCGTGGGTACATCAATTTGAGGGACACTATCAGATGCATCGAACTGGCCATTACAACACCGCCCAGAGAAGGTGAGTACCGCGTATTCAACCAGTTCACCGAGCAATTCTCACTCATTGAACTGGCAGAAATGGTCGCCGAGCAAAGTAAGCACTTCGGATTGGAGGCGCAGATTCAGCACCTCCCGAATCCTCGCGTTGAGGCAGAGCAGCACTACTACAATGCCTCTCACACCAAGCTTATTGAACTTGGACTCGAGCCGCATCTTCTGAATGGGACTGGACTTGAATCGCTTATCGATCTTGCCATCAAGCGCCGCGAACAAATTAACAGAAACCTGATTATGCCTACTGTCAACTGGCGCATGACGAAAAATGAGATTTCTCAGACCGGCGACTGGCCACCAATCACCTTCTCAAAAGAGTAACAGATCAATGATTGGACAAATATCCTGATTCGCCTGCATATTCCAGGCTTTGTAGGCCCGAATGCTATCCACCTTTTCAGCCATCATCATTGGGTCGCTTGTTATCCTGGCAAGCAGTTCTTTCTGGGCTGTAAGTTCCAAGCAAACCCAACCCAGGTTGTGCCGTTCGATGAATTGAAGGTTGGGAGCCTCCTGGCCTGGAATAAAAGCAGTGATGAGAAATGGTTTCTCCAACATGAATGCTTCGGATATGAAACTCGCCCCTGCTTTACCGGCAATCACATCCGCCGCTGCCATGTAAGGAGCGATCATCTCAGTAAAAAACAGAGTGCGTACCTGCTCAATGCCTGCATAACGTGCGGCCATACTCTTATTGTTGCCGACCGCCAGAATAATTTGCATTGGCACGCCCGAACTCAACAGGCTCTCGACAGTCCTATCAACTCCGGCAGAACCCTTCGCACCTCCCTGAAGAAAGATGGTGAATACGGCTGGATCAAAATCGAGGGCAGCGAGCTTTTCACTTCTCCCGTATGGAGAGGCTTCTAAAAACTGGCGTCGCACCGGCCTTCCAGTAAGGTACAGACGGTTTTTATCGATACCCTGTTCCAGTGCCTGGGCAAAAATTTCGCGCGTCGGAGCAAGGTAGGCATCGGCCTGTTTCTCAGTAAACCAGGTCATATGCAACTGCCCCAGGTCGGTGAGCTGAAAGACGAGCGGGACACGCTTTCGGAGGCGTTCATTGGCACGAGCAGTTGCAAATGATAACAGCGCATGTGTCGTTATGATAAGCTGGGGCTGGATATGCTCTATAATGCCGAGTAACCGACTGAGACTAAACGGTGTAAGCACGCGATGCAACCATAAGGAGATGATTTCATTGTCAGTGAAGGTATACTGCCAGTCTAAATATTTCAAAAAATGTCGGCTTACTGACGCATACCAACGATCAACAATATCAGGCTGTGGATCCACAATAGCAACTTCATAGTATGTTCCGAGCATCTCCTTGAGAGACTGCGCGAGATTTAGATGTCCACCTCCGGTACGAGTGGTAAGAATCAAAATGGTGGGCCTCAATGCCTTCATCACTGCTCTCCTAATCAGGAGTGAGCAAGGGGCCAGTATCCTGTTCAGCTTTAACACCAAGCGATTGGAGCATTTCATTCTCCACAGCCTTGATAGTACTGGCATACCTGGCACGCCTTCTCTGGTGTATCTTTCGCACAAGCAGGGTGAAGAGAGACATAACAACCAGGAGCGCGAGAACAAGGGTTGAGAAGGCGCCAAAAATTCCTGCCACTTCCTCCCAGCTTCTCGCAAAGACGTAACCCAGCCCCAGAGGAATCATCGCCCCAAGTATCTGGCCGCTTATATCCCAGAACAGAAAGTTATGATATGGGTATAGCTCCAATCCGGCAACGAGATTTACCGGGCCACCAAGAGCAACGATAAGAAACCGTGTAATAAAGACTGTCCAGCCTGCCTTACGCCTGAAGTAAGCGCGGCCTCGCTCCAGAGCTTGCGGCGTGATGAAACGAAAACGCTTTTGTCGCTCAAGCCAGCCTATTAAAGACGTTCCCACGCGCCGACCAATGAAATAGCCAAGGTTGTCTCCCATCACGGCTGCGCTCAATGCAACTGGAAACAGGATGGCGATGTTGAAATCACCAACGGTGGCAAATGCTCCCGCAGCAAAGAGGAGCAGAGAGCCAGAAATGGGAGCGCCAGCGGCAGCCACGAAAACGACCAACCAGAGCACCGGATACCCATATTGCTGCAACGCATCGACAAAGAAAGCGTTCAATATTACGTTCTCCCTGGCATTTGTGAATGAGATTTCTTATCGATATGCAGCGTCGGCGTCGGCGTTAAAAAATGAGGGCGTTCTTTACGATACGCCAAAATGGCGTGTTGGACGGCTCGTATAACCTGGTCTACAGGCTGCCGTTTACGATTCGCGATCTCATTGAGCGTTGAATGACGCAGCAGGCCAGGACTGCCGATATCCAGCGTGCGGTAGAGGTAGTCTTCGGGAACATGGTAGATATGGGAGATCACATGAATGGTCATCCAGGCGTCAACAGTACTCACATCTCCTGCTTCGAGAGCACTATTCTGCTGCTGGAAACTTCGCACCGCTTGAATGGTATTTACAGCGGTTAAGGCTAGAATCCCCACCATAAGGAGCAATAGAAAGCTGAGAAGACCCAGCTTTGTGCGTTCACTCAACGCGTCCAACTACTACTGACCCTTTCTTTTGCTACAACAAAAGGTTTTGAAAACGGGCTTCAGAGCCGTCAGGTCCGTATGCTGTGGCTGACTCGGTAGTCGCGCATGATCATTTCGGTCAACTCACCTATCGATATATCGATTATCGGCCATATTTGTGTAATGATATCATAACAGAGCAAGGAACCTTACGAGACAACGTCTGGCCACTTTTGTCTGCCTGTCACGCTGGTATTCTTGCATATAACCAGGCGTCCATCCGCATTTTTTACCCAAAAAGAAACGTCCCAAGTTAGCTGAGAAAAGGCTTGAGGCGTTTTTGTTTGGGGTTGAAAATAAACTGACAAAATAGAGACATGTAACCTCTTTTGTGGTAGTCTATCCCCATGAAATTGAGCTACGCCCGGCAGATTGGCGTGACGTACAAAACAGCCTATCGATGGTGGAAAGCAGGCAAACTGGATGCCTATCAAATGGACACAGGAACGGTGATTGTTCGCGATCCTCTCAAGGTGAGTGCCACCAATGTGGCGTTGTATGCCCGTGTTTCCTCGGTCGATCAGAAAAATGATCTGGAACGGCAACTGGAGCGGCTGAAGGATTACGCTGCTGTGCACGGCTATCAGGTGACCCGCACGGTCTCCGAAATTGGCTCTGGGTTGAATGACCGACGCCCAAAGTTCTTGAAACTCCTGACCGATCCCACGATTGGCGTGATCGTTATGGAGTACCGGGACCATGGCACGCGCTTTGGTTTTACCTACATTGAGCAGTTATTAGCGATGCAAGGGCGGCGGCTGGAAGTGGTCTTTCCCAAGGATACAGACGATGACCTGGTGAATGATTTCGTGAGCATTATCACCAGTATGGCGGCGCGAATGTACGGCAGACGCAAGGCAAAGCAAATTAAGCAATGCGTGGAGCAGGTCATGAAACAGGAGGTCTGATGATGGAGTTTAACAAAGAGCAAGCGCTTACTCGCTCTATCGAACTGTGGGAGAAGCGACATGCTGAGTTCGACCAACTCGCCTTTTGTCAAGCGCCGGGTAGCACATGGCGATTACGAGTTCTTTTCGAGTGTTGACATCGAGTTACGGGAGCTTGAGCAGGAAGCACAACGAAACGGCTTTGTCTTCGACTCAAACTGGGAGGGGCAGCACCTCGTGTACACCATAGAGCCGATGTCAAGAGAGGATCTTGCAGCTTTTTTGGCAGAAGAGGAAGAAGAATGATGCTAGTTTTCTGAGTGGCTGGATTGCCGCTCCATTGCTGCCACTTCCTGCTCCTTCAGAAAGAACCATTTTCTAGCACATCTTTGAGGAGAAACCATCGTGCAGATCACACGGGGCTATCGCAGCGAACTGGACTTGAATAACAAGCAGATCACGGCCTGCAAGAAGCACGCCGGGGCTGCCCGCTATGCGTACAACTGGTTGCGACATGAAGTCGCTTATGTGGCTGTTGAGACTGCGTAAAGTAGAACTCAACCTGGTGTTCTCTCACCAGTACTCTACTGAGACCTGCGTCAGGAGCAATCCTGGGGTGGGAAGCTCTCAGGACAATGTAGCCCTCCTGTAAAGGATCACTGAACCGCGAGGGAACGTGATAACGACCAGCATCAAGGTGGTTGGGGCGCTAGGGTTCGATGGTATGGCTAGCACATGCAAACTGCTGATAAACGCCGTAAAGGCGAACAAGCCAAAGGTGCTGACAGGCTTGAACCAAAAGGTACGTGATGGGTATGGGGGTATCCAGTTTCCCCCATCAGAGACACACACATCACCGGCGAACAGGCAGGGTCCTAACCCATCGAGGCACACAAGCGGAACATGGAAAGTCCGTAGCTCTCCCGAAAGGGAAAGTGAACCGTAAGGAACACCGATGGGGCTGCGGATAGAGGAGGACGGAGAAAGCGAATGCTCCTTTGTAATGAGGGAGATAGGGGTTGAGCCATCCGGCATTATGGCCCCACGCGAAAGCGGGCAGACTTCCGTCCGGTCTTTCATCACGAGAACGCATGAAGAACCGACACAGGAGGAAAAGCAGATGACGGTAGAGATAACCTCCACGCAAGAAGAGGGAAGACCTGCTGATGCGTCCTCTCACGCTGACGACAATTGGGATGGTATCCTGTGGTATCAAACCCAACGCAACGTGCGGCGGCTTCAAGCGCGTATCGTGAAGGCGACTCAGGAAAAGAGATGGGGCAAGGTGAAAGCCTTGCAACGACTCTTAACCCACTCGTTTAGCGGCAAAGCTCTTGCTGTCCGACGAGTGACGGAAAACCAGGGCAAGAAAACCCCCGGCGTGGACAAGGTTCTCTGGGACACGCCGGAAAAGAAAGCCCACGCCATACGCGACCTACGGCAGAGGGGATATCACCCACAACCGTTGAGACGCGTGTATATCCCTAAGAGCAACGGCGCTCAAAGGCCACTCTCGATCCCGACCATGAAGGATCGAGCCATGCAAGCTCTCTATCTCTTGGCCCTGCAACCAGTAGCCGAGACACTTGCTGATCCGCACTCGTATGGGTTTCGCCCGGAACGATGCACGGCAGACGCTCTCGTTTACTGCCACATCTTGTTCTCACAAAAGAACGGAGCAGTATGGGCCTTAGAAGGAGACATAAAGTCGTGCTTTGACAAAATCTCACACGACTGGCTCCTGGCACACATCCCAATAGAAAAGGATATGCTGAAGAAGTGGCTCAAAGCGGGATATATGGAGAAAAACGCCCTTCATACGACCGAAGAGGGAACACCGCAAGGCGGGATTATCTCGCCCGCGATCGCGAATATGGCCCTCGACGGTCTGAGTCAGCAGCTTTTGGAGCGCTTCCCGCGCTCGAAACAAGGGAACAGTCCCAAAGTTAACCTGGCGAGATATGCGGATGACTTTATTGTGACAGGAGCTACCAAAGAGCTTCTCGAACAAGAGGTGAAGCCTTTCATCGAAGCGTTCCTGAAAGAGCGAGGTCTCTCCCTCTCGCAAGAGAAAACGGTCATTACGCACATCGAGGACGGCTTCGACTTCCTTGGACAGCAGGTACGCAAGTACAAGAGCGGATCAGTCTTGACGACCCCCGCGAAGAAGAATGTGAAAGCCTTCTTGAAAAAGGTTCGAGGGATGATCGAGCAATACAGGGATAGCTCTGCCGGGCAACTGATTGTGAAGCTTAACCCCGTTATACGAGGATGGGCAACCTATCATCGCTTCGGTGCAAGTAGCCAAACCTTTAACTCCGTGGACAACGCAATCTTTAAAAAGCTGTGGTGGTGGGCCAGAAGGAGGCACCCACGCAAGAGCGCCACCTGGGTAAAACAGAAATATTTTACCACGGTGGGAACGATGAACTGGGTGTTCACCGGAGAAGTTGAAGAGGAGGAAGGACACAAGAAGCTGGTCCATATGAGACGAGCATCTGATAGGAAAATCCAACGGCATACCGTCATCCATGGGAAAGCAAACCCGTTCGACCCAGCATGGGAAGTGTATTTTGAAAAGCGCCTCGGCGTCAAAATGGCACGAAACCTGACGGGAAGACGGCAATTACGGCACCTCTGGGAGGAACAAAACGGGATATGTCCGATGTGCCAACAGAAAATCACCCAGATCACGGGATGGCATAACCATCACATTATCTGGAAGAGTAAAGGAGGCACACCTCATGCAGCCAACCGGGTTCTTTTGCATCCAACCTGCCACATGCAACTGCATAGCCAGGGTTTATACGTGGAGAAACCGTGTCCCTCTGATCAAGAGGGGCGTTAGAAAGGCTTGAGCGGTATGAGGACGAAAGACTCACGTACCGTTCTGAGGGGGCTTGGGGGCAGTAATGCCCTCCGGCTACCCGGCGGCTTGAAACGCAAGCAAGAGGTCTACCAGACTACGGGCCGCAGAATCAGTGCGATGGAGCTTCATCGTGAGTTGAACCAACTCAAGCAGACCGCACTTCCCTGGATGTACGAAGTCAGCAAGTGCGCTCCACAAGAGGCTCTGCGGGATTTGGATGTGGCCTTCACCAATTTCTTTCGGCGGGTGCAACTCAAAAAAGAGGGGAAGTGGAAAGGCCCGCCCGGTTATCCCACCTTCAAAACGAAACGGCAAGGGCTTGGCAGTTTTAGACTGACCGGTTCCATTCACGTCTACGAGCAAGCCATTGACCTGCCTCGTTTGGGCCGACTGCGCCTGAAAGAATGTGGGTATGTGCCCACGAGCGGAGTCAATGTGCTTTCCGCTACGGTTTCCGAGGAGGCCGGGCGGTGGTTTGTCTCCGTCCAGGTTGAAGAAGAGGTGCCTGATCCGCCTACTGGAACGTCTGAGCCAATCGGAGTAGATGTGGGGATCAATCGGCTGGCACAGTGCTCCGATGGTCGGGTGGTGGAGAATCCCAAAGCTCTGCGTTCTGAACTCAAACGCCTCAAACGCCTGCATCGTCGTCTTTCACGCAAAACGAAAGGCAGTCAGAATCGTGCCAAAGCTCGCATGAAGCTTGCCCGCAA
>WNEZ01007353.1_pt1 | contig 17766 bp, 14 predicted proteins | sample 5400521 | NCBI WGS metagenome assembly WNEZ01 (sample SAMN13153339, study PRJNA577476) | soil metagenome | isolation source: 120 cm saprolite under Douglas fir tree site 2 hole 1 replicate 1 | place: USA:California | collected 2015-04-18
CGGGAACGATGGCCTGGTCGCGGCGCAGACCGTCGCCCAGGTGGGCAGCAACGACATCTATTTGCGAATGGGCTACACCATCGTCGACGCAGGTTGGGAGGGCGACGTCGTCCAGACGGCGATCAACCTCGCGGCGATTCTGCCGATCGCCACCCAGCCGGACGGCAGCCCGATCGTCGGCGAGATGCGGGTCGAATACTCTGACCGCAACCTGCCGCTGACCGGCGGGTTCTCGGTGAACCTCGAGGGAAATCCCAGCTTCCGCTCCTACGAGACCGCGGACACGGACCCAACCCACTCGACTCTCACCGTCCGGGATGACGTGAGCTCGCCGAAGATTCCGATCGCGTCCGACCGTTGGGCGTTCGGAACCTGCCCGAACGGGAAAGGAGACTTCTCCCCCACCACGTTTGATATTTGTTACTTCGATCGCTTTTTCGCCAACAAAATCTACGAGCTGATCTACCCCGCTAAGAATCCCATCGTGATGGGGCTCGGCCACGCCACCACGCGCGATTTCGGCTCCTTCCTGCGCTTTGAGACCGCGGACGACGCCGGCAATCCCAATCCGCTCGGGCCTGGCATTCGCCGCGTCTATTCTACCGGCGCCTCGCAGACCGGCGGCTACCTGCGAGATTTCATGTATCTGGGCTTCAACGAGGACGAGTCGCACCGCAAGGTGTTCGACGGCGTGATGCCGACCATCGCGGGCACCGACCGGGTTTTCATCAACGTTCGTTTCGCCGATCCAAACATCTGGTCCGACCAGGACGACCGGCATGACTTCCTGCAAACCAGCTATCCGCCGTTTACCTATGCCGTCACCACCGATCCCGTCTCCGGGATCCGGGATGGCGTGATGAAACGGCCGGAGACGGACCCGCTGGTTTTTCAGACCGACTCCGGCACCGAGCTCTGGCAGCTGCGAGGCTCGTTGAATGTCCAAGACGGCCAGGGACATCCGGTCCCACTCCCAGACAATGTCCGGATGTATTTCAATTCGAGCACCGCGCATGGAATGCAGCTCACCGGGCTCAACACTCCGCCTCCGGGCTCCAACCCGCGCTGCGATAACCCGACGCCCAGCGCGGGGATTACCGAGACCGCGCGGGCGCTCCTGGTCGCGATGGACCAGTGGGCCGATCAGGGAATCGAGCCTCCGCCGAGCAATTATCCGAGACTGGAAAATGGCACCCTGGTCCCCGTTGGCACCTACGACGTCTATTTTCCGCCCATCCCGGGCGTGGCGGTGGCGACGATGATGAACGAGCTTGCCCTTTTGGACTTTGGTCCGTTGTTCGGCCGGCTCGGAGGGGTGCTCACCCTACAGCCGCCGATCTCCGGGCCCGCGTACCAGCAATTCGTCGCCAGGCCTGATCCGGACGGGCTCGACATCGCCGGAGTCCGGCCGCTGCAGATTCGCGTTCCCCTGGGAACGAACACCGGCTGGAACGTGCGCAATCCGGATTTTCGGGCGCCCAACCTCTGCAGCCTGAGTGGCACCCACGTCCGGTTTGCCCAGACGAAGGAAGAGCGGCTCGCCACCGGCGACCCGCGCGCGTCGCTTCAGGAGCGGTACGGGAGCCACCTTGGCTTCGTGAACGCGGTGAGGCGCGCCACCCGGGAGCTCGTCTACGAGCGCTTCATGCTCCAGGAGGATGCGAACACGTTGATCAGCGCCGCGGAGGCAAGCGATATCCTACGTGGCATGGGCTCGGAGGAACCAGGGGACGACTCGGGGGCCGAGCCGGCCGACGCGCAGCAATAGTCTCCCAGAACAGTCCCGCCGAACCCATTGGAACGGGAGGCGGCGAGCGCTCGGCCTGACAATGGACGGGAACTTTGATAGCTCCAATCCCCACCGCAAGAATCGCTGGGGGTCGTGATTGGATCTGGAGGTGTGGCACGATGGCAACTGTGATCTGCTCTTTCCGACTCGCCGCTCTGGTTATTCCGCTCATCGCGCTTTCCGGCTCAGCGCGCGCGCAGATCGACTTGTTCGATCCGGTCTGGGCCACGATGACCCAGCAGTCCGGAGGGGACTCGCCCGGTTGCCGCGGCTGTCACATTGCGCCTCAGCCTTCGTTTGGTCCCTGGTTCGGTGACACGCGGGAAGATGTCCTCAGCTATTTTGTAAATGGCCCGGGAAGTCAGTTGGTCACGGGGTGCCGGCAAAGTAGCCTCGCCGAGGCGCTGGGCTTGATCGACGGTGTACAGCCGTTCATGCCGAGGGACGCCCCGCTGGACGGGCGATTTTGGAGGGACGATCCGGTTGCGGGATTGACAGAATTGACGGATCTCGGGAACTGGCTGGACACTTTTTGCTTTTAATCGCTGTGCCTCCAAGGAATCGCGGCTGGTTCGAGGGGCGCGAAATCGCGGTGTTCAATCTGACCAGCTTGAATAAGGTGGATCTGCTGCCGCACGTTCGCTTCGATCTCGACCGGTGCAAACGCTACGCCCGGCAGGTCAAACCCAAGCTCCACATCCTCCAGCTTTCCGCAACTCGCGGCGATGGGCTCTCGACGTGGGACCAATGGCTGCGCGAGCAGACGCTGGTCCGCGTGCAAGCGGAAAGCCCGCCATGCTGATTCCGCTGCTCGGGTTGGGTTTCATGCTCGGGGTCAAGCACGCCCTGGAGGCCGACCACGTGGCGGCCGTCGCATCGCTGGTCACCCGATCCTCTTCCCTCAAGAATACCGTCCGGGTTGCCAGTGCCTGGGGGCTGGGCCACTCGGCGGTCCTCGTGTTGCTGGGCTCGATCCTGATCGCGCTCGATATCACCCTGCCGGAAAAGCTCGCCCGCGCTTTCGAATTTGCGGTGGGCGGAATGCTGATTTTTCTGGGCATCGGCGTGCTTCGCCGTCTGCGGAGGCAGCGGGCTCACGCGCACGTCCATCAGCACAGCGATGGCGCGCGACATGTCCATTTCCACTCACACCCGGAACAGTTATCGAAACCTCCCGCCCCGCATGTTCATGACCACACCCACGGGCTTCTGCCGCGCGCCCTGATCGTCGGAAGCATGCATGGGTTGGCGGGATCGGCTGCTCTGATTCTGATCGCTGCTCCGGCGATGCACTCCGCCCCCCGAGCCTTGCTATATCTGGTCGTCTTCGGAATCGGCTCGATTCTGGGGATGGTCCTCTTCTCGGTGGCGATATCGCTTCCACTGCAACTCTCGGCGCGGCACCTGAGCCGGGTTTCCGGTGGGCTGGAAGTTGCGCTGGGCGTGACCAACATCGCCCTGGGTTGCTGGATCGCGCTGCACGCAGGCGTGTTTTGATACAGGTGCGTCCATCGACTCCGCATCATCGCGTGACCGGCGATGAGCGCGACGACCAGCAGCGGCAGTATCCAAACGCGCTTACGCAGGCGAATGTGTCGATTCATCGGTGGCGGGCCTTTGTTCGCAGTCGCCGTGATCACGCTCAGCCTGGACCCGTTGCGAGAACGAACTGCAAGTCTTTGATCCCCACCGCGCCACTCTCGAGAATGTTCAAACCTGCTCCGCTCAAGACGGCAATCATGTCGTCCAGCTCGACGTGACCGTGGCGATGGCGAAAGTGCGCGAGAAAACCTTTCCCTTTCCGCCCGCTCTCTCGGAAGTCAACGACAAGCACACGTCCGCCCGGCTTCAGAACCCTTCGCACTTCGCGGGCACACTGTTCGCGTAATTTACGGGGGAGATGATGAAGCATCAGGGTGCTCAGGACCGCATCGAAATGCGCGTCGGGAAACGGCAGTGCCTCGACAACACCCTGCTTGAAGAAAACCTCGACCCCTGCCTTTTTCGCCTTCTCACGCGCCCTGGCAATCATCTCCGGTGACGCGTCGATCCCGTGTACTGTGCCTGTTGGCCCCACCCGCCGTTTTGAAACGATCGCAAGGGTTCCAGTCCCGCACCCTACATCCAGCACGGACTCGCCAGCTTCGAGATGCGCCAGGTCGACGAATCTCTCCCGATAAACCCGCTCCCGACCGAGCGTCATCAGCCAGACCGTCAGGTCATACCAGGCAGCCCAGTGCAGGACCGAGCTGGTTGTGCTGGGCGTCAGAGTGCGGTCCGCCATCTTGGTCACTCCCTTCCACGAGGTCGCGAAGCTACTTTATCGAGACACAGTCCGGAAGGACGTCCCCGCTGAGGAGCTCGCAAGTTACTGCCTGCAGGCGCTTTCTGGAGCGAGCTCACTTCGGTCCAAGGCTGCGGTCCGCCGGCTCGTCGCCGTCACCATGGCGGGGCTGCGCTCCACGCACCGAAACGATCCCTGAAGCGCGGGGGCACCGCCGATGAAGTCAAAAAGAGGTCGTCAGCCGAAGGAATGCCGACCGGCCGGGAGCCCAGTGGCTGCCGTTGAACCCATTGGCAATCCGATAGGCGTACTGGCTGTTCAGCACGTTGACGACGTCCAAAGTGAGCTTCGGACGAAGCGGCCAGTCGGGGAGCTCGTGCCCCAGGCTCGCGTCGATCCGGACATGGTCCGGTACATGCTGGTTGTTCGCCGGTCCTGTGCGGAGCCCGCTGCCATATGCCAGCAAGCCCGACAGCTGGGTTGTCCGGAAGAAACGGTAAGTCGCCCCCGTGTTCGCAGTCCAGGTCTGGGAGTGATCCAGCGTTTGCCAATTGGTGTTTTCCAGGGCGTCGCGCGGGAAAAGGTAGGTGGCGGTAGCGATTCCCCGGCCCTGGGCACTCTGGAGCGTGACGTTGCCAAATGCGCTGAATTGACGCGAGAGCACCAGGTTCGCGCTCACCTCGATGCCGCCTGCTCTGCCGTCGCGAAAGTTGTAAGGAGAGAGCACGTTCGTGCTACCGACCTCGATGTCGTCCAACTGATCGGTGGCCAGTTTTCCCCAGGTATTGAGGCCCAGCGTGAGCTCGGGAAGAACCCGCGCGGTGATGCCCATCTCGGCATAGCGGTCCTTCTCGGGTCGAAGATCATAGGTGACGACCTGATCCGCCGGGAAAACACCGAGCTGTCTGGCGGCGGCCGGCGTGTCGAGAACTGGCGGAGGCATCCAAAGTAGCCCGAAGAATGCATGCGCCACCACGTTTGGAGTGAACGCATAGGCGATGCCCAATCGGGGCTCAAGACCCACGTGCGTGGCCTGATCAGGCGTACCCGTGAACGAGACTTTTTGAAAGTCGAACCTCAGCCCGGCATTCACCACGAGCTTGCCGAAAGTCAGCCGGTCCTGGGCAAACACACCTCCGCTCGTGGCGTGGGCCTGATCGCTGCCGGACACGGTCAGATCGGGGTCGGGACCCATCAGCACATCGCTGCGCGTGTAAGACGTGAAGTCCGTGGATCCAAAGAGCTGATCCACCTTGCCGCCGAACTTCAACACGTGGCTTTCGCCGATTCCGAGCAGGTATTCCGCGTCTAAACCAATATGGTTTGCCTGACGGGTCACATCACTCGTGGTTGAGCAGGTGACTTGTCCAGTGTCATCCGTGGTGCATGGATCCTGCGTAGGTCCGAGCGCATGTGTTGGGTCCCCGAAAAAGATGCCGGTCGAGCGTCGATAATACGCGGAGGTCCGAAGAGAAGAGCGTGGGTTGAAGTTGTGACGGTAGGACACCAAGGCAAGGAAATCGCGCTCGGTCTGGGTCTGATTCGTGTCTCTGGGAAAGAATGGCGGAGGAGGATTGCCGTACGCATCCGGCAGTCGAGTGGCGTTTGGGTCATTGGGGTCCAGCGGCTCGGCAAAGGGGTCAATGGGAATTTGGTACCGATTCCGCGCGAACGTGCCCAGTAAAGACAAATGATCCTGGTCGCTGAAATCGTAGTCCAGCTTCAGGAAAGCGCGCTCCTCGTCCCCCTTGTCGTGCAGAATGGGGTCAAATGCTTGGGGATCCAGAGCCCGGTTCGTGCCTTTGTAGCTGGCTCCGGCGAGCACCGAGAGCGCGCCGAACTGACGGCCATAGAATGCGCTGGGGTTGAACGTCTGGTAAGCGCCGTAGACGATCTCCGCTTCTCCCTCTCCGTCGGGGCTGGGATGGCGAGTGTTCAGATTGACCACCGCGGCCAGGCGTTCGCCGTACTCGGCGGGCAATCCGCCGGTGATGAGCTCCATGTTTTCGATAAACTTCGCCGACAGAAATCCACCGAAAAGGCCGCTCACCGAATCTGGCAGGGGGACGCCATCGAGCTGGTATTGAATGTTCGCGTGATTGCCGCGAGCAAAGAGATTCCCGAAGGCGTCGTAGACGAAACCGGGCCGGGTGGCCAAAACCTCATTGACCGAGGCTGTGTCCCCGCGCGGAAGGGATTGAATATCTGCGCGATCAAGATTGGAAGACGAGCTCGCCGTCGTAGGCGGTCGCCGGGCTTGCGGCCTCGGCGCAACGACAACAATCTCTTCCTCGCCTTGTCGCGGACCGGGCATCACCACATCCATGGTGAGGACATCGCCAGAGGCGATTTCCACAAGCTGCTCATCGGTACGCCCGTCCGGCGCCTTCGATACGATGCGATATTGTCCAAACTGCACCTGTTCAAAATCAAAGTGCCCATCCTTGTCGGTCATATGCTGGTCGACGAGCCGATTTTCGCGGGCGAATAACGTCACGCGCACGTTGGCGATGGGCGCTCCCTCGAGGTCGCGCACCGTCCCGTGAATGATTCCAAGATTTGCTGCCTGTACTCCACCCAAAGGGGTGAGCGCCAAGCAAAGTGCCGCCAATGCATGAATAGCGGTGGATCGCTCCCTGTATGTTTTCACAAGTTCTTCTCCCAATGTCCTGAATGAGTTAAAAATACGGGCCGCTGAACTGAGCGCTTCGACACCACGAACGAGGACCAAGGTGGGCGCGACCGCTCTTCCAACGCCAAGTACGCGAGGCGAGAAAGAAGGTGCGCCTAAAGCGGGCCGAGCTCCGCACGACAACTAACGAGCCTGCTCGTCATTATCGTTCGGCCCTCAGCCTCTAGGCCGGAGGGGATTGCTTTGGTGCCAAACGGAACAGCTCGGCCTGAGCCGGCTGAAATGCTTGATTCGGTACCGCATCGGCGTCGGGCAACGAGCAACGCAAGTCGGCGCGGAGCGAGGCTGGTTGCGAAAGTTGATCTCGTCGGTGCGATTGCAGGAGGCAGTGCTGGTGCGCATCCCGGATTTGAATCTCTGCCGAGCTGCGATCAAGGCCGAAGAAATCACGAGAGGCCGCGTCAGCCGCCCTCGAGCTGACGGAAGACGAGCTGGGTGAGCCGGCGTGAATCGCCTCGCCATCTTCCAAACACAGCGTGTGCTGGACGAGTGCAAAGTGCAGGGTCCCAAGAAGCTGGACGAGTAGGAGCCCGGAAGCAGCGATGGCTTGGGAGAGGCGAACCCCGCGCCTCCGCCGGACTCCCTTTCCTGGGCATTGAAGTACTTCGGCATCCATGAAGGCTGACCTTTAAGCCATCTAGAGGTTGAACTAGTCAAGAGGAAGTCGCTGTTTCGTTGGTGGTCGAGAGCAACTAGAATGTCTCTCTTCGAGGAGATCGAGCTCGCGGAGCTCAAAGCCATGTAACGTTGGCGGGTCCTCCCCAAAAGGCCAATGGTTGGCTCGATACAAGATTGATCCCGAGAGGTCGACGCTTTGGGCGGAAGCGCGCTCGAGCCTCCACCCGATTCACATCGAGACGGACGGCTTCGAGGGATACGTGGAGGCCGTTGCAGCGGAGGGTCGTTTGCAACCCGGTTTGCAGACGCAGGTCGAGCTCGACGCCAACCGCCTCAAGTCCGGAAACGCCCTCGTGGATCGCGAGCTCGAGAATCGGCTGGAGGTCCGAAAGTATCGCCGGGTCGTTGGAGAGGTGCGCGAGGTCAAGCCTCTCGCCGGCGGAACCGGCTACCATCTCCGGGGAGATCTCACGCTCCACGGGGTGACCCAAAGCCTGGAAGCCGATGTCACTCTCAGGGCCTTGGACGGTCAGACGATCGAGCTCAAGGGTGAGAAGGTCATCGACATGCGGGAGTTCGGCCTGAACCCACCCAAACTCTTCATCTTCCGGGTCTATCCCGAGGTTCAGATCAAGGTTCGCATCGTCGCCACTTTGACAGGCACCAAGACAAAGTCCTAGGACACCCCTTTGTCCTTCAGGAGGGTTCTCATGCGAAGCCAAGTCTTGCGAGTGTTTGTGGGCGCGCTGTCAGTTCTACTTCTTTCGAGCTTGGCGGGTGCGCAAGACGTCGACATCCCCGGTACCAGACCCAGGGGAACATTTTGAAAGACGGGGTTCCCTTCCTTCACGATTTCCCCGCGGGCATCGGCAACACATTTCTGGGCCTCCCTGCGGGCAATTTGACGCTGTTCGGAGGGTCCAACACCGGCATCGGGGCGAATGCCCTCGCCAGCGACGCCGACGGCGTCGCCAATACCGCCATCGGGGCCGGTTCGATGGGGAGCAACACCAGCGGCAGCGAGAACACCGCCTGCGGGCACGGTGCGCTCTTCGGCAACGTCAGCGGCAACGGCAACACCGCGGTTGGAAACCGGGTGCTCTTTGCCAACAACAGCGGCAGCAACAACACCGCCATTGGCACTGGCGCCGATGTGTCGGCCGGGGATCTAACCAACGCCACCGCCATCGGGGCCGGGACCCTCGTCGACGCCAGCAACAAAATCCGATTGGGCAACAGCGACGTCACGGTGATCGAGGGCGCGGTGGGTTTCACCTCCAGCTCCGACCGCTACCGAAAGGAAAACTTCCTGCCGGTCGACGGTGAGGAGGTGCTGACAAATATCCGAGCGCTCGGCCTCACCAGCTGGAACTTCATCGGCCAGGATCCCAAACAATTTCGCCACTACGGTCCGATGGCCCAGGACTTCTTCGCCGCCTTTGGCCACGACGTCCTCGGGACGATCGGGACCGATACCACCATCACCTCGACGGACATGGATGGAATTCTCTTGATTGCGGCTCAGGCTTTGGAGAAGCGGGGCCTCGAACAAATGAAACAAATAGAGGCCTTGCGTAACGAAAACGCGGCGCTCAGGGGACGGCTGGAAACTGAAAACACTGATCTCAAAGCGCGACTGGAAGCTCTGGAGCACAGGTTCCGCTGACGCGGCCTCCGGGTCGGAGATGACGTTAGTCACCGCGCTTCGCCCTTGCACTGGCCGACGGAGATGCTCTGATCGGTTGCCGTGACCTCTTCCGACGCTCATCGCGCCATCGAGGCAGTCTTTCGGATTGAATCGGCCAAGCTGATCGCCGGTCTGGCGAGGCTCGTGCGCGACGTCGGCCTTGCCGAGGAGCTCGCCCACGACGCCCTCGTCGCCGCGCTCGAGCGGTGGCCGGAGTCGGGCGTGCCGGACAACCCGGGCGCCTGGCTGATGACCACCGCAAAACATCGTGCGATTGACCTGGCTCGCCGGGGCAAACGGCTCGAGCGCAAGCACGACGAGCTCGGCCAGGAGGTCCAGGTCCGCCAAGAGCTGGCCGCGCCGGATCTCGAGGCCGCGATCGACGAGGACGTCGGCGATGACCTCCTGCGCCTGGTGTTGATCGCCTGTCATCCGGTTCTCTCGACCGAGGCGCGGGTTGCGCTCACGCTCCACTTGCTCGGAGGTCTGACCACCGAGGAGATCGCGCGCGCGTTCCTCGTCCCCGAGCCGACCGTCGCCCAGCGAATCGTCCGGGCCAAGCGGACCCTCGCCGAGGAGCACGTCCCCTTCGAAGTCCCTCGCGGGGCTGAGCTCGTCGCCCGCCTCTCCTCGGTGCTGGAGGTGATCTACCTCATCTTCAACGAGGGTTACTCGGCGACCGCGGGCGACGACTGGATGCGACCTGCGCTGTGCGAGGACGCGCTGCGTCTCGGCCGCATCCTGGCGGAGCTCGTCCCCAAGGAGTCGGAGGTCCATGGCCTCGTCGCCCTGATGGAGATTCAGGCGTCGCGTTCCGGGGCGCGGGTCGATCCTTCCGGAGAGCCGATCTTATTACTCGATCAAAACCGCGCGCGCTGGGACCAACTCCTCATCCATCGAGGTCTCGCCGCGCTCGAGCGTGCCGAGTCGCTCGGCGGCGCCCAGGGCCCGTACGCACTACAGGCCACGATCGCCGCCTGTCATGCACGAGCGCGTACCGGGGCGGAGACGGACTGGGCGCGCATCGCCAGCCTCTACGAGGCGCTCGCCCAGGTTTCGCCATCCCCGGTGGTGGAGCTCAATCGCGCGGTCGCGCTCGGGATGGCGTTTGGTCCAGCCGCCGGTCTCGAGCTCGTCGATAGGCTGACTTCGGAGCCGTCGCTTCAGCGCTACCACCTCTTGCCCAGCGTGCGCGGCGACCTCTTGGCAAAGCTCGGGCGCTTCGACGAGGCGCAGAAGGAGCTCGAGCGCGCCGCATCGCTCACGCGAAACGGACGGGAGCGCAAGCTGCTCCTCGAGCGCGCCGCCGAATGTGCCCGTGGCTCGGCGCCGCCGCGCTGATGCCACCCATTCACCCGCTGCCGTAGCCACTGCCGTGGTAGCGACGGTCCTTGAAGTTTCGGACAACGGACATTCTCACGGGAAATAGCGCGCCTCTGTTGATTAAAAACACGCCTCCTTAGCCTGACGCTGACACCGGCCCCCGCTTCGTTCGTTCACTCACCGGCGCACCCGGCCGATCAACACAGCGTGACCGGGATCGCCGATCAGATGTCGAATCACCTTCCCGATGTTGCGGTCGCGCGTCTCTTCCGACTTCAACGACGCCAGGTAGCGCTTGATCTCCTTCTGGCGCGAAGGGATGAGCTGTTCGAACGCCTTCGCCGCCAGGGGGTTTTCCGCCAGCGCCCGCGCAAACTTCGGATGCATCGGAACGACGCGCGGCCGGGGATCGAAGCTCACCTCCAGCGTCGCCTGATCGCCGACCTCCAGGCCGGCAGCGAGTCGCATCGGCGTATTCAAATACAAACGCCAGGCGCCTTGATAGCGGACCAATGTCTGCCGGAACGGTTTGCCATTCAAGGTGCCCTTGACCGGAATCGGGCTCTTTGCCCGACCGGCGCGCTCGAAGATCGCAGCGAGGACGGGCTTGGGCAGACGGACGTACGGGTTGACGTCGATGATCCGGACCTTCTCAACGAACGGCATTATCTGGGCGAGAGCGTGAGAAGGGTGAAGGTGTCCGGGAAATACTTGTTTGGATAAAAGGGAGCAACGCCGCGGTTGATTTTCTTGGAGGGATCGACGGTTCCCTCCGCAGTGATCAAGTATACCTTCTTTGTGTTCGGATCCAGGGCCATCGTCCGTGCGTAGGGCCGGGTGGTGAGGGCTTCGGCCAGCTTGTACGTGTTTCCATCTATTTGATCGATCACCACCAGATTGCCGTCCACTCCGTTGGATGTGTAGATCTTCCGGGTCGCGGGATCGTAGACCACGCCGTCGTTTCCGCGCCCTATTTCCGAGGTGGCGATCACCTTGCCGGACTCCGAATCCATCACCGCCAATAGCGGGTTCTTTCCCTTGCCCCGGCATCCAATGAAGAGCCGCCGGCCATCGCGATCGAGAGCGAGGCCGTTGGGCTCCTCGCAGCCCACCGTCTTCCATTCGGCGGTGACCTCACGCACCTTGGCATCGATTCGCACCACCGAATCCCGATCTCGCTGCGCCACGAAGAAGTTGCCCTGGCCGTCTGCCGTCGGATGCTCCAGCTTCACGCTTTGCAGCGCGAGCTTGCCGGCGATGCTGTCCGTCTTGGGGTTCAAGAAGAGGATCTCTTTGCTGTCGCCAATGGTGAACGCCACTTGCTGGCTGACCGGCTCGTAGACCGCCGAATCGGCGCTCTCGGCCAACTTGATCCGGCGCAAAGTCTTCAGTGAGGAGAGCTTGAAAACCGTGGTCGACCCATCTTCGTTGGTGGTGTATCCGCGATCGAATTCGGGCACCAGGGTGGTCGCGTTTGCTTGCTCGGAGCTCTCGATTCGGCCGACGACCTTTCTTTTTTTCGCGTCGTAGACGGTGACGCCCTCCTCCCGCCGCGCGATGTACAGATAGGAGCGCCCCGGTTCGAAGGTGACGTAGTCCCAGTTGGGCGCCGCACCCTTCATCGTGACCGCGGACTCGAGATGGTAGAAGGGCTCGGCTCGTACGCTCGTGCCGAGCGCCGCCGCGGCGAAGGTCAGCGCGGCAACGAAGCAGGAACGCAGGTGAGAGGCAACCGCCCGAAGTGTCTGACATTCAGGTGCCGCGAGGACCCAAAATGTCACACAGTTCGTCGCGGCATCGCGACTGTTTGTCGCCTCCCCGCCTCTGAAAACCGATCTCGGTGTGGATGACGCGCGCAAAAAACGGGCGATTGCAGGTGATCTCATGGGAACCCTTGAGTCAAAAAGAGGACCGCGGTCAGCGGGTCAGTCGAGTTTGGCCAGCTCCTCGCGGACCATCTGCGGCGTCAACGGAATGTAGACGCCTTCGTGGGCGACGATGTCCTGTCCTTCGCGGCTCAAGACGGCCTTGAGGAACTCCTTGATCTTCGGTTCGAGCGGCTTGCCGGGGGGCCGGTTGACGAAGATGTACACGTAGCGGCTCAGCGGGTAACGGTGGGAATAGACGTGTTCGACCGTCGGCGCGACGAACGAGTCGCCGTCCTTCTCCGCCAGCGGCAGCACCTTGACGTTGGGCGTGACGTTCGCAAGCAGGGCGTAGGTCAGACCGCCTGGATGTTGCCCCATGTCCTCTGCTGCCACGGTGAAGGCGTGGGAGAAGCCCTTGCCCTTGACGAACTGGATGCCATCCTTGTACTCGCCGCCCTTGAGCAGGACTCCTTTTAGAAACTGCTCGATGCCGTTGACCGGTTTCAAGCCGTAGAGGTGGATCGGCCGCTGGGCCCACTCGCCGGTCAGCCCCAGGTCGCCCCAGGTCTTGATGTCGGCGTGTCCGCGCAACCGCGTCTTCGAGTAGATCGCGTCGAGCTGCGCCATGGTCAGCCCCTTGATTGGATTGTTCTTGTCGACGAGCACCACCGAGGTGGCGGTCTTGCCCAGCGAGCCCACGCTCCCCGTCGCTACCCGGATCGCCGAGGGCTTGTAGCCGAATTTGTCGACGAAGCTCTTTTCCTCGGCGGGCAAGAGCTCCCGGCCCACTGGCGCGAGGTGCGCCTTGCCTTCGGTCAACGCCGGGCCGCCCGTCCCCGAGGCCCTCGCTTCCATCGTGACGCTGAGCTTTGGATACGCCTTGCGGTAGAGCTTGACCCAGCCGAGCGTTATCTCGTCCATCACGTCCGCGCCGACCAGGTTGAGCGATTCTTCCGGCTCGCTCACCACTTCGCCCGGCTTCCAACTCGGGATCGCCGGATCGACTTTGAGATGATGCTCGGGGGCGGCGTACTTGAGCGCGAAGGCGGAGGTGGCGACGACGCTGGTGAGCACCGCCAGCCTGACGAGGTTGTGGGGACGGGCAATGGAAAGCGATTGCATCAAGGACTCCTTGGTTTGAAGGGCAAGGCGCGGTCTACTTTGCCGGCTTGAACAGATCTGCGTAGCTTGGAATCTTCTTCTTGAGATCATCGCGCAGCCCGGTCGAGGCGATGAAGAAGTCCTTCTCCGTCTTCTTGCTGTTCGGCGGGTTCTTGTAGGCCAGGACCAAAAGGCCAACGTGCCCGCCGGATGCGTCGCGGAGGGGAAGCATCATCACGAACTTCTTCACCGGATCCGCTTTATTCCACCGCGGGTCGACGATGGTGATGCCTTTGACGATCACGTCGATGTCGTCCGGATCGTCCGGGTTGCCGATCCGCTCCGGGAAGGAGCCCGCGAACATCGTGTAGACCTTGTCCAGACCCGGCGGCACGCCGTGGAAGGTGACGCTGATCAGCTCAGGGTGCTTGGCCATGATCTGATCCGAGAGGGCCTGCGCATAGATTTTTTGCGCCGGCGCCGTCCAGTTCTTCGCCTTCGGCGGAGCGGGCGGCGGGGTCTGGCCTGACACCGCGGATGCGAATGAGAGGGTGAAAACAGTGGCGATCAGGACCTTTGCCAGAGACGGAACGAGCTTCATTGGAGCCTCCTTAGGTTTGAGCAACTTAAGTGCATGGCCGGCGGACGGGCGCGGCCGCCATCAGTTATGACGAGGTGTGTCAAGCAGGGTAGGCACCCAAGCTCAAGACAACCTGAAGCGATTCTGAAATAGTATTCATGTAGGCGAATGGCGCTCGGGCTCGCCCCCATCCCACCGATGAAGGAAGCAACGAGCTCCGACGATGCGGGGGAGCCTCGCGAGGAGGCATACATCATGAAAGTACTGATCGTCGAAGACGATAGGCGCCTGGGCGAGTTCTTGAAGCAGGGATTCGGCGAGTGCCGGTACACCGCCACCTGGGTGCGCACCTGCAAGGAGGCGTCGGAGGCATTGTCGGAAACGCCATTCGATGCCGTCGTTCTCGACCTCAGCCTGCCCGACGGCGATGGCCTGGAGATGCTGCATCAGTGGCGCAAGAGCGGTTTCAACGAGCCGGTGCTGATTTTGAGCGCCCGGGTGTCGATGGAGGATCGGGTCAAAGGCCTCGACCTCGGCGCCGACGACTACCTGCCCAAGCCGTTTGGCCTCGAGGAGCTGCTCGCGCGGGTCCGTTCGCTGGTCCGGCGGCAGTCGACGGTCAAGCACACCGTGCTCGAGCACGCCGGCATTCAGCTCGACCTGCTCGGCCACACCGTGCAAGTGAATGGCCAGACGGTTGAGCTGACGAGCCGCGAGTACGCCTTGCTCGAGGTGTTCATGCAGAACCACGGGCGCATCCTTGCCCGCACGCTGATCACCGACAAGATCTGGGCTTCCAGCTACGACGTCGATACCAACCTGCTCGATGTCTACATGAGCCGGCTGCGCGCCAAGCTGGAGACGATGTCCGGCAAGCCTCTGTTCAGGACGGTGCGCGGGGTCGGCTACCAGTTGGTATGAAGTCGATCGGGACGCGCATCGCGGTCTGGTATGCATCCGCGGCGACCGTCACCTTGGCCAGCCTGTTTATCGCCGGGTATGTGTTGCTCGAGAATCAGCTCGTCCACGGCCTGGATCTGCTCAATGAGGCCGGGTTCAAACAGATCGAGGCTCACCTGGGCCCCGACTACTCCGCGCTGAGCCCCCAGTCGATCGAGCAGCGGATCCGCGAAGTCACCGACTCCGCCGCGACCCTCTTCTACATCGACGTGCACGTCCCCTCGATCGGGGACATCTTCCGCTCGACCAACTTGAGCGGCCGCAACATTCCCGACATTCCGGGCGAGCGGCGCTTCACCGTCCAGGTGGACGGCATCGGCGAGCTGCGGGTGGCGGAGTTTCACAAGATGCCGTTCGAGGTGACCATCGCCACCCCGCTGGGTCCGGTGCGAAACGTGATGGCCAGCTACGTCCGGGTTTGCCTCTCCCTTTTGGCGGTGATGCTGATCGCCAGCGTGCTGATCGGCCTGGGGTTGACCCGGCTGGTGCTCCTTCCCGTGCGGCTGATGCGCGATACGGCAAACCGGATTCGCTCCGACAACTTGAGCGAGCGCATTCCGGTGCCCGAGGTCCGCGACGAGGTCTCCGATCTGGCGCGCCTGCTCAACCAGATGTTCGACCGCCTCGAGGCGTCGTTCGTCCAGATCCGTCGATTCACCGCCGACGCCTCCCACGAGCTGAAGATCCCGCTCTCGCTGATCCGCTTGCACTCGGAAAAGATGTTGGCCGACGGGGATCTGGCGCCGGCCCACAAGGAGGCGGTGCAGGTTCAGCTCGAGGAGATCGCTCGCCTGAACCGGATCATCGAGGAGCTTTTGCTCCTCTCGCGCGCCGATGCCCAGGCCCTGAAGCTCGACCTCAAGGCGCAGAACCCCGCCACCCTGCTGCAAGCCTTCGCCCAAGATGCGTCCGTCCTCGCCGAGCACCATGGCCGCCGTTTTGCCTGCGAGCACCACGGCGAGGGAAGCGTGCCGCTGGATCCGAAATGGATGCGCCAGGTGCTGCTAAACCTCTTGACCAATGCGATCCACGTGTCGCCTTCGGGGGGGTTGATCTCGCTGCATTCGGGGCTGAGCAGCGACGCCTGGCGGGTGAGCGTGGAGGACGAAGGTCCGGGGCTGACCGCGGATCAGCGCGAGCGCATGTTCGAGCGCTTCGTTCGGCTGGTGACAGTCGACACCGAATACCCGGGCAGTGGATTGGGGCTGGCGATCTGCCGCAGCATCGTCGACCTGCACGGCGGGCGGATCTCCGCGTCTCCGACCGCGCGGGAACGCGGTCTGCGCGTAATGATCGAGATTCCCACCGCCACGGCTTGAGCGCCGTCTCCGCGTGATGATCGAGATTCCAACCGCTACTGCTTGAGCGCCGTCTTCGGGAGGTGTGTGACATTTTGGGTCCTCGGGGCACCAAGATGTCACTCACTTCGCCACGTACTCGAGCTCCGCAGCGCCAATACCTCAGCGTTCGAGAGCGAACAGGTAATAGAGATCGAAAAACAAGCACTCGCCTGAACGCGGCTCGCCGAAAAGCAAATGCAGACTCCCACGGCCGTTGGATCACCAGGGGGCAGTCCTCCGAAAAGCGATCGAGTTCCGCATGGGTTCCTGGTGGCTCTATACGTTGTACATCCAATCCCGGATTCCGGGATTAAATGCACAACAAAGAGCGGAATCGACGTTTGTGCCGCCGGGTTAGCTGATCAGCTCTTTAGTTCTCTAGTTTCTGCAATTCTCTCCGAGCGAACGGAGCGAGCATCGGCAAGTATCCCTGGCCCTCGCGCAGCACTGCTTGCTGGCCCTCGGCGCTGAGGATGTAGTGGAGAAACTCCTTCAACTTGGGATCGACGGCCTTTCCGGGCGGGCGGTTGAAGAACATCGTGATCATCCGGATCAGCGGGTAGCTGTGGTTGAGCACGTTCTCCTTCGTCGGCGCGACGAACGGGCCGCCCTCCTTTTCCGCAAGGGCAATCGGCTTCACCTCGGGGTGGCGATAGACAAGGCCCGCATATCCGATCGCCAGAGGGTCCTTGGCCAGGGCGTCGAGCAGCTGCTGTCCACCGTCGGTCGCTCCTCCCTTGGAACCCGGCTGGTCGGCAAACTCCCGCAGCTCTGGATTCCACTTCCGCCCGCCGAGGAAGACGACCTGCTCGAGGTAGTCGGCGAAACCGCGGGCGATCGGCAATCCAAATCGATGCACCGGCTTGTCGCGCCATTCTCCATCGGCGCCCAAATCGCCCCACGTTCGCACCGGGCGGCCACCGCGGCGGCGATCGGCGCTGTAAATCGCGTCGAGCTGCGCGAGGGTCAGCTTCGAAAGCGGATTGTCTTTGTGGACGAAGACCACGATCGCGTACCCGCGATTGCGCACGTCGAAGCTTCCGGTGACGACGTCCACCCCGGTGGGCGGGTAGTGGAACACCTCTTTGAATGCGTCGATTTCTATCGGCCAGATCTCTCGGCCCATCAGCGCAAGATCGCCGGTGCCGGTATAGAGCGAGCCGATAGCGGAGGCGGTTCCGTGCAAGCGGTTTTCGAAACTGACCCGCGGCTGATGCCGGCGAAAGCCCTCCTCCCAGGAACGGGTCAGCCCCTCGATGAAGTCCTGAGCCTGGGCGTAGGCGCCATGCCCCCAAATGCGGATCGTTCCCGAGACTTGCTGCGCGGGGACATAGGGCGGCGGCCAGTCCAGCTTCTCCGCGCCCGAGACTTGCTCCTGGGCAGATGGCGTTGGCACGCCAAGCTTCTCTGCTGCCGAGACTTGCCGAAGAGAGGCCGGTGGCAAGTCGAGAGTCTCGGCTCCCGAAGCTTGCCGGACAGAGGGCGGCGGCACGTTTACCTTCTGCTTTCCCGAGGCTTGCCCCT
>WNEZ01011931.1_pt1 | contig 17759 bp, 20 predicted proteins | sample 5400521 | NCBI WGS metagenome assembly WNEZ01 (sample SAMN13153339, study PRJNA577476) | soil metagenome | isolation source: 120 cm saprolite under Douglas fir tree site 2 hole 1 replicate 1 | place: USA:California | collected 2015-04-18
ACTCCCACACCATGTCGTCGATTTCCCAGCCATTCGGGTAGCGCTCCCGCGGAAAGTAGCTGTCGTCGGCGATCACATCCCCTGAAATTTGCTTTATTCCCTTGGCCACCAACGCGTCCGCAAGCTCCACGAGCGCCTTCTCCGGCGGCCCTTCAAACTCTTCTTTCAGTTCATACGGAAATTTTCTGTTTGATAGATTCGGATCGCCGCGCCCCGCGAGTGTAAGATCGCCACCAAGCACGCCCTCGCTCGAAATCGTGCCCCGCGTCTCCAAAGTGGTACGGAAGCGGTACTCCGGCCCCAGTTTCGCCAGCGCCAGGGCCGTGGTGAACAGTGTCATGTTCGAAGCCGGCACGAAATACTTGTCCGCGTTCTGCTCGTAGAGCGTCTCGCCGCTCTCGGCATCCACGATGAGCAGCCCCCACTCACCCTTGTTCGTGGGCATTGTTCCGAGCAAGGCTTCCGCGCGCGAGGCGAATCTCGCAGTGGCCTTCTTCGAAGCCGCACTCCGCTTCTTTGCGCCGCAGCACGCTGGCTCTTTTTTTGCCTTCGATTGTGCGCCAACGCTTGGCGCGCCGATTCCGAACGTGCACAAGGCGCTAGCCACCACCGCTGCCACACATCGCTGCAGGATTTTCTTGATTCTCATTTTTCACTCGCGCTCAGATCGTTCTACAAAAGTATAGTCGAAAGGCAACGCATCTCGTCTCCCGCGCGTCCTATTCAGTGAACCAACCCCAGCATCAAGCTCGTCTACGAGGCCCCGTTTCCAAAGCTTGAGGTTGCGCCCAGCCTGCGGGCGCTCTATGATGGCTCTAGCCCAGAAAACTACAACGAGGTGAACTGTGATTAAGCGAACGATCTCCTCCCTGGTGGCATTGGCGATGGTGGCTCTGCCGCTTTCCGCCGCGGAAGAACAGAAAGAAGCCGACCGCCTGGACAATTGCGGCACGGTCCTCAAGGAAATTCTCGATATTCCCGACGACATACCCACCGACCTACTGGACAAAGCCGAGTGCGTCATTGTGATTCCGTCCGTGCTTAAAGCCGCTTTCGTTTTAAGCGGAAGTTACGGCAAAGGTGCAATGACCTGCCGCACCGGAGAACACTTCACCGGCCCGTGGAGCGCCCCCGCGATGATGCGGCTGGAGGGAGGAGGCGTCGGCTTCCAGCTCGGAGGCCAAGCCACTGATTTCGTCATCCTGATCATGAATCCGCGCGGCGCCAAAGCTATCCTGAAAAGCAAGGTAAAGATCGGCGCGGATGCCGCCGCTGCCGCGGGCCCCAAGGGCCGTGACGCGGCCGCGGCCAGCGACGTGACCATGCGCGCGGAAATGCTCACTTACTCCCGCTCCCGCGGTCTCTTCGCCGGAATCTCCCTGGAGGGCTCGACGCTGCGCCAGGATAACGGCGCGAACGAAAAGCTCTACAAAGCCAACGTTACTGCAGAGCAGATTATCCGCAAGGGTGCTGTGGCCGTGCCGCCTTCCGGCCAGCAACTGGTGGCCACCCTGAACAAGAAATCGCCCAAGAACCTGTCTGATCCCAACTCGCTTAAAGAGTAGTCCAGTACCAAGATTAGTTCGCGAAACACCCCGGCTTCGGCCGGGGTGTTTTGATTTCTGTCTGCCATAACTTTTCCAAGCCTGCTACTAAACCACAGGCGAGTGGAGGCCTTGACAATCTGCATAAAATGACTTATAGTCACTGATGGGTACTGGTCATTATGCCTCCGCAATCCAAACCGCTCCCGTCCGTTGATCCCGCGACGCCGCAATCGACTCCAGATCGCCGCCAGCGCCGCAGCGCCGAGATCCGTGAACGGCTTTTCCGCGCCGCCCTAGAGCTCTTCGCGCAAAAAGGTTTTTCGGAAACCACCGTCGAGGACATCACCGAGGCTGCCGACGTCGGTAAAGGCACCTTTTTCAACTACTTCCCCAGCAAGGACCACATTCTCCTGGCCTTTGGTGAGATGCAGCTCAGCAAGTTGGAGGCAGCCATCGAGATGGCACGCCGCACGGGCGAACCCATGCCGGAGTTCCTCGGTTCACTCGGCATCCGCATGACCGAGGAGCCTACGCGCAACCCTGCCATCATCCGCGCGCTTCTTCAGGCCTATCTTTCAACGACTCCGGTTCGTGCGGCGATGATGGACCTGCAAAAGCGCGTCCATGCCCTCCACACCCAGATGATTCAGCTCGGTCAGGACCGCGGCGAAATCCGCAACGACCTTCCGGCCGCGGAGATCGCCCACGTTTTTCGCCAAACTATCTTCGGCACGCTTCTGATCTGGTCGCTTTACGGCGACGCGACTCTGCATTCCCGGATCGAAGCCGCATTCAACCTGCTCTGGTCCGGCTTGGCGCCTCGCGGCAATTCGACGCCGCCGTCGCCCGTCCCTTTCTGCACGTCAGGAGACTAGTTTCATGAACCGCAAGCGCATCCTGATTCTTCTTGCTGCTGCCGCCGTACTGGCCGCCACCGGACTCTATGCCGGCTGGTTCCACCGCGACACCGCCCTGCAAGGCTCCGGCACCGTCGAAGCCCGCAACATCCGCGTGGGTTCCAAGATCGGCGGCCGCATTGACAAGGTTCTCGTCCGCGAAGGCGATTCCGTTCAGCCGGGCCAGGTCTTGATCACCTTTGACGACAAGGAATTGCAAGCTTCCCTCGAGCAGTCCCGCGCCAACGCCGAGAAGGCCCGGCGCGGATACCGTCCCGAAGAAATCGCGGAAGCGCGGGCCGGCGCGGCTCAAGCCAAAGCGGACTACGAGTTAAAAATGAACGGCTATCGCCAGGAAGACATCGCCGCCGCGCAAGCCGATCTCGATCGCGCGAAGGCCGACGAAATCCGCACGCATCTGGATTTCGACCGCTATGACGCACTCGCAAAAAAAGATCTCGTTTCCAAGCAACAGCGCGACACCGCCGAAGCCAATTGGAGAGTCGCCGTTGCCCAGCAGCAAAGTGCCCGGCACAAGCTCGATGAACTCCAGCGCGGCTACCGTCCCGAGGAAATCGCCTCCGCCCAAGCGCACTACCATCAGGCACAGGCCAACATGGTAAAGCTCGAGCGCGGCAACCGTCGCGAAGACGTCGACCTCGCCAAAGCGGCCTACGCCTACGACGAAGCCCGCTTCCGGGAGCGCCAGGTCACCGCTCCCTCGGCCGCCATCGTTGAAGTTCTCGACGTCCGCCCAGGCGACCTAATCGCGCCGAATACCCCCGTCGCCACTCTTCTTGAAAAGGATCAGATCTACGTTCGCATCTATATTCCCGAAACCGAAATCGGCCGTGTCAAGGTTGGCCAAAAAGCCGAAGTTCGCGTCGATTCTTTCCCAAATACACCTTTCGATGGCCTCGTCGAGCAGATCAACCAGCAGGCTGAATTCCTGCCGCGCAATGTTCAAACCCGCGAAGAACGGGTACACCAGGTCATTGGCATAAAAATCCGCATCAATGATCCCGCCGGCCGCGTCCTTGCCGGCATGGCCGCGGATGTAAAACTGAAAGCGGAAAGCTGACGCGATGGCGACTCAGCCGCAATCTTTCCCGCAAGCCGCCATTTCCGCGCAGAATCTAGTACGCCGCTTCGGCAACTTCACGGCCGTAAACGACGTCAGCTTCCGCGTCGAAAAAGGCGAAATCTTCGGTTTCCTCGGCCCCAACGGCAGCGGAAAAACCACTGTCATCAAACTGCTCACCGGCCTTTTGCCGCTCAGCGGAGGTTCCGCCCTTGTCGAAGGCCTCGACGTCGCCACGGATTCAGAATCCGTCCGCGAGCGCATCGGCTACATGTCACAAAACTTCAGCCTCTACTACGATCTGACCGTCGCGGAAAATTTGCAGTTCTACGGCCGCATCTACAGCCTCGAGCCCGCGCGCCTCAAGCGCCGCATCGACGAAATTGTCCAGCTCAACGGCCTCGCACCCTATCTGAATCGCCTGGCCGCGCAACTTTCCGGCGGCTGGAAGCAGCGCCTCGCTCTCGGGTGCGCCATGTTGCACGAGCCGAAGCTTCTTTTCCTTGACGAGCCCACCGCCGGGATCGACCCGGTCGCGCGCCGCCAGCTCTGGGATCTCCTCTTCGAGCTTTCCGGTCATGGCATCACGTTCTTCGTCACCACTCACTACATGGACGAAGCCGAGCGCTGCAGCCACGTCGCCTACATTTATTACGGCAAGCTCATCGCCGATGGCACGCCCAATTCGCTCCGCGAGCTTCCCGACGTGCAGCCTCATGGCACCCTGCGCGTGGAAATCACCACGGCGGAAGTCACCCGCGCGCTCCGTTTTGCGCGCCAGATTTCCGGCATCCGCAGCGCCACCATTTTCGGACAATCCATCCATGCGCTCATCGAAGACCACTTCGATCTTAACGATCTTCGCGAACAGCTCCTGAAAAACGGCATTGCCGTCGCCGAGATTCGCCCCCTCGCTCCCAGTCTCGAGGACGTCTTCGTCGAACTCACTTACAAGCATCAAGCTCTGTTGGAGGCCGCCCGTGCGTAACTTCTTCCGCGGTTTCGGCGCCGTCTTTTACAAGGAAGTCCTGCATGTCCGGCGGGACCCTGCGACGCTTTTCTTTTCCCTGGTAATTCCCCTGCTGCAAATGGTTGTCCTTGGTTTCGGCATCGACACCAACATCCGCCAGATCAATACCGTCGTCTACAACGCCGACGGCCGCCGCGAAAGCCGCGAGCTTCTCGACCGCCTGAAAAACTCCGACACCTTTCATATCCTCCGCTACGTCGAAAGCGACCAAGATCTGAACGATCTCATCGTCGCCGGCAAAGCTCGTCTCGGCATCAAGATTCCCGTCGATTATTCCGACCGTCTTCTCCACCAGATGAGCGCCCAGGTCCTCGTCCTCATCGACGGCTCAGACTCCTCCGTTGCCGGCCAGGCCATCAACGTCACCACCGCCATCGGCCTCGATGAATCGCTTCGCCGCGTTCTGCAGGATCGTTCCACGTTTGCCGTCGATATGCGCCCCAAACTGCTCTTCAACCCCGATTCCCGCTCCCCGAATTTCCTTTTGCCCGGCCTAACCGCCATTCTCCTGCTGAATGTCACCACTTTTCTCACCGCCTTCTCCATCGTCCGTGAGAAGGAACGCGGCACCCTCGAACAGCTTTTCGTCACCCCCGTCAGGCCCATGGGTCTTCTTTTCGGCAAGCTCCTTCCCTATCTTGTCATCGGCTTTTCCGAGCTCTGCCTGATTCTCACTTTCATGCGCTTCGTTTTTCAGGTGCCCATTCACGGCAACGTGCTGACTCTCGCGTTCCTTTCTCTCCCCTATCTTTTCGTTTCGCTCTCCATCGGCATTCTCGTCTCCAGCAAAGCCAACACCCAGTCTGAGGCCATCCAACTCGCCTTCCTTACCTTTCTCCCCAGCATTTTCTTCTCGGGCTACATCTTCCCCCGCGAGACCATGCCCACCTTCTTCTACGTCATCAGCTATTTCATCCCCGCCAGCTATTACATCAACATCACCCGCGGCATCATCCTGCGCGGCGCCGGCCTTACTCATCTCTGGCTCGATGGCCTGGCCCTCTATGCCATGGGCTCCGTCCTTCTTCTCATCGCCGCCCGCCGCTTCCAAAACAAAGTCATCATGGCTTGAGCCAACAGCCCAGAGAGGGGCGCGAGCCGGCCAAACAACGAATTCCTGCCGTAGATTTCCCGGGGTTCGTGTTGTTCACATTCCTTGGCTGTGCTAAGGTTCGTGCAATTGTATGGCGGAGTCCGCGCACCTCCCAGGGCTCGCAATCCAAAACTCTGACGTTCTGGATTCTCCGCGGCATTCTGCCTTGGTCCGCGTCACTCATTGGATCCACACCCTAAGCTTCTTCGCGCTCGTTGTCAGCGGAATCGGCATACTTTTGGCTCACCCGCGTTTCTATTGGGGCGAAACGGGTGCCGTGGGGACTCCCTCTCTGTTCGATTTGCCGCTTCCCTTTCTGGTGACGACCTCGACTTACATAGGTCCATCTAGCTGGGGGAGAAGCCTGCACTTTCTCTCAGCATGGATTTGCGTCCTAAACGGCCTGCTATACGCCATCTCCGGCCTGCTTTCACAGCACTTCCGCAAAAACCTGTTGCCCGCGAGGATTGATCTCTCCTGGAGCCCTATCTCTCGCATCGTTTCCAATCATTTGCGCATGAAGCGGCCGAGTGAAGAAGAGTCCCTTGCGTATAACGTCCTTCAGCGGCTAACCTACCTCAACGTAGTTTTTCTGCTGTTTCCATCGATGATCTGGACTGGCCTGGCTATGTCTCCCTCTATCACCTCGGTTTTCCCCATCCTCGTGACTGTCCTCGGCGGTCAACAATCTGCGCGAACGATTCACTTCTTCATTGCAGCTGCGCTTGTTCTCTTTCTGATCGTCCACATTGCGATGGTCTGTCTCGCGGGATTCAAGAATCACATGCGGGCCATGATCACAGGCCGCGGTGCTGGCGGAAAGGAGTCCTCATGAGTAACATACTCTCCCGTCGAAAGCTGATCACAACTGGCTTGGCGACTGTCGCAGGGGTCTCCGGCCTGGGAGTCGCTGCCGTCTTTGCCAAACGCTACGGCCTCGTCCCGCCGGACCATGGCGGCATTTTCGGCGCGGGCGAAACGCTGACCTATGCGGCTCAGCGGATCTTGATGTCTCACCACTCGCTCGCTCGCGAATTCAACCGGAGCGAAATTTCAAAAGTTGCCCCTGTCAATGGCAAACCGCCGGAAAGCGATCTCTACCAGCGCCTTTTGGCTGGCGGCTTTGCGGACTGGCGCCTTACCGTTGATGGCTTGGTCGCTCGGCCCTCCTCTTTCTCCCTCGCAGAACTGAAACGTTTTCCGTCCCGCAGTCAGGTCACCCATCAAGCCTGCGAAGAAGGCTGGTCCTTCATTGCCGAATGGACCGGCGTGCCGCTTTCCTATATTTTGAATTTCGTGGGGGTAAGTGCGCAGGCGAAGTATGTTGTCTACTTTTCCCTCGACGCAGCGTGGTGGGACAGCCTCGACATGCCGGACGCCTGGCATCCGCAAACCTTTCTTGCCTACGGTATGAACGGCCAGGAGCTACCCACCGGTCACGGTGCTCCCGTTCGTATGAAGGTCGCTCGCCAGCTCGGTTATAAGAGCGTCAAATACCTCTCTCATATGACTGTCACTGACACTATGAAAAACATCGGCGATGGCCAGGGATCCGCATCTCCAGGAGCTGGCTACTCCTGGTACGCTGGTATATAAGGCTGGCTGCCAGCAAGCTGGCCTCTTCCCGGTAGCCGTATGCGCTGATCAACAAGCCCCCGCGCTGGCCCGCACCTTTTTGTCTTTTCCCAATCCCAGGGGTATTCTGCTGGACTGTCTTTACTCACTGAGGAGATTCCGTGCCCTGTTCGATTTGTGAAAAGCGCAAAGCAGAGCGCTTCTGCCCCGCTAAGGGCGAGAAAATCTGCGCCGTTTGCTGCGGGACCGAGCGGGAAGTCACCATCGATTGCCCCTCCGATTGCTTCCATCTAGTCGCCGCCCACCGCTACGAAGATGGGCACCAGCGCTCCCTGCCCGTGGACACTCCTTTACTCGACGAAAAAATCCCGCAGGACCTTGTCTACACCCATCAGCAACTCATGGCCGCGCTGGCCTTCTCGATCGCCAAGTTCTGCGCCGTCCAGCCCGCCACCGTGGACGCTGACGTCCTCGCGGCCATCCACGCACTGGCACAAACCTATAAAACGCTCAGTTCCGGCATCATCTACGAAAAACCGCCGGACGCCCCGCCTGACGTCCTCGCGGCCATCCACGCACTGGCACAAACCTATAAAACGCTCAGTTCCGGCATCATCTACGAAAAACCGCCGGACGCCCCGCTCCCGCGCGAACTCTACGCTGCATTGATCGCTTTCATCTCGGAAGTCAAGAAGCAGCAATCCGAGCGCGCTGCCTCCGCCGGTTTGAATGATTCCGAACTTTTCCATCTGCTGGTTTTTCTCTACCGCATGGGTTTGCTGCGCACCAACGGCCGCCCGCGCGCGCGCCGCTTCATCGAATTCCTGCGCGGCCAGTTTCCGCAGTCCCCCGAGCTCAAGCGCGAAGAGTCCCGCATCATCGTCCCATAATCCTTGCGCCCTGCGTAGCGCTATGCCCGCAAACTTCGCTCCAGCCTTGCCGGAGCTGTCGAAAAATCGCCGGGTAGACCACCCACCGGCGAAACGGGGCAATCAGTGCCAGGTACAAGGGTGTGATCCAGTTCACCTTGCGCACATAAACTGCGAAATAAAACCGATAGCCCTGCTCGGTCCGAAAAAGCGCCAGCAATGTCGCCGCATGAACCGTGCGGTTTATGGTCTCGCGCAAACTCTCGTTCTCAAAACTGTACACAACGCGAAAGAATCCATCTGCCGTTCCCGCGGGAACCTGGGATCTTGCGCGGTCTTCTGCCGTTAGACGCTCCGCGAAAGATGCCTGAACGGCATCTGCTGGTTCCTTATCCCATTTGAATGCCTTTCCCAGCAGGATTCGCAAACCAATAAGCGCTCGTGCGGGTAACGCAATCTTTCGAAGCGCATTCGTCTTACTTGTGCGCTGAAGAAATTCCTGGAGCGTGACGCCTTCCCGAATCAGCGGCAGATCCACCGCCCAAACGTCATGTAGCGGCACTCCAGCTAGGAATGAGTGTGCGCGCAAGGGCCGCGCGAGAAATTCTTCCGGGGAGATGGGATCCATTGCCGCTGGAACGAACTATAGCGGAAGGCACCGCACCGGGCTAGATGGACATCATCCCGCCGCGCACGAAGGCGCTTGTTCCATCGGCCGCGCCAGGGTCCTCGCATCCCAAGTCAACGACAACTGCGAACAGGGCGTCGTGTGCTTCTTCTCCACCCACGGCCGCGTCCGAAATCCATACTTCTCCCGGATCCGCGCCACCCGCTCCGAAGCTTTTCGCCGGTACTCTTCCGGTGAGTAGCCATTTTTCGCATACCACTGTTCGTACTGCTTCGCCAGGCGTGGAAATTTCTCCCGCACAAACGGCAAAAACGTCTTCGCCGACGATGGCATCAAGAACAGCACTCCCGAGAAAAACCACTGCGCGCCGGCTTCTTTCGCTGCGGCGGCGACCGCCTCAAGCTCACCCTCGCCGTCCGTAATTCCCGGCACCAGTGGCGATGCGGAGACACCGACAGCCAATCCCGCTTCGTTCAATTCCTTCACCGCCGCAAGCCGCAGATCCGGCTGTGGCGCGCGCGGCTCCAGCAGTCGCGCCAGCCTCGGCCGCATCGTCGTCACCGTAATGTCGATCGCCAGGTCCGAGCGCTCGGCAATACGTTGCAGCACGTCGAGATCGCGCACGATCTGATTCGATTTCGTGATGATCGAAATGCTCACCCCCTCGCGCTTCGCCAGTTCCTCCAGGCACGCCCGCGTCACGCCGTACTCGCGCTCCGCCGGCTGGTACGGGTCAGTCGCAGTGCCGATCGCAATATGTTCCGCTTGTGTGTATCCCGAAGCTTTCGAATGGTACGAATACTTCCGGGAAATCTCCCACGCCAGCAGCGGCGCCGCATCCCTCTTCACATAAATCTTTTTCTCAAACTCGGACCCGTCCAGCTCCATGTATTCGTGCGTGTACCGCGCGTAGCAGTACTTGCAAGCGAACTCGCACCCTCGATAAGGATTGATGGTCCATTCGAACGGCATGCGCTTCGAATCGCACCGGTTCAGGATCGACTTCACCGGCAGCAAAAAATACTCCGGCTTCTCGGCGGACTTCCGCCGCGTCTCCGCCGGCGGAGACAATGCTGCGAGGCGGGCAATGCCCACCAGTGGCGCAGCAACAGTTCGAACCGGACCTGTTGCACGGTTTTGGGTTCCATGCTGGGTCCTGGACGCCGGGGGGCAATCCGTCGTCGGGCGATTCGAGCTGCTGCCGCGGTCGACCGTCTTACGGTCGCCAGTCAATTGGTCCGCAACCTGGGCAGGGTCTTGGACCACTTGCATTGGGCTTCTTACTTCAGGGCACTCAGGAAAGAGTCCTACTGTGGTTGGTGAAACGTGGCGGCGCTGAATCCGAAAACTCGGCGCCGATAGGGAGCGAACTAGAGACATAGCCCATCTCGCAGCATGCCGCAGTATTTCGCTTTTTATTCGCTTCGTCAAGCACTATTTTCGCTTTTTATTCGCAGAAGGCTCCTTCTCGCGTCTCCCCTTCTTCACCATACCTCCCCGGATACGGCACCTCTTCGCAAAACGCCCCAGACAATTGCCTACCTAGCCCCCACGGGGTATCCTCAATGTCCGGGAGAACCGACGTCAGCATGCCTGAAGGATCCAAGCACGTTCTGCTCGCGGCATCCCTGCTTCTTGCTGGGCTGCCTGCGCTCGCCCTCGGCCAGAATCCTCCGCCGGCAAAGAAGCTGCCTGCTGGTCCCCCCGCCCCTCAATCGACCCACTATCCCATTCTCCTCCTTGCTTTTGGCAACGATCCCAATTGGAGCCTGCGCATCGGCCAGAAAGGCCCGGAGCGTCTGGATCGCCCAGGCTACCCGCCAATCCCTCTTGAACCTTCCGATGTCACCCATGAAGGCGCCGCCGATTCCTGGACCTATCACGCCAAAGACTCCGCCACCGGCGCCGCCATCGCTGTCCATCTCACGCGGGAAGCGTGTGTCGATGCTAAGAACGATACGCTGACTCCCACACCGCCGTCCTCGGGAAGGTACTCCTTTCGAGCCTCCGTCGATCACGCACAGATCGGCTCCCTTAGAGGCTGTGCCCGCATCGCTGCCGAGCTCTTCCCCAAGATCAACAATCAACCCGACGAAGAGGAAGACACCGACAAAAAGAAGCCACCCGCACCAACCATCACCAACTTCAAGCCCCCGGTTGCCGTCGCCTACCTGAACTCAGCAGGCAGCGTAGTTCTCAGCCGCGGCGCAACGAAGAAGATCGCAGCCTCGGCCGGCGCTGAACTGGCCCTCTCCCACGACGGTAAGAAGCTTCTCTACACGCGCCCCGATTCCAATACCGATACCGACCGCACCATCGTCCTCTACGATCTTGACTCTGGCAAATCGCTGGACTTGGTGCACGGTCTGGTGCGGCAAGCCTTCTGGTCACCCGATGACCACCGCATCGCTTTTCTCAAAGCTCTGGATCGCTCGTGGCAGGTATGGTTATTCCCCACAGGCAACCCGGAATCGGCCGTGTCCTTATCTCCTCAGCCTGTAAATGCTCTGCATGGATGGATCGACAACCACACCATCTTGGCGACAGATATGCTAAATGCCTATTGGCTCAGTGAAGAGACCCTGCCGCAGGCCGTGGCCCTCAAAGACATCTACGGTTCCCCATTTCAGATCATGAGTTCTGACTCGATTCGCGTGCACCCCATGAATCCGGACCTTCTGCTTGTCTCCGCCGACTATGCAACGGCACCTGCTGGCGTCCCTGTCGACTCGATGGGTTTGGCGGCGGGTTTCTTTCTTTACGAACTGCGTTCGAACCGCCGCGTCATTCTCTCCCCCCCTGGCCAGGCGGGCCGCGCTGCGGAGTGGTCGCGCGACGGCCTTCAGATCTTCTTCAGCGGTAGCGATTCCGGGCATCGCCCAGTCATTTATCGAATTTTTTGGGACGGCACAGGCGTTCAGCGTTCTCTCATTGGCAGCAACTTTGTAGTGGGACAGTAGCCGTCTCGCCCCAAGCCTTCCAGGAAGGGCCAGACCACCCTTGCCCGATACGTCGCAGCCGCGTGATTTCATGCCTCGCGCTGCTATCCCGTCGCTATACTATGTATTGTGAGTACTAGTCCCCCTCCCGTCCTTCCGCAGGTCGGCATTCTTGTCCTCGACGACAATGCCCAAGGTGGAAGTGCGGTCAAACAGATCCTGGACTCCGAGGGATGGCGCGTCCGCATCGTCCCCGACGCCCAGATGCTCCTGGCCGAGCTGAAAACCGGGGAATGGTCGCTCGTGATTGCCGATGTGGCTCTGACGGGAGTCGAAGGTCCCGCCTTCGTCACTCTGCGCGAGCTGGCCAGCGTCCCACCCGCTGATGGTGGCCGCGTCCGCGTCCTGTATCTCATCCCGGAACTAGCCAGCGGCCAATACATTGTCCATCTGGAGGCCGCGCGGCTTCCCTACGTGCTTCGCCCCTATCATCTTCACGACTTTCTCGAAAAAGTCAGCGATCTGCTGGTCGAAGTCAAGGCCATTGAGGGGCCCATCCGTCAGGTCCGCCACGAATTCGGCGCCCTGCGCAAGAAAAAGAAACTAGCCGGACGTTCCAACTCCATGTTTGCCTCGCGCGATTCTTTCTCCTACACCGACGAGGAACTTGCCGAATACGAGAAACAGGAAAGTGAAGCCTCCAAGTCCAAGCGCAACAAGCCCCGTATCAACCTTGGCGATCCCAACCGCTAAATGAGGCGCTGAAAGTTCTTAATTCGCAGTCATTTGTTCTTAGTTTTCAGTCGTTAGCAAGAAGCCTCGTACTCTTGATTGTCCCTCTGCCTTCACCAAGTTCACCCGCCCGGCTCCTTCTCCCTGACCAAGAACTAAGAACGCACAACAAATAGCTCCCATCGGTGCAAGGAACTCTTCCCTCCCCGTTCTAATCCTGAGTCGTGCTCTCGCCGGTTCGCTCTGACCGGACAGGGAATCACGCACAGGAGGCTTTTATGGAACGTTCGATTTTCGCCGCCCTGATCGGCGGATTGCTTGGTATCACCGCGCTCGGCGGCCTGGCTTTTGTCGGCCCGGCCCCGGGCTCCCCTGCCGCTCCTTCGTCTCGGCCCGAGGGCGACTGGCGGCTCCTTGATCCCGCCACCTATGAGAACATCTCCGTCTTCCCCGTCGTCAGCTCCTTCAGCCAGGACACCAGCCCCTTCCTCACTCTCGAACAGGGTCTCGCCAACGGTGAGGTGCTCGTTCGCGAGCAAGGTTCCGAAACCATGGTTCGCGGTCGCGACGGTCGCCCCGTGTACATTCCGCAGCCCACCACCAGCGCTTCCGTCAACCAGCTTGTCCTGATCAATCGCAGCCGCCGCCCGCTCTTGCTCCTCGCCGGCGAACTCGTCAGCGGCGGCAAGCAAGACCGCGTTATCGGCAAGGACCGCATCGTTCCTGCCGGCGCACCACCGCTCCCTCTCGACGTCTTCTGCGTCGAGCACGGCCGTTGGACCGGCAGCTCGCAATTCGCGGCTGCAAAAACCATCGTTCATCCCAGCGTCCGCGAAAGCGTCGCGGTTGATCAGGCCCAGACAAAAGTCTGGGACTCCGTTCGCAACGGCACCAACGCGAAGGCGCCTCCAGCTGCTCCTCGCGCTCAAATATCCGCTGAGAATCTCCAAACTGCCATCGCCGGCAATGGGCCCACAGAAGCCTACGAAAAAATTTACCAGTCGCACGCCGTGGGCGTATCCATCGATGATTTCGTTGACGAAGTGCAGCGCCGATTCGCGAGCGCGACCTCCGGTTTAAAAGGTGAACGCGTTGTCGGCGTGGTAGTGGCCTACGGCGGCGAAGTCGCCTGGAGCGACATCTTTCCCTCCGGCGATCTCTTCGATCGCTACTGGCGTAAACTTCTGCGCAGTTACGCCGTCGAAGCCCTCACCCGTCCCACGTACCGCCAGGCCGCTTCGCGCGACAACGCCAGCGAGTTCTTGCGCCGACTGAATGGCCGCGAAACCCAGGAAACCGAGCCCGGCGTCTATCGCTGGCGCGAAATCAAGGAAGGCCAGCTCGCCCAAATCGAGCTCGACGCCCTCCAACCAAAAACCATAACCCTTCACCGTTTGCTCTTGCATCGCACCAGTTGAAGCAATCCGGAGGTCAGCACTTGTAGGGGCGCAGCACCTGTCCCGACCCTGTCGGGATGCTGCGCCCCTACTTGGCAGGATCGAAACGCCGCACCGTGCTGCGATCCGGCGTTTCCTCGAGCAGTTGTTTCACAGTCCTTTTCATACTCGGGTGCACCGCCCCCGCCGCGATCTCCGCCAGCGGCACCAGCACGAATCGCCGCAGATGCATTCTCGGATGCGGCACCTGCAATTCCGGCGCGTCAATCGTCTCCGAGCCGTAAAGCAAAATGTCCATATCGATCAGCCGCGGTCCTTTCGCCACCAGCTTCTTGCTCCCCATTCGCAACTCGATTCCGCGCAGGGCTCGCAACAATTCCAGCGCCGGAACGTCCGTTTCTCCCTTGACCGCACAATTCAAAAACCAGGCCTGCTCCAGAAAATCCACCGGCTCCGTCTCATAAAACGAAGACACCCGCGTCACGCGCACACCCGGCTCTCCCAGCGCCGCAATCGCCGCGCACAAATTCCCCTCTCTGTCTCCCACATTCGATCCCAGCGAAAGATAAACCGTCTTTTCAACCATGTTCTGTCATTGCCGGAGCCTAGTTCACCGTAACCGCGCCGGCTTTCGCGTTCACTTGCTCCCCGCCGCGCACACAAAATTGCCCGCGTCGTTCGTGTCGCCTTTGCCCTTGTACTTCGCAATCTGCGGATACGGGCATAGCGGCCGGGTCATCACTCGATTTTGATCGAAGAATCGGCGCTCGGCGTTGCTTCCACCACCACCCGGCAGAATGCCGCGAGCATCTTGTAGAAAGAGGGATCTCCTACTATCCAGGGAGTGAGTTTCGCCAGACCATCGCAAGTCTGTGTTCCGGGCGGCGCCTTCTGGCCGTAAGCCCCGCAAGCCGCGAAGACCGTGATGATCACCACAGAAAGCACTTTGCGCATGGCGCCTTTCCCATTAGGAGTCATAAAATTAGAACGAGCGTATTTGGCCCTCCGCCTCAAAAAAGCGAGGACGGCGTCCTAAAGTGGCGCCGCTACGCAACGCCTCAGAAGAGGCGGGGCTGGCGCTTCGGCAGGTCGCGCCCGAAGTATTCGTAAGCGCGCGCGGTGGCGACGCGGCCGCGGGGGGTGCGGTCGATCATGCCGATTTGCATGAGGTATGGCTCGTACATCTCTTCGATGGCGTCTTCTTCCTCGGAGAGGGCCGCCGCCAGCGTGCCAACGCCGACCGGCCCGCCTGCATATTTGTCGAGCAGCGCGATCATCAGGTTGCGGTCCACTTCGTCGAGGCCGCTTTCGTCGACGCCCAGCATTTGCAAGGCTTCCTGCGCCACTGCGCGGGTGATGCGCCCCGCCGCGCGCACTTCCGCAAAATCCCGCGCACGCCGCAACAAGCGGTTCGCAATGCGCGGTGTGCCGCGGCAGCGGCCCGCGATTTCTTCCGCGCCGCCCTCGTCCATCTGGATGTTCAGAATTTTCGCCGAGCGGTGAATGATGATCAGCAAATCCGCTGGCTCGTAAAAATCCAGCCGGTGCACGATGCCGAAGCGCGAGCGCAGCGGCGCGGTAATCAATCCCGCGCGCGTCGTCGCGCCGATCAACGTAAAGTGCCCCAACGGGAACGGATGAATCCGCGCCCCCGGACCCTGGCCGATGATCAGGTCCACGCGGAAATCCTCCATCGCCGGATACAGCACTTCTTCCACCGCCGGTTGCAAGCGGTGAATTTCATCCAGAAAGAAAACTTCCTTTTTTTCGAGCGAGGTCAAAATCGCCGTCAAGTCGCCTTTGCGCTCCAGCAGCGGTCCCGCGCTGGTCTTGATCGGCACGTTCAATTCGTTCGCGATGATCTGCGCCAGCGTGGTCTTTCCGAGGCCGGGCGGTCCGTAGAGCAGCACGTGGTCCAGCGCCTCGCCACGGCTCCGCGCCGCATCGATGGCGATCTGAATATTCTCTTTGACGCGTTTCTGCCCGATATATTCTTCCAGCCGCTTCGGCCGCACGCTCACATCGATGCGCGCGTCTTCATCAAACGCCTGCCCGGACACAATCCGCTCTGGCTGCCTCTGTTGCATCATCCGTTTTGCCGTTCCATCCGCCATCGGTCTTCCCGCTGGGGCCTCCCAATTATCCGTCTGTGCTTGTAGGGGCGCAGCATGCTGCGCCCCTACAAAGAAAATGTGCTACCCGCCCCGCGCGGCGCAGCCTTTTGGCGCGCTTAATGACTGCAATGCGCCGCGCAGCAACTTCTCAAAATTTCCGGCGCCAGCCTCGCGCTTCGCTTCTCCAACTGCACTTTCCGCGGCGCGGCCGTCGTACCCCAGGTTTACAAGCGCCGAAATGACATCCGCCTCGATTCCAGCAGGCGAAGACGCCGCCGGTTTCTCCGTCTCGACGGCAACGGCTTCCAGTCTGTCCTTCAACTCCACCACCATGCGCTCCGCGGTCTTGCGCCCCACACCGGGAATTCGCGTCAGCCGCGCCAGGTCGCTCCCGCGAATTGCCGGTACGAGTTCCTCGACGCTCATTCCGCTCAAGATTTTCAGCGCCAGCGTCGGCCCCACGCCGGAAGCCGATAGCAGCATCTCAAAAAAATGTTTTTCGCGCGCGGAGACAAACCCGTACAGCGCCAGCGCATCTTCCCGCACGTGGGTGTGGATCAGCAGGGTCACTTCGGTGTGCAGCTCGCCGAGCGCGGCGTACGTCGAGAGCGGCACGTGCACCAGGTAGCCCACGCCGCCAACGTCCACGAGCAGCTGATTCGGTCTTTTTTCGGCGAGCCGTCCGCGAAGCTGCCCAATCATCGCTCGCCAGTATTGCCGCTTTCTCTTCGCCCGTCAACGCGCACTCGAGTGTCAGCGGCCGTATCTGCCAATCAGTTCTGCTTGCGCCAGAATGTGGCCGTTCATGGCGCGCTCGACGTCAGCTTTGGTGGCTCCGGCTTTGAGGTTGAGTTTTGTATCGAGGACATATAGCTTGAAGAAATAGCGATGGGGCTTGCCCGGCGGCGGGCACGGGCCGCCATAACCGATCTTGCCAAAATCGTTCCGTCCTTGCCGCGCACCGCTCGAAAGCTGCTCCTGCTTCGCGACTCCTTCGGGAAGTTCTCGCGTGTTCGCCGGAAGGTCGTAGAGCACCCAGTGAACCCAGGTGCCCACGGGCGCGTCGGGATCGTCCATGATGAGAGTGAAGCTCTGTGTCTTTGCCGGCGGCTCGGTCCATGTTAGCTTCGGCGAGACGTCTGGGCCGTCACAGGTAAATTTTTTGGGGATCGATTCTCCCGCCGAAAAGGCCGGACTCGAAATCTGCTGTGCCATGGCTCCTCCTTTCTCTTGCGAGAAGAGTTTTCCGGGTGACAACGCGGAGCTGCAAAGCATGAAACCAGACAGGACCGCCAATTTTCTTCGCACCGCGCCATCCTCCGTCATTAGTTATTCAAGCCGCTCCACAGCTGTGCACAAATTCGGTGGCTTCGGCATGGCCACGTTCCCGCTCACGCGGAAACTCCTTGGTGTGCTGGGGCGCGGCTGATATCGAGGGCCTGCGATGCAGGAAATTAGCGCCGAGAGCGGTCCTTGCGCACGGCTTCGTCGATCAGCGCATCGAGTTCGCTGCGCGTCAGCGTCACGTCATCGCCCGCGTTTTCTCCGCTGTCACGGGTGATGGGCAATTCCGCTCCGCCGCCCGGCGGAGGCGAGACAAAGTAGCGCGGACGAGCGGCCATCAGCTTGGCGACTTCCCGGCTGGAGAGCAACGCCGGCTCGCCGGCCATTTCCGCAGCCAGCGTGATTTTCGCGCTGTGCTCGATGGTCTCCATTCGAAAGAACGCCGTCAGCAAATCCGGACCGCAGGTTACGGCGCCATGGTTGGCAAGAAGGAGCGCGTCGTAATGCGGCACAAACGGCTCGATGGCCTCGCTCAACTCCGGAGTTCCCGGCGTCGCGTATTGCACCAGGGGAA
>WNEZ01001888.1_pt1 | contig 17755 bp, 20 predicted proteins | sample 5400521 | NCBI WGS metagenome assembly WNEZ01 (sample SAMN13153339, study PRJNA577476) | soil metagenome | isolation source: 120 cm saprolite under Douglas fir tree site 2 hole 1 replicate 1 | place: USA:California | collected 2015-04-18
CAGTTCGGTCACGTGAGGTCCGCCCATCACCACCGGCACTCCCACGGCCCGGATGGAGTCGGCTATGCGATATGCCTTGGCGATCATTCTGGTCATGGCGCCAATGCCGACCAGTCCGATGTTCTGCTCGCGCACAAACCGTGCGATGGCAGCTTCATCCATGGGCTGGGCGTTGCCATCAATCAGCAGCACTTCGTGACCCGGCGGCGTCAGCGCCTGCAGTAGAAACATCCAGAGGTGGGGCATGAAGTTGCGGGTCACGCCATTGTCAGGGTTGTACAGAAGGATTCTCATAGCCCCTTGTCTCTGTACCAGTCTAGAAATAGCATCGTTGCACGCCTCGACGTTAAGGGAGACGACTACCGGGCCGGAACCGACGGTCGGTTCTTAATCGCATCGTGTTGCCGCAGCCCCTTCGCGCTTCAGCTTGAAGAGCCAAAATGAGCGCCATCGCATGCCTAAGTCTTAAAGCCTTTAAGACTAACTGTCAAGTGCAGGAGCCACTAATTTTCGCGGTCTTTGTCTCCGATCGACAAATCAGAGCTGTTCGAAAATTCCGGCGACGCAGCGCTTCACTACCCTATCTACCTTAAGACTATTGACCCTTCTGAGCATCCAGTCGCACAATCGAATCGCTATGGGAAAGAACCGGCAAAAGCAGGGGGCGTTACTTCCGACGCCAGCCGAACTTCGATTGCTCGAGGTCTTGTGGCGTATAGGCGAGGGGACGATTGATGACATTGTGAGAGCTTCTGGTGAAAATCCACCCCCGAATTACAAGACGGTTCAGACCCTGTTACGCATAATGGAGCGAAAACAGCAAGTGGATCACAAGCAGCAAGGCCGCGCGTTCCTCTTCCGGCCAGTGCTCGGACTTGGCGATCTGCACCGCTTATCCATTCGTCAGATAATAGCCAAGTACTTCACGGGCTCGCGAACAGAGCTTTTGATGGAACTCCTGAGTGATGAACGTATTACACGGCAGGAATTGCGCCAACTCGAGAGCTTGATCCGAAATCGACGCAAGGAATGGTAGACGGAAGTGGCACTCCAACTCCCACACGCGTAGGAGCATTATGAGCAGCGATGCCGCAGTCGAGCTTGCGAGTTGGTGGTTAACATACCTGATTCGGTCTGCTGGTATGTACCTGCTTTTGTGGGTGCTGTGTAGGCTAGTCCGGAACTCGCACCTCAGGTTTCGCCTATGCGGGATCTTTTTGGGAGGGATGGTCGCAGCGTGGTTGGGGCTCTTGCTGACAAGCTTGTCAGTCGCGTTTACGGCGAATAGTACTTCCCCGGCCATCGTGCCCCTGCCATACGTGCTACACCCATATTGGTCGTGGCCGCTCAATCCTGCTTTGGTGCCTTTTCTTGCGGCGTTCTTACCCCGTATGCGGTGGATCTATGTGCCTGTCCTCACATTCCTGTTGCTGAAGTTTTGCACTCGCCTTTGGCAGCTGAGGACCTTCTTACGGGCTTCACACCCGGCGACTGTGACGCTTTCATTTCTGTTTGAATTGGTCCGCTCTGATAGCAACAGTCCACGGTGCGAAGTGCGACTAGTCCCGGGCTTGCGCTCGCCTGCGGCTACAGGTTGGTGGCGCCCCAAAGTCCTGCTACCTAACGAGCTCTTGCCCCGACTGGAAGCCCAGCAACTCGTCTACGTTCTTCGGCACGAATTGATGCACATACGCAGACGGGACTATTTGTGGGACAGGCTGGCGACCCTCGGTTGTTATGTGGTTTTTTTCAATCCTTGTGCCTGGCTTGCGAGGCGCCGTCTGCGTTGGGAACGTGAGCTAGTGTGTGACGAAGACGTGGTGGAGCGTTCGCGTGAACGCCGACTGGAATACGCCGGCTGCCTAACGACTCTCGCGAGCTGGTGGTTTCTTGAGGAGGAAATTGCGGGCCCGGTCGATTTCCTTTCGTCGCCTCCGTCCTTGCTCGCGGCCAGAGTCCGAGCGCTGTTGACACGCCCAACAGCTCCATATTCCAAGTGCAAGAAAGCCGGCGTCGGATTATTGGCTACCGGCGCCCTGAGCCTTGTAGTGTGGCTGGTGCCTGAGGTCGCGGTCACGTTCTCTCGGTCCGCCCCCGGCAATGCCACAAAGAACCAGGGGGTCTCACGCTCCGCCCAAGCGATCGCGAGGACTGACCGAAAGCGAATGTCAAAACGTCACAAGCTGTTCGCGTCTGTTCCTACATCACCTGCTTTAGACCCGCGATCCGCTCCTCCCAACCTGGAATTCCCGATCAATCTTCCCGTACTCTCTGGTCCATCTGTGGTCCAGAGTTACCAGCTCATGGAATCCGTCGCCTCCGTATTCCCCGTTCGGTCTGGCTCAAGGGGTGAATTGGATACAGAATCTCGGTCTACCAGATCCATATGGGATGAGTCCCTACCGCATACAACCCCCAGCAGATCCTCGAAAATCGGCCGCCTCGCAGAACGCGCAGTTAGGCTTGGAGTTGCCCTGGTGGGATTGCAGATTGGGGATCATGAGCATGAAAAGGAGCACTGAGGTAACCGCGGTGATCAGCTGGAGCTCCAGTGATGCACTTTGTTCCGCTGCTCCTGCGGGTATACTTATGACCGTGCGATCTCGGGCGTCTCGAATAATTGTCACGCTTGTTCTGCTGACCTGCCTTATTTGTCCGCTCGTTGAAACGTTCGACACCTGGGATCACACTGTCCAAACCGGGAACGAGACCGAGTACGCTTTGGTTGTTATGGCACTGTGCGTGGGATTGGCGTATTCGTTTGCGCGCTTGATCTTCAAGTCCGCACTGCTTGGTTTTGTTGCAAAGGGTGTCTTCGGTTCCGGCGTGCAGAAATCTTTCCTTGCCGCGCCATGCTCTTTGAATTTGCTGCTTTTTGATGCGACAAGTCCCCCTCCACTCCCGTTGCGTATCTAGAAATCTTCGATAGCTGATCCACAAACGCGCGCAAGAACGGGTCCGCCGTTGACTGCGGCGCGTTGGACCGTCCTTGCAGTTCGATCAATACAAATTTCTTTGTTCTTACACCGTTTATTGGAGTGGGTGACCGGAGATGGTTCTGGCTTGCCGTTTGTTTTTCGTGCGTCATGTTGCTGTTGGGATTGCCATATCGTTTGCCTTTCTGTTTTGCGCGGCTAACGCTGCCGCTCAAGCTTCACGAGTCGGAGCAACTCTTGAGGGTATTGTGCGCGACATCAGCGGCGCTGTCATTCCCAACTCGAAAATTACGCTGCACAACCCTTTGACCAATCAATTTCGTGCTCTAACAACTGATGAGCAGGGTTTCTTTCGAGCGGAGCAGCTTGCTGTCGGCACCTATGAAGTGCGAGTGGAACAGACAGGCTTTGCACCTTACCGTCAAGCAGGCGTTGGAGTGAGTCTCGGACAAACCGTTCATCTTGACATCGTTCTAGCTCCGGCGTCGGCGTCTGAACAAGTGACCGTCAACGCCCAACCCTCGTCACTTGATCCCTCACAGTCGTCCGTCGTTTCATCTGTGGATCAAGAGAGGATCGAAGAACTGCCTGTCCGGAGCCGAAATTACTTGGATTTCGTTCTGCTTGCGCCAGGCGTTTCGAGTTCGCCGATAGCCTCCGGAGCGAGTGGTTCGACACCGCTTACTGGCAGTGGCTTCACTTTCGGTGGACTGAGATCGCGGAGCAACAATCTCTCCATCGATGGCCTGGACAACAACGACGAATACACGGGTTCCAGTCGTGCCGAGCTTTCGCCGGAAATCGTGCAGGAATTTCAAGTGGTCAACAATGGCCTTTCGGCGGAGTCGGGCGGGGCCTCGGGAGGTTCGATCAATGTCATCACTCGTTCCGGGACAAACAAGATTCACGGTGACGCGTTCCTATTTGCGCAGGACGGCGCGTTCAACGCGCGCGACCCGTTCGAAACCGAGTCGGGCAAGCCATCGTTTCGGCGCTTCCGTGCCGGCTTCGCTCTGGGCGGACCTGTCATCAACGACAAGACGTTCTACTACGCCGCCCTCGAGCAAGAACACAATCGAGGGCAAATCGGCTCGGATATCGACCCTACAGTAGCATCAACCATAAACACCTTCCTCGCGACGGGAGCATTCCCCGGTTTGGCGACAAGGCAGATCACGACAGCCTTTTCTCCCATTGCGCGCGCGGAGACCGAAGCTGCGGGCAAGCTCGATCACCAGCTCAGGAAAAATACTGCTCTCATGCTGCGCTACACCTTCACAAACAACAAAGAATCAGGCGATGCGTTCAACACCAACGGCCTTATAGACGCAAGTACGCGGGGCAGCAGCTTCACGAGCGACAACGCTCTTTCGGGATCGCTCACCACTGTCTTAGGCTCGGAAGCCGTTATCGATCTGCGATTTCAAGCCGCCACGCGGCATGCCGTGCTGCGCACGAATGAGCCGTTCGGCCCGGAGATTGACGTCGCTGGACTGGTCAGCTTCGGTCGGCCTTACGCTGGAAACAGCGAACGTCGCGAAAATCATTATCAGGCCAGCTATACGTACTCTCGCACGCGAAGAAAACATCTTTGGAAAATCGGCGGGACTGTAAATCGCATCAGACTGCGAGCCGACGTACCGGACGGCTTCGATGGCGTATATCTCTTTGGCTCTCTCGGCGATTTCCTCGCAGAAAATCCTAATCAGTTTCGCCAGGCGTTCGGGAATTCGAACGTTGATTTCCCGGTGACAAGTTTCGGCGGATTCGTACAAGATCATTGGTCCCTCGCCCGCCAACTGACAGTTGATCTCGGCGTGCGTTACGATGTCGAGCGCCTGCCTTCTGGATTCAATCAAGACACGAATAACGTCAGTCCGCGAATTGGTCTCGCTTGGAGTCCGTCTCCTAAATTGGTTTTTCGTGCGGGGTACGGAGTTTTCTTCGATCGCTACGTTCTCGCCAACTTGACACGGGCGATCGAGAAAAACGGTTCACAGGCATTCGAGCAAGTAGTGGATGGAAACGCAGCCGCCAGCCTTATCGCGGCAACGCAAGGCGGGCCACTTGCTGCGCCTGCATCCGGGATTGCCCCATCTATCTTCCGACCTGATTCGCGCATGGCGACTCCCTACAGTCAACAAGCCAGCGCCGGTGCGGAGTATTTGCTCGCGAAGAATCTGACACTTCGTTCGGACTACTTGTTCGTTCGTGGGCTCAAGTTACCGCGAACGCTTAACGTAAATCTATTGCCTCCTGTTGTCCTCACTCTTGCGAACGCCTCTAGCCTTGGAGTTTCAAATCCAACGCCACAGCAGATCGGGCGAGAAGTCTTTTCACCTGGTCGGCTCAACACTCAGTTTGGCGACATTTATGTGCTCCAGAATTCTGCGAGTTCGACCTACAACGGTGTTTCATTCACGCTTAATCGGCGGATGAGCGACGAGTTGGCGTTTTCGGCGAGCTACACACTTTCGAAAACATTCGACGATGCTTCAGACTTCGATGAACAACCCCAAAATCCCTTCGATCTGCGTGCAGAGAACACGGTCTCTCGCCAACATCAGCAGCAACGCTTTGTTTTCAACGCGCTGTGGGAGTTGCCTATCGGTGATGAAGAGGATAAGGGCGGGACGTCAGAAGAAAACACCGGATGGCTAACGCAAGCGTTCAGTCACATTGAAGTGGCACCGATTCTGACACTTGAAAGTGGCCGGCCTATTAACCCGTTGACCGGCCTTGACTCGAATCAGAGTCATGCCTTTCCGCTTTCGGCAAGACCTCTGTCACTGGGCAGAAACTCTCTAAACACACCCTCACTGGCGACGATGGACTTCCGCATTCTGAAGTACTTCCCGTTCGGCGGTGTGAAACGCCTCGACGTGGTAGCGGAATTCTTCAACCTGTTCAACAGCGCGAACGTCTCCCAGGTCAACCCTGTATTCGGCTCAGGTTTGACTCCGATACCTGGATTTAGGCAACCGCTTGCCGGAACCGGCGCCCGCCAAATCCAGTTTTCCTTGGATTTCGAGTTTTGAGCAATACACCAGCAAGACGGCTGCGGTTGTGTGTCCAACTGAGTTTGAAAGGAGCTTCAGAGATCATGTCGATTGCCCAAATTAGAAACGCCGTTCCGTGTCTTGTACAGTCCCTGTTAATCTGCGCTGCCCTGGTCTACGGTCCAAGGCCAGCGTTTGCTCAGATGCCAGACCCATCCCGTGAACAAGGACAGGAGGCGAAATCGGTTTCCGGCACGTCCCCATCATCAGATCAGTCCTCAGAAAACCGGCAACAACAACCCACGCAATCCGTAATCTGCGGCCCGGCGCATCTCGGACAATGCCTCAAAGACATTGGCCACGATCAAGCCGGGATCTGGACCAGCCCATTGCGCATCTCGTCCAGAGACGCGGTCTGGCTGGTGCCGTTCGCCACCGGCACGGGAGTTGCGCTGCACTACGACGCGCAAGCACAGCAGAACCTTGGCATCGATCAAAGCAGAATCGACACCAGCAACACCATCTCACAGTTTGGTTCTACTTACGCCACTCTCGCAGGGGGCGGCACTCTCTATGTGGTTGGCCGACTAACCCACAATGATCATCTTGCGGAAACGGGCCGTTTGGGGACAGAAGCCGTAATCGACGCCACCTTAGTTGCTGAAGCACTAAAGTTGGCGACCAACCGCGAGCGCCCTGATGAAGGAAACGGCACCGGGGGATTCTGGCCACATGGTACGCGCACCTTCTCTGATAGCTTCCCATCCGGCCACGCCATCGGAAGCTGGGCCCTCGCGAGAGTGATAGCAGACGAATATCCAAACACGCTTACTCAGGTTGGTGTCTACGCTTTCGCTACCGCCATAAGCGTGTCTCGAGTGACCTCAAGGAAACACTTTCCCTCAGATGCACTTGTAGGGAGTGTGTTTGGGTATCTGATAGGAGGTTACGTGGTCCGACATCACGCAGGACAGGACTTTGATTCTGGCGTTTCATTTATTCCTATGGTGGATGTGTCCACGCATACTTTCGGGGCCAGCGTCGAGCTGCGCCCCGGTCAGTTAGACTTGGCGAAGGTCGGTCGTCTAGCGAAACGGATCGCTCGGAAGTAGAGCGCGACCTGAGTCGATAGCAACGGATGGGACAAAAATGGAGGATCACCCCAGCTCTTCACGGTTCTATCTCCACGCGCAAGCTGCAGACACCTTTGCATTCAAATATCTATGCCTTGCGCCCGAAGAAAGACGATCAATCGGCTGACCGGTAGTGCCGTTACGAAGTTATAGCTACCCGAAATTCGCTCAGCAAACCGCAGGACGGCGTCGCTTTCAAAGGCACCGGCATAACTCAACACGTCGTACTTGCTGATGTACGCTTGGATTTCGCGCTCAACTAACTGACGAAACGAGATATGCGAAATTTCGACAGTAGATAGCATTTTCCCGGTCGGTGAGTGAATGACGGCAAGCGCAGTTACAAACTGGAATTCACTGCCGGATAGTTCTCTCAAGAATTGAGCCGCTTCGCCCGTGCTGCGCGGCTTTTCATAAATCCTGTCGCCCTTCGACACAACTGCGTCTCCTGAGACGATCACTGCGTCTGGACACTCGCTCGCAACCTGCCGTGCCTTCGCTTCTGCGAGCTTCCGCGTCAAATCGGCAGGATTACGGTCTCTGATAGCTTTTTCATCGATTCCGCTTGGACGGACTTCGTAGGCGAGACCAAGCATATCCAACGCTCGCCTGCGAAACTGGGATTCAGAGGCAAGAACAATCTTCATTTCGAGACCCTCAGAAATGCGAACTAAACATACTATTTCGCGGAGCGAGATGCCTGCGCCCTTCGGTCAGTATTCAGCCGGATGGCGAGAGAGGCCGTGGTGTGAGTGTCGCGACGAGACTAGTGGCGAACTCCTGGTCATTCATGGGCAGCAGATGCCTCCCTATCACCTACCGGAGAAACGATTCTCCAGGCATCTCGATGCATTGTGGGTATCGATCCTGCGGCCCTTCATTTGTGTTTCGGAATCACGGCAATGAATTCAATGGGCTTGTCGGTGAGATTTTCACCGGCATGCCTCTCCGGGGATACCCACATGGTCTCACCCGCCTTGTGGTGTTCTTCTCTCGTTTCACCGTTTGGAAACGTCAACCTCAAGTCTTGATCAGTGAGGAGAACGACCACGCGAGCGGTCAGGTCGTGCATCGGAAGTTTTGCGTGCGGGCCGATAGTGATGCGAACTACCTGAACCGACTCATTCTCGAATTCAGGTTTGAATGCTGCTGGCCCACCGTGAGTCGAGCCTTGATGCGCAGACATACTTGTCTCCGTGGGTTGTTCGTGAGTAGAACCGTGTAGACCTTCGTCTTGCGCTGAAGCCATCAAAACTAGAGTTGCCAGAAGAACAAACGTCACCGACTTTTCTTTCATGAAAAAGCTCCTTTGCGGGTCGCGAAATGAATCCCAATGTTTTGGGCGGGCACCATCGTTTCGCCCGATTTTCAGGCTAGGACTTCCAGTGGACTCTAAGTCAAGCGCGATCTAGACTGATTTTTATGAGGATTTCCGAAGTGGCGGGGCGGACTGGCGTCCTGGCGACGACCATCCGCTTCTACGAGAGCATCGGACTACTGCCTCCGCCTCACCGTCAGAACGGACACCGAGTCTATGGAATCGACGTTTTGGATCGCTTGACCCTGATCCGTTTTGGGCAGAACGCTGGATTTTCACTGAAGGAACTGAAGTCGTTGTTTCAGGGTTTTAGCTCACGCGCGAAGAGGCGAAACGCAGCCCAAGGTAAGCTCAAGGAGCTGAAGAATCAGCGCGACCGGATCAAACTTATGGAGAAAGCTCAAAGAGATCGCCCTTTGTCATTGCGGCACTATCCAGCAGGTCAGAGAGCGTTTGATGAGGTCCGGCGCACTGAACAACCCATCCTCTCGAGTTCTAAAGCGCGTTGACAAGACCACTGGGACGAGTTGAGTCTCAGTCAGGTCTCTCGGAATTACTTCCGAATTCTCCGTGAACCCGACAAGAATCCGGACTTTTGGCTGTGAGCGCTATCGCCTGTTTTCGACAGTTGCGGTGAGGTTGTGTGGATCGATGCGCGGAAACCAGGGCCAAATGGTGTGGTCCGGGAAGGGTGGAAGCTATCCGAAAATTGACGCGAGGCAGGGGACGACGAGATGTCGATACGCTACATCTATATCTTTAGGCGGGACCGGATTCTTGGAGTTTAGCCACCACGTCAGCACGGAGATGTATGTGGACACGAGAAAGTGGGTTAAGAGTTCAGGTGAGATAGGGCCGTTCCCGCGCTTCCGGCTTTGCAGTTCCAGTTTCAGTTCCCGCCAAACAATTCCGGCCAAAACGGAATGAATACGCCTGCGCACCACGGCCTCGGCGTCTGAACCCAGCAATGCTCGGTTAACCCGTCGGTACTCGTGGGCGTGCTCGAACATGGCCAGACTGAATCCGATAATTCTTTCGTACGATTTGCCAGGTACTGTCGCTGAGGCTCCCTGCACGGATTCCAGAAAACTCTGCAAGTATTGAAACCCGCTGAAGAGCAGCTCGTCTTTATCTTGGAAGTGCATGTAGAAGGTCGATCGGCCCACATCCGCCCGATCCAGAATCTCCTGCACCGTGATGGACTCGTATTTCTTCTCGAGAATGAGTGACATCAAAGCCTTGTGCAGCAGCCTTCGGGTTCTTTGCACGCGGCGATCGGTTCTTTCTTCTGTCACAAGAGCTCTCCCAACGCCTTCATGGAACAAACAGCTCCGCTTTGTTCAGAAATGAACAGTTCGCGTTGCGCTGTTCTTCCACGAACACTCCCCGCATCGTACCCTCGTAGATGGACATATGTCCATTTTTGAATCACTATCCTGGAGACAAAACGCTATGTCAAATGCGGGAGTGCAGGGCGCAACGCCGGGTACCACGGGAATTGTCCTCCACCGGGCTTTTCTTTATGACCTCTTCGTCTGGCTGGTATCACTGGGTAGAGAGCCCGCTTACCGGGAAAAAACACTCGATCTGGCAGGCCTAAAACGCGGCGAGTCGGTCTTGGACATAGGCTGCGGGACTGGCACACTCGCCATCGCCGCCAAGCAACGCGTCGGTCCCGCAGGCAAAGTCTATGGAGTCGACGCGTCGCCAGAGATGCTTGCCAGGGCGGGTAGGAAGGCCAACAAAGCTGGCGCTGAGGTTGTCTTCAAGAATGGGATCGCCGAAGGGCTGCCGTTTCCCGACGGTGAATTCGATGCCGTACTGTCCACGGTCATGCTTCATCATCTGGGCCGCAAAGCTCGCCAGCAGTGTGCTCACGAAGTGCGAAGGGTTCTGAAACCCGGCGGACGAGTGTTGGCCGTTGACTTCGCGAAACCCGCACAAGGGAAGAAAGGCCTTCTTGATCATTTTCACCACCACGGCTATGTCAATCTCCACGACCTCGTTGCTCTGCTGACCGAGGCAGGCTTGAACACTGTCGAGAGCGGTGCAGTGGGGATCGGCGACTTACAGTTTGTTCTTGCGTCGGCTCCATGCTGCGCGTGATCACGTCCATTGTGACCGAAGGATCAAAGCCATGAAAGGGCACAGCCGCTCGCTCACGCGCCCTTGGATGCTGCCGGTGGGAGTAGTCGTACTCATCGCCGGTCACGTGATTTTCTTCAACCGCCTGCGGCATGCGGGGGTGTCGCTCGCTGTGGTCTCGGGCCTCGCTCTTCTGGTGATTGCCAAGCGTCTGGGATTGCTCGCCCCCCTGTACGCCCTGTTCCGTCGGCGATCTCGGCATTGAAATATTGCGCAGGGAATTCGCCTGCTACAAGCCTTCAAAGACCGCGATGTGTACCGCGCAGCCTTCTGCCAACCATGCCGTGTCGGCCCGCTACTTCCGGTTAGCCCGTTAGATCGGCATAGGGGCGGCGGTCACCCACCGACCCCTGCCACACCACCGTGCGTACGGATCCGTACACGGCGGTTCGATTGGTTACGCTAGCAGCCCTCGACTAACGATGAGCATCAATAACAACGTTTTTGCCGAATCCCGCTTCTGGCAACGATTTCCAGCCGAAAATCGATTGAAAATCCATAGGGCGCGTCCACCGCACCCGCGAGCGGCTTCCTTCTGACGGTTTTATCGAAAGCACGCCAGAGCGTCCTGCCATCCCCCACTCTCAAATGCGCGCTTCCGATAAAACACTAGCGTTATTACGCCCGGAGCTTTCGGCAGCGGTTCTTGCTGATCGTCGCACGCCGTACTGAAACAGTAATAGCCCGGTTCACCAACCTGAAGCCAACCGGCTCCGCTGCAGCTTACTTGGCCGTCTTCATTTTGGCGGCCCCTGCGTAGCAGGGTTTTGTCGGATAGTAATGCCGAGGTCGATGCCATCCGTCTGCTACCGGCATCTCTTCCAATCAACATATCGGCGTTTCTCCTCGGCTACCAGGCGTACCGAGGCTTTCTGTTTTGGGCGGTCTTCGCGCTGTTCAACGGCATTTTGAGCTGCTGCGGCGGGGGTTTAGCAAGATCAATTTTGGCCTTGACAGGCCTTAGAGTACGGACGTACTCTTAATCCATGCGGTACTCGTTGGAACACAAAGCGCAGAACCACGAGAACATTCTTTCCGTGGCCGCTCGCTCTTTCCGCGAGCGCGGCGGGGACAGCAGCGGCATCGGGACGGTGATGAAGAAGGTAGGCCTGACGAAAGGGGGCTTCTACCGGCATTTTAAGAGCAAGGACGACCTGTTCGTCGAAGCGGTGGCACGGGCATTCGACGAGATGGGAAGAGGCATGGTGGAGGTTGCGAGGTCCGCGCCTGAAGGTCAGGCTTTGCGGGCCATCATCGAACGCTATCTAAGCGCGCGCCACGCGAATTCGCCGGGAGCCGGTTGCGTCCTCTCCGCCCTCGGGCCGGAGCTCGCGCGGAAACCGGTAGGCGTGCGGAGGCGGATCGAGGCGCCGCTGGAAGCGTATCGTGAGCGGCTACTGCCATTTGTTCCTGGTCAGACGCGAGAAGAAAAACTGGCGAAGTGTAGGTTGTTGTTCCCCAGTATGGCGGGGGTATTGATGATGGCCCGCGTCACTTCGTCCCCTCAAAGGCGTGAGCAGAGGTTGATGGAGGCGAGGAACTTCTTTATAAAGTGCTTCGCTGAAGAGTAAATTTTTTGTCCAAAAAGAGTACAGTCGTACTCTTTTGGAAGTTACCAGACTGAATCAGAGGATAACCCGATGAAATTCATGATCCCTTTTCTTATGGCAGTGCTTCCCGCGGCGTCCGTCGCGCAATCACAGTCCGGGGTCGCCCCAGGCGTGCCCAGCGTGGCTATACCTAAAACCACCGAAGTCATTGTCATTCAGACTCCCAAGCAGGGCGTAACCCCTCAACAAATCATGGCCGTCATACCGGCAGAGATTCGGGCAACTGTGAAGCTCTACCTCGACGGGAAAATCCGTCAGTGGTATTCGCGCGGCGATGGCAAAGGCGTCATCTTCGTGGTCGACGCGAAGACCGAGGACGAGGCACGAGCCGTTATGGACACGCTGCCGCTCGCGAAGGAACAGTTGATGGATCACGAGTACATTCCCGTCGGACCCTTAATGCCGCTGATGGCATTGATGGGCGCGGAAGCGCAGCGGCCGAGCCCGCCGGCCACTGCGAAATGCGATCTGCCGGGAGGCAAGTCCGTCGCCGCAGACTACTCCCGCCCGCAAATGAAGGGGCGCAAGATTTTTGGCGGCCTTGTGCCCTATGGCCAAGTCTGGCGGGCGGGTGCGAACGAAGCGACAACCTTCGTCACCACGGCCGACCTGGTGATCGGCGGCAAGCACGTCCCCGCCGGCAGTTACACCCTGTTCACGATCCCAGACAAAGACAAGTGGACGCTCATTATCAGCAAGAAAACCGGTGAATGGGGCATTCCTTACCCCGAGGGTTTCGACCTAGTTCGCGTGGACATGAAGGCCGGAGCAACTTCTGCGCCGGTGGAAAGCTTTACGACTGCCTTCGACAAAGACAGCAACGGCTGCTCGCTTCGGATGGAGTGGGAGAACACACACGTTACGGTCGATATCGCTACGATGTAGTCTGCTTGCGATTTTGCAAGAGAGGCATGGCCATCTCAATGGCTGGAATTCTAAAAAGGAGACATTCATTGTGCCACAACTCTGGTTTTTCGTGAGCATCGCATTCAGCTTCATCGCGTGGGGGATAGTCACCGCTCGATATATCTGGCCGGAACTCCGCCGCCGGCAACGGGCCGAAGCGTTGCGGCCTCTGCTCATCCTGCACAGCTTCCGCTTCATCGGGTTAGCATTTCTGGTCCCAGGGGTCGTGTCGCCTGCCCTGCCGTCTACCTTCGCGCACTCCGCGGCCTATGGGGACATCATTTCGGCGATACTCGCCTTGCTTGCGCTGATATCGCTGCCCAGTGCGGCCGGCGTTGTCATCGCATGGATCTTCAGCCTCTGGGGTTCAGCCGATATCCTCAATGCTTTCTACCAAGCCAATCACGCCGGGCTCATGGCGGGGCAGTTGGGAGCCACCTACTTCCTTCCGACTTTCGTCGTGCCCCTACTGCTGATCACGCACGGACTCGCTTTCCGGATTCTTCTGCAACATCAAAATGTATCTGCAGTACAGGAAAACCGGCACCTAGCATGAGGCCCCTCGGCCATCGCGAGGAGTGCTATTCTGCCGCACCCGCCGTTCGATGGCCGCCGAACTGGCCTGTCCGCAAATCGTGCCCAGTTCGTCGGCAAACCGGAAGTAGAGTGCTCAGCTCCGGCGTGCAAGATGGGTTAGTTAGACGGGAAGGCGCGACGGGCAACGCCGTCGACAAACCACGACAAAGTGCAAGCCTTGTAATTCTGTCCGCTAAAAGCACGAGAAATCGGGTGCACTCTTGGTGCACTCTGGCCTGCAACTGAGACTACTTCTGTGCAAATGGGAAGGCCCTAAGTGATTCGAAACGTGTGAAAAACGGTCAGTGCAAACAGGGCAGGTTGGTTTTTAGCAAACCGCCGCATTCGGCCACTCTGCCACCTCTCCAGCGTGCATTTTCAAAAGCTTACCACAGAACCCAAAATGCCCTGGTGGCCAATTGGTGGTCCGACCATGGAGAAGTGCGGAAAACTATGCCTGCTGGGCGTCCCGGCTACGGCTATTGCGCTCGGACTGGCCGCGCACGCTCGATGAACTTGAGGCGCTTAAGCATCCCTAGGCTACAGCGACTGCCCCAATCTCTTCTCTAACTGCGCGCGGTAGGTTCTACTGACGCGTGCCCGCGAACCGTTTTTCAACACCACTTCAAACTCGCCATGCGAGATCGGTTCCAGTTGAAGGATGCTCTCAATGTTGACAATGGCGGATCGATGTACCCGGATGAATCTCATCGGGTCGAGCTTATCTACCAGTTCGTTAAGCGCGGCGCGATACAGCAATTCCTTTCCGGCAACATGCAGATTTACATAGACACCCGCGGCTTCGATCCAGTCGATGTCTACCGGGCGGATAAAGCGCGTTGTTCCTCCGGATTTCACCACCAGCCGGTCGAGGCGGCGATTCGTAGGCGGCACGGTTGAGACCATGCGAAGAATGCTCTGTCCGAATTCCCGCGCACTGCGTTCGTCGAGGCGCCCTTTGACGCGTGCCATGGTCGCCTCAAGCCGTTCATCGCTGAAAGGCTTCTGCAGGTAGTCCAACGCGTTGGCCTCGAAGGCCCGGATCGCGTGCTGATCATATGCCGTGACAAAAACTGTGAATGGCATTCGGTCGGTTCCAACTGCATCGATGACGCCAAGGCCGTCGAGTTCAGGCATTTGTATGTCGAGAAACACCAGGTCGGGTTGCTGGTTCCGGATCACCTCAACAGCGGCCTGGCCGTTCGCGGCCTCAAGTATGGTTGCCACATCGCAATCCTTGCGCAGCAGGTCGATGAGCCGCTGGCGGGCGGGTGCTTCGTCGTCGGCAACCAGCACGCACATGCGTTCACGCGGGAGCGTGACCATTGGGCTCCTCTCCCATCCACCGCAGGGGCAGCGATATTTCGACTTCGGTTCCGCCACCGATGCGGCGCCTCACGTCAAAGTGGCTAGCGCCATTGGGATACAGACCGGCGATACGCTCTCGGGTTACGGACAACCCAAGGCCCGTCGAGGTCTCCAGCGTCCAGCCGGGGGGCAGTCCTACACCGTCATCCAGAATGCGGATGTCGAGACGGTCATCGGAACGTTGTGCCAAGATGATGACGGTGCCTCCCGAGGATCGCCGGGAAATTCCGTGACGAATGGCATTTTCCACCAGCGGCTGAACGAACAGGCAAGGTACGGAAGCGTATTTCACATCCGGCGAAATCTGCGTCTCGATCTTCAGTTGGTCTCCAAATCGAATTTTCTGGATGGCGACGTAGTGATCGAGAAACGACATCTCTTCCGCCAACGGAACTTCCTGCCTGTCTTTCGATTCGAGCGAGAGCCGAAGCAAATCGCCCAAGTGTTCAATCATTCCCCGCGCCAGCCGCGGGTCACGCTCGACTTGGGAAGAAATCGTGTTCAGCGCGTTGAAGAGAAAATGCGGATCGAGCTGCATACGAAGCGCATTCAAACGAGCCTCAGAAAAATTTCTCTCCAGGCGCTCCATCTGCAATTCGCTGGAGAGGTAATGCTTGTAATAGTGGTAGACCTGACTGGCGCCGAGGATCAGCCAATATACCAACCAACTCCACAGAAACATTCCCCGTAGGGCGCCCGCGAGAATTTTGGTGTTCTGCAACGAGCTCCATGGGCCCAAGCCCAGGACCGCCAGCACCGCAGCAAAAATGTAAATATAGAGAGAAGTAAATATTAGGCTGGGTAACAGGTGGGCCAGCAGACGCTGCGGAAGTTGCTTGCGGGAAAACGGCAGCCTGCGATCTGCCCAGAGAATCAGCGGAGTCACCAACCCCCATGACCACCAACTCGCCAGCGAACCCAGCAAAGCGCGGTGCCAGTTGCCCATCGAAAGACCGGGCAGTGCAAACAGGCAGCCGACAGCGGTCCAAGCCAGAGCCACGAGTGCAATGCGGCCCAGTCGGTTTTTCATCAGCCGATCGATCAAGGTCGATGTGATGCCCATCTTTAGTGACGAGACAAGCTAACGCCCTTCAGATCGTCGAGGTACATGATCAGTCCCCATCCGTAGAAGTTGTCCGCAAGCGCTACGTCTACTTCATTATCCCCTGCTTTGAGCGGCCAAACGAGGGAACCATTTTCCAGGGAGCACCGCCCATCCGGCGCCTTTCTCGCGGATGGAGGCTGATAGAGATTCTTGTCTGCGAAGACCGGCTGGCCATTGACGAACACCCAAATCTCGCGGGCCCATCCGATGGCCACACTCTTCTTCTGTGCGCTGCGCGAATGTATCGTGGTTTTGAGCCACACCACGCCGCGTTCTTCCCTCGTAAAGGGCAGACCATACTCGCGACTAACATTGACTAACCCGCCACGTTCCGCAGTCAGCGGTTTCCATGACATGGGCAGGTCCGCCAATGCAGGCTCGTGATCAGCAGCTAGTTTCGAGGGTGGCGCAATTTGCCAGTTCCGCACAAATCGGCGATCGCCGCCCGTGGGATCTTTCTCTGCCGCTTTAGCAAGACCTTCAGTAGCGCCCGGGGTCACGGTCAGGTTGGCGAAGATTCCCGGCCCTTGAAGGGCCAGCCCGCCATCCAAGCTGTCGCCTTCAAGATTGCCGATTTTCAGTGATGGAGCTTTTGTTCCGTTGATGAAGACGTTCATTCGCTGTCCTGACACTACGAGCTTGATGTGGTTCCATTCGCCCTGGCGTAGAGGTGCTGGCTTCTGGTATTGCGGGAACATGTCCCATAACAAAACGCCGTGCGTCTGCGGCGCGTACTGTATGCAGTCAACTGCCTCTTCGCACTTCGGCCGAGGCCGCAGGTAGAAGAGGCCGTAGGTGTCTTCATCACGCCGCCGAAATGCGAATCCTGCACCCATGCTAGTCGTAGCGTCGACGTCATACTCGATGGTCCCGTCGCGAAACGTGAAATCGTTGAGCACCGCCTGCCCGGTCTTGATCTTCTTCGCATAGTCCCCAGCCTTCAACTCAATCGCGTCGAACCCATTGTGTTGGACGAAATCGGCAAGGCCAGAGGTAGTCCAGTGGTCCGAAGTCATGGCGATCTTGACCGGCTCGGCGGCCCTGGCAGCCGCAACCATTGACACCAGGAATAACCACACCAAAACATGCAATGCCGGTTTCGCCGGCCAACTACTTCTCGAAGGAGAACCGTGGAACGAATTTGTCATGACCTGAGGCTATTTGAATGGACAGGCCTCGAGCGAGGCATATGTTGGTGTACGGACAGGGCTGTTGCGAAACGGAGTTCAGTGTTGCAGACGGGAGGGCACCGTCAGCCGCAGAGTCACTTCTCACAGTTGCGAAGTGCTACATCGATGAGCATCAATAACAACGTTTTGGCAAAACTCCCCGTCTAGCAAGGCTTTTCAGGCAGAAATCGATTGAATTTCCATAGCATCCCGCGTCCGCCGCACCCGCGAGCGGCTTCCTTCTGACGGCTTTATCGAACGCGCGCCCCAACGCTCCGTATCTCTCCCCACGCTTCTTGTGAGGGCGCGCCTCGCCGGGTAACCGAGCGGCCTTGCGACCGCTCAGTCCCTTAAGAACCGGACTTGAAAGTTTCCCTTCATCCGGCTCGAGCACTCAATAACGCCCCCTAAAAAAGGACGCAGCCTCATTCCATTGCAAAATAAGACCTACTCGATACGGGTTTGCGGCCAACTCGCACGGCGATGGATA
>WNEZ01002095.1_pt1 | contig 17748 bp, 16 predicted proteins | sample 5400521 | NCBI WGS metagenome assembly WNEZ01 (sample SAMN13153339, study PRJNA577476) | soil metagenome | isolation source: 120 cm saprolite under Douglas fir tree site 2 hole 1 replicate 1 | place: USA:California | collected 2015-04-18
GGCTCGGTTACGGTGACTACACTCGTATGAGGATAGGGTGCGGTACTCACCGAGACAGTGCTCGTACCGACGGGGATCGAATCGTAGGGGATCCCCTCGAGGCGGTTGATCTCCTGCATTAGCACGCCATTTCTGTAGGCATTACCGGTCGCGATCAGTGAGCTCTGCGACACCTAGTATATGAGCGACGCGAGCGAAGCGACGGCGACTGCAAGAAGCACCATTGCCACGATGACCTCGACGAGGGCGATGCCCTTCCTGGACTCATTCGTAACAGTCGTGGTTGTCGCGGCAGCGCGATCGAAGTTGCGCATTGAGGTTTTCATTATGGTACGAGCCTCACGAATCCCGCCGTGCTGGCGGTGATCCTTTTGCTGTAATCGCCATTGGCGAGATCGATGGTAACAGAGGAAGACGAAACGCCATTCGGGAAAACGTCAAACGTCGTTGGATTGAATAACGTCGTCGGATTGAATACGAGCGAAGAAAGGCGATACTCCGAGGTGTCGCCGTAGAATGCTCTGATGCGCAGCACCGCGCCGGTCTTGCGATCGACGAACTGGTAGCTGCGGGTGGACGCGTCGGCCTGAACGCGAACCGGTTCGCGCTGGCGAGCCGCCACCGCGAAGGCGTTTTGAATATCCGACACGATTATCATTGCGGCACGATTCACCCGCTGGTGGCGCACGATGCGCGACATGGCAGGGCCCGTCATCGCCGCCAGGATACCGATGATCACTAGGACGATGGCGATCTCAAAGATGGAGAATCCTTTGAGCCCGCGGGGGGTGGCGTTTTTGCTCGAGCTTTGCGCCATACTGAAAGCCTCCGTCGGAGCCGTCGGGTTTGAGACCCACGACGCCCCAGTTGCGTTGCGTTCTATTTAGAGATGGACGAATAGGGCACTTACCTGCAACCCCAAAAACCGACTGGAATCGAGTTAAGCCTACTTAAAGGGCAGTAACTCCCGAAATCCTAGCACGTGTGACCAACGAACCCTTCCCTCCATGTCTATCAGGAAGTAGGCGCGGTTGGAGTAAAACCGTTCCTCGTTAAGGACTCCGTAGGCCCGCGAAACGTCTCGCTTGAAGTCGCTCAGGAGCTCGGTCTTCATCTGCAGCTTGTTCTTGAATTCCTTGAGCGAAGCCGTCGAGTCGACGGAGATGGGAAGGATCTCAACTCCCTTCCCGGCGAACTGATCGAAGTCCTCGGTGAAGCAGATCAGCTCCTTTGAGCAGGTCCCCGTGAATGCGAGTGGAAAGAACGCGAGCAGTACATTTCGCTTTCCGCGGAACGATGAGAGTGATACTTCATTTCCCGATGTAGAAGCCGCGGAAAAATCGGGAGCGAGGTCTCCGACCTGCGGCGAATTTTGCAGTTGTGTGCTGGTCATCGCGGGAACCTAACGACTCCTGAGGATCGGATGGAAACTGAGACAAAAGAGGCTACCAAGAAGCTCACGGTGCGCTGCCAATTCTGCAACACATGGAACCGCATCGACGCTAGCAAAGTCACTTCCGGGCCGAAGTGCGGAAAATGCGGCAAGCCAATTCTGCTCGAGCGTCCAGTCTCTCTTACCGATGAGACATTCACCCGCACCATCAATGAAAGCGACGTCCCGGTCGCTGTCGACTTCTACGCCGACTGGTGCGGCCCGTGCCGGATGATGGCGCCAGCCGTTGACGCCCTTGCCGCGCACCTTCAGGGAAAAGCGCTCATCGGCAAGCTCAACACCGATCATTCAGCCAGAACTGCGTCGGGCTTCAATATCCGCGGCATTCCGACGACGATTGTCTTCAAAGGTGGGAAGGAGGTCGCGCGCCAATCGGGGGCGCTTCCCCTCGAAGGACTGAAGCAGCTGATGGCAAAGGCTGGCGTAGCAGTCTGATCGCGCGCGGTTTCTCGTTTTACGAAATTGCCGGGCCTTTCAGCACCTTCTCCACAGCGGTCGCCAGCTCCTTACCCGAGAACGGCTTGTTCAGGAAATTCGCGCCCCCGGGAACTCCGGTCCGCGCATCCTGATCAGCGTACCCCGATATGAAAAGAGCTCGCAGTCCGGGCCGCGTTGGCGCCAGGCGCTCGACAACTTCCCGGCCCCGCAGCCCCGGCATGAACATGTCGGTGATCACCAGATCGATCTTCCCTTTGTGAGCCTCCGCGATTCGTAGCGCCGCCTCGCCGTTCTCCGCCTCGAGGACGTTGTAGTGCGCTCGGCGCAGAATCTTTAGCACGATCGCCCGCACGGATTGCTCGTCGTCGACGAGGAGGATGGTTTCCTTTAATCCGGGTTCGGAACCGGTCACGGAGCTGATATTTGGGCCGGTGTGATGGATAAACAAGCTAGCTGAGGGACAACCACTATAGCCAGCACTCCTTTGTAGTTTATGCACTCCATTGTGGTTTAGTCACTGCGTTCTCGACGGCGATAAGGCCCGATGTCTGATCTTGTACATTTGAGCGGGGATCACTCCAGCCTGGTGTTTGTTGCACGGGCGCAACACTTCTGTCGCTGCATCTGCACTCCGCGAAGAACTCCTTCATCAGCTACAGATGTTAGCAGGCTTTAGCGCGGCTTAACGGACTTGTTGCCTTGCCACCGCAGTTGCTGTTGGGGACAAACGTCCTATTGCCGAACTCAGCAGGTTTGCTAACGTTGTGTCCGCCCGATCACGTACCTTCGCGCGGCAACTTTATCCACAATGCACCGATCGACGGGAATCAAATGACCAGCGCCCTCGTTCGAAAAGACTTTCGCGCAGCTTCAGATCCGACTCCGTCGTACACCCCCGTCAACGAAAAAATGCGAGCCCTGATCGTCGATGACGATCGCACGCTGCGTGAAGGATGCGCCAGCGTGCTCCGCGCCGAGGGGATCAACGTGGAAGTCACTGGCCGCGGTGAGGAAGCGATCCAGATGATCCACCGGTCGCGCTTCGACATCATGTTCGTCGACGTGTATCTGGAGCCGGTTTCCGGGATCGACGTGCTCAAGGCCGTGATGGCTACGTCGCCCAGCACACTCGTCGTGCTCATGACTGGAAACCCCAGCGTTGATTCGAGCATCGAGGCCATGCGAATCGGCGCCTGGGATTACCTCCCGAAGCCATACTCCGGCACACAGCTCCAGTTGCTGGTTGGTCGCGCCGCGCACGCACTGACGACTAGGCGCGAGCATGACGCCCCGGTGGGGGATGCGCTGGCGCTCGGAACCGGCGGAACTCTCCTTCTTGGAACCTCAACTGCGTTCAAAAATGCAACCGAGCTTGCTCGAAGAGCTGCGCCGACGAATGCGTCGGTCATGATCGTTGGCGAGACGGGTACCGGGAAAGAGGTGATAGCCCAGTACATCCACCACCACAGCCGTCGCGCCAGAAAGCGGTTGGTTCCGATCAATTGCGCCGCGATTCCGGAACAGCTCCTCGAATCCGAAATGTTCGGCCACCGCAAAGGAGCCTTTACCGGCGCCGATCGCGAGAAGATGGGACTGCTCGAGCTCGCCGATGGCGGTACGCTCTTCCTCGACGAGCTGAGCGAGATGTCGATGCCGCTTCAGGCCAAGATGCTTCGCGTTCTACAGGATGGAATTGTGCGCCGAGTCGGCAGCGAGCATGAGGACGCTGTCGTCGATGTACGTTTCGTTTCCGCGACCAATCGGGATCCTCGTGAGGCGATTCGGAGCAAGCAGCTTCGCGAGGACCTTTACTACCGCCTCAACGTCGTGCAGGTGACGATTCCGCCACTGCGCGAGCGGGTTGAGGATATCCCCCTGCTGGCGAACCACTTCCTCCGTGTATTCTGGGGACGGCACCGGGCGGCCAAGGATGTTGTTCCATCGTTCAGCGACGACACTCTGGAGTTTCTGTCATCGCGCCCATGGCGGGGCAACGTGCGCGAGCTACAGAATTTCGTCGAGCACGTGACGATTCTCGCGCAGCCAGGCGCCAAGATTCAGATTCACCATCTCCCGCTGGATCAGGAGGTGGACCCAGGCGGCCCCAGCAACGGCCTGGGAATCATGCCGTCGAGTGACGCCTACCACGTGGCGAAGGAACAAGTGCTCGCAACTTTCGAGAAGAACTACGTCACGAGGCTGGTTGCGAGGGCGTCTGGCAACATGTCTCGCGCGGCGCGGCTTGCGAGTGTCGACCGAACAACTCTTTACCGTTTGCTCGAGCGTCACGGCTTCCGGCGGGACTTCAGCGAATCGGTTGGTGTGGCTGAGCAACTTGCGGATACTTCAGTGCGCGCCGACCACGGAATACCACCGCTGGCGGATATTCCGTCCGCGTAGCTGCCCAGTATACCGCCAATCCCCAGAACTCCGTCGGCGCACCTGAGCACCGGGGTGCGCCTGGACTAGATAGCGGCAGCTGCCAGGATTGAGAATGTGCGACAGATCGTGTGGGATCTCCACTGGACCGTTGCGTCACCGCAACACGTCGGCTGACCAAACTCGCGTAACTCATTGCCGCAGAAGACAATCGCTATGGGCGACTAATTGCGTTAGGGCGCCGCACCGGACCGGGGATCGCCCCGAATTCCATCCCTCAATCGCCTGAGAATGAGCGCCCGCTCTACGCCTTCTGATTTCGCAATTGCTCCGCACCATGCTGGTTCCAACGGCGCGTCCGAATGGAACGGCGGACCCCCAAGGGTGAACGGTTCGGCCGAGGCGGACGCCATTCCATGGTCGCGGTACATCGACGCAATCAAGCGGCACTCCCTCTTCATCCTCGCATTGGCAATCGCCGGTTCAGTGCTCGGCGGCGGCCTTGCTGAGCGCCGTGTTAAACCAGTATACGACGCGCAGGCTACCGTCTGGATCAACACCACGCCAACCGGCGCACAGCAGCAAGCCGGCCCCATTAGGCAGCAGCAGTTGTTCCTGCCGCCGACAGCGTGGATAGGGCTGCTTCGAAGTTTTGCGGTCGTCGATCCCATCGTCGAGAAGCTCCGGCTCAACGTCACCTACAAGCAGGCGGCCGATTCTATTCTCTTCCGCCAGCTGGAGTGGGCACCGAGCGCGGTGTTTGGAGGCTACACACTCAAAATCGACGAACACGGGCAAGCCTACGTGCTGTCCACCGCAAAAGGCATCGCCGTCGAGCGCGGGGCGGTTGGCGATTCTATCGGTCGGAAGGTCGGGCTGAAGTGGCTCCCGCAGAAGCTCCTCCTGCGGCCGGGTCGGACTATTGAGTTCGGTGTGGCGTCACCGCGCAGTGTTTCAGTGTATCTGGTAGGTGCGGTACGACCCACTCTCCCGGACGACGGCCTGTTTCTGAAAATAGCTCTCAGCGGCGCGGATCCGGATCGCACCGCGCGTACGGTCAACGCGTGGGCCGCACAGGTGGTGGGCTCCTCAGGCGACTTGAAGAGGAGTCGCCTGCTGGAGTTCATGAAAATACTGGGTGAGCAGGTCGCGCTTGCCGAGGCCGAGTTACGCGATGCGGAAAATCAGCTGGAACGTTTCCGGGTGAACACGATCACGCTTCCTTCGGGAGCCGGCCCGCCAACCGGGTCGGGACTGCCCCAGGGTGACCCGGTCATTGCAAACTATTTCCAGCAAAAAGTCGCGCTAAATGAACTGCGCGGCGAGCGCGCGACGCTGGAAAGAATGATTGCCGACGCGAGAGGAGGGCCGATCAACCCGCAGGCATTCCTTCAGGTGCCGACAATACTTAACGACGCGCCACAGCTTCGGAACGCGATCGAGGAGCTCTCGTTGCGACAAGCTACGCTTCGCACCGAGCAGCAGTACCTGACCGATGCCAACCCGCGCATCAAACTGCTTGCCGAAGCCGTGCGCGTTCTCGAAAGGGAGACGATTCCACAAATAACAGTCGCCGTGTTGAATTCTCTGAAGGCACGCGAGCCGGAGCTGGGCACCAGCGTCGACGCTGGTTCGCAGGAGTTGCGGGCGATTCCCGCCCGGACGACCGAAGCGATGCGGCTGGCACGTCGCGTTGTCGCGAGCGAGAATCTCTATAACTCGCTCAAGTCACGGTATGAGGAGGGGTTACTCGCGGAAGTGCAGATCGTACCGGATCTCACCGTTCTGGACACTGCGGTCACGTCCACGCTTCCTACCTCGAACGAGATGCCGCGTTTGGTGTTCCTCGCCGTCATTGCCAGTATTGGTCTCGCTATCGGCATCGCGCTCATTCGAGACCGTCTCGATCCGCGCTTAAGATATCCGGAGCAGGCAACGCACGACTTAGGGCTGACTATCGCCGCCACTGTGCCCAAGTTCAAACCGAATCGTCGCGGCGACTTCCAGCTCGCGACGATGTCACAGGTGGTGGAGTCCTTCAGGACGCTCCGCCTCGCCTTGCTGTACGATTTTCCGGGCAATGCGCCGATCGTACTGACAGTCTCGAGTCCGGCGGCGGGCGACGGAAAATCCCTTGTCTCATCCAATCTGGCCCTCGCGTTCGCGAGCGCCGGGAGTCGCGCGCTCATTATCGATGGTGATGTGCGGCACGGAACACTGCACAAAACGTTCGAGGTTCCTGTAACTCCCGGGCTCGTCGATTATCTCCAGGGCGACGCAGCGGTGGATTCTGTCGTTCGCTCCACGGCGTCACAGAATCTCTTTATCATTCCGAGGGGTACTCGTCGCAACCGCGCCCCCGAGCTTCTCGTCTCCGAGTTGATGAGTGGTCTCGTCCACGCTATGCGCTTGCAGTTCGACGTCGTTATAATCGATTCTCCCCCACTCTCCGCCGGAATCGATGCCTACGCGCTCGGCGCGGCCGCCGGAAGCATGCTCATTGTGCTTAGGCCAGCCGTGACGGATCGGAAACTCGCGGCGGCGAAACTCGAGGTGCTTGACCGCCTTCCCGTCCGGATCCTTGGCACGGTGCTCAATGCCGTTCCCGACGGACCTGCCTACCGCTATTATGGCGCGGACTATTCGTACCAGGACGTTGACACAGAACCGATCTCGGATCTCGCGACACCTAAAGGACTGGTGGCTCACGCCTGACGTCGACGGGCGAGTTGACCCAGCCCGGAATGCGGCGTTGGTCTTCGAATCAACTGTGGCTCCAGGCAAAGCTGTGTAGTGCGGGCGCAACACTGTGGGCATCACGAGACCATCTCAGTGGCGTCGCCGGTCATCGCAAAGATAAACAAGACAACATGTTAAGCCGACTCTCGAACCGCGGACGCGTTAGCATGCCACGTGCGTTGTCCGACTTCTATTCATGTCTCCTATGATGCCTCCTTCGCCAGACTTTCATCGCGCTGTAACCAACGCGCCGCGGCGTCACCAGGGTGGTGTCATTCGATTCACAGTGCTCTTGTCGGCCTGCGTCACGATCGCTTCGATGCCAAGCGCGGTTTTTGGCCAGAACACTGCTGGTCCTCTGACGTCGCGTGATGAGCTAGCCGCGGCTGCCACCCAGGCTGAACAAAGCCGGAATCCCGTTGAGGCGGCGGCGCTCCGTCAGCGATTACGCGAGGGGGACTTTCAGGTTGGAGACCGGATACTCCTCACGATTGTTTCTGAGGCCCGGCAAACCGACACCCTGGTGGTGCAGGCCGGCAGACTTATCAATCTCCCGGGAAAGTCGGTCTTACCGCTGACCGGAGTATTGCGCTCCGAGCTGAAAGACCTAGTTACGGCGGAAGTACTCAAGTACGTGAAGGCGCAGGAGGTCGATGTCATACCGCTCACCCGGATTGCCGTGCTTGGCGAGGTTGTGCGCCCCGGCTATTTCGCTTTTCGGTCCGACGTTCCCATTACGGATGCAATCATGCTTGCCGGCGGCCCAACAGCCACGGCGGACATCGAGCACACTGTCGTAAGGCGCCAAAGTCGGCAATATCGCTCCGCTGACGAGACGCGTCAGGCGGTTGCAAGGGGACTAACGCTCGACCAGTTCGGTTTGAGCGCCGGCGACGAGCTAGTTGTGGGTCGACAGCGCCAATTAATCAACCCGGTCATCACGACCGTGATGGGGATGAGCGCGAGCCTTGCTGCAATCTTCTTCGCAGTGCACCGCTAGGGTGCCACTCCAGCGTGAAATCGACATGAACGAGATAGAGCAAGCGATTCCGCTAACGCGCGAGCAAGTGGAACGTGAGGATGTGGGCGCGAAACATGTAGAGCCCCTATCACCCGCTAACGGCATCGACCGCGCGATGAACATTATCATCGCTTCTATCGCGCTTGTCCTGGCAAGCCCGGTGATGCTGGTGTTCGCTGTGCTGGTTAAGCTCACCTCTTCGGGACCGATCTTCTACTCGCAGCCACGCGTCGGTATCGATCGCCGGCGTTCGTCGGTGGGATCGAAAATGTACGATCGACGGAACAGCGATCTTGGAGGCATCCCGTTCATGATCTACAAGTTCCGCACGATGTATGTCGGTGCCGAACCCGGCAATCGCGCAGTGTGGGCGACCAAAGAAGATGCGCGAGTCACGCCAGTTGGGGGCTTAATGCGGAAGTTGCGCGTTGACGAGCTGCCGCAGCTTTTCAATGTGATCAATGGGGACATGGACATCGTTGGTCCGCGGCCGGAGCGTCCCAGTATATTCTCCCGCCTTCGTCACGACATCGCCGACTACCCCCTGCGCCAGCGGACGAGACCCGGCATTACGGGTTGGGCCCAGATCAATCAGAGCTACGACACGAGCCTCGACGATGTTCGCAGAAAAGTACGATACGATCTGGAGTACCTGCAACGCCAAGGGGTTCGGGAAGATCTGAGGATCATGGCCAAGACGGTGCCGGTCGTGCTCTTTGGTAAAGGCGGCTGGTAGAGCGCGTCAGCCGCCGGTAGCGCGAGGCACCGGTGGCCAAATCTCCACGCCGACCTCAGCATAAGCCTGTGTTGCTGCGTCAGGCGCGCGGTCGCCAACGGCATCCCGCATTATCCAGCCGGCGCACAACCCGAGACCAGTGATGGCCTGCATGAGGAGGTGCAGCGGCGCAACGGCAATAGCAAAAGGGATCCCGCGCGCCTTCGCGAAGAACAAGTGCACGGGGAGATTAAGGGCGATCACACCCAACAGAACGATTGCTGTTTTGACTGGCACATTCGGGCGCGGCAAGAACGCCGCCGAGAGCGCAACTACACACAGCAGCGCAAAAGCCGGTGCCAGGGTGCGACTGAGGGTGAACACAACCTCGGTCGGCACCCCAGCTTGGGTGCGTTGGTATCCGAGCGACCTCGTGACGAGCGCGCTTCGATCCCAGACCTCGCGGCAGAGCGAACGAAGATTCCACTTCCTCAACCCAACGATCTCGAGGTCTCTGCTCGAAAGCACATAACGGCCTGCATCCTCCAGGCGTTTGCCGAGCTCGATGCCCTCCAGCGGGGCCGTCTCGAACCGCCATTCGTCGTACATGCCCGCGGAGAGAAACGCATTGCGTCGGATGGCAGCGCAGGGCGACGCGACGTCGCCGCTGGTGCCAGGCTGTCGCTGCTCCCCAAAATGGAGCACCAGACTCCAGTATTGCGACGCGAGGTTGCGCGCTGCGGCAGCCTGGTCGTGCGAAGCGGATACCGCGTCGAACTCCGGATGATCGGACAGCATTCTTAGCATCCGAGGTAACGTCTCAGGTCGTACCATTGCGTCAGCGTCGACGAACGCCAGAACCTCGCCCTGTGCCAGCTCGGCGCCGCGATTCCGCGCGTATGCCGGGCCGGATCTGCGCCCGGTAAGACGAACGACCGTATCTGCGTATCGCGCGGCGAGCTCTGCCGACCCGTTCGTGCTGGCGTCATCGACGACGATCAGCTCATAGTCATCGCGCGGCAGCTCACTGGCGAGAATCGCAGTCAGGGCACGAGCGAGCGTGGCGGAATCATCGCGCACCGGGACAATGACTGAGAGCGAGCGCGGAGGAGACATCTGCCCGAGACTAACTCGTCATGAACAGCTCGGCGTCGGCGCAGGATTCGGGAAGGAGTGTGCCACTGAGCAGAGTGACTATATCTCCCGGCGCCTGCCGCATAGCGAGCTGTCGCAGATCCTCGGTGCTGGTCCCGGCAGGCGCGAGAAGGAACTGCGCGTCACCGACGCTCTGATGCAGAGCGGCGAGGTTGGTAGGTTGTCCCGCGCATGCTACCAAAACGTCGACCTGCTGATTTCCGTGCGCGCGAAGTCCTTCGGCCATGCGGTCCGGGGACACGACGTGATTATCCGGAAGGACTACAATGAGCGAGACTCTGGGCGTGCGCCGTGGCACCGCCGGTCGCTTCACGAGTTCGGAACTCGGGCTATCCTCGGTACCTACTGGAACCATTGCATTACCTCGAGAAGGATCCAATACCGCTCCACTCAGTCCCCAACTGCCGGGTATTGGGTCGGTTTCCACGCCCGGCGAGCTGATGATGCAAAGGACTCCGAAGCAAATCCCATACTTCTGGCCAGCACTTGCAAACCATTGCGGCGCTTTTACTTGTACTTCTGCTGTGGCGCGAGCCTGAGCGCAGTACGCCACGTTAGCGTTGCGCGGTTGCTACAAACGAATCGTGCCTACTTTGCAGTCAGCCCGTCGAAACGGTGGGTCTTGGAGTCGGCTCCCATGTGACCATGCGGGCTCCGCGAAGGGCACCGCACCATGCGAGAAATCCCGCGCTGAACGCGGCGACTGCGAACCCCGCGAGGGCAAGTGGTTTGAACGCGATCGGCCTTCCATACCTGATTACAGCAGCACCAGCGAGCAGACCCACAACAACAGCTGCCAGCAATACCGCAGCAATACTACTCCGAGTGGCGAGCAGACCCAACGCGAGAACAGCCAAAGGAGCGAGAAGATAAGGAACCCAGCGAAGCAGCTTGTGGCTGATCAACATCAGCGCGAAATGACCGTAGGTGAATGGATTCATCAGCGCCCGAAAATGGAAAAGTGTGCTGAGACCGCGCGCCATTGTGCGCGCCTTACGTCGGAGCTCGAACCGAATCTCGGCTGTTCGGGGCACGATGCAGACAGCGTCCGCTACACTCACCGAGCGGTATCCCTGGTGCCTGGCCACGAGTGTGGAGGCGAAGTCCCAACTGAGCCCGGACGGTAACGCTGACACGCGGATCAGCCGTCGGATGCCGTAAAAGCAACCGCTCGCGCCAACTATCGTTCCGGCACGCGTCTCGAGATCACGCACCCACATCTCGTAGCGGGTATAACCTGACTCGACCCCTGTATTCTGTCTGTCAGGCGCGCCAACGCTGACATCTTGCCCCGACGCGACACCGACCGTCGGATCATCGAAAACGCGAATGAGCCGCTTGAGAGAGCCCGCAGGAACGACAACCGTTGCGTCTACATTCACGATGATGTCTCCGCGGGCAACTGCCACTGCGGCGTTCTCAGCAGCCGTCTTGCCTCGGCGGTTCGGCGCTCGCATCAGCTCGATCCCTCGCCCGGCGAATTCCCGCACTACATCGTCAGTACCGTCATTGGAGGCGTCAGAGAGAACGAGTAGCTGAAGCCTGTCTCTCGGGTAGTCAAGCTCGAGGAGACGCTCCAGCGTAGTCCGAATGCTGGACACCGCATTGTAAACCGGAACAGTGATCGTCACGGCTGGCCAGTCGTTGCCTTGCACAGCGGCATTGCCGCGAGGGCGCCTTCGTGCGACAGCCCAGATGATCGCGGGATACGCGACATACGCATAAAGTGCCGTGGCAATTGGCGCAGCGGCGATCACAAGGGCGAGAGTGAACACTGGTAAGGAATCGAGTTGTGGAAGTTTGGAAGTGACCAACACATCAGCAGGAATTTGGGCAGATCATGTACGCCGGAGCGCGGAGTGGCGAGCCGGGGCGCCCTCCAGCGCGCCCCGCTCGGACGAAAATCAAAGCATTGCACGTGCCGGGGCTCGGTGCGTCCAACTCGTTGTCCAGCAGACGGTTGAGCGCAACCGAGAGCAATCGCGTGGCGCACATCGACAGCATTGTGTTGCACATGTGCTACGCCACAGCCTGCTACCGTCGCCTCCGACGCATGAGCGATAGTCATGACAATTTTCGAAACGGTCTTAAAAAAAAACACGAGGCATATCCATGACCTCGCGCTCATGACCGCGATTCCCCAACTTGGAGGAACTCCAACATCGGTCCGAAAGAAAAGAGGGAAATCACCTGGAGCATGCGAAGCCGAATCCTTTTTCTATCGCAATGTCTGCCGTTTCCTCCGCACAGCGGTGTGACCAAGCGGACGTATCACATCCTGCAGGAGCTGCAACGAGAGTTCGACGTCACCTTAGTGGCATTCTCGCGACGCGATCACCAGCCCGATGCCGCGTCGCTGGCGCGAGCTGCCGAGGTATTGCGTGGCGAGCTTTCCGACGTCCTGAACCCTGTACCGATCAATTCGGAATATTCAATCGCGCGCAAGCTTCGTAATCATGCATGGAGCGTCCTGTCGCGAGAGCCCTATGTCTTCTATGAGTACGGTGACGCGCGCTTCGGGCAAGAGTTGCGGCAAGCAGTCGTCCGTGCACGGCCGGACATGATCCACGTTGACAGCCTGGATCTCTACCGCTGGCTTCCTTCGCTCCCGATGCTGCCGACCGCGTGCACCCACCATAGCATTGAATCCGAGCTGCTGCGCCTCCAGTCTGACCATTTCCCGAATCGTGTCGTGCGAAGCTACATGGACCATCAAGCGGACCTCCTGGAAAAAGTCGAGCGGAGACTATGCCCTCGTTTCGATCTCAACGTGATGACGTCGGAGGCTGACGCGGAGCGACTCCGCGCGCTTGCACGTGGCGCGCGAACAACTGTCATTCCAAACGGTGTCGATGTCGATTTCTTCCGACCCGGCTCTCCGGAGGACGTGGTTCCCGGACGCGTGGCATTCCTGGGTCCGACGTACATGTTCCCGAACCGAGACGCGGTCGATTTCTTTCTCGCAGACGCGTGGCCGCTCATTAGGCAGCGTTGTCCGGAAAGCACGTTTCACCTGATCGGGAAAAACTCGGTTGACGACAAAGTGCGGTTCGAGAGCCATGCCGGAGTGACGTGTAACGGTCATGTGCCGGACATTCGACCGCACTTCGCTAAAACCGCTGTCTCGGTTGTACCGATCCGTGTCGGAGGAGGCACGCGGCTCAAGATCCTTGATGCCTGGTCAATGGGTAAGGCGGTAGTTGCCACTTCTGTCGGATGTGAGGGCCTGGAAACAGTAGATGGCCGTAACATCCTGATTCGTGACGACCCGAGGGAATTCGCCGAGGCCGTCGTTCAGGTGTTGCGTGATCGCGATCTACGGGACCGTCTGGGCGGCGAAGCCAGAAAGACCGCAGAAGAACTTTACGCGTGGCGCGTCGTCGGACGAAAGCTCGTGGGCTTTTATCAAGACCTGCTGGTGCGAGCAGCCTCGTAAATTGCGTCGATCGCGTCGAGCCACTCTCCATCGCCATACGAGTGGAGCAGTCTCTCGCGCGCGAGCATGCTCCGACGTGCGGCAGCTGAGGGTTCGTTCGCCACCTCGGCAAGAGCGCGAGCGATCGTCGCCGGTTGCTCGCTCGGGACGAGGATCGCTTGCGAGGAACTGACCACGTCGGGTACGCCGCCGACACGCGTCGCCACAATGGGGACACAGGCGTACATCGCTTCAAACAACGTGATCGGCGTACCTTCCGTTCGGGAGCTCAAAACGAAGGCGTCAAAAGCGGTAAGCAGGGACCCAGCATTTTCGACAAGCCCATGCCAGGTGATGCGGTCGGCTATCCCGAGGTTTGCTGCCTGCTGATGCAGGGCATCGCGTTCTGGCCCGTCACCGATGACAGAGAGCTGCCAGGACGCGTCTCCTTGCGCCAGCGCATCCAGCATTACGTCGGCACCCTTTTCTCGCGACAGCCTCCCCACCCATCCGGCAACCAATGTTTCACGTGCGATACCGAGCCGATCGCGGGCCGCCGACCTCGCTAGACTCGTCAGCGGGGCCGTGAATGCGTTGGGCACGCAATGGATCTTGTCACGTGAGATTCCGACGCCGGCGAGGTACTCGGCCAACGGTTTCGAGACCGCAATCACCGCGTCCGCGCGTCTAAGTGCGAGACACTGTATCCGTTCGTAAAGACGATCGCGCCGCCCGCCTCCCGTGAACCCGTGCACCGTGCTGACTGTGGGGATGTGGTGCGCCCGGGCGAGCGCAGCCGCGATAACGTCGGCACGGTAGCCATGCGTGTGTACAAGTTGGGGGTTGACCCGGGCGATGAGGGCACCAAGCAGACGATATTCCTTGACGTAGCTTCGCGCGGCGACAACCACGCGGGTAACGGGCACTCCTAGCGCTTCAAGTCGTGCTATGAATGGGTGCCCATCCGCCTCGCCGGGACTGAGGATCGCCGCGACGTGCACCCCTTTCATTCTCTGTCCGGCTGCCATCATTGTGACAACATTCTCATGGCCGCCTTCTCGTGCCGGGGCGAGGACATGGAGAACTCGAGGGCTGCTGCTAGGATTGTACGGTTCCAAGGACACGAGGACGGGGGTTGGCGTCAGAAACGCTGGTGAACGCACTGTGCGATACTGACATACGTGCGCACCTAGGGAGAGTGATTCTTCGTGTAGCGAATGTATCGGTATAGTCCCGCCTTCGCCGGACTGGATGGACCCTCACGGGCGGAACGTGTCGTAGCGAACGGCTCGGAACGGAACTCCGATAGCGCCATTGGAATCGGGTCTGACCGTGACGCCTCTAGCCATAGGGCGCCAACCTTGGCAAAGCTTGACCCAATCGATCGTCGAATTCTCTCCTACTATATTAATTACTCAATCAAAATCTCACCCTAAAGCAAATGACAGATTGAGCCCGACAAATTATCAATGGTGTTCCCGACTTCGCGGCTCTGAACATTCGCGCAAGGTAAGCTGAAGTGACCAGGATTTACTCTTTACTTAAGAATCGCGCGTTAAACCTCTTACCAGATTCGATACTTCAACCACTCAGAGTATGGCATCATCGGCGTGTGTTACGGTCATTCCCAGATGCTGACGAGCCGGACTTGGCGGTAGTCCGCGAACTGGTTCAACGCGGAACTGTCGCGGTGGACCTCGGCGCGAATTTCGGGATGTACACGAAAGTTCTCTCCGACCTTGTCGGGCCGAACGGAACCGTGATTAGTGTCGAACCGGTGCCACAGACATTTGATGCCTTGTCACGGAATATCCGATCTCTTGGGATGGTTAACGTATCCTGCGAGAACGTCGCGATTTCCGACTCTGATCGCGACGTTGTCATGGAGCTGCCGAATTATGACACAGGCGGTATAAACTTCTATCAAGCAACAGTCGTTGCTACCGCAGGCGGCAGGGTCGTCGATTCAAGGCAGCACGTACTTGTGCCCGCACTAAGGCTGGATACGCTAGTGGCCGGGAAAGGGATAGTGGGTTTCGTGAAATGCGATGTGGAAGGTCACGAATTAGCTTGTCTGTCCGGAGCAGAGATGGTTCTCAACTCGCATGGCGCGGCCTGGCTCGTGGAAGTGTGGGGAGATCCTGATGAGTCTGGCACAAAGGCGATGCAGGTATTCAGGATCTTTGAGGGTCTTTCATATGCGTCATGGTGGTTCGACGGCCATCGATTGGTTAAGAGACGGCCTGGTGAGCGCAGCACCAATTATTTCTTTTTAAAAGAGGCGCACGTCAGCAAGTTAAGAGATAGAGCTCCTCGGTTCTTCGGAGAAGCGCGGACAGGACCACGAGTGCCCGCTTAAATTGGGCTCAGCTGGCATGGTCCTGGCAAATAGGCGTGCGCCGACATCCGAAGAGCTAAACGCCTTAGAAGAGCTAAACGCCTTAGAGGTAGGAACAACTCTGCGTATTGTGACAATTCATTTGATTAGTCGTCGGCCATGTGTAGGGAGAGAAAAGGCTCGCCAATTCAAGTAATGGCGAGTGTTCGCATAAATAGAACGGCAGGATCGCAAGCCTTCTCGGAGGTGTGCGACAAAGGCAAACCCGGCGAAAGCCGGCGACGCAAAGCCACGAGGCTAAAGCGCGTTGTTAAGCGCCAAGCCAGTCGAGCCGCCGAATCACACTACAGAGGAGGACGCATGTTAACGCGTACTTTTATTCTGGCAGTGACCGGCTGTGCTGTCATTGTCGCTTGCGGGTCATATGGGACCTCGATCGTCGAGGTCGGAAACACGCGGACGCCAGTTGCGTCCGTCTCGGTCACGGTTCCCCTTTCGCTCGCAGCCGGACAGACGGCGCGGGCTATAGCAACTCCAAAAGACGCAAATGGGACCGCCCTCACCGGCCGTCCGGTATTGTGGTACAGCTCAAGCGGGTCGATCGCGAGCGTTAGCGATTCCGGGATAATCTCGGCCGTCGCGCCTGGCACCACAGTGGTTAGCGCGGTTAGCGAAGGCGTCGCCGGTCAGGCGACGATGGCAGTTGTGCCGCCACCGCCTACTCCAATCGCAACGGTAGCAGTCGCGGTCAATCCCTCGGCAGTCCTAATCGGGCAGTCGGCGCAGGCCACGGCAATACTTTCGGATTCGAGCGGGAATCCGCTCTCCGGGCGAACGGTTATCTGGTCAAGCTCCGACTTGACCGTCGCTACAGTGGACACCACCACTGGGAAGGTCAAAGCAATCGGGCCCGGCCAGTCGATGATCAAAGCTTCGACTACGGGCAAGTCAAACTCTTCGCGCCTAAGCGTCAGTGCGCCTGCTCCCATTTCGGTAGCGTCGGTATCGGTGTCGCCATTGACCGCGAGCCTGCAAGTGGGATCGTCTGTGCAGCTGTCTGCTGTTACACTCGATTCCAACAACAACGTGCTGAGTGGCCGCGTGATCGGCTGGGGTTCAAGCAACACCGGAATCGCGTCGGTCTCGGTCGCGGGACTCGTCACCGCTGTCGCGGCAGGAAGCGTATCCATCACAGCTTCAAGCGAAGGACAAACCGCTTCGGCGGCAATCACCGCCAGTGCACCACCTTCAGTTCCAGTAGCGTCAGTGTCGGTAACGCCTGCAACGTCGAGCCTCCAAGTCGGAGGAACGGCGCAGCTTTCTGCCGTCACTCGTGATGCGAACAACAATGTGCTCACCGGGCGAGTGATCAGCTGGAGCTCAAGCAACACCGGGCTCAGCACGGTCTCAGCATCAGGTCTCGTCACGGCCATCGCCGCAGGTAGCGCGACGATCACGGCGTTGAGCGAGACGAGAACTGGAACAGCGGCGATCACCGTCAATGCGCCAGCTCCGGTTCCAGTAGCGTCGGTCTCCGTATCACCTGCAACGTCGAGCCTCCAGGTCGGGGGAACGGTGCAACTGTCTGCCGTCACTCGTGACGCGAACAACAATGTGCTCACCGGGCGAGTAATTACCTGGGGTTCGAGCAACACCGGAATCAGCACGGTTTCGGCATCGGGTCTCGTCACGGCCATCGCCGCAGGTAGCGCGACGATCACGGCGTTGAGCGAGACGAGAACTGGAATAGCGGCGATCACCGTCAATGCGCCAGCTCCGGTTCCAGTAGCATCGGTTGCGGTGTCACCTGCAACCGCGACTCTCCTGGTCGGAGGCACAGTGCAGCTGTCAGCTGTCACACGTGACGCCAACAACAACATTCTCACCGGCCGCTTAATCAGTTGGAACTCAAGCAACGGCGCCGTCGCCACTGTTTCGGCGTCTGGTCTTGCCAAAGCCGTGGCTGCCGGAAGCGCTCAGATCACTGCAACGAGCGAGGGACAGAGCGGCGGCGCGACACTGACGGTCACCTCTCCGCCTCCTCCACCACCAGGGTTGTGGCGCGGGAACGAGCCAGCAGGGATGACGTCGATTA
>WNEZ01007427.1_pt1 | contig 17738 bp, 14 predicted proteins | sample 5400521 | NCBI WGS metagenome assembly WNEZ01 (sample SAMN13153339, study PRJNA577476) | soil metagenome | isolation source: 120 cm saprolite under Douglas fir tree site 2 hole 1 replicate 1 | place: USA:California | collected 2015-04-18
GGTCGGCGACCGCCCAGATCCGCTCGAGTGCGCCGAGTGAGAGACCGGCCAACTCGAGAACCAACCGCTCCGGGCTGCGGCGCTCGATACCGTCAGGGGGCGGCGCGGGCACGTCGCTCCGGACGCGGGCCACATGCAAGCGGCTCAGGTCAAAGCGGCATGCCACCCAGAGACTCTTGTCGCCCACCGCCCCGACCCACGTTCGCAGGGCGGCGGACACGTCGAATTCGATCGCGTCCCGCGGCGGATTCGGGCGGCTGGCAACCTCCGCCACGGCGAGCCCCCTCGCCACGCGCCACAATGTGACGACTCGCCCCCGTAGGGCGGCGCTCGTCTGGCGGAGGATGGCTTGACGTCGCTCGGTCAATCTGTGAGGTGCGGAGTCGCGCATATGGAGGCGCCTCCGTTAGGGTGTGACGTGAAGACGCCACAGCCTTGTGGCGAGGTAACGCTGCGTGTTCTAAATCAACGACTTAGCGTGCGCGCGATCACGTTCGGCACGACCGTGAGCACCTCGGCTTGACGCCACCGAAACGACGGACTATTTAGGGGCGCGATGACCGCCGAAGACATCGCCGCGCAGCTCGCACGCGAGCGGGCCTTGCGGCAGGCCGATAAGATGGAAACGATCGGCCGGCTGACGGGTGCCATCGCGCAGCAGTTCAACGAGCTCCTCACCGCGATCCTGGCGCGCACCGCCGCGCTGGCCCAATCGTTGCCTCCGAACCGCGACATCGACGAGCTGAAGGTCACGGCCCAGCGCGGGGCAGAGCTGGTGCAGCGGCTCCTGGGCTTCAGCCGCCACCGCGTGCTCGACCTGCAGCCGTTGATCCTCACCGAGTTCGTGCGCGACGCGCTCGACACCCTGCGCCGCGAGCTTCCCGCCAACATCGAAGTGCAGTTCGAGGCGGACGAGGACGGCGGCGTCGTCGAAGCCGATCCCGCAGCCGTGAAGCAGGTCTTGCTGCACCTCGTGACCAACGCCCAGGACGCCATGCGGAACGGCGGCACGCTGCACGTGGAAGTGCGGCGCGCGCGGCTCGGCGCGGCGGATCGGCCGCTGCATGCCTGGGTCGAACCCGGGTCCTACGTCAGCGTCGCCTTGAGCGACACCGGCGTCGGGATGGATGCAGAGACCCTGGCTCGGGTGTTCGAGCCGTTCTTCACCACCAAGCCAGTGGGAGTCGGCACCGGCCTCGGCATGTCCATGGCCTATGGCCTCGTAAAACAGCACCGCGGCTACCTGCACATCTACAGTGAGGTCGGGCAGGGCACGACGGCCAAGGTGTACCTCCCCGCCGTGCGCGATCGCGGCGTGTCGGAGCTCGAGGCCGAGGCCGAGGAAGGCCTGCCCGGCGGGACGGAAGCGATCCTGCTGGTGGAGGACGATCAAACCATGCGTTTGGCCGCGCAGCAGCTCCTGTCGAAGGTGGGCTACCGGGTCCTTACCGCCGTCGACGGCCAGCAGGGACTCGACGCGTTCCGCGCCCACCGCGCGGACCTTCAGCTCGTGATCACCGACGTCGTGATGCCCAAGCTCAGCGGATTCGACATGTACGAGGTCATTCGGGGGGAGTCGCGCGGCGCGCCGGTGCTGTTCATGAGCGGGTTTCCCGCGCCGAACTTCCGCAAAACCGTCGGGCAGGATCCCCACGTGGCGTTCGTCACGAAGCCCTGGACCGCGAGCGAGCTGCTCGCGCAGGTGAGGGTACTACTCGAGGCCCGGCAACCATAACGGAGGATCGTGAATGACGGAACGACCTCCGCCAACCTCCTCCAACCTCCTCCAACCTCCGCCCTCCTCCACCAACCTTAGTTATTTCTAGTTATTTCTTTTCCCCCTCTTTGTGCTGCGGCTGTTGCGTGGCGATGTAGGTGACGGCGTCCCAGGCGTTGTGAATGCCGATGAACAGCAGCAGCAGCGCCGTCGCGCCGATCACCAGGAGGCACCGCGGGGGATCCCGTTGGAGAACGAGCGCGGCCACGAGCAACGTCACGTACGCGATGAGCGGAAAGGTGCAGTGCCACAGCCAGTCCTCCAGCACCGGCACGTAGCGCGTCTGCCGGAGCGCCCGCCTGATGACGACCGCCATGTACACGATTCCCGCCGCACCCACGGCCGAGAGCGAGAGCCCGGCGTGCGAGACTGCACGCCACGGCACGCTCAGGATCGCCGACATGAGCAACACCGCGCAGAAGTGTACGACGGTGGGCGTGCCAAAGGCGCCCACCTCCGGCCCGATCGAGCGCGCCTCGGCGCCCAGCACGACCACCACGAATTGCAGACCCGTCAGCGCCGCGGCCGACGAGCCGATGATCACGTAGAAGTTTTCCCAGGCGCTGAACGGCGTTGATTCCACGATGGATCTCCCCTGCGAGGGTAAGCGCTACCGCGGCGGTAACATGCAGAACGCCCGTCCAGGTGGCGAGGGCGTCCATTGCGCCATCGATTAGATTCCGGCATGACCCTGTTCCGTAGCCTCGTGCCCCTCCTCGCCTTTGTCAGCGTCGCTCGAGCGCAGGTCCCGGCCTTCGCGGCCACGTCCCGCGTCCCGCCGGCCAAGGGTGAGCAGATCGCCGTGCTCGCGGGAGGATGCTTTTGGGGAGTGGACGCCGTGTTCAAGCACGTGAAGGGCGTGTCGGGCGTGGTGTCCGGCTACTCGGGCGGAGGTGCGGCCACCGCGCGCTACGGCGTCGTGAGCACCGGCGTGACCGGGCATGCCGAGTCGGTGCAGATCACCTACGATCCGTCGCAGATTTCATATGGCGAGTTATTGCGGATCTTCTTTTCGGTGGCGCACGATCCGACCCAGTTGAACCGGCAGGGCCCTGACGTGGGGAGCCAGTACCGTTCGGCGATCTTCTACGGGAGCGAGACCGAGAAAGAGACCGCAGAGGCCTATATCGATCAGCTGAACAAGGCCCACGTCTTCTCCCGTCCCATCGTCACCCAGGTGGCGCCGTTCGAACACTTCTATCCCGCGGAGGAGTATCACCAGAACTATCTCGCGCGCCACCCCGACCAGCCGTACATCGTCTTCAACGACCTGCCAAAAGTGCGGCGGCTGCAGCAGCAGTTCCCCACGCTCTACCAGCAATAGTCGCTCAAGGGTCTTCAGTCCGTCGGCGGGAGACGTTGAGTCGGCGCACGACGTGCTCGATGCCATCGAGCGCGACCATCGCCATACAATACGTCAGGCCCATGAGCGGATAGGCCAGGGTACTCGCCCACAATACCGGAACCGCGAGTGCCGCTGCCAACGCGTGCCGCATCTTGTCGACCACGAGCGGGTCTCTCCGAGCGCCAGTTCCTACCTGAATCGTTGACGACGCTCTCGTCACTGAGAGGGAATACGAGCGTCGTTTCGCGGGCGCTGAGCGCGCGTCGGTCAACTTCGACCGCACTCCGTTCGTATACCGCTCATGAGTGCACAGATCCCAAAGAGAGGTTGCCCGATGCAACTGATGACAGCAGTCGCGCTGTGCGGAGTGATCACGCTCGGCGGCGCGCACCCGGACCTTTCCGGGCACTGGACCTTCAATGCCGCGCAAAGCGACAACCCGCGGGACATGCTCCAGGGCCGAGACTCGACCGGCGACCAGTCGCGTGGGGGCCGGGGCGGTGGGTACCCCGGCATGGGCGGAGGTCGTGGCGGGTTCAGCGGACGCGGGGGCGGAGGCGGGGGCTTCGGCCGCGGGCGTGGCGGCGGTGAGCGGGGCGGGGGAGGGATGAGCGACGAGCAGCGCCAGCGGATGCACCAGACGATGCAGCTCGTGTTCGATGCACCTCCCGCACTCACGATCGTCGAGACTGATTCGAGCCTCGCGTTCGGGTCGGACAGCGGCGCGGCGCTGGTACTCCACGACGACGGCCGGAAGGTCACCCAGATCGTGGACGGAGGCGGGGACGTCGAGATCAAGGGCCACTGGCAGGGCAACGATTTCGTGGTCGAGCGCAAGGTCTCGGGTGGCGGGAAGGTCACGGAGGACTATCTCCGCTCGCAGGACGGGAAGCAGCTGTATGTGATCGTCAAGTTCGAGGGCGGACGGGGGCGCTCGCTCGAGTTCCGGCGCGTGTACGATGGAGTGGGGGACCCGCGGCCCTGATCTCTTTACTGCACCTGGATACGCGAGACCGGGTGAATCTCGTTCCACTTCTTGTGATTCTTCTCCTGCACGAATGTCCCGGTGATCGCGACATGAGTGCCGACCGGCGGAATCGTCGTGTGGTCCGAGAATCCTGAGCAAGCGGACTGCGCATCCGGCTGAGTGACGGGGTAGTGGCACACGATCTCGAACACGAGATTCCCTCCTTCATCTGACGTGTTCCCCGCGTTGATCATGTCCGCGAACTGTGAATCGACTTGCAGCCAACCGTGGGTGTCGCCGTCCGGCTCGTGACGCATGCCGTCGGCCTGATGATGCGCCTGGCCCGCGGTTGCGTCGACGATCACGCCCGTGACCGTCACGCAGTCCTGCTTCACGAGCAGGCGCGACGGGTGGTAGACGTGCTGCCACAACCCGTCGCCACACCCGACTATGCTCGCCGATCCCGGGACGCCGGGGCCCGCGGGTGGCGTTGCGGCAACCGTCACCCGCACGTAGACGCTCCAGACGTACCCCTCTTCTCCAATGCTTGTTTGCACGTGGTAGTACCCGCTCTCGGGACTCGGCTCGAGCAGGGTCAAGGGCGGCTCGGAAGGCAGGAGTAATCGGGTTGGAGGGTATTCGCTGGAGGGGTCGGGACGCAGATTCACGTTGTGGACCACGGTCACGGTTTGCGCAGACGTAACCGTCGCCCACCATGCGACGAGGACAATGGTGATCGACAGCCCCAGCGTCCCGTGCATGGTCCTATCCTGAAGCCCTGGCGTAGGATTGGCAATGCCCCACTGCACGGCATCTGGTCGGGCTCAATCGACACCCGTATCATGGACTCTTCCCAGGCGTCGAAGGCCCCGTGCCCGACCTCGCTGGTCGCTTGGAAGTCGCCCTCACTGGCCGGTACGCGATCGAGCGCCAGCTCGGCCACGGTGGGACCGCGCTCGTATTCCTGGGACGAGATCCGAAACACGACCGACCTGTGGCCATCAAGGTGTTGCGACCGGAGCTCGCGGTGGCCTTGGGTGCCGAGCGGTTCCTGCGGGAGATCAAGCTCACGGCCCGGCTCAACCACCCCCATATCCTGCCGCTACTCGACTCGGGTGAAGCGGCCGGCTTTCTCTACTATGTCATGCCCTACGTCGAGGGCGAGTCGCTCCGCGACCGGCTCGCCCGGGAACACGAGCTGCCGGTGGAGGAGGCCCTGACCATAGCGCGCGAAGTGGCCGACGCCCTGGAGTATGCCCACCAGCAGGGCGTCGTCCACCGTGACATCAAACCCGAGAACATTCTCATCTCCGCCGGGCACGCGGTCGTTGCCGATTTTGGCATTGCGCGCGCGATTCAGGCTGCCGGGGATCAGACCGTGACCCAGACCGGCGTCCTTCTCGGGACGCCCGCATACATGAGCCCGGAGCAGGCGGCCGGCGCCTCGGACCTGGACGGTCGCAGCGACATCTACAGCTTGGGCTGCGTGCTCTACGAGATGTGGGCTGGAGCACCCCCGTTCGCAGGGCCCACCGCGCAGGCAGTCATCGCGATGCGTTTCACCCACCGCCCGCCGGAGGTCTCGAGCGTACGCGACGGGGTCCCGGTTTGGGGGAGCCGAGCCGTCGCCAGAGCGCTCGCCCGCGACCCCGCCGAACGCTACGCCACGGCCGCTCAGCTCGCTGCGGCGTTGATCGCTCCGGAGCCGGGGAGCCCGGTCCAACGCGAAGCGCCGACCGAGAAGTCCATCGCCGTGCTCCCGTTCACCAACATGAGCTCGGACCCGGAGATCGAGTATTTCGGCGACGGCATTGCGGAAGAGATCATCAACGCCCTCGCTCAGCTGCCGGGGCTGCGGGTTGCGGGTCGGTCGTCCGCCTTTTCGTTCAAGGGCAAGCGTGAGGATCTACGCGTGATCGGGGACAAGCTCGCCGTTGGCACGGTGCTCGAGGGCAGCGTGCGGAAGGCGGGAGCGCGGCTGCGGATCACGGCGCAGCTCGTCAATGTGGCGGACGGCTACCACCTTTGGTCGGAGCGGTTTGACCGCGAGCCCGAGGATGTGTTCGCGATCCAGGAGGAAATCGCCCGCACGATCGCCGAGCGCCTGCAGGTGAGCATGGCCGGCAGCGATCAGAAGACTTTGGTGCGGCCCCACACGGAGAACCTCGAGGCCTACCAGCTCTATCTCAAGGGCCGTGGATTGCTCTACAGGCGGGGGGTCGCCATCTGGCAGGCGCTCGAAGCGTTCCGAGCCGCCTTCGAGCTCGATCCCCAGTACGCGCTCGCCTCCGCCGGCCTAGCCGACGCCTATACGCTCCTGGGCTTGTACGGGGTTCTCACCCCGCGCGATGCGCTTCCCCATGCGCGGGCCGCCGCGCACCGGTCCGTCGAGCTGGGCCCCGAGCTGGCCGAGGCCCACAACGCTGTGGCGGGCGTGCAGTTGTGGGATTGGGAATGGTCGGGCGCCGACCGCGAGTTCCGCACGGCGTTGCAGCTCAACCCGAGCTACGTGCAAGCGCGGTGCTGGCACGGGATGTTCAACCTGCAGTGGGTGCAGGGCCGGGATGAGGAGGGGATTGCGGAGGCCGCGCGCGCGGTCGAAGTGGAGCCGCTGGCCGCGTACCCGCGATCGATGTTCGCTCTGGCGCTGTCCGGCGCACGACGTCACGGCGCTGCCGTGCAAGAGGCCCGTCGGGCCGCGGGACTCGATCCCGATGCGTACTTCTCGCAAATCATACTGGCGGCGGCGTACCACGGAGCCGGACGACTGGCGGACGCCCGCGGTGTACGAGCGGGCTCTCGCGATCTCGGGGCGACACCCCTGGGGGGCGGCAGGCCAAGCGGTCGTCTATGCAGACGTGGGGAAACCCGACGAGGCGCGGGTAATCCGCGAGGAGCTCGTGAGACGATCCCAGCGCGAATACGTCCAGCCCACGACCCTCGCCATCTTGTCCGCCGCGGTGGGAGCGCGAGATGAGGCCCTGGCGCTGCTGCACCGGGCGTGCGATGAGCATGACCCGTTTCTCATATTCACGCTCTACGGCGTCCCGCCCACGGCGCGGCTCCGTGAAGATCCTCGGTTTGCGGAGATCCGGGAGCGGATGGGCTTACCCTCATAGCTCTAAGGCAGGGTGAGCTAAACAGAGCGCGCCGGACCAGTCCTCTGGCCCGGCGCGCAGCAACGTGCTTCGCGAAACGTCTCGGTCTTAGTGGACCGTAATGCCCAGCCCCAGCTGGCCGACGTTCGCGTCGCCACCTGAGTACGTCAGCGCGTACCCGTTCCAGTACGGCGTGAGACTGACGGTGCGCCCGATCGGGATGTCGTATCCGAGGCCGAGCAGCGCCGCCCCACCCGTCTGGCTGGCGCTCCCGAAGCCGCTGATCCCGGCGCTTACCGTGCCGAGGCCCAGACCACCGGTCACGAAAAAGCCGCCGGTCGGCGACGGGTAGAAACGAACCGCTGCGGTCACAGCGGCGACCGTCAGCGACGAGCCGCTTTCAGACTTGGTCCAACCGTTGGTCGAAACGCCGAGCAGGAGTTTCGGGCTCAACGTCCCGCCGAGCGAGATGTTGCCGCTCACGGAGCCCGTACGGCCACTGCAGTCTTTACAACCGAGTGAGCCGTATCCGAGACCGCCGCTGAACCAGAACCCATGGCGGAGCTGTGGCTGCCGAGGCTGCTGAGCAAGCGCACTGCCCGCGAGGCAGGCCGTGATCACTGCCAGCGCAAGGGCCATGCGGGGAAGCGTGCCCTTCATGTGACCTCCAAGGAGTGTGGGGCTCAAGGGCGCACTGTCCATCGCCTTGCCCGCCAAGAGGGCTTCGCGCAAGGGGGCGGTGAGCATACGGTTGCGTGCGGGACCACCGATGTGATGTGCATCACCAGGCCCGAGAACGGCCTGCCAATAGGCCCGATTCCCTATATTGCGACCCCCGATTCTAGAGGCGCTGCGTGACGCTGCCCGACCCCCACCCTGTGTCCGACGACACCTGGGCGGTCGACGAACGCTCCCTGACGCTGTTCGTGGATGCACTCAAGGAGCCGCCGGCCGAACGCGCCTGGTACGAGCTGCGGCGGGAGGCGGAGCGGATTGCGCTCGTGCCCGGTTTCGACCGGCCATCAAGGAGCTGCCGCACCAGATCGACGTGGCCCAACGCGTCCTGCGCGACATGGGCGGGCGCGCGATCCTCGCCGATGAGGTGGGCCTCGGGAAGACGATCGAGGCGAGCATTGTCTACAAGGAGCTCGCGGTCCGCGGGCTCGCCCGGCGCGCGCTGATCCTCACACCCGCGTCACTGGTGGGTCAGTGGCAGGGGGAGCTCGAAGAGAAGTTCTTCGAGCGCTTCGACACTCCGACCGATCCCGACGACTGGCAACGGGTCACGAAGGCGATCATCTCACACGACCGCGCGCGCACGCGCCGGCACGCCGAGGAAATCTTGAGACATCGCTGGGATCTCGTCATCGTGGACGAGGCGCACAAGGTGAAGAGCCACCGCGGCGCGACCTACCAATTCATCGAGCGAATCGAGCGGGATTTCATCTTGCTGTTGACCGCCACGCCGCTCCAGAACGACCTGCGCGAGCTTTACAACCTCATCACCCTGCTCCGGCCAGGGCAGCTCGGCACCTGGCAGGAGTTCAAGAGTGAGCACCTGGTCTCGGGCGACCACCGCCAACCGCGTGACCCCGAAGCGTTACGCGCCCTGACGCACGAGGTGATGATCCGCACCCGGCGCTCGAGCGTGGTCGAAGACTTGAACCTGCCGCCGCGTCGGCCGCGGCACCCCGAGGTGAAGCTCACGCGCGCCGAGGCGGACCTGTACCAACGCACGACCGACTTCTTGAGACGGCTGTACCGAGAGGGCTTCATCCAGCCCGCCGAGCAGGAAGAGACGGAGGACGGGGCGCCACGCCGGCGTACCAAGAAGGGCATCCTGCAGCTCGCCGTCATCCACCTGCGCCAGCGGCTGTGCTCCTCGTCGCGGGCGCTCGCGGAATCGCTCGCGCACCTGGCCGAGAGCGAGCGCATCAGCCCACAATACCGCGTCATCGCGCAGCGGCTCGCCAAACGGGCGGAGGGCATCAAGACCCACGCCAAGCTGGACGTACTGACCAAACTATTAAAGGAAACGCCGGATCGCGTCGTGGTCTTCAGCGATCACCGCCCGACGATTCAGCTGATCGAGGAGCGGGTGAAGAAGCTCGGCCGCCAGCCGATCGTCTATTGGGGCGCTCACTCGACCGCCGATCGGGATAAGCGCATTCGCGCCTTCCACGATGACAAGCGCAGCGTGCTGATCGCCACGCGTGCCGGCAGCGAGGGACGGAACCTCCAGTTCTGCAACGTGCTCGTGAACTACGACCTGCCGTGGAACCCGATGGTGGTGGAGCAGCGCATCGGACGGCTGCACCGTATCGGGCAGACGCGCGAGGTCCACATCGTGAACCTCGCGGCGGCGGGGACGATCGAGTCCTACATCCTCCAGCTGCTCGACCAGAAGATCAAGCTGTTCGAGCTGGTCGTGGGCGAGCTGGACTTGATCCTCGGCGAATTCGGCGGCGCGCAAGAGTTCGAGGGCCGGCTCGCCAAGGAATGGCTCGCCGCCGAGAGTGAGGAAGACTTCGCGCGCCGGGTAGCGACCATGGGCGCCGATATCGAGAGAAGCAGCGCCGCAGGCAAGGAGCAGGAGGAGCTCAACTCTCTCATCGCGCCCGACGACAACGCCATGCGGCTCGAGCGCCAGTTCGAGACGCTGTCGGTCCCGGGGCGCCTGCGCCTCGGGCTCGGCACGAGCCAGGTCGTCAAGACCACGCGCTGGGAAACAAAACGCCACCGGCTCGGCGTGCACGTGACGGAACTGCTCGAAGCGCTCGAGTCGATCGAGCCGATCGGAGGCGTCACGACCGAGCAGCAGCCGGCCGGCACCCACCCCGAATATGGAGACCTGGTCCGGCTCACCGGCCTGACCAGCACCGGACGCACCATCACGCTCGTGGCGCAGGTGGACCGTCTTCCGCTCGCGCTCGTGGACATCGAGGCTGACCCCAAGTGAAACGCCGCCCACCCCGACTGCCCCGAGGCAAACGTCGCCTGAAGAGCGCAGGTTTACCCGCGCCTGCGGCGGCCGACGCCGATCCCCTGGCCGACGCACGCATCCGGCCGCTGCTCGAGCGCTACTGTGGGCTTGCCGGCGTGAAGCAGACCGCGCTCGGTCCCGACCACTCCAAGTTGAGCTTGCCCCAGGCCGAGCGGCCGTTTTTCAGGGACCGCGAGCGCTTGAGCGTGGCGTTCTCGCTCGACGCGCTCGAGCGCGACCCCGACGCCGAAATCGCCGTACTCGGGAGTCCCTTCCTTTCCCAGCTGATCGAGGCAATCCGCGCGCGGGCGGCGCGCCTCTCGCTCGGTCTGATCGCGCCGTCCTCGCCCCCTGTCCCCCTCTCCCCTCGCCAGAGGGGGGACCACGGTGGAGTCGACCTGCCGATTCCCGTGCGGGACGGCACGGTCCAGTCGGGCACGGCGAAGCACGCCGTGCATCCGGTGGGGCGGCTGGTCGCGCGCGTCGTGCTGCGCGCCGGGGCGGGTGTGGAGGAAGCCGTAGTCGAAAGCGACGTGTACGACCTGGCGGCCGGCGCCAGACTGAGTGATGATCTGGCCGCTGCGTTCCGGGACCTGGAGGCGGGCCGGGTGGAGCCCGGGGATCCGGCCGACGCGGGCAAAGCGTCAACGGTCCCGGCCCGGGAGCCGGGGGACATGCTGCGGCTCCTCTTGAGCCATCTCCAGGAAAAGTCGGCGGAGCGGGTCGCGGCGCGACGCGCGGCTGCGGAGCAGGCCCTGGCTGCAGAGCTCGGTCGCCTGGACCGGTACTTCGAGTCGATCCTCAAGGAGCAATCGGACCCCGAGGCCATTGGCACGGTCACGGCGCTCGCCGAGCGTCGCCGTACCGAGGAGATCAGGCGCAGCCAGGTGAAGGCCGTGGTGCATCCGTTGCAGCTGATCGACGCGACCGTTCTGATGCAGCGCGCCGAGTGGCAGCTCGAGTCCGCGCACGGGCGCCGCGCGACGTTCAGCGCCCAGCGCTCCCTCAGTGGTGGGTCGGCTTGGGTGCTCGCCTGTCCGCACTGCGGCCGTCCGCCCACGGCCCTGGTGATCTGCCGGCACGACCACTGCGGCTGCGAGGCGTGCTCGTCCCGCTGCTCGGTCTGTGCCGAGGACTTCTGCGCCGACCACGGCATCGCGCAGTGTCGCGTGGACGAGCGACCGGCGTGCGACGAGCACGTGCGCGTCTGTCCTTCGTGCCGCTTGCAGCACTGCACGGCCCACGAAGGGGTCTGCGCCGAGGACGGGCATACCGCCTGCTCGGCGTGTCTCGCGCCGTGCGGCAGCTGCGGCCGGGTCGTGTGCAACCGGCACGCCGAGCAGAGCGGCGCGGATGCGCCGAAGGGAAGCCGGCGGCTCTGTGCGGCGTGCGTCAAGTATTGTGAGGGCGGCACCAACGAGCCGGTGGGTGTGGACGAAGTGACACAGTGCGCGAGCTGCGGCAAGTCGGTCTGCACGGCGCATCAGGCCGTGTGCGTGGTGGATGGGCAGGTCCACTGCTCGCGGCATCTGCGCCGCACCGACACGTCGCGGCGCCTCGTCTGCGGGCGGCACCGGGCCGGCTGTGTCGAGGAGGCAATGACACTGTTCGCATCAGACGAGGTCGAGCAATGCCCCGTGTGCGGCAAGGACGCGTGCGCGCAGCATCGCGTTGCATGCGGCTACTGCGGCCGACACGTGTGCACGGCCGACCTGGCACAGCCGTCCCGTCGCTGCGCGACCTGCGCGCAGCTGGCGACGATCGCCGACCCGCCGGAGCACGTGGTGACCGCCGCGCGAGCCGTGACGGGCGCGGGGGCGCCAAGGGCGTCCCGCGCCTGGCGGATCGCCCGCGACAAGAGCCACCTGGTGGTCGAGCTCGATCTCGGATTCCGACGGAAGGCAGTGTTCACGCTGCGGCACGGGGACAAGGTGCCGGACAGCGTCGTGAGGCATTCGTTGCTCGGATCGAAGCGACGGAAATGAGCGCGTCGTTCGGGATCCTGCGCGTGGCTCCCTTCGCCGGACTCGTTCAACGGTTCGACGATCTCATCGGATCCGCGACCACGATGTCCCTCTACTTCATCCATTCGCGCCGCTGGCGTGAGAATCACGACGCCGCGATCAAGGCCTTCGTTGCTCGAGCGGGCACCACGCTCGAGGTTTTTCTCCCCGATCTCGAGAATCACGAGCTCATGTACTCCCTCGGGAAACACTTCGAAGACGGTCCGCTGATCCCGGCTCTGGTCGGGGATGCCTACCGCTACTTCGCGCGTCTGGCGAGGGACTTCGGCAAACCCGCCCACATATGGCTGTTCGGGCGTTACCCGACGTACTCGTTCTACAAGTTCGACGAGGGCGCGGTGATTGCCCTGTATTCCAACACCGCTGCGAAAAAAGAGCTGCCGGCGTTCGAGATCACCACGGACTGCATTCTGGCGGAGTTCCTCACGGCGGATATCGAGGACCTCAAGAAGGAGTGTCGCAAGCGCGCCCCGCAGGATCTGGAAACCGTGATCGCGAATGCCACTCCGGCCTAGCGACAGAGACGTCGGCGGACGTGGGTAGGCGCGGAAAGACCAGCCATCCCGCGTTCGATGCGCGCGACCCGCTGCTCGACGCACGGGCGGACGGCGAGCTCGACCTGCACGGGTTCGGCGCGATCGAAGCGCGGTCCGCCGTGCGAGCGTTCCTCGAGAGCTGGCGGCGCCGCAAGGGCGGTGCCGTGGTCCATATCATCACGGGGAAAGGAAAGGGATCGGCCGGCGGGCCCGTGCTGCGCGGCCTTGTGAAAACGCTGTTGCAGGGCGAGCTGCGCGGGATGGTGAGCGAGTGGGGGTTGGACGACGGCGAGGGAGGATACATGGTGCGGGTGCGGTAATCGCCCAACGGGGCATAGCGGGGTAAGAACGACCCATGAGTCCCTCACGGAGACCGCGCTCAGAGCGACCCGCGCAACGCCGCCCGATTCGCGTCGTCCCGATGCGCGGCGCCGGCGGGCTCGCCGCGCCGGCCCGCGTGCTGGCGGCCCCGGCAGCACAGCTCACCTATCGGGGTGGCCCGCTCCTGACCGCCGTGGAAGTGGTCACGGTGTACTGGGGAGCAGCCTGGAACGAAGCAACGGCGCAGGCCACGGCCCAGAGCCTGAACGCATTCTTTCCATTCGTGGTCTCGAGTCCCTACATCGACCAGCTTGCTGAGTACAACACGCCGCAGCAGAAGATCGGGCGCGGTCGCTATGCGGGAACCGTCCTCGTCACCGATACGGCGCCCGGCGCGAGCGTCACCGATAGCGCGATCCAGCAGATGCTCGAGGGGGAGGTGGCGCGCAAGTCCGTACCCGCGGCGACGGCCAACACGCTGTACTTCGCCTTCCTGCCGCCGGGCGTCACCGTGGTGGCCGGGAGCGAGCGCTCCTGCCAAGCGTTCTGCGGCTATCACGACCGCTCCACAGGCGGCCTGTTCTACGCGGTCGTCCCCTACCCCAATTGCGCCGGGTGCCTGGCTGATCTGCAGCGCTCGACGCGTTGACGTCAGTCTGCTCCCACGAGCTCGCCGAGGCCATCACCGACCCGGTGCCGGGCCAGGGATGGTACGACGACACCAGTGGCGAGATCGGTGACATCTGCGCCTGGCAGAACAAGAGGCTCGGCGCCTACGAGGTGCAGCTCTTGTGGTCGAACCGTGCGAAGGCATGTGTCTGAGTCATTCATACATGTCCCGTGGATCGGCCCTGGCCAGCTCCACGAGGAACGCCGCGATCTTCTCGCTCACCACGTCTACGTACTTGCGTCCCTTCTCGGACGTGGCGGCCGCGGGATTCCCGACTCCCGTGTCGTCCGTGACCTGACGCCACTGCCGCGGCGCCCACGCCCAGCCCTCCCGTAGCCCTGCGATGGTGAACCGGCGGGCCGTGCCGGGGCCCGCCTCCGACAGAGGCCGCACCAGCTCGGGAGCGAGGTGCAGCATGACGCTGGTCTCGAGCTCGCCCGCGTGGTCGCCTAGGTCGGCGAAAAAGGTCTTGGCGTCCACCACCTGATACCAGTTGACCACACACAAAAACAGCGACACCGCTGGCTGGAGCTCGCGGATCATCTGGCGGAAATCGTTGCCGCCATGTCCGTTCAAGATCACGAGCTTCGGCACGCGCTGGCCGGCGAGCGCCGTCGCCAGGTCGCGCAGCACCAACGCTTGCGTGCTCGGGTTCATGTTGAGACACAGTGGCAGGTCGAGCTGGCCGGTGTTCACGCCGAACGGCACCACCGGAAGCACCACGACCCGCGCGCCCCGCTCCCAGGCGATGCGCGCCGCGAGCCCCGCAATCCGCTCGGTCTCGACGTTGTCGGTCGAGTAGGGCAGGTGGCGGTTGTGCGGCTCGCACGCCCCCCACGGCAGCACCGCGACCTCGTAGGCGGCGTCGTCAAGGTCCTTCCAGGTCAGCTCGTTCAGGATGTAGGGACGAGGGGGCATCAGCGCTGCACGACTCGCGCCTTCGCCAGGTCTTTCCAACCGACTCGTACGAAGCCTTGCTGGCTCAGGAAATTCCGGAAGGCTTCGCTCCTCACGAGGTCGAGGTCGGCCTGTCTCCAGGCGGCGCCCCAGTCGGGGTGATCCCACGTGGCGCCCCGCATCTCCTCGTCGTCCCAGGCGAGGTGCACGATGAGCTGGTACACCCCCGGCGGCAGCGGGGAGAGCATCCGCTCGTAGGCGGCCTGCCATTCGGTGACCGGAACCCCCGGGGTCATTTCAAGGATTCGGTCCACCAGGACTTCCGCCTGAGGAATCTCCGCGCCCCGTGGGTACTCACGGCTGTGGTCGAGGAGGACGGGCACGTCGTATTTTCGCCCCAGCCCCCGGTAGACCTTGATCAGCGCTGCGGTGCCCCCCACGGTGCCCATGTGCGCGTCCAGATGGGTGATGCGGATCCCGGCCGCGAGCGCCCGATCGATCTGTGACCGCAGCTCGCGCTCCGCCTCCTTCGGCCGGGCCTTGGCCAGCACGGTCTCCTCGACCAGGGGGAGGTACCCCTCGTCGTCCAGCAGGCTCGAGACCTTGTCCACCGGGCTCACGGGGCCCCATCGAAACGGGGTCCACTCACTGTTCAGCGCCAGGTGGATGCCCAGGTCCGCGTCGGGGTGAGCCCGAGCCCAGCGGGCTACCTCCGGGAACCAGGGGCAAACCACGAGGATGCTGGCCGACGTGATCCAGCCCTGCTCCAGGGCCTCCAGGGTCGCCCGGTTCACGGAGTGGGCCATCCCCGCGTCGTCGGCGTGGATCACGAGGAGGCGGGCGTCCCGCGGATACCCGAGTCGCTCCTGAACCGTGGTCATGGAGGTGGGCGCCTGGCCGAGGGCGCGCGCGGCTAGGAGGGACGCCAGCACCACCCACCGGGCGCGGGGCTGGAGGTGCGTCGCAGTTCTCAACACACGAAGAAGATCGTCGTCAAAACTAGGGTCGGCCAGCCCCGACCCGAGCGGCGCATTCCCGGACGAATCGGGTCCGCCGGGGCCCCTTGCGAGGTTCCCATTCGAGGCGTATTTCCTAACTCCGTTGCCCTGCAGCAATGGATTGTGTGCGCCGTAGGAGGGCAGGCGTGGTGTTGATGACGGATCGCGAGCTGATCACCAAGCAGGGCCTCACGGCCATGCGTCGACCCGCAGGATGAGGGCGCCCCCATGAACGACATGCTCCAGCGTCAGCGTTGGTTCGGGACCAGGCATCTCCACTTCCTCAGCGCGGTGGGGCTGAGTGTGCTGTTCGCCTTGACCGTGTGCGGAGCTGCACTTGGCCAGGAGCCAGCGGCGCAGATCGAGGTCTCCGGCAAGGTCACCACGCCGGAGGGTCATCCCATTTCCGGCGTGGCGGTCCGCGTCCGGGGGAGCACGACCAGTACCGCCACCGATGCGCAGGGGAACTATACGATCTCGGCTCCGGGGGATGGGGTCCTGACGTTCAACCTCATCGGGTTCCGCGGTACCGCGCAGGGCATTGCCGGACGTACCACGGTCAATGTCGCGATGGACCGGGCCATCGCCGTGTTGCCAGAGGTGGTCGTCACCGGTTACACGGCACAGCGGCGGTCCGACATCACGGGCGCGGTCGGCACTGTCGATGTCGAGGCCCTCCAGAAGCAGACCACGACCAGTGTGCTGCAGCGGTTGGATGGCAGCGTTTCCGGTGTCACGGTCGATGCCAGCGGCTCGCCCGGCTCGCGTACCACGGTCCGGATCCGGGGCATCACCTCGTTCCAGAACAACGATCCGCTGTACATCATCGACGGTACGCCGGTGCAGGACTCCTACCTCAACTGGCTGAGTCCCGACGACATCGGAGAAATCCAGGTCCTGAAAGACGCGTCGGCCGCGTCGATTTACGGGTCGCGGGCCAGCAACGGCGTGGTGATCATCGAGACGAGGAAGGGAAAGCCCGGACCGCGGAAAATGGAGCTGGATGTCAGAACCGGCGTCGCGACGCCGTTCCGTGGCTACGACGATCTTCTGATGACCGACGCGCTGCAGTACTTCCAAGTCGTGAAGCGGAGTTATCGCAATGCAACGTGCGCACTCTGCCCGGGCGGACGGGACACGATCCCCGATGCGGTGAAGGCCATCTACGGCGTTGATCGCGACGGCAACAACCCGTCGATTCCGGCGTTCATCTTTCCGAACAACGGCAAAACGCAGACCACGGATACGCTCAACCTGAGCTCGTACGCATGGCCAGGGCCTGGCAACGGAGGCTCAAGCCTGATCATGCCCGGCAGCGCCGGGACGAATTGGTGGAAGGCCGTGTTCCAGCCCGCCCAGGTGACGGACGCCAACCTGCGCGTGACGGGCGGGGGGCCGGACAACGCCTACAGCGCCTCTTTCAATTTCTTGAATCAGGAGGGAACGGCGGCCTTTAACCGGCTGCAGCGCGGCACCCTGCGCGTCAACACCGCGTTCAACGTGGATAGGTTCGTCGTGGGCGGGAACGTCGCGCTGTCGCGCGAGCAGGCGTTCGGCGGGATTTCGAACGATGACTTCGGCGAAGACAACATTCTGGGCAAGAATATCCTGATGCAGCCGGTCGTCCCGGTCTACGACATCGGCGGGCACTACGCCTCCGGCAAGGCCGTCAGCCTGGGGAACAACAGCAATCCGCTCGGCTACGCGGCGAACCGCCAGTTCGATCGCAACACCAACGACCGGATATTCGGCAGTGTGTTCGGCGGCCTGGACCTCATGAAGAGCTTGTCGGTCAAGACCAGGCTCGGGTTCAACCTCTCGCAGCAGGTGTTCCGCGGGTACAATCCGATCACGCCGGAGAACTCCGAGCCAGGTAGGGCCAATTCCATCGACGAGACCACCCAGCAGACCACCGACTGGACGTGGACCAACACGCTGAACTATTCCCGGACGTTCGGCCGTCACAACCTCGGCGTGTTGGTAGGCCAAGAGGCGAACGAAATCACGGGACGGTTTCTGTTCGGGCACATCGGTAACCTCCTGGATACCGACCCGAGCAGCCGATACATCAAAGATGCGCTCGCCGACCCGGCCACCAAGAACGACAGCAGTGCGGGCAACA
>WNEZ01007556.1_pt1 | contig 17737 bp, 14 predicted proteins | sample 5400521 | NCBI WGS metagenome assembly WNEZ01 (sample SAMN13153339, study PRJNA577476) | soil metagenome | isolation source: 120 cm saprolite under Douglas fir tree site 2 hole 1 replicate 1 | place: USA:California | collected 2015-04-18
ATGCGCTTCGATCTGATCACGATTTTTCCGGAGTTTTTCGCAGGGCCGCTGGAGCATGGGATTGTGCGGCGCGCGCGCGAAAGCGGAATTGTCGAGATTCACGTGCAGGACTTGAGGATTTTTACGAAAGACCGGCACCGCACGGTGGACGATCGCCCGTTCGGCGGCGGGGAAGGAATGGTGTTGAAGCCGGAGCCGCTCTTCGGGGCGGTGGAGGCTCTGCTGGGCCACAGCGTGGGCGGCGCCGCACATTCGAATGCGGCCGAGCCGAAGACGGCGATCGTGCTTATGTCGGCGGCGGGGAAATTGTTTAGGCAGGAGACGGCGCGGCGTTTCTCTGAACTGGAGCGCATCATTTTTATCTGCGGGCGGTATGAGGGAGTGGATGAGCGAGTCGCGGAACATCTCGCCACCGAAGAAATCTCGGTCGGCGATTTCGTATTGAGCGGCGGAGAGCTTCCTGCATTGTTGGTGATCGATGCGGTGACGCGATTGCTTCCGGGGGCGCTTGGTAATGAAGCGTCGTCACAGAACGAATCCTTTAGTCCGAATCTGTCTTCATCGTTGGATTCCTCTCCAGTAGGGGTGCAGCATGCTGCGCCCCTACAAGAGGGCAAAAGACACATGGCTGAGGGCAGACTGCCTGAATCACGAGGTACGAATCAGGTGCTGCTAGATTTTCCGCATTACACGCGCCCCGCCGATTTTCGCGGATGGAAAGTGCCTGAAGTTCTAATCAGCGGCCATCACGGCGACGTCGCCAAGTGGCGGCACGGGGCGGCCCTCGAGAAGACTCGCCGGAACCGCGCGGATTTGCTCTTGCGCTGAGATTGCCGTGCGGTATACTGAAGACTCGATGAAATCGGCTATCCAGACCGGCTATTCCTCTTCAACGCGGGCAGCGTGCGCCTTCGGGCAGGCCTGCGCGTGTCCATGCTGCTGCGCGTGTATGTGTACCGCCTTGAGCGGCATGGGAGGTCCTTCGGTCTAGCGCAGTTCTAAACCAGCAAGGATTCCAGGGCCGCTCCAACGAGCGGCCCTTTTTGTTTTTGCAATCAAAAAAGTGAGGCCCCATGAGTGAAACGAACGTTAGGAACGGCAACGGCGAGACAAGACCGATTGCGATTTACTACGAGCAGCAGCACTGGTTCCGGCCGCTGTTCGAGCAACTGGACGCGCGCGGGGTGCCGTGGGTCAAGCTGGACGCGCGGCATCATCAGTACGACGTGGCGAAGCAGGACCGCGAATACTCTCTCGTATTCAATCGCATGAGCCCTTCGGCGTGGCAGCGCGGCGCGGGACACGCGATCTTCTACACGCTGAACTATCTGTCGCATCTGGAGGAACAGGGCACTCGCGTGGTGAACGGCTCGCGCGCGTTCACGCACGAGATTTCGAAGGCGCTGCAGCTCACGCTGCTGGGGACGCTCGGCTTGCCGTACCCGAAGGCGCGGGTGATCAATCATCCGTCGCAAGCACTGAGCGCCGCGGAAGCGATCGGTTATCCACTCATCGTGAAGCCGAATATCGGCGGAAGCGGCGCGGGGATAAGGCGCTTCAGTTCGCCGGACGAGCTGCGAGCGGCCGTGGAAGAGAATCGTCTGTCGTTTGGCATCGACAACACGGCGCTGGTGCAGGAGTTTTTCACCGCGCGCGACGGCGTGATCACGCGCGTCGAAGTTCTCGGCGGCGAGTATCTCTATGCCATTCAGATTCACATCACCGGGGATACTTTCGATTTGTGCCCGGCGGACATTTGTAAGAACACGAAGGGCGAGGAGCTGGCGCGGCCGGCGTGCCCGATTGACGCGCCGAAATCCGGCCTCACGGTCGAAGCCTACGAGCCGCCACGGCGGATTATCGAAGAAGTCGAACGGATCATGGAGGTCGCGGGGATCGAAGTGGGCGGAATCGAGTACGCCATCGACGACCGCACCGGCCGGCTTCTCTACTACGACATCAATGCGCTCTCGAATTTTGTGTCGGACCCGGAGCGCGTGATTGGCTTCAACCCTTACGCGCGGCTGGCGGATTACCTGATTGCGGAAGCGCGCCTTTATGCAGCGAAAGAAAATGCCCGGTTCGTCCTGGCGGGAGGGGCGCAATGAGATACGGTTACTGGCTCCCGGTTTTTGGCGGCTGGCTGCGGAACGTCGAAGACGAAAACATGGAGGCGAGCTGGCCTTACGTGAAACGGCTGGCGCAGCGGAGCGAGGAGATCGGCTTTGATTTAACGCTAATCGCCGAGCTCAATTTGAATGACATCAAGGGCGTGGAAGCGCCTTCGCTCGATGCGTGGTCCACGGCGGCGGCGCTGGCGGCGGTGACGGAGCGGCTGGAGCTGATGGTCGCGGTGCGTCCGACGTTCCATTTACCTGCACTGCTGGCGAAGCAGGCCGCGAACATCGATCACATCAGCGGGGGAAGACTGTCGCTGAACGTGGTTTCGTCGTGGTGGGCAGATGAAGCGAGGAAATACGGAGTGGCGTTCGAGCAGCACGACGACCGCTACGCGCGGACCAGCGAATGGCTCGATGTGCTGCACGGCGTGTGGGCGCAGGATCATTTTTCTTATTCCGGCAAGTATTACCGGATTGAAGACAACGTGCTTGAGCCCAAGCCGGTTTCGCAGCCGCATCCGACGCTGTATGCGGGAGGCGAATCGCCGGCCGCGAAAGAGCTCATCGCAGAAAAGTGCGATGCCTACTTGATGCACGGCGACCCGGCCGAGCGCGTTGGCGAGAAAATCGCGGACTTGCGCGCACGCCGCGCAAAGCACAATTTGCCGTCGCTCAAGTTCGGCGTGGCAGGCTATGCCATCGTTCGCGAAACGGAACGCGAAGCGCAGGACGAGTTGCGACGCATCACGGACGTGCAGCAGTCAGCGGCGGGGTATGCGAATTACCAGCAGTGGCTGGCAGGGACACAGCTCGAGCAACGTGTTTCGTTGGAAGATTATTCGGTATCGAACCGTGGCCTGCGCTCTGGACTTGTTGGTACCGCCGAACAAGTGGCGGAGCGCATCGCGCAGTTCGAGGCCGCCGGGGTCGATTTGTTCCTGCTCCAATTCAGCCCGCAACTCGAAGAAATGGAGCACTTTGCCGAAGCCGTGATTCGCCGCGGTGCTTCCGTGGCCGCCACTGCATAGGAGAGTTCCAGGCGTGACATTCGAGGGAGACCCGAGATTTGGATTGGCGGGCAATGGGCCAGTTTCCGATAAGCAGGCAGGACTAAAAGCGATCCATTGAACAAGCTAGGCTCTACTTGAGCAAGAGATCGACGGCGACTTGCCCGCTGCTCGTCGGCCAAGGCAGCGCGGAACCAGGCGCTAGCTCAGGCGGTGCGTATAGGGTAGCGGCGCCACGTGCTGAATGCTTCCCTCACGAGACTAAAAATTGTACGCCGATTTTGATAAACCAATTTCAGCCATGCCAAAGGACCCATCTGGGGGAAATAGATTCCTCGGAAACACATTCGGGCGATGAAAATGTTTATCCGATAGCCCAATGGCTTGTCCTTGAGCGAAACGACCGCGTGCGCCATGGCTTCCGGGCTGTACGAACGGGCCCAGCCATACTTCACCTCCGCGTGAGCTTCCGCGATAGTCATCTTCAGCGGGGTGTGGGCCATCTCAAACGGTATGAACTCCTGCCAGTGCTTCGGGCGCGTCAATCGCCCGGCAGCCTCCAGCCTTTTGTAAAGCGGCGTCGCGGGCAAAGGCGTGAGCAAGCCAAAAATGGGCAGCCCCGGCGGCCAGGTGCGAATCTCCTGGAGCGTACGCTCTGCGACTCCGGGCGTGTCATTATCCATGCCGAAAATGAAGGAGGTGATCGCATAAACGTTGCGCTGGGCAAGCCTCTCGAGCACGGCGGCATACTCGCCCGGCTTGTTGAATCCCTTGTTTACGCTGGCAAGGTTTGCGGGGTCAATTGATTCCATACCGATGAAGACCCACTTGCCCCCCGAGGCCGCGATGAGGTCCACGAGTTCCTCGTCGCGCAACAGATTGGCGCTGATCTGGGCGACCCAGTGCACCTGGGCACCGGCGGCGATAATATCGCGCAGCAGGGATTTCGTGCGTTTGATGTTGATGGCGAAATTGTCGTCGATGAAGAAGACGGCAATCTGACCGCCCTCGCTTTTCGCCCGGGCTTTCAACAGCAGCAGCTCATTCACCACGCTTTCGTTGGTGCGAAACCGAATGGAGTCGCCAAAGAAGCCGGTTACCGTACAGAACTCGCAGCCATAAGGGCAGCCGCGCCCAGACTCCATCGGAATGATGCGAAATGTGCCCCAGCCGTCACCGATACGCTGGAGCGTGCGTTTTACCCTTTTGGGAACCAAATTGAACTGGTCGAGGTTTATTCTGTCCCACGGAATCGACGGATATTCCTTGAGACTGGGTTTGCGTTCCTGGCCAAACTCATCGACAGGAGCGTACACATCCTTGAGCTTTCCGCGTGCGGCATCCTCGACGATCTTTGGCCAGGTTTCATCGGCTTCACCGAGGGCCACAGCGTCCGCGTGGCGCGGCCCGCCATTTCGGCCAAGGGCTTCGTCGGCCTCTTCCGTAACGTGAGGTCCGCCCATCACGACCGGCACGCCCGTGGCGCGGACAGCATCCGCGACGCGGTATGCCTTTGCTATCATCCGGGTCATTGCCCCAATTCCCACAAGCCCAATGTTGTGTTCCCGCACGAATCGCGCGACTCCGTCTTCATCCATTGGTTGCGCGTTGCCATCAATCAGCAGTACTTCGTGGCCGGACGGAGTCAATGCCTGGAGGAGAAACATCCAAAGATGCGGCATGAAATTACGTGTGACTCCATTATCGGGGTTGTAAAGCAGAATCCGCATCAGTTCTTCTCCATTTAGAAGCCGCTTCTTCGTTGCTGAACAGGACAAGCCACGATCTCAAGGCCGTTTTCTGCGGAGCGCAGAGGAAATCAGCAATCAGGCTCCGAACATACCACGTCCTTCATTCCTCAATCGGCGAATCAGGGTGCCTTATGTTGATTCAAGCAATAGCACTTGGGAACCGCTTGGCCGTAACGCGGCTACACGTGGAAGTGACGACCGATTGTCAAATGCGCTAGGAGAATTGTGACAATTTGTCTATAATTGATGTTTGCCTCTGATGTGCTGGCCCCGCCTGAGTGGGTCTGCAGGGAACACGAAGATGAATCCGGTTATTGCCAAATTGCACGAAGCGCAACTGCGCAAAGACCTGCCCGAATTTCGCCCCGGCGACACCGTGCGCGTGAATGTGCGGTTGAAGGAAGGCGAGGGCGAGAAGGAAAAAGAACGGTTACAGGCGTTTGAAGGCGTGGTGATTTCGAAGAAGGGACGGGCCTCCGGGGCGACGTTTACCGTGCGGCGCGTCAGCTTCGGGATTGGGATTGAACGGATTTTTCCGCTGCATTCGCCTTCGATCAGTTCAATCGAAGTGGTCAGCAAAGGAAAAGTCCGTCGCGCGCGTCTCTATTACCTGCGCGATCTGAAGGGCAAGGCCGCACGGATCAAGCGCGCCCCACGTGAAGAAGTTACCGCGGCAGCAGCCACCGCGGGAACGGACACCAAAGCGTAAGCACAGCCATTATAAGTTCACAAAAAAGCCGCGGAACGCCCGGGGCTTTTTGTTTTGGTCGCGAGTGGTACGGTTGGACGTTCGTTATGCCCTCGGCGCCAGGCTTCGGAAAATGCTTCTCGTACCAGGCGATGGAGCGGTCGATGGAATCAATCTGGTGCTTCGTCTCACTGAGGCCGAGCAAGGGAACATTTTCCGGGGTTCTTCGTCTAACACGAGAGGCGACCTGTTGACAATCAACAGGAGAAAGCATACTTTCCTGTTGATTGTCTAAAGGAGTGTCTCGATGACCCAACCTCGCGGCGAAGTGTTGCAAGGCACGCTGGATCTGATCGTACTGAAGACCCTTGAGACTTTGTGTCCGCTGCACGGTTACGGGATCGCGCAGCGCATCCAGCAGGTGTCAGAACATCTGCTGAAGCTCAACCAGGGCACGCTCTATCCGGCGTTGCTGCGGCTCGAACAGCGCGGGTGGATTTCCTCCAAGTGGGGAGCTTCGGAAAACAACCGCAAGGCAAAGTATTATTCACTGACGCGCACCGGGCGCAAGCAACTCCTGGCGGAAACAGAAAGCTGGGAGCGCATGACAACGCTCATGGCGCGGCTCCTCAGCGGCGAACAAGGAGCTTGAGATGGGCTGGCTTCGCGGTTTTACGTCGCGTCTGCGCGGTTTGTTCCGCAAGCGGCACCGCGACCAGGATCTCGACTCGGAACTTCACGCACATTTAGAAATGCTCGCGGAAGAAAACATGCGCCGCGGCATGAACCTCGACGAAGCATGCCGCGCCGCACGGCGCGAATTCGGCGGCCTGGAACAAATCAAAGAATCGTATCGCGAGCAACGCAGCCTGCCGTTTGTCGAAACTTTGTTGCAGGACCTGCGCTACGGCCTGCGCATGCTGCTAAAAAATCCCGGCTTCACCACTGTTGCCGTGTTGACACTCGCTCTCGGCATTGGAGCGAACACCGCCATCTTTAGCGTGGTCAAAGCCGTGTTGTTGCGCCCGTTGCCCTTCAAGGATCCCGCCCGGCTCGTGCGCGTGAGCGAAAGCGTCTCCAAAGGCGTGCGTTCCGCGGTGGCCTATCCCAACTATGTGGATTGGCGAGCGCAGAATCGCGTCTTTGAGGAGATGGCCGCGTTCGGCGATTGCGAGATGATTCTCGGCGGAACGGAGAAAGCGGAGCGCGTCTATTGCGAGCAAGCCAGTCACACCTATTTCCCGCTGCTCGGAGTCTCTGCTTTCCTTGGGCGCACGTTTACGGCGGAAGAAGATACGACCCCGCTGAAGCACGCCGTCGCCGTCATCAGCTACGGCCTGTGGCAGCGCCGTTTCGGCTCCGACACCGGAATCCTCGGCAAGCTCATCCGGATGAACGACTACGACTACACGATCATCGGTGTCATGCCCAAAGGATTTCTCGGCTTCTCGGATTCGGCCGAAGTCTGGATTCCGATGATGATGCGGGATGCCGCCTGGCCGCAGGTTGCGAAATACGATTTTCTGCACAATCGCGACATTCATTTTCACAAAGTTCTGGCGCGGCTGAATCCAGGCGTTTCCCTCACGGCGGCCCAGGCGGAGATGGAAACCATTGCCGCGCAGCTCGCCAAAGTCTATCCAAAAGAAAATCGCCAGCGAGGCGTTCTCGTCACGCTTGCGAGCGCGGATTACGTTCGCACTTTCCGCGCTCCTCTGTTGATACTCCTCGGCGCCGTTGCTTTCGTGCTTCTGATTGCCTGCGCCAATGTGGCCAACCTGGTGCTGACGCGCAGCGCCGCTCGCGGCCGGGAGCTCGCCATTCGCCTGGCGCTCGGCGCGGGACGCGGCCGCCTCATCCGTCAATTCCTGACGGAAAACCTTCTGCTCACGGCAACTGGCGCCCTCGCGGGAATTGCGCTGGCTTTTTGGGGCCTAGACCTGGTCGTGTCCATTCTTCCAGTGTCGTTTCCTTCTTTCGCGCGCGTTCGGGTGGACGCCGGCGTGTTTGCTTATGCCTCGCTTCTCGCCGTGGCAACAGCGCTGTTGCTGACGGTTTTTCCGGTCTTGAATTCCGCGCGCACCAATGTGAACGATTCGCTCAAGGAAGCTTCGAAGAGTACGGCGGGCTTGAGTGGCCGCGGCATGGGACGCGCCCTGGTCGTTTCGGAAGTGGCGCTCGCACTCATGCTGATGATTGGAGCCGGGCTCTTGCTTGAGAGCCTCTCCCACTTGCTCTCGGACAACCCGGGTTTCCGCCCGGACCATCTTGTAACCCTTCGGTTCTATGTTCCGGATCGAAAGTATGAGGCAGACGGACGCGGCCGTTTCGGTCCGGAGCTTGCCGAACGGATCGCGCAATTTCCCGGCGTTGAATCGGCGGCCGCCACGTTCATCGATCCATTCCTGTGGGGCGGCCTTCAGCGCGGATTTACCGTGGAAGGACATGCGCCCATTTCGAACGCGGAATCGGACACCGTCTACTACCAGGAGATTGGTCCCAACTATTTCCGGACCATGGGCATTCCCCTCACACGGGGACGTGACTTTACGACGCGCGATTCGCTCCGCGCTCCCGGTGTCGTCATGGTCAGCGAGTCCTTCGCGCGCCGCTACTGGCCTGGCCAGAATCCCATCGGCAAGCGAGTCAAGTTCGGCCCGGCGGACTCGACGAGTCCGTGGATGCAGGTCATCGGCGTCGCTGGAAACATAAAATACAACTCGCTTCGCCAGGATCCGGAAGCCGAGCCGGTCCTTTACGGCGCGCTGATGCAGAGTGAAGTCATCATCAACATGAGTCTGATGGTGCGTACCCGCACCGCGCCGGAAGCGATGCTGGGTCCGCTGCGGGAAGAAATGCAGCGCGTTGACCCGGCGATTCCCGTTTACAACGTTGCGACCTTCAGCCAGCGCATGCGCGAGGATTCCGCCGAGACGCGCTCCTACAGCCTGCTTCTTGCCCTTTTCGCGGCGCTTGCTTTGCTCTTGGCTGCGGTCGGGATCTACGGCGTCATGAGTTATTGGGTGACACAGCGCACCCGCGAAATGGGCATCCGCCTCAGTTTTGGAGCCGGCGCGCGAGACCTTTACCGCTTGGTGATCGGCGAAGGTGTAAAGCTGGCCTTGCTCGGCGTCACGGTTGGTGTGCTTGGCGCCTTGGTCATGACTCGCGCCTTGACCACTCTTCTCTACGACGTAAAGCCCTTCGATCCGGCGCTCTTCGCAACGCTGGCCGCCGCGCTTACCGGCGTGGTGGTGCTGGCCTGCTATGTCCCGGCCCGGCGCGCCACGCGCGTCGATCCGATGGTTGCGCTGCGGTATGAATGAGCGGTACAACTCAGCTGCATTTCAACGATGATGATCTGCTTTTTTCCAACACCCTTGATATCACGGCAATCCACTTCACGGGCCTCGTGTTAGAATCCTCGCGCTTGGGCCCCGATTCTGCCAACAGGGCCAGGCCCGAAAATGAGCCGACTCTGCTCTTCCCGTTTCGAGCGAACGGCGCGGAAACTAGGCTGGATGCGCATCGCGGGTCTCGATGAAGCCGGCCGCGGCGCGCTCTTTGGCCCCGTTGTTGCCGCCGCCGTAATCCTCAATCCCAAACGCCGCATAGTTGGCCTCGATGATTCGAAAAAGCTCACCGCTGAGCGCCGCTGTGAACTCGCCGAACGCATTCGCGAGCACGCCTGGGCCTGGGCCGTAGCCGAAATTGATGCCCAACGCATTGATGCGTGGAACGTTTATCAGGCCAGCCGCCAGGCCATGTGCGCCGCTTTGCAGCAACTCGCCCTGCAGCCGGATTACCTGTTGATTGACGCCATGCGGCTCGATGTGCTCATCGAGCAGAAGTCGCTCATCAAAGGTGATGCGCGCAGCGTGTCCATCGCCGCCGCCTCCATCCTCGCGAAGACCCACCGCGACGCTCGCATGGAAGAATGGGACGCCGTCTATCCTCAGTACGGCCTCGCGCGCCATAAAGGCTACGCTACTCCCGACCACTTGGAAGCGCTGCGGCTGCATGGCCCTTCGCCACTCCATCGTCAGTCCTTCGCGCCATCTTCTAGCAGCTATTGTCAGAGCTCACGCGAGAGAGATCTTGCGCATAAGTCTTGCCTTTTCAATGCGCTTCCACATACCTGTAAGCGTTTAGCTAAAACTTATACAGAATCTCACATACCACCCGTCATCCTAGGTCCTCGTAGCTCACCCGATATCCACTCAAGTTCTGCATCTTGAGCAGCATGCAAGCGCTTCACATAAAACAAATCGCCCTGGCAAGGCTATTGCTACCTTGGCCGCTCATTACCGGCTCTCGACGGAGCTGTTTTCACCTCTCTACAACATTTGAGTTTTCGGTGGAAATGCGTAGTTAGCGCCGTGAAGACGGCAGGAGAGTTTCAACACTACCCAGAGGGGCTAAGACGAACTCTCCTCGGTTTTTCGTGGGAAAGAAAAAGAGGGAGATAACGGAGATGAAATTATTCAAAGCTGGATTTCTGGCGCTGATTCTCTTATCGGCGTTGTTCTCCATGGCGGTCCCCGGTTTTGCCCAGAGCCTGACCGGCACCCTGAGAGGCGACGTCCTCGACCAACAGGGTAAAGTAGTCCCGGAAGCAACGGTCACCGCGACGAATGACACTACCAATCTTTCTACCACCACCAAGACTTCGAGTTCCGGCACGTACACTTTTGCCAGCCTTCTCATAGGCACGTACAAAGTTAAAGTGGAGGCCAACGGATTCGCTTCCTATCTACGCACAGGGATTACGGTCTCTTCCTCGCAGGTAACGGAAGTAAGCGCCACCCTCGAGCTGGCCACCACTACGACTACCGTCGTCGTGGAGTCCGGCGCCAACGTGGTGCAAACGGAGAGTTCCCAACTGAGCGGCACGTTTGAGGGGAAGTCCATCTCACAGATCCCCATTCAGACCGGCGCCTTCGGCACGGTGCTGAATCTTGCGATCTTCCTGCCAAACACCACCACGCAGTTGGGCGGAACGTCCGGCACGGGCGGTTCGGTGGGCGGACTGCGCGGACGGCAGAACAGCTTCGCGATTGACGGCACGGACAATAATGACCCGAGTGTGACGACCTCCACGCAACAGGTGATTCCGGATGCCGTGCAGGAATTGGTGGTCAATCAAAACGTTTACAGCGCCGAATATGGCCGTGGCGCCGGCGGGCAGTTCAACGTCATCACCAAAACCGGCACGGACAAGCTTCACTTTGGAGCCTGGCTGTACAACGTCAATCGTGCTTACGATGCCGCGGACAACCAGGAAAAGGCAGCCATAGCCTCTGGTGCGGCGTCGGATAAACGGCGCTTCGACTTCAACCGTGTTGGCGGTGAAGCTGGCGGGCCAATACTCAAGAACAAACTCTTTGTCTACGGTGCCTACGAACTGAATAACCTCGGGCAGCAAGCTACCGCGCCGTCGGCGCTGGCTCCCACGTCAGCGGGTATGCAAACCCTGAATTCTCTCGCTGTCGACCAGCAGGTCAAGGATCTTCTGGCGCAATTTCCGATCGCAACCGCGCAAACACAAACCATTCCGGTGACCGCGCAGTATTCTGCAGCCAATCCTAACGGCGTAGTTACCCAGATACCAGTCGGAACAGTGCAATCTGTTGCTCCTAGCTTCACAAATCAGCAAGACTACATCATCAACGGCGACCTGAATCTAAACCAGCAGAGCTTGCATGCTCGCTATTTAAAGAGCCGCACGCGCCAGCCCAGCTTTGGTGCGAGCTTCCCACAAGCCCAGTTTGGCTCCTCCTCCGCAGCGGACAGCCGCCGCGTCATTCTTAACCACGTGTGGACGGCGTCACCGCGTCTCGTCAACGACTTCCGTGGCACTTTTGTGCGCTATACACAATTCTTCCCCCTGAGTGGCGTCGCGCAAAACTACCCGACGCTCACGATCGACGATTTGCAGGCCATCACGATCGGCCCGAATGGCAACCTGCCGCAGCACCGCGTGTTCGATGAGTATTCGCTCGGCGACACCGTGTCCTTTACGATGGGACGCCACACTCTGAAGTGGGGCGGCCAGTATTATTGGTACATTTCGCCTTCGGTGTTCCTGCAGAACGAGCGCGGTCAGGACGGATACTCTTCGATTGCGGCCATGCCAGCGGGTTCGACGCTCAATGGTGCGAGCATAGCGGGGAAGAGCTTTAACTCCGTCTCGGAGCTGATTAACGACCTGGTTCCCAGCAAGGCCAACTTCACCTTGCAAGGACTCGGCAACGGCTTCTTCTCAGGGAATGCGAAGAACTTTAACCTCTTCGCCCAAGATGACATCAAGGTAAACCGCCGCCTCACCTTTAATCTGGGCATTCGTTATGACTTCTTCGGCAATCCGGCCGGTGTGCAGGCGAATGCTTTGAATTCCGTGGCCAGCCTTCCCGGCACCCCGCTGGTCTTCAACGTTCCAAAACAAGATTGGAACAACTTTGGTCCGCGCGTGGGCTTCGCGTTGGATCCTACCGGCTCAGGGAAATGGGCCATTCGTGGCGGCGCTGGCGTGGCCTTCGACGTGATTCCCTGGAACTTCTACACCAACGCAAACCCAGTGCAGCTTCAAGCTGTCCTGACCCCGACAGCGGCCTGCGTGGGCACGTTTGGCGCGCCGCCCCCTTGGTGCACAAGCCGCTCCTCGTTCCTCGCGAGCGGCGGAATGAAGAATATCGCGTTTGCTCCTCCGTCGACGCAAGCCGCAGCCCGGGCTCAAACGAACAATGTCATGGCCGATGCTCAAGCGCCCAAGGTGTTCAGCTGGTCTCTCGGAGTGCAGCGCGAGATCATGAAGAACACCAGCTTGGAAATCCGCTACCTTGGAACTCGCGCTCTCGAGCTACCGGTTCAATTACAGCTCAACTCGATTACCCCGTTCGAGCTCGGTGCACAACCGCTCCCGACCTTTTTCAGTGCATCCGCCATTCCAGCTACGCTCCCTGCGACGGCCCCGACGCTGGCTCAATTCCAGGCCTTACAGACCAGGCGATTCGCGGCACAAGGTTTCACGGGAGGCGCGATCACGATTGAAGCTCCCGTGGGCGACAGCACCTACCATGGGGGAGCGGTCGAATTGCTGCACCGCTTTAGCCGTGGCCTGCTGCTTCGCGCAAACTACACCTACGCGAAAGCCATGGACAACGCCACGAATGACCTGAACACCAGCGCCGTGAATCCGCGACGCCCGGAGAATTCCTTCAATTTAGCCAACGAATGGTCCAGGTCTGCGCTCGACGTCACCCACAAGGTGGCTTTGACTTGGCTCTACGATCTGCCAAAGGCCAATTTCGACAACCGCATACTCCGGGGTGTCGCAAACGGTTGGGAGTGGAGCGGTTCCTATCTCTTCCAGAGCGGCCAGCCGGTAACCATCCAGTCTGGTACGGACTCCAATGGCAACCTCGATGCGGCCGGTGACCGGGCCATCCTGAATCCCGGAGGTACCCAAGGCGTGGGCAGCATTGTGACGGCCGTGTGCCGCAATCCCAGCACCGGTGCGACGTTCATTTCAAGCGCGGCAACCCCGTGCGGAGCAGGCGCAGTGGCTGCACAGAATACGGTGGGCTATGTGGCGGCGAATTCCAGCGCCAGGTACATCCAGGCGGGAGTGGGTGCGCTATCCAATCTAGGGCGGGACACTTATAATTCACCCTACTTCAACATTTGGAACATGTCCGTCTCCAAGACCAATCAACTCACGGAGCGATTCAATCTTCAGATCCGCGTTGATGCCTTCGATCTCTTCAACCACAGACAGTTCACCTTCGGCCAGTTGAGCGTGATCGGCACCAACACAAACGCCTTGAGCCAGGGATACGCCAACCTAACCAGCGGTGGTGCCTTTCTCAATCAACATCTCTTCAATGGAGGCGCTCGCACGGTGCAGTTGGGTCTTAAGGTAACCTACTAGACTGACTCAAGTCACTCTGTCTGCTCAGGGGGAGCTCAGCGCTTCCCCTGGGTATTTTTTGGGGTTCTGATGCCGACGCGAGAGAGACCAGCGTTACACTCGGATCACCGCAGCCCCTTCGCCTTGTCTTCGCTTACGAGTTTCCTAGTTCCAACGGGGATAACTGGCTGCTCACACGGTTTCCCGGGTTCGTTGACTAGCCTTTCCGCCGCCTGTTAGCGTAACCAAGAGAAGTTGTCGTCTGTCTTTCCGCAGCTTTGGGGGCTGCGGAGAAAGTATTGGACTGTCTCTACGCGGGACTTGTCTGATTGCATGCATGGCCTATAACAAGAGCAAATACGTCGAAGCCGCGCAGAAGCTGCTGAACCAGGGCAAGGTCCAGCAGGCCATCGCCGAATACCAGCAAATCCTGAAGTACGAGTCCCGCGATCAGGTTACCCTGATGACCATCGGCGAGCTGTACATCCGCCAGGGTGAGACCTTCCAAGCCATTGATTACTTCGAACGCCTCGCCCAGATTTTCGTCGGCGACGGCTTTCTCACCAAGGCCATCGCCGTCTACAAGCGCATCGCCAAGCTGGCCCCCGAAGAGATTCGCCCCTTGGAAAAACTCGCTGACCTCTACGTCCAGCAAGGCGTGATGAGCGAAGCCCGGCCGCTATTTCTCCAGCTTGCTGAAATTCACCTGAAGGGCAATCGCCAGTCGGAAGCAATTGGCCTCCTAAAAAAACTTCTTCTCGCCGAGCCCGACAATCTGCGCATCCAGATTCGCCTCGCCGATCTTTACCAGGCTATGGGCCAGTCGAGAGATGCAGTCGAGACCTACATTTCCGCCGCCCAGCGCGCTCTTGCCCGCGGCGATCAGTCCGAGTGCGAGAAGCTGGCAGACAAGGCTCTCAAAATCGACCCGAATTGCCAGGCTGCCTTCATCGTCAAAGCGCGTTCCGCCACCACTCAGGGCAACGTCGGCCAGGCAGCCCAGTTCCTCGAGCGCGTCCCGGATCTCGAAAAGGGTGGCGAGCAAACCGAGCTGCTTCTTGATCTTTATCTGAAAGAGTCCAAGTGGGATCAGGCCGCGGCGCTGGCCACGCAGGTGCTCGAGGCCGATGACAAGAATTTTGGCCCCGCGCAAAAAGTCACCGAGGCACTCCTCGAATCAGGTCAGAGCGAACGCGCCATGAGCATTCTCGAGCGCACCCGTTTGCCGATGATTGATGCTGGCGAGCACGAACCTGTCGGCCGGCTGCTCAACCAGCTTGCTGACCGCATGCCAGGCCGCCTTGAGCCCCTCGAATGGCTCGTCGAAACCTACGGACGCACCAGCGACTCATTCCGTCTTCCCGATGCGCTAGGGAAACTGGGCGACGCTTTGGTCGCCGCAAATCAACTCGAACGCGCCAAAGCTACATTCGAACAACTCGTGGATCGCTCACCGGACAGCGATTCGGCGCGCCGCAAACTCAATTCCGTCCTTCGAAAAATGGGCGTAGCGGTACCGGAAGAACCGCCGCCCGTTCCTGAAGAAGAGCCATTGCTGGCCGAGAGCCCCAAGCCGCCCACTCCATTGTTGCGCTCTGAGGCCGAGACGCCGGCACTCGCAACGAGGGAAAAACCCGCTGTCTTTCCCGTGTCCACTGAGCCCCAGCTCGATGAAGAAACGCAAAAGTTCATCGTCCAGTCCCTCACCGACGTCGATCTTTTCGCCAGCTACGGCCTCACGCAGAAGGCCATTGGCCTCCTAGAAGCCATCTTGCGCCGCGCACCGCGACACACCCCAACTTTAGAAAAACTTCTCGACTTTGTTCTCGGCGCGGGCGACGACCGCCGCACCGCCGAGCTCGCCGCACAGCTCGAGCAAATCCACAACGACAACGGGGATCAACGCAGCTCCGAACGCTTCGGGGAACTTCGCCGCAGGTTCCAGCGTGCTGCGGGCCTCACCGACCAGGAACTCGCTGCAGCTACGGCCCCGTCTAGGCAAGAACTGGCTGGTTCTCCGCAAGCGGAAGCCGCTGTTCCGGAAGTTGCCGCAGAGCCCGCAGCCGCGCCTCCGGCCGCCAAACCCGAACCTTTCGAAGTCCCGACCGCCGCGGCTTCTTCCACTGTTCAAGAGGTGGACCTTTCCGACGAGTGGGCGGCTTTGCTGGAAGAGGCACATCCGGCCACACCCTCGGGGAAAACGCCTGCCGCTCCGCCGCCCAAACCGCGCGCTCCGGTCGAAGTTCATGCCGAACCTGTTTCCCCGCAAGAATTTGCCATTCCAGAGAAGCCGGCCATTATCTCCCCTGCGGATGCGTCGGCGGTCGCCGAGTTTGCGATTCCCATGGAGCCCCCGGGCGTCGACAAGACCCGCGCAAAAGCTCCGGCCAAAAAGCCGCCCGTTCCTCCTCCGCCGAAGGCGCCGGAACCCGAATTTGAACTCGAACAGGATTATGAGCTGGTACTCGAGCCGGAATCCCTGGTTCCTGCTTACGACCAGAAGCCGCCCCAGAAGCCAGGTGTCCCTCCAGAGCCCGTCGCTAGGAATTCCGCCGTTCCTCCGGCATCCAGCGGTTTTGCTTCCGATCAATTCCTGGCGGACCTTGCCAACGAGATCGGCGAACTCGGCATTGGAGAGCTGACGCCTTCCTACTCCACGCCCTCCTCCCAGCCGCCAGCCCCGAAGACGGAGCAAAAATCGGCCACCTCTGTCGAATCCGGTCCCCTCAAGGAAGTCTTCGATGAATTTCGCGCCGAACTGGGCGAGATGGGTGTCGAGGACGAAGACCTGGAGACTCACTACAATCTTGGCATCGCCTTCCGCGAGATGGGGCTCCTCGAAGAGGCCATCAGCGAATTCCAGAAAGTGGCAAAAGCCACCGACCGGGGACGTCCTTTCCGTTACGGTATGCAATGCTGCACTTTGCTGGGCCTCGCCTTCATGGAAAAGGGTCAGCCCGCCATCGCCGCCATCTGGTACCTGCGCGCCTTGCAAACTCCCGGCATGGACCCGGAAAGCACGCTCGCCTTGCGGTATGATTTGGGGGTGGCCCAGGAATCCGCGGGCGAGCCGGAGGCGGCGCTGAAGAGCTTTTCCCAGGTCTATGCGATGAACATCGACTATCGCGATGTCGCCGATCGCATCGCTGCTCTCCAGAAGCCCATCCGTTGATTCAGGGCCAGTATTGATGCGACGGAATTCCTCTCACTGATGAACCGCATTTCTCGCGCGCTGCTGGTCGTTCTCTGCTTCGAGATGGGAGCATTGCTCCTCTATCTGCCCTGGTCAGCCTTCTGGGAGCAGAATTTTTTCCTCAGCCACTTTCCTTCGCTCATCCCCGTGGTGCTTCATCCCTCGTTCCGCGGCGCCATCAGCGGCCTCGGTGTGCTCGATATCCTCCTGGCTCTGGGGCTGATCGGCTCGCGCCCGGGCCCCAGCGGCACTGTTCCGCCGCAATAGTCCTGGCCCCGCGCCGATTGCCATGCCTGACCAAAGCCCCATTCTTTGCTATGTCACGGACCGCCGGAGTCTCCGCACGACGCCGCCGCAAGACGTCACCGAAGTCCTCCTGGAAAGAATCGCCGCAGCCGCCGCGGCCCGCATTGACTGGATTCAGCTTCGCGAGAAGGACTTGCCGGGGAAAGACTCGGCCGCGCTCACTCGAGAAGCGCTGCATCACTTGAAAACGTCTTCCAGGGCGGAAACACCCCGCCTCCTGGTCAATGACCGCCTCGACGTAGCTCTCGCCGAGCAAGCCGGCGGTGTCCATTTGGGTGAAACCTCGTTGCCGGTTCAGGAAGTGAGGCGCATGCTGCAGATTTCGCCAGCCGCCCGGCCTTTGCTGGACAATTTTCTTGTCGGCGTTTCCTGCCATTCGCCCGAAGCCGCGAAATCCGCCGCCTCCGCGGGCGCCGACTACCTCTTCTTTGGACCCGTCTTCGCCACGCCCTCAAAAGGCGCTTTTGGCGAGCCTCAAGGCCTCGCGCGCCTCGCTGCGGTTTGCAGCGCCGTTTCCATCCCCGTTCTCGCCATCGGCGGCATCACGCTGGAAAATGCCGCTGCGTGTCTCGCTCACGGTGCCTCCGGCATCGCCGCCATTCGCTTATTTCAGGACACAGCCGATCTCCCGCGCCTCGTCCAAACGCTTCGCCAGCTCCGATCCTGAGAACCGGATGGCTTGTTCCCGCGCTCAGCGGGGCATCAGGCGCCGGAGCAGCCGGATCTGCCCGGCGTGATAGACGTCGTGAAACGCCACCCCATA
>WNEZ01002524.1_pt1 | contig 17709 bp, 17 predicted proteins | sample 5400521 | NCBI WGS metagenome assembly WNEZ01 (sample SAMN13153339, study PRJNA577476) | soil metagenome | isolation source: 120 cm saprolite under Douglas fir tree site 2 hole 1 replicate 1 | place: USA:California | collected 2015-04-18
ACCAGCTCCAGCAGGCGGCGCCGGCCGCCGGTGCGCCACGCGAATCGCGCGTAGCCGGCAAAGAGGACGATCACCGCGGCTTCCATGACCGCGTATGGCAGTCGGTCCACCAGAGTCATCCTAGTGGGCCGACCGATGCCAGCCGGTCAGCCAGTACCATTGACCTCGTCCGCAACACATCGATCCGGACCCCCTGGTCCCCGGAGGCTTCATGAAGCTCCAATTCGCCTTTCTGGCCGACTTCGCGCTGGCTCATCCCGACGGCAAGATCTACGTACTCGGCGGTGGCTTCGACACCATCTATGCCTCGGTTCTGCCGGCGCGTCACCCGCACCTCTCGCTGGTCATGAATCTGCAGTTCGCGGCCACTGAGACCGGCCGCACCTACCCGATTGAAATCCGCGCCCAGGACAGCACCGGCGCCCCCTTCCTCCAGATGATGACGATCGAGGCGAATCCCCAGAGGAATCTGCAGGCCCCTACGTCGCCGGTGACCTTCCAGTCGGTGCTCAACTTCCAGGGCGTGCAGCTGCGCACCGCCGGCGAACACACGTTCACCATCCTCGTGGACGGCCAGGAGCTGGCCGCCGTTCCCCTGCGCGTTACGAAGGTCGCCGCCACGGATGCCTCGGGCCGCCGCCCCAACTGACGGTCCATCAGCGTCCATTAACGTTCTCTGCGAAGTCAGCCCAGCCCTAGGCGGCGCGCTGGTCCTGGAGGGGTGATGCGGTAGTGCAGCTGCCGCACCGGGAGACCCAACCAGCGCACGACGTGGCCAAACAGGAAGCAGCAGAACCGGGTGAGGGCCTGGACCAGGCTGCCCAACAGGCTTCGCACGGCTTCCCGGTAAACGCGAAGCTGGGTGGATCCTTTCAGCCGAACCGGACGAATGCGGCATCGGCTTGACGCCTGGCGGCGACCCTGGCCGCGCAGCGGGTCAGGTAGGATCGGCTTGGCCGTGCCATCCACGTTTCGCGACATCGTGTTCGACTGTGCCGACCCGGCGCGGTGGCGCGCTTCTGGGCAGACGTCCTCGACTACCGCGTTCGCCCGCTGCCTTCCCGCCGAGATCGTAGGGGTTCGCGGTCGCTGATCAGCTCGCCGGCAGCGTCATCCCGGTACCGTTGAGATGCGCCGTCACCAACGCCTGGCAGAGCGCGATGTCGCGCACGCCGTCCGCGGCCGTGGTGCGGGGTTCGCGATCGGCGGCGATGCACTCATAGAACTCCACCAGCTCCCGTTTGAACGCTTCCTCGTAGGACACCGTCTCCACCGTCTGCCAGGTCCTCGATCCGTCACTGGCACCGGCCTCGAGTACGAGCTGGGTGGGCATGCTGCGCAGGAAGGGCGAGGGGAACACCAGCGTGGCGCGCCGGCTGGGGCTGTAGAAGGCGAACTCCTGCCGGTAGCGGGCCATGCCGTCCATGAGGTTGACCCAGTGCATCACGCAGCGCACCTTCCCGAAGGCGAAGACGGCGACCACCCCTTCCTCCGCCAGCCGGGCGTACTCGAGGCGATCGGGCTCGCCCAGCAATCCCCGCACCAGGTTGAGGTCATGGACCATGCTGTCTAGCAGAAATCGTCGGTATACGCGCCGGACCAGGGGGTCCTCGGTGGGGATGGCGAGCCCGACTCGTCGATCATCGTCCGCCTGGAGAGCCTTGAGGGTCGCCTTGTCCGCGTCGGTGCCGGTGACCAGCGGGTAGTGGCTGACATAGGGTCGAAAGGGCGACTCCAGGGTGGTGGTGATCACGCCTCGGAGGTCCGCCAATGCCGGCAGCTCCTCCCGCATGCGCTCGACGGCCGGGTCGTAGCGCTTCATGTAGCCGACCATCAGGTGAACGCCGGCTTTGCGGCCGGCCTCGATGATCTCCTGGCCTTCCGTCTCCGACAACGCGATGGGTTTTTCGATGAACACATGCCGGCGGGCCTCAGCGGCGGCGATCGCGATCGGCGCATGGCTGCCCGAGGTCAGCACCAGGACCGCGTCCAGCGGCTCGGCCAGCAGCTGCCGCCAGTCGGTGAACCGCCGCGCCACGCCATACTCCTGTCCCACCCGGTCCAGGACGGTGGGGGAGAGGTCACAGATGGCCGCGATCTCGAAGCGGTCTGCCAGCTCGCGCAGATAGTGGAGGTGCATAACCTGGGCCACCAACCCACACCCCACCACGCCGACCCGCACGCGTCCATTGGCCAAAGTTCAACCGGCGACTATACTCCGACCTCGAAGCGGGGTCAACCCGCTGGCGAAAACACCGTGACGGACGAGCACCGAAACTCTGGCGTGATGGTGGCCAACGCGCCGGTCAGCTTCGGCGCTTTTGAGGTCACGGTTGGCGTCAACCCGAACGTCCCGCCCGGCACGGCCGTCCTGGACGCCGTCGCCCGAGCCGGGTACGACGGGATCGACCTCGGTCCGCCGGGATACCTGGGGACCATCGAGGAGCTGCCCGGCCGGCTGGCCGACCGGCGCCTGCGACTGGCCGGTGGCTACGTCGCCCTCCCTTTCAGCCAACCGGACGGGTTGCCGGGGGCGATCGGTGAGCTGGAGGCGCTGCTGGACATCTTCGACGCGGCGGGATCACGCGCCGACGGTGCGCCGCCTTCCCGACCGACCCTGGCTGACGCGGGCTCGCATGCGCGCCGCTCCGCGCCGGGCCGAGCTCACCGCGACCGCTCGCTGGGGTTAGACGCGGCCGGCTGGGCGCGGCTGGCGGAGGGCGTCGCCCAGGCCGTCCAGGCCTGTCGCCGCCGCGGCTATGAACCAACCTTCCACCATCACGCTGGCACGTACGTGGAGGCGCCCTGGGAGATCGAGGAGCTGCTGCGGCGCACCGAGGTCGGCCTGTGTCTCGATACCGGTCACCTGCTGCTGGGCGGCGGCGACCCCGTGCAAGCCCTCGGCGACTGGGGCAGCCGGATCAATCACCTGCACCTCAAAGATGTCAGGCTGTCGGTTGTCGATGCCATCGTTCGAGAGCAGGCGCCCATGATGGAGGTCTGGCGGCGCCGGGCCTTCTGCCCGCTGGGGGAGGGAGACCTGGCCGTCGATGGCGTCCTCGAGGGCCTCAAGACTCGTCACTACCAGGGTTGGCTGGTCGTGGAACAGGACACCATCCCGGCCCCCACTGATCCAGCGGATCGCGCAGCGCGCGATCAAGTCCGCAACCGAGCATTCCTGCGTGCCCGCGGGGTCTGAGGCATGACCGTGGGCCCGTCTGATACGGTGCGAAACGCGGCCGAGGGCGTAACCCCAGACAGCGCAGGCTGGCAGTACCTGTCCTTCAAGATCGTCCATCTGGAGGCGGGGGCCAGGCTGGCCGCTCACACCAAGGCCGAAGAGACCGCCCTCATCTGGCTGGCAGGGCGGGCGACCGTCGAGGGCTTTGGAACGGTCGGCGGACGCGTAGATGTCTGGGATGGCAAGCCCTTTGCCCTGCTGCTCCCCCCGGGAATCCCATACGACCTGGGCGCGGAGAGCCCCTGCGACCTGGCCATCGTCTCGGCGCCGGCCCAGTCCGAACTGCCGCCCCGCCTGATCCGCCCGGATGACGTGCGGGTTGAGACGCGGGGGTCAGGCGTCACCGAACGGCGTATCCACTGGATCGTGGCCGAGCAGGACCCGGCGGCCCGGCTGATCCTGGTGGAGGTCTTCACGCCGGCCGGCCACTGGTCGACCTTCCCCCCCCACAAGCACGACACCGACGATCCGCCGCGAGAACGCGCCCTGGAGGAGCTCTACTACTATCGAATCCGGCCCGAGCAAGGCTTCGCCTTCCAGGGGATCTATACGGCTGACCTGAGCCTGGACCTGGCGCTGCGGCCCCGCCACGACCAGCTCGTCCTCGTGCCGCGCGGCTTCCACGTTGTCTCGGCGGCGCCCGGCTACGACTGCTACTACCTGAACGCCATGGCCGGCGCGGTCCGGGAGTGGCTCTTCACAACCGACCCCGACCACGCCTGGTTGATGGACTGGAAAAAAGTAAGGACTACGCCGCCACGAGAACCCCTCCCGGACCCTCCCCGCAAGGGGGAGGGAGAGTGATCGCCAGGGGAGGGAAACAGGTGTTAGATCAGCGGGCGCTCTCGCTCCCTGGCCTTCTCGTACGCTAGGCGAGCCTGCTGAACGCCGGCCAGGCTCGATACCTCCGCGACGGGAACATCCCACCAGCTCTCGTAGTTCGGGACCGCGGCGTAACGATCGACCTCAATCACGATGACCACGGTCCGGTCCACCTTTTTGGTATCGCGCAGTGCGCGGGTCAGGTCGTCGACGGAGCGCACCCGGAGGCCGTGAGCTCCCAGGCTTTGGGCATTGGCGACCAGGTCGACCGGCAACGTCGCCCCCGGTGACGCTTCGCCGTCGAGCCCGATGGAGCCGTCCTTGCGAAATCGGTACTGGGTACCGAAGCCGTCCGTGCCCAGCGAGCGGGACAACCCGCCGATGGAGTTGAACCCGTGGTTGTCGACCGCCACGATAGTCAGCTTGATCCCCTCCTGGATGGCGGTCACAATTTCGGAGTTGAGCATCAGGTACGATCCGTCGCCGACGAGCACGTAGACCTCGCGGTCCGGCGCTGCCATCTTGACTCCCAGCCCGCCCGCGATCTCGTAGCCCATGCAGGAGTAGCCGTACTCCACGTGGTAGCCCTTGGGGTCCAGCGTGCGCCAGAGCTTATGGAGCTCACCGGGCATGGAGCCGGCTGCGCACACGACCACGTCCTTGGGGCCCGCCACCGCATTCACGGCCCCGATCACCTCGCTCTGGGCCGGCAGCGGTCGGTGGCCGAGCGTATAGAGGCGCTCCACCTCGGCGTCCCATTCCTGGTGCAGGCGGGTAACGAGCTCGCGGTACGCGGGCTCCACCGTATACCCGGCCAGCCGCTCCGGAAGGGCGGCCAGCGCCGCCCGGGCATCGCCGGTGAGCGCCAGCCCGCCCAGTTTGGCGGCATCGAAGTCGGCGATGTTGACGTTGATGAAGCGAACATCCGGGTGCTGGAAGGCGGTCTTGGAGGCAGTGGTGAAATCCGTCCAGCGCGTCCCCACGCCGATCACCAGGTCGGCCTCCGCCGCCACCTGGTTGGCCGCCGACGTGCCGGTGACTCCGATGGCTCCCAGGTTGGCGGGGTGGTCGTAGGCCAGCGAGCCCTTCCCGGCCTGGGTCTCCGCCACCGGGATGCCCGTGGCGGCCACCAGCTGGCGCAGCACCTCGGTGGCTTCGGCGTAGATGGTCCCGCCGCCGGCTACGATCAGCGGCCGCTTGGCGCCCCGGATGAGCCGGGCCGCCCGATCCAGCGCCGTCGGGTCCGGAAGCGGACGCGCGATGGCCCAGACTCGCCGTTCCAGGAACGCCTCCGGATAGTCGAAGGCTTCGGCCTGCACATCCTGCGGCAGGGCGAGGGTGACGGCTCCGGTCTCGGCCGGGCTGGCCAGCACGCGCATGGCGTGGAGCGCCGCCGGGATCAATTGCTCCGGGCGCGTGATGCGATCCCAGTAGCGCGACACCGGCCGGAAGCAATCGTTCACCGAGACGTCGCCCCGGCCCGGCGCCTCGAGCTGTTGCAGGACTGGATCCGGTCGGTGCGACGCGAACACGTCTCCCGGGAGGAGCAGGACGGGCAGCCGGTTGATGGTGGCCAGCGCCGCGCCGGTAACCATGTTGGTCGCCCCCGGCCCGATCGACGTGGTGCACGCCAGGGTCGAGAGCCGGTTGCGCATCCGGGCAAAGCCGGCCGCCGCGTGCACCATCCCCTGTTCGTTGCGGGCCTGGTAGTAGGTCAGCAGGTCCCGGTTCTCGTAGAGCGCTTCGCCCACGCCGGCCACATTGCCGTGGCCAAAGATGCCAAAGCACCCGTGAAAGAACCGGTGCTCGACCCCATCCCGCTCGACATATTGCGCGGCGAGAAACCGGATCAGGGCTTGAGCCATCGTCAGGCGCACGTTGTCCCTCCCGTTGCGTGAGGTGAGGTAATCTTAACTTTCAGGCAGAGGTCGCATGGCCGTACCCCACACGCGCGTCACATCCAAGAGCCCGCTCCAGCAGATGACGCAGACGACCCCCACCCGTCTGTGGAACGACTCTGCATCCATCGAAGAGCTCACCTATTCCATGGAGCACGGTGCCGTCGGAGCGACGTGCAACCCGGTGATTGCGGTCACGGTCCTCAAGAAAGAGATGGCCACCTGGCGGCCGCGCATCGAGAGCCTCCTGCGGGAGATGCCGACCGCCACCGAGGACGAGATCGGCTGGCGCCTGGTGGAGGAGCTCTCGGTGCGGGCCGCAGAGCTGCTCGAGCCGATTTTCGCGGCGGAGGGTGGGCGCAACGGCCGCCTGTCCATCCAGACCGACCCCCGGCATTTCCGAAACCCCGGCGCCATCGTGGAACAGGCCGGGGACTTCAGCCGCCTGGCGCCGAACATGATCGTGAAGATCCCGGTGACCCGGGCCGGCATCCCGGCGATCGAGGAAGCGACCTACCGCGGAATCAGCATCAACGCCACTGTGTGCTTCACGCTCCCCCAGTGCATCGCGGTCGCCGAGGCGCTGGAGCGAGGCTTGCAGCGGCGCGAGGTGGAGGGCAAAGACATCGCGTCCATGGGCCCGGTCTGCACCATCATGGTGGGCCGGCTGGATGACTGGCTGAAGGTGTTGCTGGAACGGGACGGCCTGTCGGTCGACCCCGGCTATCTCGAGTGGGCCGGCGTGGCCGTGTTCAAGAAGACCTACGGCATCTTCCGCGAGCGCGGCTATCGGGTGCGCCTGCTGTCTGCGGCATTCCGCAACCACATGCACTGGAGTGAGCTGATCGGGGCGGACGCGGTCATCTCCCCGCCGTACGCCTGGCAGAAGCGGTTCAACGCCAGCGACATCGAGGTGAAACCGCGCATTGACGACCCGGTCGACCCGAAGGTGGTCGCGCAGCTCCTCACGCACTTCCCCGATTTCCGCCGCGCCTACTCAGAGAACGGCCTCGCCGTCGAGGAGTTCGACCACTTCGGGCCGACGCTGCGCACGCTTCGCCAGTTCATCGCCGCCTGCGGGGACCTGGCGGCGCTGGTCCGCGACGTCATGGTACCCAACCCCGACCAGGCTTAGCCCGGTTCATTCTTTCAAACTAGTGGCCTCAAGCGGCATAATGGGGCACGGCGCCCATCGAACACTGGGCGCTCTTTCGCTCGTTGAGGAGGTACGCCTATGAAGAAACGGCTCACCCGGCGCGACTTCGTCATCCAGGCAGCCATCACGGGGGCCAGCTTCTCGTCCCTGCCCGCGATCCTGGCCGCCTGCGGTACGGGCACGGCGACACCGTCGTCCTCGAAGCCCTCCAAGCTGACCATCGCGGCCGTCCAGGGCAACGAGGACGGGCCACTGAAGAAAGTGGTCGGGAATTACAAGAGCCAGACCGGCATCGAGGTGCAGGTCGTCGAATTCCCGTACGCTGACCTCTTCACGAAACTGGTCACCACCTTCCAGGCGAACGACTCGTCGTATGACCTGTGCATGATGGACGACCCCTGGATGCCGAAGTTCGGCACCATGGGCGCGCTGCAGCCGCTCGACTCGAACTTTGGCTTCACGCGCGACTCGGACATTCCGACCGTGGTCTACGACGTGGGCACCTGGCCGCCGCCGCACGGCCCGGTCCCGCCCAGTGAGCAGGGAAAGACGCAGCACCTCTACGGCATCACCATTGTGGGGAACGTGGAGATGTTCATGTACCGTAGTGACAAGTCCGCGGCCCCGGCCAGCTGGGATGAAGTCCTCAGCAACGCGGCGAAATACAACGCGGCAAGTTTCTACGGCTACGTCATCCGCGGCAAGGCGACCAACCCCGTCAGCAGCGATTCGCTGCCCATCCTATGGTCGTTCGGCGGCAACATCTTCGACGACAACTGGAAGGTCCAGCTCGACTCCAGCGATTCGATCACCGCGGTGGACTTCCTCACCCGGAAACTCAAGAAGTACGCCGAGCCGGGGCCTGAGAACACCGACGCCGCCGACCGGTCTCGGTTGATGGCGATCGGACAGGCGTACCAGTCGACCGTCTGGCCGGGCGAGATCACGGGCATCGTCGAGGACCCGAGCGTCAGCCAGGTCAAGGGCAAGGTCGCGTACATCCCGATTCCGCAGGGGCCCAGCGGCAAGGGTTTGGGGATGATGGGCAACTGGCTGCTCGGGATTCCCAAGGGCTCGAAGAACGGCGCGGCTGCGGCCGACTTCATCAAGTGGATGCTCAAGACCGACAACATGCGCAACTACGTCGCCCAGGGCGGCATCCCGATCCGCAACAGCATCCTCAACGATGCATCGCTGGCGTCAGCGAACCCATACTTCAAGGCGCTGGCAGCGTCCTTCGCCGCCGTGCCGAACTGGCGGCCACGCACCGACCAGTGGGGTGCCGTCGAGACCTCGTATGGGACGGCCATGAACGCGGCGGTGGCCGGGCAGCTGACCCCGCAGGCCGCCATGCAGAAAGCGGCTAGCGAAATCCGCACGGTGATGAAGAACGCGGGCTACCCCTCCTGATCGACCCGTCCTACATTTGACGATGTGAGCCATCTGGTCGCCGAACTCCCGGTCCCGACCGGTAGCCAGCCGGGACGGACCGGGCGGGGCCGGCGGAGCCGCCAGGAGCGGCTCGCCTATACGATTCTCCTGCCCGCGCTCGGCACCGTGTTCCTCATTGTCACGATCCCGTTCGTAATTGCCATCTGGCAGTCGATCACGTCCGACGACGGCACCCTGATCGGCTTGCGCAACTACACGCGGGCCCTGGGCAATCCGCTCTTTTTCGACGCGCTGCGCGCCACCGGCCTGTACGCGCTGATCGTCCTTCCCACCGAGATCCTCCTTGGCCTCGCCTTTGCCCTGTTTGTCCATCGCACCATCAAGCAAGCCGGGCTGCGGGCGACCCTGTACGTACTGGCCGTGCTGCCGCTGGTCGTGCCGCCGGTGGCGGTCGGCGTGGTGGCCCGCCTGATCTACGCGCCCGGCTATGGCGTGCTCAATTACGTCTTGCAGTCGGTCGGCATCACCCACTCCGAGATCCAGTGGCTCGGGGTCCCGGCCCTCGCCATGGGCTCGGTGGCGAGCGTCGACATCTGGCAATGGACCCCGTTTGTCTATCTCGTGCTGTTTGCCGGGCTGCAGACCGTGCCCAGGGAATCGATCGAGGCCGCCCAGGTCGACGGGGCGACCTGGTGGACGCAGTTCCGCTACATCGAGCTGCACTATCTGCGGCCGCTCTTTCTCCTGATCCTGTTCTTTCGGGTGGCCGACGTGCTTCGCGTGTTCGACCACGTCTACATCCTCACGGGCGGCGGCCCGGGAACGGCGACCCAGCTGCTGAGCCTCTACATCTACCGAATCGAGTTCAGATTTTTCGACGGCGGGCAGGCAGCGGCGCTCGCGGTGATGGTCCTGGTCTCGATCAGCATCCTCTACTCCCTCGTGACCCGAGCCCTCCCCCTGGAGCGCGCCTGATGCGCAGCCGGCAGGCCGCCATCGCCATTCGCCTCATCTTGATCGTTGCCGGTCTCGGCGTGGCCGCTTTTCTCTATGCTTTCCCGCTCTACTGGCTGATTGCGACCTCGCTCAAGAGCAAAGCCGAGCTGTACCAGTCGATCACGCTCTTCCCGCGACACCCAACCCTGCAGCCTTACTACAGCGTCCTCTTCGAGCGCGGCTTCTGGGTGTTGCTCAAGAACAGCGTCCTCGTTTGCGCCGCAACCGTCCTGGTTACGCTCACGGTCGGCCTGGTGATCACCTACCCCATTACCCGCCTGACGGTGCCGCCGCGCCTGCGTGTCGGGGTCCTCAACTGGGCGCTCTCCCTGCGCTTCCTGCCGCCGGTCGCCGTGGTCGTCCCGTATTTCGCCATCGTCCGCACGCTGCAGATCTACAACCAACCGATCGCACTGATCGGCATCTACTCCCTGTTCAATTTGCCGTTTGCGATCTGGATGCTCAAAGGCTTTCTTGCCGAGATCCCGCTCGAACTCGAAGAGGCGGCCCTGGTCGACGGAGCCAACCGATGGACCTCGTTCCGTCGAGTGCTGCTGCCGCTGGCCGGCCCGGGGCTGATGGCCGCGGCGACCATTGTCTTCACGTTTGCGTGGAGCGAGTTTCTCTTCGCTCTAATCCTGACGGCGACCCCGAACTCGCAGACCTTCCCGGTCGGCGTCCAGGGCCTCGTGACCCAGTTCGAAATCATCTGGAATGACATGGCCGCGGCCGGGGTCATCGCCATGACCGTGCCTCTGCTGCTGATGGTGATCGGACGCCGGTACATGGTGGCCGGCTTGACGTTTGGCGTGATCCGCGAGAAGTGAGTCCGCGCGTCTTCCTCAACGGCGCCACGGTTATGACCACCCCGACGGACCGGTCGCTGATGGTGGCTAAAGAGGCGGGCTTCGCCGGCATTGAAGCCCGGGCCGAGCGGCTGCTGGGCAGTCCGGATGAAGTGCGCACCGCGGCCAAGGCGGTCCGGGATGGCGAGGTCTGGAGCCTCAACGGCGTCCGCCTGTCGCTGCATCCGGACGGGACCATCGATGCCGCCACCCTGAGGGCGGATCTGGGCCCACGGCTGCGCATCACCCGCGAGCTGCGGGCGCCCTACTTGTTGGCGGTTCCACCCCGGATCGCCGGACTCTCGCCGGAGCAAGCGCTGGCCGGGATCCGGGCCGGGCTGGTGCTGGCTAAAGACCTGGCCGCCGAGCAACGTGTCAAGGTCGCCTTCGAGTTCCTGGGGTTTGCCGACTGTCCGATCAACTCGCCGGCCCTGGCGGCCGAGGCCGTCGCCGGGGTCGAGGGCGTGGACCTGGTGCTCGACTCCTGCCACTGGCATGCCAGCGGCAGCCGTCCGGTGGAGGAGCTGCCGGTCCAGCGGCTTCGGATGGTCCACCTCAACGACGCGCCGGCCAAGCCGCCGCGGGAAATCGAAGACGCGGATCGCATCCTCCCGCTCGAGGGCGTGATTCGGTTACCAGAACTGGTCCGGGACCTCACCCAACATGGCTACGCCGGCCCCTGGAGCCTGGAGACGTTCAATCCCGGCTACTGGGAGCGCGATCCCTTGGAGGTGGCCAGGCAGGGTCGGGCCGCCCTCGATCGACTCTTCGCCAAAGCCACGATGCCCGCGTCCTAGACAATATGGCTAACCGTCTCCAACAAGACGAAGGAGGCACACATGGCAGACAGCGTGTATCGGGTCACGGACATCATCGGAGTCAGCGCGGAGTCGTGGGAGGATGCCGCCCGCAACGCCGTGAAAACGGCCGCGGGGAGCCTGCGGGATCTCCGGGTGGCCGAAGTGGTCAAGCTGGACATCACCATCGAAGACGGCAAGGTCGCCCGCTTCCGGACGCGCCTCAACGTGTCCTTCAAGTACGAGAAGTAGGACCTTATCTGACGGGAACCTCCTGGCTGTCGGCGCTGTAGATGAAGTAGCAAAGATCGCTCCGTGGAGGGCCGGCCACTGGAGGACTCCGAACTCGTCGACCGAGCGAAAAAGGGCGATGTCAACGCCTACGCCGAACTTGTCGCGCGCTATCAGGAGGTGGCCTTTCGGGTGGCCTATCACATCGCGGGCGTGGAGGCGGACGCCGAGGAGGCCGCCCAGGAGGCATTCATCAAGGCGTACTACGCGCTCGGCCGGTTTCGCCCCGGCGCTCCCTGGCGGCCCTGGCTGCTGCGGATCGTGGCCAACGAAGCCCGCAACCGGCGCAGCGCCAGCGCCCGGCGCACCGGGTTGGCGCTGCGGGCGGCCGAGGCCAGGGCCTCGGGGGATACGGCCCTATCTCCCGAGGTCCTGGTCGAGGCGCGGGCGCAGCGAGCCGAACTGCTGGATGCCATCCATCAGCTGGCGGAGCCCGACCAGCTGGCGCTGACGTACCGATACTTCCTCGACCTCTCCGAGGAGGAGATGGCCGCCGCCCTCGATTGCGCCCGCGGCACGGTCAAATCCCGCCTGTCGCGTGCGTTGGGCCGGCTGCGAGAGGTGATGGGGGTGGTCCAGCATGGTTGACGGCAAGGCCCTCGAGCAGCGGCTGCGTGACCTGCGGCCCTACCTTGACTATCCCCCGGCGCCCAACCTGGTCGTGGCCGTACGGACCCGGCTCGTCACCGCGCCCCGGCGTCCGTGGTATTCATCCTTCGCGATCCCTCGCCGGCTCGCCCTCGCCGCAGCCGCGGTCCTGATCGTCATCGGCGGCCTGCTCGCCATCCCTCAGACGCGAGACACTATCGCCCACTGGTTCGGAGTCAAGGGGGTCATCGTCAATACCGTGCCGTCGCTGCCTCCGGGCCCGCTTGGGCATGACCTCAACCTCGGCCAGCGCACGACACTGGCCGGGGCCCAGGCGGGGGCGCACTTTCAGGTCCTGGTTCCCACCGATCCGAGCCTGGGTCCGCCCGACGAGGTGTACGCGAATAACACGGTGCCCGAGGTGTCATTCGTCTATCGCACTCGCCCGGACCTTCCCACATCCAGCACGACCACCGTCGCGATCCTGGTCATGGAGATCCAGGGCGGCGTAAACAAGAACTTCTTTGGGAAGATGATCGGTCCCGATACCACCCTGACAGAGGTGACGGTCAACGGCGGTCCCGGCTACTGGATCGAGGGCAGCCCGCACGTCTTCTTCTTCACCGACGCCCAGGGCGCGGTGCACGACGAAGACATGCGCCTGGCCACCAACACCCTTCTCTGGCAGCAGGGTGACCGAACGCTGCGGATCGAGGGTGCCGCGACCAAGGCACAGGCCCTCCAGATCGCCGCTTCCATGCATTAGCTCCCTTCGCCCTCATTTCTCGCCCCCCTGCGGGGATGGCCTTATTTCTCCCTCCCAGGTCACTGGGGAGGGTCGGGGAGGGGGTCTCGGTAACCCATGGCAGTCTCGTTCGTTTGTATGGGGCGTGCATGCCTGGCGTTCGTGGCGAGCCCAGCTGGCGGCCGTCCTGCTCCTGGTGGTCGCCTCCGGGGTTGCCCTGGAGGTGCACCTGGACAAGAGGGTCCACCGAACCCCGGCTGCCAGCCCGGCACCGGCGGTTTCGGCTCCCCTCCCGCCGTTTCCAGACTGCTCGGGAGACCAGGCGCGACTCTCCGAGACTGACGTCCAACAGCAGGCCGATGGCAGCTTTGCTGGTTGCCTGAAAGTCGATGCGGTCACCACGGGAGGGTACCTCGTGAGAGCCTACGCGGCCGTTTCGAAGTTTGTTCCGTCTCCTGTCCCTGATATGGGAGGTATGGGGGGAGCAATGGCGGTGTCGCCAGCGGAGGGCCCGCCCGGAACTCTGGTAACCCTTAGTGGCCCGGTTCCGGCCGTGCCGCCAGGAGGCCACCTCAACGATCGCGCGAACGTTTGCTGGGACGCTTGCACGGCCCTCAGTTACTGGGAGCAGGTCAGCTATTCCGCTGGTTCTCCTGGGCGATTTGGATTGTCCTTTCGGGCGCCGACCGTGCCCTGGCTAACGGACAAAGGCGTCCACCCGCTAGTCCCAGGTTCCTACGAGGTCATTCTGCCCTGCTTTTGGGTAGAGACTGCCGAAAAGCCAAAGGGCGAATGCCGATCGGGAGAGCGAACCAGCAGCTTCCGACTGACGGGTCCGGGGTCGTCCCTCTGTCTCGCAGGCCAGCCCTGCTCCGCGCTCGAGGTCAGTCCGACCGAGGGCCCACCCGGCACGGCAATCGCGGTGCGAGGCTGGGCCCCTCTTGTCGGCCTCGCGCGCTGGGGGTCGGTCCACATTCAGCTCCGCAGCGCCCTCGCCGCGACGAACGCGCTCCCAACGCTGGCTTCTGCTCCATTTCAAGTACGGGGCGGACAGGACTGGGCATCGCTCGGCATTCTTCACCCGGCATCCGTTCTGCGGAGCGACGTTGATGCCATCGGCGTAGACCCCGCTAATCCGCGTCGCTTCGCGTACTGCATTGAGGGCGGCATCAGGCTCACCGCCGACGGCGGCCAAAGCTGGTCCTCGATCTCGATTGAGGGAGCTTTAACGGCATCGGCTGCCACCAACTATCCTCTGGTTCCTGGCTACGGGACGGCCCCAGCCTCTTGCCTCGCGGTGGCGCTCGATCCCAAGCAGCCTGCGACGCTATACGCCGAGTTCTCCACGGTGGAGCGCAATAGTGGGCCGCCGCCGTACATGTATGTCGCCTACTACACCAGGGACAGCGGAGCAACGTGGCACCCGGTGCCAGTTCCAAAGGGCTCGGTTATGGGCGCCTTCGGTGGGTTCCGAGCTGATCTGTCCGGAGTGCGCGCTCTGTACACCCAATGGTCTGATTCCTTGCCGCCGGACCAACCAGCGGTTGCTATCCAGCTTTCCGTCGACGGCGGGAAGACCTGGAGCACCGCAACGCTCCCTTGTCCGCAGGCGGGCCCGTGCGTGACTCTCGGCACCAAGGCCTGGGCTCGATGCATGGCGGTCGAGGGGTGGGAATCAGTTCTGGTCTCGACGGATAGCGGCAAGAACTGGACCACGGCGAACCGCATCCGCTCCTGCTGGCGGGTAGCCGAAATTGTGGGGCTGACGGACGGCAGACTGGTGACCTTGGACGGCCTGGATGGGTCCGTGCTCACGCTTTCCGAGGACGGTGATCGGAGCTGGCGCAGCTTCGCGCTTCCGCAGCTTCCGGATCAGACCGATACGGTCACGCCTGTTGGGAACCTGGAACTGCTGCCAGACGGCCGGCTCCTGTCGGTATCCCTACATTGGTCACTCCTGACACCCGGAGCTAGCGCGTGGTGCACGGTCCCGGGTAGCCCGACCGGGATGGGCAATGGGGCCGCAGGCCCAGGATCCATCGCCCCGCTGCTGATTGGTGACCGTTTCTGGTGGCTGGACGGCTGGCCGGCAACGCTCCACAGCTTCGCGCTCGGCGCCCTCCACTGCTGACCGGCGTCTGGCCAGCCACCCGCTTGCCTCAAGACAACAGGCCTCGTTCCGCCCTAGAATCGGCTGGGAGGGAGCTGAATCGATGGCCGGGACAGGGGACGACCTTCTCTGGAAGCTGGCGGAAAGCGACGAGGTCGACATCGAGACCCGACGCGACTCGAAGTCCCCGCTTCATCGCACCACCATCTGGATCGTACCGACCAGGGATGGCGTCTACATTCGTTCGGTCAAAGGCACGAAGGGGCGCTGGTACCAGGAAGCCGTTGCCAATCCGCACGTCACCCTACGGGTTGGCGAGCGCAAAGTGGCTACCCGGGTGGAGCCGGAACAGAGTCAGGCCGTTATCCGCGAAGTCAGCGCCGCCTACCGCCAGAAGTACGGGGAGCGATGGCCATCTGACACGGAATCAATGCTGCAGCCCTCGGTATTGCCGACAACGCTTCGCATGATTGGAGGCTAGCGGCAGCGCGGACGTCCGTCCGGTGTGCGCTCCCGTGGCTCCAGCTAAGCCTCTCGAGACCCCCCCTCCCCTGCCCCTCCCCGCAAGGGGGAGGGAAAAACGGAAGAAACGACGACCCTACCCTCCCCGCAGGGGGGAGGGAGATTCTGCGGGCCGATATCAGTACAGCGCGGCGGCGCGTTGCTTCAGACCCTACTATTAGGGCATGGGAGGAGGGCGCCCGACTATTCCGCTGCGGGACACCTTCGGCCGGGTGGCGGACGACCTGCGCATCTCGGTCACCGACCGGTGCAACTTCCGGTGCATCTATTGCATGCCGGCGGCCGGGATGGCCTGGCTGCCCCGATGGCCTGGCTGCCCCGCGATGAGATCCTGAGCTTCGAGGAGATCGTCCGGCTGACGCGGATCCTGGTGGAGGAGTGCGGCGTCCGCACCATCCGGTTCACCGGCGGCGAGCCGCTGGTACGAAAGGGCCTCGAGGACCTCATCGCCATGGTTCGCGATATCGATCCAGGTCTCGACCTGGCCATGACCACCAACGGCATCCTGCTGGGGGAGAAGGCGCAGGCGTTGCGCGACGCCGGGCTTCGCCGGCTGAACGTTAGCCTGGACACGCTCCACTCCGACCGCTTCCGCACCATGGCTCGTCGCGATGGGCTGGCGCGCGTCCTCGATGGCCTGCGGGCGGCCCGGGCGGCCGGCTTCGACCCGATCAAGCTGAACATGGTGGTGATGCGCGGCCACAACGAGGATGAGGTGGTGGACTTCGCCCGGCTGGCGCGCACCGAGGGCTACGAGGTCCGCTTCATCGAGTTCATGCCCCTGGACGCCGATGGGATCTGGAAACCGGAGACGGTGGTCGCCAGCCGGGAGATCATCGAGGCGATTGACCGCGAGTATCCATTGCAGCCGGTCGTCAGCGAGCGGCCGGCGCCGGCCACCCGCTTCCGCTTTCGGGATGGCAGCCAGGGCGGGATCGGCGTGATCGCCTCGGTCAGCGACGCCTTCTGCAAGGTCTGCAACCGGATCCGACTGACCGCGGAGGGCCACATCCGCACCTGCCTCTTCTCGCTCCAGGAGCACGACGTCAAGGTGCTCCTGCGGGGAGGCGCCTCCGACGCCGAGATCCGGGACTTCGTGGTGGCGGCGGTCTGGCAGAAAGAAGAGGGCCACAAGATCGGCGAGGCCGACTTCGTCCGTCCGGAGAAGTCGATGAGCCAGATCGGGGGTTAGGCAGTCCGCCCCGCCCGCGACCGCGTTCACGGGCGTTAAATTGAATACCTGTCATCGCCGCGCGTGTGCTCAAGCTGAAGGAGGGAATGAGCCATGACTGTTCGCCCACCTCTTCGCCTTGTCGCCTTGCTGGCTGGCGCGATGGTCGTCACCTTGTCGGTGGCCGCGCAGGCGAGCGCGACACTGACCCCGGTCTTGACGATGTCCGCGCCCAACTTGCCCGAGAGCATCGCTTTCGACCACCGCGGAAACATGTACCTGGGGATCCCCTTTACCAACCGGGTCGTGAAGGTCGCGCCCGACGGAACCCAGTCGACCGTGGCGACACTCCCCGGCCTCAATCCTCTGGGCGTGAGGCTTGACAATACCGGGAACGTCTTCGTCGCCGTGGTGGGCAGCGGCGTCTGGGAGGTCCCCGCCGCCGGCGGCGCCGCCCGGCAGCTGGCCAGCGGACCAGGCCTCTGGAACGGCCTGGCATTCGATCACCGCGCCAATCTCTTCGTGTCTGAGTCGGGGGGTGGGGCAGTTTGGCGCCTGGCCACGGATGGCACCTTTACGAAATGGTCCGGCAGTCCGCTGCTCAAGGGGACCGCCGCCCCGGGACCCTGCGGCCTGGTTCATCCGGCCGTGCCATCGTTCGGGTTGATTGGCGCCAACGGGATCGCCTTCAACAAGCATGGCGACATGCTGGTGGCCAACACCGACTTGGGCAGCATCGTCCGCATTGTGGTAAACACAGACGGGAGTGCCGGAACGGCGAGCATCTTCGCTGGGCCCTCGTGCGATCTCTGGGGAGCCGACGGGATCGACATGGACAACCAGGACAACCTCTATGTGGCGGCGAACTCCAGGGGACAGATCGACCGCGTCGACCCGAGCGGTGGCATCGAGGTGCTGGCCGCCGGCGCGCCGCTCAACTTTCCGGCGGACCTCGCCTTCGGCACGGGCCGGGGTGAGCGGACTCAGCTCTTCACTGCGAACTTTGCGGCCTTCGCCACCAGCACCGGCGCCCCCGGCGTCTTGAAAATGGACGTCGGTATTCCCGGCAGGCCGATCGGCTAGCGATTCGCGGTCGCGGGGAGGGGAGTACCCTTCCCGCCGGGCGGCGGCGTTA
>WNEZ01001902.1_pt1 | contig 17707 bp, 16 predicted proteins | sample 5400521 | NCBI WGS metagenome assembly WNEZ01 (sample SAMN13153339, study PRJNA577476) | soil metagenome | isolation source: 120 cm saprolite under Douglas fir tree site 2 hole 1 replicate 1 | place: USA:California | collected 2015-04-18
TGGTCGAAGTCGGCACCACCAACCGCACGCGCGCAGCCGACTACGAAGAGGCCATCACGCCCAAGACCGCGGCGCTCCTGCGCGTGCACACCTCCAACTACCGCGTGTCGGGCTTCACCGAGTCCGTTTCGCTCACGGACATGGAAGCAGTGGCGCGCCGCCACGACGTGCTCCTCATCGACGACCTCGGCAGCGGCGCCATCGAGCCGATGGCCGACGAACCCACGGTCGCCGAGTCGCTGCGCCTCTCGGATGTGGTCACGTTCTCGGGCGACAAGCTCCTCGGCGGGCCTCAGGCCGGCCTGATCCTCGCGCGCAGCCCGAAGGGAGTGGAGGCGGTGCGCAAGCTGTCGCGGCATCCGCTGGCGCGCGCGGTGCGCATCGACAAGCTCACCCTCGCCGCGCTGGAGGCGACGTTGCGGCAGCGCCTGGCCGGTCGCATGGAGGACATCCCCGTGGAGCGCATGCTCCGCATGCAGATCGAGGAGATCAGAAGGCGCGCCGGCCTCTGGTCGGTGAAGCTCGAGGAGCGCGGCGTCAACTCCACCGTCGTCCCCGGAGACTCCGCCGCGGGTGGCGGCTCGTTGCCCGGACATGCGCTCCCCACCATGCTCATCGCGCTGGCCGGCCCCGCCTCGCGGCTCGCGACCGCGTTGCGGCGCGGCGACCCGCCCGTGATCGCGCGCATCGAGAAGGACGCGTGCTGCCTCGACCCGCGCACCGTCCTTCGCGGCGAGGACGAGCAGCTCATCGATGCCGTGGAGGCGGCCGTCAAGACCCTAGGGGCCCCCGCGAACTCAAGGCGAAGCCTCTGAGTTCGTGGGGCTATCTGAAGTGATCCTCGGCACCGCGGGGCACATCGACCACGGCAAGTCAACCCTGGTCACCGCGCTGTCCGGGATCGACCCAGACCGCCTGGCCGAGGAAAAACGCCGCGGCATGACGATCGATCTGGGTTTCGCCCACATGCGCCTTCCAAGTGGCCGTCAGATCGGCATCGTGGATGTTCCAGGCCACGCGCGCTTCATTCGCAACATGCTTGCCGGCGCGCACGGGATCGATGTGGTGCTGCTCGTCGTGGCCGCGGATGAAGGCGTCATGCCGCAGACCAGGGAACACCTGGAGATCATCGACTTGCTTGACGTCCGCCGCGGCGTGGTGGCGCTCACCAAGGTCGATCTTGTGGACGAAATGTGGTACGAGCTGGTCGAGGGCGAAGTCCGGGGGGCGCTCGCTCACACGGCGCTGGAAGGATCAGCGATTTGTGGGGTTTCAGCGGTCACCGGCCAGGGGTTGAGTGAGCTGGTCTCGAGCCTCGACGCGGCCTTCGACATGGTCGAGCCCAAAGCTGACCTCGGGCGTCCGCGGATCCCGATCGATCGCGTCTTCACGATGAGCGGCTTCGGCACCGTCGTCACCGGCACGCTTGTCGATGGCACGATCGCCGTCGGCGACGAGCTGCAGGTCGTGCCCGGCGGCGCGACCGCGCGCGTGCGCGGGCTGCAGCAGCACAACCAGAAGATCGACACGGCGGTGCCTGGAAATCGCATCGCGGTCAATCTCATCGGGGTCGAGAAGAGTCAGGTCGAGCGGGGTGACGTGCTCGCCCGGCCAGGCGCGCTCCAGGCGACAAGGCGGGTGGATGCGCGTGTGCGCGTGCTCGCATCCGCCCCTCGGGGACTGCGGCACGGCGCCGAGCTGCTCCTTCACACAGGCACGGTCGAGGTCGGCTGCCGCGCGATTCTCCTCGAGGGCGACACGATCGAACCCGGCGCGGAGGGTTGGACCCAGCTCTACCTGGAACGCCCGATCGCGGCCGCGAACGACGACCGCTTCATCCTCCGCATCCCGAGTCCTTCGCTAACGGTTGCCGGCGGCCAGATCAAAGACGTTGCGCCGCGAAAGCATCCCCGCCACGACGCTGCCGTGCGCGAGTCGCTCGAGCGAAGGGCGGCAGGCGACGTGTTGCAGGAGGAGCTGCGTAAATACCCGCGCGGCGTCGCGTTAAGCGCCCTGCTCAAGGCCACCCTGGCGACAGATGCCGATGTGTCGCGCCTCCAGGCGCGCCGCGTGGGCGAGTGGCTGTTCGCACAGGAGGCCTGGTCGGACGTGGCCGACCGCGCTGTGCGGGAGCTTGCCGCCTACCACTCTGAGCACCCGCTCCGCCGCGGCATGCCGCGCGAGGAGTTGAGGAGCAGGCTCGGGATCCAGCCAGGCGTGTTTCCGTCGGTCGTGAAGGCGCTCGCCGAGGAGCAGCGCGTCGAGGAGAGAGATGGCGAGGTGGCGGCCCTTTCACACCATGTCGCCGACCAGTCGTCCGGCGGCCCTGCCGCGCTGTTGATCGAGATTCTGGGAGCCGAGCCCTTTGCTCCGCCATCGCTCGCGGAGGCGATGCGGACAGCCGGCGCGACGCCCGAGCTCGTTCGCGCCTTGGCGCAAAGCGGCGAGCTGGAGCGGCTCAGTGACGATGTTGCATTCACACGCGACGCGTATGAGCGTGCCGTTGTGGCCGTGAGAGAGTTGATCGCGACCACAGGCTCCGTAAGCGTGGCTCAATTGCGGGACCGGCTCGGAGCGAGCCGGCGTCCCATGCTCGCCCTCCTCGAGCACCTCGACGCCGTCAAGGTCACGCGCCGCGTCGGCGACTCGCGCGTCCTCCGCTAGGCTTTGCGCCGTGCGCATATCCGAATTGCTGACTCGAGGGCGGCCGACCGTTTCGTTCGAGTTCATGGCGCCGCGCGATGAGAGCGAGGTCGAGGTGCTCGAAAAGACTGTCGCGGCCCTGGCGGGTCACGCTCCCGACTGGGTGTCAGTGACCTATCGCCTGCGCACCGGCGAGAAAACCCTGGAGCTCGTTACGCGGATCAAACGGCACTACCACATCGAGGCGATGGCGCATCTGACCTGCGCCAACTCACGCGACGAGACGCGGCGAATCCTCAACTGGATGGAACGCGAAGGCGTCGCCAACGTGCTGGCATTGCGCGGGGACCCACCCGGACCAGGCGAGCCTTTTCAGCCCGCCGACCCCGAGCTCAAGCACGGCAGCGACCTGGTTGCGTTCGTGCGCGGCAATGGCTACCGGCTCGGCATCGGCGCCGCCTGCAGCGCGGAGAAGCACCCCGAGAGCCCCAACCTCGAGCACGAGTTCCGCTACCTGCGTTTGAAAGTCGAAGCCGGCGCGGATTTCCTGATCACCCAGCTGTTCTTCGACAACAGGTTCTACTTCGACCTGGTAACGCGCGCTCGAGCCGCCGGCATCACCGTGCCCATCGTCCCAGGCCTCATGCCGATCCCGAGCCGCCGATCGCTCGCCTTCGTCACTCAGATGTCGGGTGCCACCGTGCCCCCCGCGCTGCAAAGGGCGATCGATGAGTCGCCCGACGACGACGCCATCCGCAGGCTCGGAGTGGACCACTGCATCAAGCAGTGCGCTCAGCTGCTCGAGGCCGGGGTCCCTGGTCTCCACTTCTACACCTTCAACCGCGCCCGCGCCCCGATCGAGATCCTCGGCGCGCTGCGGGGCCAGCAGTTGCTCGCCTCTTAACCGCTACAGTCCACTAGCCATGCTCGCAGGGATAGATCTCGGGGGGACTCAGGTGCGCGTGGCTTTGGCGCGCTCGGATGGGCAGCTGGTCGCGAGCGTCAAGACCAAGACTCCGCTGCTCAAGACGCCACAGGGAATGGTCGACTGGGCGGCAGCGGAGATCGACCGCCTGCGCGGCAACCAGAAGGTGACGAGCATCGCCATCGGCGCTCCTGGACCCATCGACCTCAGGCGCGGCATTCTCGTCAATCCGCCCAATCTTCCGTGGCGAAACGTGCCTCTGGTATCGATGCTGAGCCGCGCCACCGGCGCCAAGGTGCATCTTGCGAACGACGCCGACATGGCGGGCCTGGGCGAGTTCCACCGCGGCGCCGGCCACGGGACTCGCAACATGATCTATATCACGTGGTCGACCGGGGTCGGCGGCGGCATCATCATTGACGGCCGCCTGCACCGCGGCGCCCACGGCACGGCTGGCGAGGTCGGGCACATGATCATCGATCCCAACGGCCCGCTCGACAACTGCGGCCAGCGCGGCTGTCTGGAGGTTTTCATCGGCGGCGCGAACCTCGCCAAGGAGACCGGCCATCCGGCCGCCGAGCTTTTCGCAGCCGCCGCTCGCGGTGACCGGCACGCGCACATGGTGGTCGAGCGATCTGCGCGGTACATGGGGTTGGCGTTGATCAGCCTCACCAACGTCATCGACCCGGAGATGTTCGTGATGGGAGGCGGCGTCACCCGCTCATGGAAGCTCGTGGCGCCCACGATGCTCGAGACCCTGCGCTCATCTCCATTCATCAAGCCTGCCCGCCGGCCCCTGCTCCGACGAGCCCGACTGGGCGACCGCGCCGGGCAGGTCGGAGCCGTGGAATGGGCGCGAATCAACCAATAAGCCCGCAGACAGGCGAGGAGGTTCGCCGGCTCCTCAAGCAAGCCGCCTCCGAGCTGAAAGCGCGCGCGTGGATCGTCGGCGGGTACGTACGCGATGTGCTCCTGGGTCGCGCCCACCCCGACATCGACGTGGTGGTCGAGGAGGGAAAGGGCTTCGACCTGGCCCGCCGATTCGCGCAGCTGGCAGCCGCCGGTCAGCCCGTGATCTTCGAGCGATTCGGCACCGCGCAGGTCTCCGTGCCGGGACACCTGGTCGAGTTCGTGTCGGCCCGCGCTGAGTCCTACGCAGCGGACTCGCGAAAGCCCGATGTGCGCGAGGCGACCCTGGACGAGGACCTCCGCCGTCGTGACTTCACGATCAACACGCTCCTGATGGACTTCGACGGCAACGTCCATGACCCTCTCGGTCGCGGCCGCGCCGATCTAGAGGCGCGCGTCTTGAGGACGCCGGCCGACCCGATGCAGACCTTCACCGACGATCCGCTCCGGATGCTGCGGGCGATCCGCTTCGCCGCCCAGCTGGGCTTCGACCTCGCGCCCGAGCTTCTGCCCGCGATGCGCAAGCTCAAAGATCGGTTGGCGTCCCCTGTGGTCTCAGTCGAGCGCGTCGCGGACGAGCTCCGGAAGATGCTCGTCTCCGAGCGCCCGAGCCAGGCGCTCGAGCTTCTCGACCAGGCGGATTTGCTCGAGGCGATCCTGCCCGAGGTGGCGGCCTGCAAGGGCGTCCAGCAGAGCGGCTACCACACACATGACGTGTTCGGTCATACGGTGCTGGCGGTCGCCGGCACGCCTCGCGATGTCATCGTGCGGTTCGGGGCCCTCTTCCACGACGTTGGCAAGCCGGCTACAGCCGGGCCGGACGGTACGTTCCTCGGCCACGATGTCGTCGGGGCAGAGATGGCGGCCGGCGCTCTACAACGGTTGCGTTTCCCCCAGAAGGAGATAGATGCGGTCGTGTTGCTCGTTCGGCTCCATCTCCGGCCGGTGTTCTATTCATCGGAGTGGACCGATGGCGCCGTGCGCCGGCTCGCCCGCGATGCCGGTCCGCAGCTCGGTAGGCTCATGGCGCTGGCTCGGGCCGACATCGCCGCGTCCGCGTATCCACATCCCGAAAAGCTCGGCGAGCTCCAGTCCCGCCTCGACCAGGTGCTCACAGAACGGCCATCGCGGCTCGCTGCGCCGGTGGATGGCGAGGACATCATGCGAGTCCGCCGGATCCGGCCGGGGCCGGAGGTCGGCCGCATCAAACAGCGCTTGACCGAGCTCGTTATGGATGGGGTCATCGACCCCAACCGCGAAGCCGTGCTGGCCTACCTCGAGTCGCATCCCGACCTTTAGGTCAGCGCTGAATGCCGCGTTAGCTCACGCTCGAACGGGCACAACCACGTCCTAACTGGAGCAGCTATGCTGCGGAAGGGAGCTGCGGGGAGGCTGGGGCAATGGAGGGGCAATGACCACAGAGACGAGTCTGGAGACGTTGGGGGCATCGGCTACCAATGGGGGCCGCGAAGCTTCCATCGGCGCCGAGCCGAAGGCGACAGTGCTTGCGCATGACGATGTGCTGTCGGGCCGCCTGCAGATCAAGGGCAGCGGCCAGATCCTGGGCCGGTTCAGCGGCCAGGTCGACTGCGATGGCGACCTGTTCATCGGCCCGGAGGCCCACGTCGAGGCGGATATCAAGAGTTCGAAGGTTACGGTCGCCGGCCTGGTGCGCGGGAACATCGTCGCGACGAGCAGGCTCAAGATCACGAATACCGGACGGCTCGAGGGTGACGCGAGGGTGGGGGCGCTCGTGGTTCTGGAAGGTGGTGTCCACCTGGGCGTGATCAGAGTCCATCCCGAAGGCGTACCAGAAGCCAAGGACACCGCGATCGTCGAGTCCTCAGCGCGCCCAGCTTCGGTGGTGACCCTCAAGCCTGTTCCGAACCCGGTGGGCCGGGTCAGGAAGTTCTGGGGTGAGTTCTTCTAGGCGGGGATCCGGCAAAGGGCGTGCGGCCGGTCGAGGCGCGAAGGCGCCGCCTGCTCCGGCATCCAGCAAGCGGGCGGCGATCAAGCCTGGCCCGGCCGCGCCCAAGCGTGGCGCGCGGACGACTGCGAAGCGCGGCTCCACCAGGTCGTCTGCGCCCGAGGTCGAGTCCCGAACGCCGCTGCCGCCGCCCCGGCCGAAACCGCCGCTGCCCGGCCCGGGTGCTTCCCGGCTCACCATCAAGCCCGGACTCCCAGGCGCGCTGCGGACCCAGCTCGTGCCGTCCACGAAGCCTCGGCCGTCAGGCTCGCGCCGCCTCAGTGAGGTCGAGCTCGATGAGGATGAGGTCCTCCTCGAGGGTTTCATCGCCATCCTGGACGGCACGAGCGTGCGGATCACCGCAGTGCTGGAGCGGACCTGCGTCTACGCCGATCGGGATGGCGATCGCCGGCTCGCGCGCAAGAAGGATCTCTGGGTGGAGGCAGACAAACTGCCGATCCGGCGCCGGGGCATCGGCTAAGCTACCGCCCGCGATGTCGCTCCACACGGTCCTGTAGTTGATCGAGCCGCGCACCAACCGCAACCTGGCGCTCGAGCTCTTGCGGGTCACCGAGGCGGGGGCGCTGGCGGCCGCCCCGTTGCAGGGCCGGGGCAACAAGGTCGCCGCCGATCAGCGTGCGGTGGAGGCGATCAGGAACGCCATGGCGGCCGTCGATATGAAGGGCACGGTCGTGATCGGCGAAGGCGAGAAAGACGAGGCCCCCATGCTGTATTTCGGCGAGGAGATCGGCAACGGCCTCGAGCCAGAGGTCGACGTCGCGGTCGATCCGATCGAAGGCACGAGCCTCACCGCCTCCGGCCTGCCGGGCGCGATCTCGGTCGTCGCGCTCGCCGAGCGCGGCTCGATGTTCACGACGCACGTCCCTTACATGCAGAAGCTGGTCGTCGGACGCCGAGCGAGGGGAGTCATCGACCTCGAGATGCCGGTCGAGTGGAACCTGAGACGGATCGCCAAGGCCGAGGGCCTGCCGGTGCAGGAACTCACGGTCGTGGTGCTGGAGCGCGAGCGCAATCAGCAGATCGTGGCCCAGATTCGTGACGTCGGCGCGCGCATCAAGCTCATCACTGCCGGCGACGTCGCCGGCGCGCTCGAGGCCGCGCTCGAGACGCGGTCGGGGATCCACTGCATGATGGGTTCGGGGGGCTCCACCGAAGGAGTCCTGGCGGCCTGCGCCATCAAGACCATCGGTGGTGACATGCAGGCCAAGCTTTATTTTCGCGACGAGAAAGACCGCGAGGTCGCCATCACGGAAGGGCACAAGCCCAACAAGGTCCTGCACCTGGACGACCTTTGCTCAGGCAACGACATATTCTTCGCGGCCACCGGCATCACCACGGGCGAGCTGCTCAAGGGTGTGCGCTACGAGGACGTTTACGCATACACACAATCGATGGTTTTGCGCTCCGCTTCCGGCACGATGCGCATCGTGGATGCGTATCACCCGATCGAGAAGCTGAGAGCCAAGGGCCTGCTCCCGGAGCAGGTCGCGCTGCCCTGAGCGCGGGCGAGGCGGGGCAATTCCTCGCCGCGGCGGTCAAGACCTTCGGCAAGGCGCAGTGGGAGTGGATTGCAACCGCGCGCGTGCTGTCGCGCCAGCGCCGCTCGACCGCCGACGTCGAGCAGGTCCTGGACGGCCTGCTCTCGGGCGCCGACCAGAGCATGGTGAACGCGTTCACGGGCGGGTTCAGGGTGTCGCAGACCAAGCTTGCGATCAGCAAGGTCGTGCCGGAGGAAGTCGCCGCCGTGGCCCTGGAGTCGGCGCAGATCGTGGCCCTCGCGATCCTCGTGCGAGAGCAGCTCGACGCCATGGCCTTCGCCACCCTCTACCGGCCGTTTGCCACCGTTCTGCCCGGCCCTGGCTACCAGCCTCCGCCGCCGGTGGACCGGCAGATCGCCGCCTTCCTGGCCCGCCTGCCAACCCTCTCAGGCCCGAACGAGGCCGAGGCGGCAGCCGTGGCCAAGGTGCTGAGCGAGCCACCGAAGGCGGCTGCTCCGTCGATGCCGGGCGCGCCGGTGTTGGCAGCGAGGGTGCTCGGCGTGGATCCGGCCGCCCACTACCAGGCGGCCTGGAAGGCGGTCATCGAAGCGGCCCACAAGTCGGGGCGCACGATGGCGTTCCGCGCCGCCCAGGACGGAGCCGAGATGGCCGCGCCGCACGACGGATCGGGGATCGTTGGCCACGCAGGCGTGGCCGCGGGCGGTATCTTCATGCGCGACGTGCTCTCGGTCGAGCAGGTCCTCCTGCTTTATGAGCCTTTTGCGGCCGCGTTCCCATACGAAAGCCTGCAGTAGGGCCTAGGCGGTTCGGACTCCCGCGGCTTTCTCCAAGCCGAGCTCCTCGACAGCGACCTCGCGCATCTTGAGGTATGAGCGGAAACCTCAGCGGTTTCCCGCTCATCGGGGCGCTCAACGGCCGCAGAAAGTTTGTCCTGCTTCCCGTTCATCAACTCGGCCGGATTCGCGCCCCTGCTCACCTTCCCCGGGTTGGATCAATTGAGTAGTCACTCCTAGCCACGCTCGGCGGTGCATTGAGCGCAGGGGTCGGCCGGAATAATCCGGCCTACCCGCCACGCGTTAAATGGGCTAGGCCGTCTTGACTCCCGCGGCTTTCTCCAAGCCGAGCTCCTCGACAGCGACCTCGCGCATCTTGAACTTCTGGACCTTGCCGGTGACCGTCATTGGAAACGAGTCGACGAATTTCCAATGGCGCGGGATCTTGTATGAGGCGATCTTGCCTTTGCACCACGCAGCGAGCTCGTCACCGGTGGCCGCGGCGCCCTCGCGAAGCTTGATCCACGCCATGACCTCTTCGCCATATTTCTCGGACGGAACCCCGATGATCTGGACGTCGGCCACGGCTGGGTGCCCGTACAGGAACTCCTCGACCTCGCGCGGGTAGATGTTCTCGCCGCCCCGGATGATCATGTCCTTGATCCGGCCGACGATGTTGACGTAGCCGAGCTCGTCCATGGTGGCGAGGTCGCCCGTGTGCATCCAGCGAGCCGCGTCGATGGCCAGGCGGGTCGCCTGCTCGTTGTTCCAGTAGCCAAGCATCACGATGTAGCCCCGGCTGCAGAGCTCACCCGAGGCTCCGCGTGGGACGATCGCCCCGGTCGCGGGGTCGACGATCTTGATCTCGACGTGCGGATGCACGCGACCCACCGTGGACACGCGCTTCTCGAGCGGGTCGTCTGTGGCGCACTGAGTCGAAACGGGCGAGGTCTCCGTCATGCCGTAGGCGATCGTCATTTCCGGGATGTGCATCGACGTCTGCACCTTCTTCATCACCTCGACCGGGCAGGGCGACCCGGCCATGATGCCGGTGCGCAGGGAGCTGAAGTCGATTTCCTTGAACCGCGGGTGTTCGAGCTCGCCGATGAACATCGTGGGTACGCCGTAAAGGGAGGTGCACCGCTCCTTTTGCACCGTCTCCATGACGGCCACCGGCTCGTAAGCCTCGGCGGGGATGACCATCGTGGCGCCGTGCGTGGTGCAGGCGAGATTGCCGAGCACCATCCCGAAGCAGTGGTAGAAGGGCACCGGGATGCAGACACGGTCTTGTTCCGTGTAGTGCAGGGTCTCGCCGATGAAGAAACCGTTGTTGAGGATGTTGTGGTGGGTGAGAGTGGCACCCTTGGGAAAGCCGGTGGTGCCGGACGTGTACTGGATGTTGATCGGGTCGTCGAACTGGAGGGACCCCTCCAGCTCACGCAGGGCGGCGACGCTCGTCTTGGCCCCGTCACGTTGCAGTGCTTCCCAGCCGTCTTCAAGAACGAGCGCCTCACGGAGCTCCGGGCAGCGGCCCTTGACCTCGGCGAGCATGGCGCGGTAGTCGGCCTGGCGAAAACCCGCGGCGAGGATCAAGAAGGTGATGCCCGACTGGTTGAGCACATATTCCAGCTCGGAGGTTCGGTAGGCCGGATTGATGTTGACGAGGATCGCGCCCATGGCCGCGGTCGCGTATTGAGTGATGACCCATTCGTACCTGTTGGGCGACCAGATGCCGACACGATCACCCCTGCGCACTCCACGCGCCAGGAGCCCGCGCGCCACGAGCTCGCACTCCTCCACCAGCTCTTGATAGGTAAACCGGCGATTCTGATGGGCTACGACGAGGGCCTCGCGATCGCCAAAGCGCCCGGCGGTGCGGTGAAGGTTCTGGAAGATGGTCTCTCCCAGCAGAGGAGTGCTGCTTGCCCCGTGAACGTAGCTGAGCTCGACCAATCGCGCCACCTCCAAGACCCCTGGTCCGACGCTCAATTGTGCGCCTCCGTCCAATCAGCGCCAACCCCTTGACACCCCTTCTCGAACCGCGCAAGCTGGCCTTAATTCGTTCGGCGTCGGGTCCATCGCAGTCCACGCAAAGGTTGGCCTCCACAAGTAGGCAACGGCCGTAAAGCGGCGCAGAAACCAAAGGCGTGTCACCCGATGGAATCTCGGCCGAGGCGGTGTCCGCTGCTGGCGCCGCCTCGTTTTTTGTGTTGTGATGCGCCGGCTGTGAGACGGCTACCGGCGTTGGCCAACCGGCGTTTCCGTGGCCTGCTTCTGATTTGGGCAGGGATTCCGATCCTCCTCCTCTACCTCTGGCAGGCCCTCATCCAGCCCCTCGCTTTCGGCGCCTACCTCGGCGACTTCCAGGAGAGCTACATGCGCGCCGCGGGGCGCCTGGCCGCAGGGCGCGATCCGTACGACCTGTGTCAGACCATGGGCTGCCTCGAGCCCACCGGCCCGCAATACGTCACGCCGCTGCCGCTGGCCTGGCTTCTGCAGCCGGTCGTGGGGGTGGACGGCCACGTCCTGGCGGCGTCGGCCGTCATCCTGCTCGACTCGTGTCTCGTCATCTTTTTGTTTTGCGCGCTGCGGGCGTTGCGCGTACAGGACTGGCAGTTGGGCGCGCTGCTGGTGCTCACGGCGATCGCGTTCGAACCCACCATCGCGAACGTCGTCGAAGGCCAGATCAACCTCGTCCTGCTCGCGCTCTCGGGCGTGTGGCTGCTGGCCTGGACCGCCGGTCGCTGGTGGGGAGGGGCGGCCCTTGGGTTCGCGGTCGCGTTGAAACTGATCCAGGCGCCCGTCGGGCTCCTTTTACTATGGGCGAGGCGCTGGTCGATGCTGGCCGCCGCCGCCGTTGCCGGCCTCGGCCTCTGGCTCGTGGCGGCGCCGAAGTACTTGTTCGAGTACCTCTTCCAGGTGGTGCCGGCCATCGGTCAGGGCACAGGTCTCTTCGAGAACCATTCGCCTGGCGGCACCGTGGCGCGGCTGCTCGACCCCGACACCTTCTTCGGGGCGACGCGGGGCACGCCCGTCGCGGCCCGGGTCATCACCACGGTGATTGCGCTCGCAGCTCTCGTGATCACTTTCGCGGTCCTGCGCACTCCGTCGCGAACTGCCACCGGCAGGGGTCTCGAAGCGGCCGCCGTCGTGGGGGTGACCCCGATCGTGGCCAGCTATTCGTGGGGAACGCACCTGGTGCTGCTGCTGCTACCGATGCTGGTCCTGGTCGCGTGGGCGGTCCGGCGGCGGGACTGGAACGTGCTGGGGTTGGTGGCCCTGGGCTGGGCTCTCATCGGCCCGGGCCACCACACGTTCCAGTCGCTTCTGGTCTCCGGTTACTCCAACCTCGCCGTATTGAGGGTGATGGCAGAGTTCGGCGTCGCCGGCATCGCCGCGGTCTGGATCGCGAGCCTGCTTGCGATCCGCCGGGAAAGATCAGCGGACCGTCTTGATGCGGCTCACGAAAATCGTGCCGATGGCCAGCAGGACGATCGCGCCCGCGAACACCACACGGTAGCCTGAGTTCGGCGAAACGCTGTTGAAGTGGTCGAGGGTGGGGCCTGCGATGAACGGCACCACGAACTGGGGCAGCGTCAATGCGATGTGGAAGAGTCCCATGTCTTTGGCGCTGTTGGTCCGATCTGGGAGCGTGTCGCAGGCAAGCGCCCAATCGACCGCGTAGTACAGGCCGTAACCGATCCCGTAAGCGATTCCAAGCGCGAACACGACCGGTATCGCCTTCGGATAAAAAGCAATGAATACCAGGGCCACAAAAGCCTGAAATCCTCCGCTCGCGAAGACGAAGATCTTGCGGCGCTTGTACCGATCCGACAGGTAGCCCCCCAGCAGCCCAAACGGGATCGCGGCCAGGAGCACGACCAGGAACCAGGTCGACGTGAACTGTGCCGGATCTGAGACACCGACGACATCGCGGAAGAAGTTGTTGAGGTAGTAGGCGACTGCGGTGATGCCCGCGGACACGAAGAAGCGCGTGAAGATAACCCAGGCAAAGTCGCCACCGAGCATCGGCCTGAAGAACTCGTGGATGGTTGCGCCGAGCGGCCTGGTTACGCGGGGTGGAGGCGGCTGAGACCCTTCGCCACGCGCCGCGAGCGAGGTCGGGATGAGAGTGAGGACCATCACGACAGCAAATGCGAGATAGATCCAGCGGTCCTGGTGCGCAGATGCGAACAGGGTGTTCGCGAACAGACCCGCGCCGCTGCCGAGTTGCACCATCGTCGCGAGAAAGCCGCTGGCCCGGCCGAAGTCCTGGGCCGGGACGACGTCGGGGATGATGCCCGCAAAGGCGGCGCCTGCCGCGTTGAAGAAGAACTGGACGATGGCGTAGCCGACGATGATCTGCCCGTAGCTGTGCGCGGTTGCCAGCACCAGCAAGCCCGGAAGGGCCAGCAGAGTGGCGCCGACCATGATCGGGCGCCGGCGCCCGAAGCGGGTTGAAAGGCGATCCGAAAGCGCGCCTACGATGGGCGGCACCGTCATCGCAAACAACCCGCCCACGCTGACCGCCAGTCCGATTGCGGTGCCCTGGTTCGCCTTCGGCACGACGTCGTCGATCTGGTTCTGGATCACGACTGTCGTCAGCGGTTGCCACAAGAAGAAGTTGCCGAACCAGAACGCGCTGAGAGCGGTATGGCGCAGATTGCCAAAGCGTGTCGGGGCAGGACCCACGGCAGCTACCGCATTCATCTGCGCAAGGCTAAGTTAAGTAGGTTCCTGTTGGCCACCCAAACGCGGTAGGCTTTGTCGGCCCCCAATGCATCCTGTCCTCGCGCGCGCAAAAGAGGTTCTCGTAGATGTGCCGCGGCACGGCAAGCTCGCGTACTGCCTGCTGCGCGATCCGCGTGTGCCCGCCGCCCCGAAGGCAGCTGTGCTGGGCGTCCTGGCGCTGATCATCAGCCCGATTGACTTCCCGGCCTGGATGCCGGTGCTCGGCGAGCTGGACATGCTCGCGTTGAGCGTGCTCGCGGTCAAGACGTTCATCGAGGCGTGTCCCGAAGAGGTGCGACGCGAACACGAACAGGCGCTGGAGGCCGGGGAGAGCGTCTTCGATCACGATGTTCGGGACACTGTCGCGGCGGCACGAGAGGGAAGTGGTCGACTCGCCAAGCGGATCCGGGCGCGTTTCGCGCGACAGGATCTATATCAACCGGTATCGGAGGGCTAGGGAAAAGTGCGGGTGATGTTGACCAAGGATGTCGCGAACGTCGGCAAGGCCGGCGACGTGAAAGACGTCACGGACGGATATGGCCGCAACTTCCTGCTGCCGCGCAAGCTGGCCGTACGAGCTCACCAGGGCGTCGAGGCAGAAGCCAAGCGGCTGCGCGACGCTGTGGTCAAGCGCGAAATGAAGGACCACGTCGAGGCGCAGGCGCTCGCTGACGAGATCGACAACAAGACGGTGGTCGTGCGCCTCAGGGTCGGGGCCGAGGACAAGGCTTTCGGCTCGATCACGAACCAGGACATCGCCAGCGCCCTCAAGGCTCAGCATCGGGTCGAGATCGACCGGCACAAGATCGACATGAAGGAGCCCATCCGTACGCTGGGTGAGCACGAGGTTTCGTTGAAGCTGCACCGCGACGTGGCCGCCCACGTCAATGTGATCGTGACTCAGGACCGGTAGAGCGTCGGTTATGGCTCAGATCGCGCTCACACCCGGGAGGGTGCCACCCCACGACCTCGATGCCGAGACGTCGGTGCTCGGGTCCATCCTCCTCGATCCGCTTTCGATCGCGAAAGTGCTTCAGTTCCTGCACCCAGAGGACTTCTACCGCGAGAACAACGGCCAGGTGTACCGCGCGGCGCTGGACCTGTTCGCCGCCGGGGAGCCCATCGACAACGTCACCCTGGCGGCCCAGCTGCAAACCATGGGCATGCTGGATCGCATCGGCGGGCGCACGCAGCTGGCGTCGATGCAGAGCGCGGTCCCGACCTCGGCGAACATCGAGTACTACGGCCGGATCATCAAGGAGAAGGCGTACAAGCGGCGCTTGATCTCCGCCGGCGCGAACATCGCGGGGTTCGGCTACGACGATGGGGTGGAGGCCGAGGAGGCGATCAACCAGGCGCAGTCGCTGGTGTTCGGGGTCGCGGACGACCGAGACCAGCGCGAGCTGTTGAAGCTCTACGAGCTGCTTGGGCCGGCAATGGAACGCATCTCGCTGCAAATGGAGAGCGGGCGCGGCATTGTGGGCATCCCGTCAGGATTCCACGACCTCGACCGCATGACCGGAGGCTTCAAAGACTCAGACCTGATCATCGTGGCGGGTCGACCTGCGATGGGCAAAACTTCCTGGATTTTGAACGTCGCGTTGCATGCGGCTCTGGAGGCCCAAAAGACCGTTGCAATCTTCAGCCTCGAGATGTCCAAGGAGCAGCTGACCGAGCGTCTATTGACCGAGCAAGCGCAGATTGACGCCCAGCGGATGCACAGAGGTCTACTCACAGAGGCGGAATTCGACCGGGTCTCGAGCGCCCTCGGACCGCTCGGCGAGGCCTCGCTTTACATCGATGACACGCCAGTTATGGACGAGCTGACCCTTCAGTTAAAAGCTCGCCAAGCCAAGATGCGGCACGGCATCGACATGATCCTCATCGACTATCTGCAGCTGATGCACGGTCGTTCGCGTGGCGATGACAACCGTGTGCAGGAGGTTTCGTCGATTTCACGCGCCCTCAAAGGTTTAGCGCGAGAACTTCGGATTCCAGTTATTGCGATCTCCCAGCTGAGCCGCGCTCCCGAACAGCGCCCAGGAGATCAGAAGCGGCCGATTCTGAGCGATTTGAGAGAAAGTGGGAGCATCGAACAAGATAGTGACGTTGTCATATTTCTTTATAGGCCTGAGTACTATAAAGCTGACGACAAACCGGGGATTGCTGAGGTAATTGTGGCGAAGCATCGCAATGGGCCGACTGGCCACATTGAACTCATATTTCGGCGCGACCACACCAGGTTTTACAACCCTACGAAGCGAGCCGAGCCCGGCACCGAGTAGCCGTGGTCATCATCCTGGTGGGAGGCCAGTGGGGCGATGAGGGCAAAGGCAAGGTCATCGACTACCTCGCCTCGAAGGCCCAGATGGTCATCCGCACCCAGGGCGGCAACAACGCGGGCCACACGGTGGTCACCGAGCACGGCGAGTTCAAGTTCCAGCTCATGCCTTCGGGCATCCTCTACCCGCACTGCACCTGCGTGATCGGCAACGGAGTGGTGGTTGATCCCATCGTGCTGCTGCGCGAAATCTCTCAACTAAGAGAACGAGGGATCGAACCGAAGAAGCTCTTCGTCAGCGAGCGCGCACACATGGTGATGCGATATCACCCGCTCTTCGACCAGCTCGAGGAGGAGTCGCGTGGCGACGACCGCCTCGGGACCACGTGGCGCGGCATCGGCCCGGCCTACTCAGACAAGGTCCGCCGCATCGGCTTCCGCATCGGAGACCTGCAGAAGGAACCCTTCATGCGGAAGAAGCTCGCCTTCGTGGTCGGCCAGGTCAAGAATCCAGTCCTCACGAAGCTCTACGGCAAGGACGCCCTCGATTGGGAAAGCATGCTGGCCGAGTACATGGGGTACGCGAAAGAGCTGGACCCGTTCATCAAGGACACGTTCCCCCTCATCCAGGACGCGCTGGATGCGGGCGCCAACATCCTGCTGGAGGGCGCCCAGGCGACGATGCTCGACCTCGACTTCGGCACCTACCCGTACGTCACGAGCTCGAATCCAACCGCCGGCGGCGCGCTCACGGGCAGCGGCATTCCGCCGACCAAGGTCGATCTGACGATCGGCGTCTTCAAGGCCTATACGTCGCGGGTCGGCTACGGGCCCTTTCCATCCGAGCTGCTGGACGAGGTCGGCGACCAGATCCGCGAGCGCGGCCACGAGTTCGGCACGGTGACGGGACGGGCGCGTCGGATCGGCTGGTTCGACGCCGCCGTCGCCCGCTACGCGGTCAAGCTGAACGGCGTCGGTTGCGCGGCGCTGATGCGTCTCGACATCCTCGACGACCAACCGCTCCTGAAGATCTGCACAGGCTACAACTTCCGAGGCAAGCGTTTCGACTACCCACTGGCGAACATCTCGCATTACAAGCACTGCGAGCCGGCCTACGAGTCGATGCCCGGATGGCAGCAGGAAATCGGCGCCGCCCGCTGTTGGGACGACCTCCCGCAGGCCTGCCGCGACTACGTGGAGCGGATCGGCGAGCTGATTGGCGCGCCGATCGAGCTGGTCGGCACCGGGCCCCGGCGCGACCAGTTCGTCACTCGCGGCCGCAAGCTCTTCGACTGAGGTGTAACCAAACCACCCTCGGCGGTGTCCTCAAAAGTGTGGCCCAGGTCGTGACCGCCGATAGGGGGCGGTCGCTCCACGAGGATGCGCTGGCCGGCGATGAGGCAGCGTTCGAGAACCTCATCGGCCCGCTGGTGGAACCAGCCATCCGGCTGGCTTACGCAATGCTGGGCGATCGGATGGAGGCCGAGGACGCCACCCAGGAGTCCATCACGCGGGCTTGGAGGAAGCTGGGCCAGCTGAAGACCGGGAATGCCCATGCGCCCCTGGTTCCTGGCCATCGTCGTCAAGCAGTGCCGCAACGTGCGCCGGACTCGGTGGTTCCGTTTCGTCAGGACGAAGGAGATCGTCGAGCCGGACCGTCACGGAGAGCCGGCGGTCGAGAACATCGACCTGGCGCGAGCCATATCGCGGCTGCCGGACCGCGATCGCCAGGCGCTCTTCCTGCATTTCTACCTCGACCTCCCGATTGAGGAGGTCGCCGTCGCGTTGGGTATTTCGCCCGCGGCGGCAAAGGGACGGATTTATCGAGCTTGTCACCGTCTGCGCCCAAGTCTCCTCGAGGAGGAAATCTAGATGGACGAGCTGCGCCCCGAGGTACGTGAGGCCTTCGCCGAACAGCAATCGAAGCTGGGCAACCTTGCCGACTCGCGCGAGTGGCTC
>WNEZ01004550.1_pt1 | contig 17692 bp, 17 predicted proteins | sample 5400521 | NCBI WGS metagenome assembly WNEZ01 (sample SAMN13153339, study PRJNA577476) | soil metagenome | isolation source: 120 cm saprolite under Douglas fir tree site 2 hole 1 replicate 1 | place: USA:California | collected 2015-04-18
CGCTCTGTGTGCTGATGATCGGTGGGATTTGGCTTACTTACCGCAACGTTTCCAGAGAGATGAATCTGGCCAGACTGAAGTCCGATTTCGTCGCCAACGTCTCGCACGAATTGCGGACGCCGCTGGCTTTGATCCGGCTCTACGCGGAGACTTTGGAGCTTGGGCGGCTCACGGCAAAGGAAAAATACCAGGAGTATTTCCGCATCATTCGGGAGGAGAGCGAACGCCTGACGGCGCTGATCAACAATATCCTGGACTTCTCCCGAATCGAAGCGGGACGCAAGGAATATGAGTTCAAGGAAACCAACCTGGCCGATCTGGTTCGGTCGACCCTGGATTCTTACCGGTTCCAGATCGAACAAAATGGTTTCGCCTTCGAAGAGAACATCTCCGGCGATATTCCACCGGTGATCGTGGACCGCGAAGCGATCGCGCGCTCGCTACTCAACCTGGTGAACAACGCATTGAAGTACTCCAAGGACCAAAAGTACATCGGTGTGAGCTTGTACCGCGCGAACAGCCGCGTGAATCTGGAAGTCCGGGACCACGGAATCGGCATCCCACCGAACGAACAGGAGAAAATCTTCGAGAAGTTTTATCGGTGTGGGGATCCGCTGGTACACAACATCAAGGGGTCGGGATTGGGCCTGTCACTCGTGCGGCACATCGCGCGGGCGCATGGCGGGGACGTGCTGGTCGAAAGCACCCCCGAGAAAGGAAGCAAATTCACGATCGCGTTGCCTTTGGATCCTGCTTTAAGGACAGCGGAGGCAGCAGCGTGAGGGGCCACGGAGTGTGGAGTGGTGCCATGTTCCGGGGAGAGCCCAAGGGAGAGGTCATGGGAACAACGAAGATTCTGATCGTCGAGGATGAGCCGAACATGGTTGCGGGGCTCCGCGATAATTTCGAGTACGAGGGCTTTCAAGTGATAACGGCACTCGACGGCGTCGAAGGGCTAGAGCGGGCCCTGAAGGATTCCCCAGACCTGATCGTCCTCGACGTGATGATGCCACGCATGAGCGGGCTGGATGTGTGTAAGCAGCTAAAGGCCAAGCGCCCCTCGATTCCCATCATCATGCTCACTGCGCGCGGCCAGGAAGTGGATAAGGTTGTGGGTCTCGAACTCGGCGCCGATGACTACGTTACCAAGCCCTTCTCGATCCGAGAACTGCTCGCTCGCGTGAAGGCCGTTCTGCGACGGGCAAAGACGCTCCCGAAAGAACAGGATCGCTATTCCTTCGGCGATGTCGACGTGAACTTGCGCAGCTACCAGGTCCTGCGTGGTGGTAAGCCAGTGGAGTTTTCGAGCAAGGAATTTGAGCTGTTGAAGCATTTTCTATGTCATTCGGGGGAGACCCTGAGCCGCGACCGGCTGCTCGACGAGGTCTGGGGTTACGAGAACTTTCCAACGACCCGGACTGTGGATGCTCATATCGTAAGGATCCGCCAGAAACTCGAACCGGTTCCGGAGCAACCCCGTTTCTTTCTGACGGTGCACGGAGTGGGCTACAAATTCGTAGGATGAGATGAACATGATGACATCGACCGAAGGAATGCTGGACATCAGGCAGAGCGCGCTCGGGAACCGCCTAGGGCGGGAGACGAAACGCGAAGGGAACGCGAGTCAAGGTTTGCCGGCCACGGCAAAAAGCGTTACGGCGGGCATCCAGTCGGTGAAGCAGGAACTGGATGCAGTGCGACGTGAACAAGCAAAGCTGCAGCAGGCTATCTATGAGGCGGCCCAGATTCAACGGAAGCTCTGCGCCCCGCGTGAACTCGTGTGGGGCGAGTTCGAGATCGCCGGCGAAATTTTTCCCGTGCGCCATCTCTCGGGAGACTTTTTCAAGGTGATGGAACTGGACTCCGCCCTTGGATTGACCGTGGGCGACATCGCCGGCAAAGGATTGTCAGCGGGAATTTGGCAGGCCCATCTGATAGGTTTGATTCGACGCTGTGCGCGAAGGCATTCGGACCCAGCTGCTGCCGTTGCCGAGGTCAACGCGGAACTGTGCCAGGATCAGGATGAGCCGCCGATCGCGGCGCTGTTCTTTGCCCGATTCGATCCAAAAGAGAATGAACTTGTGTACTGTAACGCTGGCCTGCCCGCTCCGCTGCTGCTGAGACACAACAAGACTGTGGAACGGCTGGAAAAAGGCGGACCGATGCTGGGTGCCCTGCAAAAAGCGGCGTACGACTCTGGGACCGTGCGACTGAATCCCGGCGATATGTTGCTCGCTTACTCCGACGGCGTGACGGAATGCCGGAATTGCGAAGATGAGGAGTTTGAGATGGGACGACTATCGGCGGCGGTGAATGCGGTCGGCGGCGCGAGCGCGAACCAAGTTCTCTTCTCTACGCTTGGGGCAGTGCTCGACTTCGCTGACGCGTGCCCACCGGAGGATGACTTGACACTCCTGGTCATTCGCCGACGCGAGGGCACCATGATCGAGCGGCCCCCTTCTCACAGCAAGGATTTTTCGGCGCCTCACCGTGTGGTGACTTCGGTCGTGCGACCGAAGAAAGCTGAACGGAGAGGAAATCGTTCCAAGTAGCTGAGCTGAGGCACACCCGAGCTCCCCGAGTTGGATCGTGCGGGCCCGGAAGTCGTGGTGTGCCCAAATTCAAGACAAAGGACGGGCGATGGCAACGAGAACGACTTCAATGTTCACGGAAGAAACATCGCTCTGCGCGGCGCTGAACCAATCGCTACAAACCGACCCCGAAGAATTAAGCACAATCTACGCGGATCATTATCGCCACGTTTTGCGGGTCTGCCGGCGTTTCTTTCCGCAGCCGCAAGACGCCGAGGATGCGGCCGCAGAGGTCTTTTTGAAGCTGCACAGGGTCCTGGAGACAAGAGATCAGGCCGTGCCCTTCCGCCCTTGGGTGTCGCAGGTGGCAGGCCGGCATTGCATTGATAAGCTGCGACGAAGAAAACGCGAGAAAGATTCGTGCGTGGACAGAGCCGACCTTAGCGAAGTCCCCGACTATTCAACTCCTTCGCCACTCTCCCAAGTTCTGCGCAGCGAAGAAGGGCTCGAAGTGAGGGAACAGTTGATCCGCTTGCCCAAGAAATTCAAGGTGCCGCTCGTGCTGCGCTACTACAAACAAATGAGTTACTCCGAGATCGCGTGCGCACTGAAAACGCGGCTTCCTGCGGTCAGGATGATGATCTTCCGAGCCAAAGAGCAACTGCGCCGCAATTTGCTACGCGAGCAGTCTGGCTAAAACTAGCCAACTCGGTGCTGGTATAGGGGCAGGCCACCTTCCGGGTAGTCGGCAAACCGGAACCTATCCATAAACGGCGTTCTAGGATCTATCCAGGGTCTCGGATTAAGTTGGTCGAATCACGGGCTATCGCCAGAGGCGCATTGGTCTGCGTGCGATTGGCGGGATACTCACCCAGTCTCTTTTGCCATGCTACCATGTTTTCAACAACTTGCGCGAAAACCGCATCAATACTGGCGATTTCTACGATCTCGCCCTTTTCAACTCTTTCAACCCTCCCGCATAAATAGTAGCCGTTTTGAAAGATTCCACACTGCCGGAAGCACAAGCACTCGCGCATTGTGGCGACGGAACTTCCGCGATCATCGTCTTCGTATGATCCTTTGGATCAGCGAGCACAAGATGAAAGTCATGGTCCCCTTTCGCTCCAGCTTCCTCCTTCCAAGCAATCAACACGGCTTGAATGGTGAACTGTTGATTTTCGATAGGAGCTACACGACTACTTTGGGGAAGGTGCGCTGGTGCTTGTTCCGAGGTCAATTTGGAAACGGTACTGCTTGTCGGCGTTGCCGCCGTCACAGCCGCACTGCCCGAGTCTGTCAAAGTTTTGATGCCCCACCGTTCTGTTCCGCAGTGTGTACCGCAAGAGCTTCCACTCGATTTTGGCTTATGTGGCGTTTTCTTTTGTGCGGCTGTCACCTTCGCAAACAGCACCAATGGAATAAGTACGAACAGGATCGCAAACCTGCGGTTCATATTTCCTCGCATTCCGGCATTAAAATTGCCCACTTTCCTAAGAACACCTGGTAGGAACCCGGAGCAACCCCAAGAGCGACCATGCGCAGTCAAAGAAATGGTGCGACAAACCGAGGATTCGTTTCAGAACTCCTTCGCGTAGGCTACCCCACTGGGGGAACCAAGCTGAATTCTACGTGGGCTCTGCCGACAAAATCGATAGCCCGATCATTTATGCTCGCTGGCTTGAATAGGATTTCTTCAACCGCTCGAACAGCAGCTTCATCGAGACCGTGCCCAAGTCTCTCGACAATACGAACGACTCGGGCCTTAGCATCGGCTCCGAACTGGACATCAACTACGACTTCGCCCTGAATTTTGAGACGAATTGCCTCCTCGGTGTAGATCGGAGTTGGTTTGGAAATGATCCGAACGGGCCTGGTCACTTCGCCTGGTTCACCGCTCCCATCGAATCCACCCAGGTACACTCCACGTTGTCCCTTGCGCCGACCTGAGCCAATGGGACCTTGGAAATTGGGATCGGGGTTCAAGAAGCCGCCAACCTGAATTTGAATCGTTGGTGTGGCAAGCGGCGGGACACGCGGCACGCTGACGCCCGTTCCGTTGAAAAGCTCAGAGTTGGAAATGAGTGGCAACGGATTTTCTTCGATGAGGGGCTGCTGAGAACCTTCCCCTCCCAAAACATTCTTAATCGGCGGCCTCGGTGCAGAGATCGTAACAAATGGTCGCTTTCCGAGGACCTTGGGCACTCGGCGGACGGTGGCCATCTCGTCTCTTCGCAGATAGATGGGTCTGATGAATGCAATCGGCACGATGGCATAACTCGGTGCCACTGTGTTGATTCCTATCGGCAACGTCATCAGCAAACCCACGAGCAACGATTGAAAGAGCAGGCTGCTACATAAGGACAAGCAAAGTTGCGACCTTGCTCTTCCGCAGAGCGGCTTTGACTCCTTGAGATCGCAAAACGCTCTCATTGATATTGAGGGATTCTTCCAGCCTGACACTTCAAAATGAATCGATCTATGCGTGTGGTGTTCTCCTCGAAACAGATAAGAGTGTGAGCAGATTCCGTGCCACACGGTTGTTCGCCCTATGGTTAGGTTGGCTACCGCAGGTCACTCCGCTTTTCTGGAAGTGAAACCGTCAGAACATCGAAAAGGGTGTTGTGAGATGCTTAATCCATTTCTTATAGTTTTGAATTTTGCGCTCGTTCTCACGGATTAGTATCAACGTGGCCCATCGGGAAGGGGCGGATCACTTACATCGGTGCGTGGTTCGACGATTCCTGGGGGCTCGCCGCCGCACAGTGAATTCGTTTCGGCATGATTTTCCCAAAACGGTCTGCTCATCTGTTGCATTTTGGTTCAGTCATTTTTGCAAGCCCCGCTAAAGCCTTTATATTGTTTGATGAGTTATGGAAAAGGAAACGCAAGGCATCAGAACGCACTCACTCGGGGTCCGGGTGATGTCTTATGACTTTGCGCAAGATCATTCCAATCTTGAGTTTGTATTTGTGTCTGTCCCGCTCGGCAGCAGCCCAGGACCCGGACTTTAACATGACTGTCCTCCCGATCACTGAGTTGACGGTGAATGTGAAGGTGAAGGTGAGGTTGTCTGGCCCCGCCGTAGACCCCGGCGTAGAAGTCGATTTCGGCACGGGCTTCTGTTTAGACCCTGAGTGTCGCCTCATCGGAACCAATTATCATGTCGCTATGCGGGCGCGGCCCCGCAAAATCAAAGGAGTCGAAGTCATCCAGCGATACCTCGCTACCGGGCCAGATGATGAAGGCGCTACCTTTAACCACGGACCCTCCATCGGCCCGTACACCCTGAGTCGGGACCTTGCCATCTTCGGACTACGCCACCCGCTGCCTCACCATCACGGTATTGCTTTCAGTCTTGACGATCTGGAAGTTGGGCAGGAAATAGACATCTATGGATATCCTAAAAAGGCCATCAATCCCATCCGCAGCCTCCAGCAGTTTCACGGTACGTTCAAGGGCAACACGACATCAGGACTCCTGGCCTTTGACTACAGCTTTCCCGAGGGTAAAGCAATTGACCCTGGGGCGAGCGGCGGTATAGTCGTTGACAGGAAAACTCAAAAGATTGTAGGTATTCTGAACGGGATGGCGAGGGACGGGGAAGCGATTGCGCTGGCGGTGCCGGTTCAAAACCTGGCCGACTTCGTGAGCAAAGTACAGCCTTTCCTAGCAAAGACAATATTTCCCACCACCAAGGATGTCTCACCAGTCTCGGCAGACTTCTATCCAAAGTTCGCACCAGCCCCTGACCTCTATCCAAAATTCGTCGTACCACGCCGTGCTGATGGGCTACAGCTCCGACCTGAGGAACCCTCTGAAGTCGGCGTGCTACGACAAAAAGCTCAACTTCTGGCAGATAGCATTCGCAATTTCATAGCAGTCGAGACCTTCGCTTGGGGTTCGGGAGACAGGGACCCTGATCTTGAGGCGGCGTATGAAGTTCGGATTGTCGACGGCGGGCAACGGTTCCGCAGTTATCCCGAGGGCAAGAAGGAGTTAGACCAGGTACCTTCTCCTCGGATGCCTCGTTCTGGTGGTTCGGTGACTTCCGTCGACGAATGGTCGCAATTGCCCAAGATGGTTGGAACCGCGTTCCGATTAAAAGTTCATCAAGCCCCGGACTTTGTTGTGAACGGGCGACGGATGAAGGTGTTTCAGTATTATGCCAGCGTCGAGGATAAATTGTGCCCCCTGCAACCCTTCGACGATTTTGGGTTCTTCATAGTCAGACACAAGACCGTTACCCCCGCATGTTACGGAGAAGTTTGGACGGACGAGGATACGAACATAGTGCGAATGTCGGAGCATTTGGAGCTTTCTGACAGGTTGAAGGCCTATCGAGGATGGAAGGACTATCAGGTTGTCCTTACCTACGGTTGGCTCAAGCGGGCGGATGAGCCTCCTCGACTCATCCCTCTCACCATTTATACACAGGCCGAGAACGACAAAAAGATTTATTGGTGTCGAGGCGCGTTCATGAACTACCAGGTATTCAGCAGTAGCGTAAAAATCTTATCTGGGAGTCTGACTCCATAGAGTACTCATCTGTTTCGGCCAACACTTACGTGGAATTGCTCCCTCAATCTATCAATCCCAAAAACACTACGCGGACAGCCTCGGTCCTTCAATTCCGATTCTTCCACAATTCCTTCGTCATCATTGCCCGCTCTGATTCCCGTTCCAGGTAGCGAGCCACAGCTAAACACTTCGGACACTTGTCTTCGTCAATGTGGCGCACGAAATCAGCCGCATTCACTCTCGCGTATTTTCGGCGGCACGGTAGTGGCTCTGGCGTGTTCATTAATTCGCAAACAGCAGTATGAAGGGCGCTCCGCCATTTGCGTGGGGTCATCCACCTTTCTTGGTTCCCTCTCCCCGGAGGTAGGTGGAGGAAACGGAGCGCCCTTATTTGTAGGGTGCCTTAATTATTCCTAAAGCCTACTATTGTCAAGCAGATTATTTTAGTGCGGATGCGGGAAAATACGTACGTAATTACCCGTAGGTAATTATAGATGTTGCGGAAACCGATAAAGTACCTTATATACGTTGTATCCGAAACTGGCTCTCTCGACCAAAGGTCGTGCCGATGGGTGACAAGGAAAGTGCCTGCCCAAACGTCTTCGAAGAGCAACAAGTTCCGACCGAAACCGCGCAATGTGATCTCGAATTGCAACAGTTAAGAAGCATATTGGATTCGACTGTATTTCCTGGTGGTTTGATTGGCTGTTCGCCTGCCATCCGCGCTATTCACCAACTGATTGCAAAAACGATTGACCGTGATTTCCAAGTCCTCATTCTGGGTGAAACTGGCACGGGCAAAGAGCTTGTGGCCGGTTGCATACACTATTCAGGCACGAGGAAGAGCAGCCCGTTTGTCGCCGTGGATTGTTCGGCTCTTACGCCAACGCTGTTTGAATCGGAACTATTCGGGTATGTCCGTGGGGCATTCACGGGAGCCGTGAGAGACCGCAAGGGATTGTTTCAGGCCGCTGACACTGGGACCATTTTCCTCGATGAGATTGGCGAACTTCCGAAGGAGCTGCAGGGAAGACTTCTGCGAGCGGTGCAGGAAGGACAGGTGCGCCGATTGGGTTCCACTGAAACATTGCCAGTTGATGTACGGGTCATTGCTGCTACCAATCGTGATTTGAAGCAAGCCGTCGAAAAGGGAGAATTCCGCGAAGACCTTTACTACCGCCTTAACGTATTCCAAATAACTGTCCCTCCTTTACGGCAACGCAGGGTTGATATACCACTCCTCGTAGCAGCATTTTTGAAAAAGTATGACGACCCAAGTCGCCCAATCACGGGTATAGCGAGAGAATTTTGGACAGAACTAATGGGCTATGAATGGCCGGGAAATGTCCGCGAATTGGAACATTTTGTTCGACGCTCTATTGCTCTCGGTTCGGGTCCAATTCTGCGTAATGAAGATCGCTGTATGCTTCTGCGGGTAACGGGCGTAAACGTAGAACGGAGACACGCCGAACCATTAAGTGTAATCGAAAGGCGCATGGTGCTGAAAGCACTAAGCGAAACTGGCGGAGACAAAATTACCGCCGCCCGGATATTAGGAATTGGCAAAACCACTCTCTATCGCAAGATCAAGACATACGGACTCAACTCTCGATTTTCAAGGGCAGGTCATTGCCAAGAGTTGTTGAACCGCGCCGTCGAACGTCAGTTTATCGAAGAGGAGTTCACCCGATGACACTAAGAACCACGGAAGTACCTCCCGACCACGCAGTAAGAGTGGAAGCCGATTCACTTTGTTGCCCTCGCTGCGGCTGCCACGTCCGATTGGCTTTGATTTTGGACCAACCAATTGATTATCCAGAGACACCGAAGACCGTCAGCGTTTGGACTGCTCCTATCCCTGACAAACCTCCGGTAAGCATCGAAGAGGAGTGTCCGCTGAAAACAGAAACGCTAAAGGAAATCGAGAAACGGTCGATATTGAGAGCCATGAAAAAAGCTGCGAATATCAAACTCGTTGCCGCGCAAATTCTTGGGATCGGTAGGACCACGCTGTACCGCAGGCTCAAAGAATATGGTTTTCAGACCCCAAGTGAGTGACAGGATTATTTTTGTATTCGCAGCACGTACGTAGAACTACGTACGCAGAATTACGGACGAGCGTCCACCCTTAAATCGAATGTTCGTGCGAACCTGAACAAAGGGTTTCGCAAGCAGCAGTATGAAGGGCGCTCCGCCAATCTGCAAAGGAGCATCCATCCTTCCTTACCCTCTCAGAGGTAGGTGGAGGAAACGGAGCGCCCCTTATTTGTAGAGGGCCTTAATATTCCTAAATCTGGACTATGTCAAGACAATAATACAGGGCTTAATCCAGCTCATGTTCTCCGGGGGGAGTTGCCTTCACTCGGCTAGGGAATCGATAGGCGGTTCGGGGCTAGCCCCTTGCGACTTTTTGAGCTAGGTGCAGCAAGAGTTTTTGGTCGTCAGGTTCCATTTTCGCAAGTAGCCTGCGCAACCTGGAAAGATAATCAGCTTCTTTGCCTTTGCTGCCCCACTCCTCGCTACTCGTCGGAAGTTTCAGATTGCGAATTGTTGCTGCTGCTTCGCCTTCATGAAACAGGCGGTACATTGGCACTTCTAAGGCTCGCGCCATCTTTTCCAGCGTCTCGATAGACGGAACTGTGTGTCCGTTTTCAACGCGGGAAATGTAACACCGCAGCAAGCCTGTCCGCTTCTCGACGTCGCCTTGCGAGAGTTGTTTTGATTCGCGCAATTCTTTCAAGCGATCTCCAATCACCATGATGGTCTCCTAAGATTTCGATTTGGCCGCAACTCTCTTCGTCGCTTCAGAGATGGCTCTTTGTCGCTCCAATGTTACCTCGAAACGTTGTTTGTGAACCTATCGACCTCCCGACTCGCCGGAATACTCTTTGAAAGAGGGGCCGGGCAGGCCTTTTTGAATGTGAGCGTTGCCAGTTTTTCGCGTTCCTTTTCAGCTTGCGCCTTCGTTGTGAAGAGGCGCGACAGACGGATAAATTCCCCGTTGCGATGCTCGTTCACAACCCATCGGCGCTTCGTTCGCTTTGCGGACATTTGGGAGAGTTATAGCATAGCTCCAAGAGGATTCTGGCGTCGTGTCACGCGGTTCACATCCACCACTAAGGGCATCCCATTCGGTGCGGATGGTCAAGCTGATAGTGGATGGATAGGTAGGACGGGTGGGTTGCCATGCGAGGTGAGCGACCGTCACCGGATTCGGTCGATACTCGGGATGGCAATCTCACGATGAAGGATCAGATGAAATGCAGCAGCGATAATCAGACTATCCTGCTACTTTCCTCGCTTGCGCCCGAACCTTCGCCCATCGCTTTTTTGCTGCCTTCGCAATCTTCGCTCTCCCAGCGGCGGACAACACGCGCTTCTTTACGCCCGTTATTTCTCTGTTCGTCGAATCGCCCAATGCTTTTGCAGCCGCTCGTACTCCATTCAATTGGTGCTGTAGCTTGCCTAACTGCTTTTCGAGTTTTCTCTCTTCACGCTTGATCGCTGCCAGGATGTCCATGAGTCCTCCGGGGATGAAATCTATCTCAAGACGGAGGCGAAGGACCAGACGTACAGCGAAAGGCAAGTAACTCAATTCTCTGAGTAAACCTTCGGCGTCCCACGTAAAGTTCTTGGTTTTGCCCCTGCGGTAATGGACACCCGTTCTCCCGTTTGCTCATCATAAATGACGTACTGGCCCGGACGTAATTTTGCGAGTGCTTTGATACGCCGTCTTGCAGCTTCAAGGGTTTGCGTCGACGCTACGAAACGTAGCTCTCCATCGTCGAGCACGTCGCCGAGTACATTGAGAATGCAAAAGGGCAGACTGTAGTGCTCCCCTCTAAAACCGGACACCTCATCTAGGTAGAATCAGGGCCTCCAAAACAGGAGGCAACATGGGCAGTAAACCACGCGTAGATCGATCCCCTGAAGAGAAGTGGCAGATTTTGCAGGAAGGCATCCAGAGTGGCAACGTCTCCGAGACGTGCCGGCGCTATGGCATTGCTCAGACGCTGTACTACCGCTGGAAGGATGAAGCGGAGCAGGGAGCCAAGGCAGCGTTTGGGGGGAGAAGCGCTGCCGCGGCCGAAACCGAGAAGGATCGGCGCATCCGGCAACTGGAACGGACGCTGGGGCGGAAATCGCTGGAGATCGAGATCCTAAAAAACGTCGTGGGGGAGTGAGCTGCGGTGAAGTTCACTCCCAGGCGCGCGAGATGGTAGCGTCGGGTTGCACGGCCACGCTGGTGGCCGCGACCTTGGCCATCAGCCGGTCGAGTTTGTATTACCGGGAAAAGCCGCGCGGCAGCCGGGCCGACCGAAGCTACGATGAGCAGATCGTGGTGGCGTGTGGAGAAAAGCTGGCGTACGGCTATCGGCGGGTGGCGTGGTGGCTGTGGCGAAAGAAAGGTCTGCGTGTGAATCGCAAGGGTGTGCTACGAGTGATGCGGGAACGCGGGTTGCTGGTGCGCTCGCGGCACCTGCGAGCACGCCGGAAGAAAGAGTGGGGTCGCGTGGAAGCCAGCGAGCCAAATCAGATCTGGCAATCGGACATGACCAAGATCTGGGCGGGCCCAGCGGTGGGTTGGGCCTATCTGGTGAGTGTGATCGACTGCTGCACGCGGGAGATCGTGGGGTGGAATCTCGCGCATCGCTGCCGGACCGAAGACGCGCTGGCAGCGGTGGAGCAGGCGGTGCTCGAACGGCTGCCCGAGGGCAGCCGCGAGGCAAACTTGACGCTGACCACCGACAACGGGACGCAGTTCACTTCTTCGCGCTTCTTGGAGACGTTGGGGCGCCTCGGCATCACCCATCGGCGGACGGCGTATCATCACCCGGAGGGCAACAGCTACATCGAACGATTCCATCGCAGCTTGAAAGAGGAGGAAGTCTGGACGGCGGAGTATCGGAATTTACAAGAAGCGCGGGACGGCATCGCCCGCTGGATCCAGGAGTACAATCACGACCGGCCGCATCGTGGCGTCGGGAATCGTACCCCTCGCGAAGCGTTCTTGAGTTTTGCAGCTGTACTAAAAAACGAGAGTAGGAATCGGTACTGCTCCACCGCCGGTGCAGCACTATGATTGTATTGGAGTGTGCAAGGCATTGGGCGATTCAGGGCTTTCGAGAGTTTTGGCGAACCACAACCCTGGGCGGTAACCAAATGAGGGTTCCAATCATCGAAAATAGTAATAGTTCGAAAGCGAAAAGGTGATTTGAAACGTCTATAGGTATTGGGTATCATTGCCGCTTGTGATTGGCTTTACTACAACCGCTGCCTGTTGTCGCCAGCAAATGACGGCGAGGGCCGCTGTGTCTTGTATAGGTGAAAAGCCAGCTTTGTAAAAAGCCTTTTACTACAAGATTGTAGCCTACCCACCGCCGGAAACCCCGGCAGGTGGGTTTTTTATTTGTATACGGAGATCCATGGCGCCGACATCGGAAGTCTCGTTTTCTGAATTGGCTGCAACTTCTGCTAACGGCCGGGGCCCGGCGGCGCTTGTCCCGCGGCGTTTGAATCACCTAAAGATGCTGGAGGCGGAGAGCATCCACATCCTGAGAGAAGCGGCCGCCGAATTCGCGCGCCCGGTGATGCTGTACTCGATCGGTAAAGATTCTTCGGTAATGCTGCGTCTGGCGCAAAAGGCGTTTTTCCCAGGCAAGATTCCGTTCCCTCTGCTCCATGTTGACACCAGCTACAAATTTCCCGAGATGATCGAATTTCGTGACGCGTACACGCGGCAGATTGGCGCGGAACTTATCGTCCACAAGAATCAGGCCGCCCTGGACGCGGGGGCTAATCCTTTCTCGCTGGGAACGCCGAAGTGCTGTGGGCTGCTGAAAACGAAATCGCTTCTCGACGCGCTTGCAGAAGGGGGCTTCGACGCCGCGTTTGGAGGAGCGCGGCGGGATGAAGAGAAATCGCGGGCCAAAGAGAGAATCTACTCGTTCCGTGATCTGTTGGGGCAGTGGGATCCGAAAAACCAGCGACCGGAGCTCTGGAATATTTTCAACTCACGGATTGACAAAGGAGAGAGCATTCGTGTTTTTCCGCTGTCGAATTGGACGGAGCTCGACGTCTGGCTCTATATCCAGGCGGAGAATATTCCCATTGTTCCTCTTTATTTCGCGAAAGAACGCGAAGTAGTGCGGCGAAACGGCTCGATTGTCTTGATCCACAACGGGAAGGAACTCTTGCCTGGCGAAAAACCGCTCATGCTGAAGTGCCGGATGCGCTCGCTCGGTTGCGTTCCATGTACGGGAGCAATCCGATCGGAAGCGGACACTGTCGCGAAAATTGTTGGGGAAATGGTCTCGTTCCGGCGTTCGGAGCGCGAGAACCGTGCGATCGATCACGATGAAGAAGGATCGATGGAGCTCAAGAAGCGGGAAGGATATTTCTAGTGGTCTCAACGGCGCAGGAGAAACCGCGCGGCAGCTTCAGGGAGTCTCTCGAGCAGAGCCAGGAGATGGAGCTTCTCCGATTTACGACGGCAGGGAGCGTCGATGACGGCAAATCAACGCTGATCGGGCGGCTGCTCCATGACTCTAAAGCGGTCTACGAAGACCAGCTGGCCTCGGTGAAAAAAAGCCGCATCAATCGTTCCTCGGGGCCAATCGATTTTTCGCTGCTGACAGATGGCCTGCGCGCGGAACGAGAGCAAGCCATCACCATCGATGTGGCCTATCGCTATTTCGCGACCTCGCGGCGGAAATTCATCATCGCGGATACCCCGGGGCACGAACAGTACACACGCAACATGGCCACTGGTGCGTCTACGGCGGACCTTGCCGTGATTCTCGTGGATGCCACGAAAGGAATCCTTCCACAGACGCGGCGTCATGCGTTCATCGCTTCGCTACTGGGGATACGCAACGTTCTCGCTGCGGTGAACAAGATGGACCTCGTCGATTGCAGGGAAGATGTCTTTTTGGATGTCGAGAGAAATTTTCTGCAGCTGGCAAAGCAACTCGGAATCACCAACGTACAGTGCGTGCCGATCAGCGCGCTTGAGGGCGACAACGTCGTCGAGCGAGGCGAGCGAACGTTTTGGTATCGGGGGCCGACGCTGCTCGAACACTTGGAGACCGTTCCTGTCATGGCAAGCGATCCCCTTGAAGGTCTGCGATTCCCCGTGCAAATCGTGATTCGTCCCGATGCCAAGTTCCGGGGATTTGCCGGCCGCGTCGCGAGTGGAGTGATTCGCCCCGGTGACGATGTCCTGGCGCTGCCGTCCGGAAGGAGAACACGGGTGCGCTCGATCGCAAGCTACGGCGGCGATCTGCCGGAGGCGTTTGCTCCGATGTCGGTGACCCTGCAGCTGGAAGATGAGATCGACCTCAGCCGAGGAGACATGCTGGTGTCGCCCGGGAATGGGCCGCGTGTGTCGAAAAGATTCCGCGCCATGGTGGTTTGGCTGCACGAGACACCGCTGGAAGTGGACCGCACCTATCTCGTGAAGCATACGGCCCGCCAGACAAAAATTCGCGCGCTACAGATTCGCCATCGCGTGAACATCAACACGTTCGAACAGGAACAGGTAACGCGGCTCAACATGAACGATATTGCCTCAGTCGAATTTGAAGCTCACGCTCCGCTTTTCTTTGATCCTTATGCCAGCAATCGGGCAATGGGCAGTTTCATCCTGATCGATGCGATCTCCAACGCCACTGTTGGAGCCGGGATGATCCAAGAAGATCTGCCCGACCAGCGAGAGATGGAGGGACCAGAGCCTGCATCGCTGGACATCGCGCAGAAACGCGTCAGTACGCAAGAGCGCTACGAACGCCACGGGCACTTTCCAGCCACCTTCTTGTTGGAGAATCAGCCTGCTCTTGCCTCGCGGCTGGAGCGCGCCCTCTTCGAGTTAGGTTTCGAGGTGCTGCATCTAAACGGCGGCGAAGCATCGCCCTATGCGCTCTTGGACGCGGTTCGCGCAGCGCACACGATTGGAGCCGTTTCCATTTACTCCGGAGACGCCCTCGATCCGGAGACGAGACAACGGCTCGCTTCGCAAGTAAAACCACGGTTGCTCGAACTCTCCCGCAAAAACGAAAACCTTGACGATGAACAAGTCTTCCAGCGCGCTCTAGCGCTGGCGGAGTCCTTGCGGCTCGCAAAGCCACGAAACAACCCGGAAGAGGTCAATTAAATGGAAGTGGATCGCATTGCTGAGGAATTGGAAAGCCTTGCACCCGAGCAAGCGCTGGAAGCCGTGCTCGCCGCGAACCCAAACGCACACGTTTGCCTGACCAGCAGCTTTCAAGCGGAAGACATGGTAGTTGCGCATCTTCTCAGGAAGCGAGTGCCGGACTTGTCGGTGCTGTTTCTCGATACGGGATATCACTTTCCGCAGACCTACGAATATCGCGACCGAATGACGAGGCAGTGGTCGCTCAATCTGGTCAATGTGCTTCCCGCGCAAACGGTCGCGGAGCAGGAATCGGCGTTCGGCATTCTGTACCGCAGCGACCCGACGCGGTGCTGCCAATTGCGCAAAGTCGAACCGCTAATGCGCGCGCTTGAACCGTTTGACATTTGGTTCACGGGATTGCGACGGGACCAATCGCCGACACGAAAAAATATAAAGAAGGTCGAACTGCACCGCCTGACGTCCGGGAAGGCTCTGTGGAAAGTAAGCCTGCTGGCCGACTGGAATTGGGAGCAGGTGTGGCAATACGCCAATACCCACGAAATTCCTTATCTGCCGCAATATGACGAAGGATACCTGAGCATCGGATGCCAGCCGTGCACCGCGCTGCCAGCTGATCCCAATAATCCCAGATCCGGCCGGTGGGGTGGAACGAAGCTCGAGTGCGGCATTCACACTTTCTCAACCCGGGCGGAAAGATGAATTTCCTCATTGGATTCCTCATTGCCGCGGCTGTCGGGTTGACCGGGATTGGCGGTGGCAGCTTTACCGTTCCCGCGCTGGTGCTGCTCGCCGGGCTCACGGCGGGCGATGCCGTCGGAACGGCTTTCTTGTTTGCCGGCGTGCTGCGCTTGATTGCTGCGCCTTTCTATTTGCTCGGCAAACAGATTCATTCGCGCTATCTGTGGCTTCTCCTGCAAGGAGCAGTTCCAGGCCTTCTTGTGGGCACTTGGGCGCTTCGTTTGTTGAATCGAGAAGCGGGAAATCCAGTTGTAATCCTGCTGCTGGGTGTTCTCTTGGCGGCGTCATCAAGCGCGACCTTTATCAGGCGCGTGCAAAATCCCACGTTCGCCGGAAAGAACCATCGCTGGCTTCCCTGGCTCGCTTTGCCGATTGGACTGGAGTCGGGATTCTCGTCCGCAGGTGCTGGAGCGCTGGGAACCGTTCTTCTGTTGAACTATTCCGAAATGACGCCTGCCCAAGTTGTTGGAACAGATTTGCTTTTTGGATTGGTATTGGCGGTCATAGGCAGCGCTTTTCACTGGAGTTTTGGCTCAATCAGCATGCCGATACTTCTCCAACTTCTACTAGGTGGTGTTCCTGGAGTGGTGCTTGGATGCTTGCTGGCGCGGAGAGTTCCTGCGAACAAGCTGAAGACGGCGGTCGCCATAGTCGCCATCATTGCAGGGTTGCAGCTTGTGTGGATCGGAAGCCGCGCGCTCGCCGCAAGACGCGTGACGAACACCGCGAAGATCGCTGGACAGGCACGTGCCGGCCATGCTCGCTAGCCAACCTTATGTACCGAAAAAATTGTCTCCCGTGTTGCCCCCCCAACTGATTCGTTCGCCTGGTCGTTGGCAGGTTTGGCTCCCGACGTTCCAAGAGCAACCTGAGGCCAACGCGCCGTGTGGACCCTGAAGTTGATATGGTGAGGCGAATGGCTTCTCACCTTGGCGATTGTGCCGGGATAACGGCGCCTTGGAGGCAATCCAGTTAAACGAGTACCGCTTTACTGTAGAAGTGCCTTGGTCTGCGTGAGGATGGTGGGATACTCACCCAGTCGCTTTCGCCAACCTACCATGTTTTCAGCAAGATGCAGGAAAACCGCATCAATACTGGCGCTTTCTACGGTCTCGCATTCTGGAACTCCTTCAACTATTCCGCATGATTAGCACCAATTTCGGCCCCAAACAGACACCAAAGACACCAAACAAAACACCGGGAGCGCGACGCATCCCACACTTCACAACGGGACTTACGACTCGGAATAACTGTCGCGGTAGGGAGGACCATCGCTGATCGCCCCCCGCACAGATCCGTACGAGCGCGTCTACGCATACGGCTCTTACGAAGGGTGAGTGGCGTAGAAGCGAGCATCAGGATAGGGGTGCAGAACGTGGGGTGGAGGAATCCACCGGTTCAAGACTGGGGTAAAACGTTCCCACCGCATCAGGGCGCACTGGCTGCGGCGGACCAGAACACTCTGCCAGAGCCTGCACACGCGAAGCTTGAAGATGCGTAACTGAGTCGTGTTCCCGGGGACTGCGTGGTATTGGTAATAACCCAGCACAACCTTCCGGAGCCAAGCACCGACTTCGGCCATGCGATCATGCATTCGGCGTTGAAGCTCAACCTTGATGGCTTTGAGTTTCGCAACCATTCGCTTTTTCGCAGTGATCCGCCATACGGTGAAGGTTCCGCTCTTGTGGCGTTGCCCACAGTAGTGGGTAAAGCCCAGAAAGGTGAAGGTCTCTGGTTTTCCCTCTCCCCG
>WNEZ01002009.1_pt1 | contig 17689 bp, 19 predicted proteins | sample 5400521 | NCBI WGS metagenome assembly WNEZ01 (sample SAMN13153339, study PRJNA577476) | soil metagenome | isolation source: 120 cm saprolite under Douglas fir tree site 2 hole 1 replicate 1 | place: USA:California | collected 2015-04-18
GAATTCGGCTGTGCGCCACTAAGAACTCAGGGCACGCTATTGAGGGTGATTCCCGGCGCGCAAAACTGCCTGCCGTCCGGATGTAACCAAACTAATTCTCGCTGCAACTTCGAGGCGGCCTCGAGCACCCCAACAAAAGTGTTCCGTCCATCCAATGAGAGTCATGGGTTGTGCAAAGGTTTCTGAATTCTCAAAATTGGTGTGAATGCGACGCCCGGAAAGCCGGGGCGGGTTGCTCGTTAAAGGATTCGACAGAGCGTCATTTAGTTCTCGCATGGCCTAAGGAAAGAGGGCCAGGCGCAATTACCCAGCCCTCCGCACAAGACGACAACGGACAGAAGTATTACTCGGGCTTCTTCGAGCCGTCGGTAGCGCACCCACCCTTGCCCTTGCAAGAGTTTTTGCCGTGGCAGCCATTGTCGCTGGCTTTGCAGCCGCCTTTGCCCTTGCAAGAGTTTTGGCCCTTACAAGCGTGCTTTTCTTTGTCCTGCTTGTCGCTCTTCTGATCTTGGCCCTGGTCCTGCGCACTGAAGGAAGTCTTCAGCGAAGGAAGCAGAGTCGAAGCCTTGACCGTTGCTGTTGTCTTCTGGTCGATTTCGAGGTGCCCTCGAACGCCCCGACAAAGGTGTTCCGTTCCATTGAATGAGAGTCTCGAGTCGCCTGAAGGTTCCAAAATTCTTATGTGAATTGGACTTCAGAGGCGGAACGACAGAGCACAAGGAACACCTATCAAATCTTCGCCGAACCTAGAGGTTGGGCGCGTAGTAGCCTGTTCTTGCGTAGACGCTCAGAGGCGGAAGTCCCTTGGGGGCCCGCAGCTTGATCTTGATTTTGCGCCAGCGGGCGTCATGGGCCTTATTACTCGGGTGGTAGCCTAAGATATATTGGTTTCGCAACTCCGCGCCGATCTTTGCGGCGATGTCCGGAAGCTCGTTTAGATTTTCTACGGTGAACGCGCGCCCGCCGGTCAATTCCGTCATTTCGTTGAGCAGCGTGGGCCCATTGAGTTCCTCGGGCGTTCGGCTGCGAAACTCGAAGGGGTCAAAGATGCCGATTGAATACATCTGGGTATCCGCTTCTCGCACGAACCGCTTGACATCTTTCTCGCTGTAGCGGCTGTTGTTGTCGCCACCGTCAGAGATGATCAGCAGCGCTCGTTTGCCGGAATGCGCCCCTCGCATCTGACTGAGTCCCAGATAAATGGCATCGAGTAAGGCGGTTTTGCCCTTCGCAGAGGCTGAGAGCAGGTGGCTCTGCAAGTCTTCGACACTGTTGGTGAAGGGGCTTAGCAGTTGAGCGCGCTCGTTGAAACCGACGAGAAAGAACTCATCTTCCGGATTGGCGGTTTTGAAAAACTGGAAGGCCGCTTCTTTGGCCTTGCCGAGTTTGTTGGCCATGCTGCCGCTCAGATCCAAGATGACACCGATGGAGATGGGAACATCTTCGGAGGAGAAATTCACGACTTCCTGCTCGACGTTGTCTTCGAAGACGCGGAAGTTATCGGGCTCGAGACCAGTGACGATGCGGTTGTACGGGTCGGTGACGGTGACATTGACGAGTGCCAGATTTACGTCGACATGCACGACTTGATCCCGCTTAATGTGCTGGCCTGGGGTGTCGCGCTTCACGTCATTGGAGACCAGGGCTTGGGCGGACGCGGGCTTGGGGAAGTTGAAGATGCTGGCGCCTAAGAGCAGGAGCAGGATGAGCTGAGCGGATAGAGCGCGGATCGTGATCGTACTACTCTTCATAATTCGTCCAGTTTCTTAGTTCGCGTAGATCTCTCCGGGGCTAGTAGCGCGCGACAAGCGCGGACGAGTGATCGCTGCTTCGTGATTCTCCTGCCGACTGTATCTCCCCGCTCTATGAAGCAGTTGGCGCAATCGCTTGCGAGCCTTGTGCAATTGAGACTTCGAATTCCCGATCGAGCGTCCAAGAATCCTGGCAATCTCGCTGTGTTCGTATCCCTGGACATCGTAGAGAATAAATATTTCCCTGTAGCCGTGCGGTAACTGGTCGATAGCCGATTGGAGGCTGACGCGGTCGAACAAGCCGCTCAGCCGTGGATCGGGTCCGCCGATTTCGTTGCGGGGCCTGTCGTCCTCTTCATGGCTTCCGGTGATCTCGTCGAGTGATATAGACATCGGCTTCTTCCTACGGAGGTGCATGAGAACAACATTCGCTGTTAAGCGATGCAACCAGGTCGAAAAGGCCGATTCGCCGCGAAACGTATGAATCTTGCGGAACAGTTGAATGAATGCTTCCTGGGCCAGGTCCTCAGCCTCGACGGGATCGCGCAGCATACGCAGGCAAATGGCGTAAACGCGCCCACAGTGGAGTCGATAAATAAGTTCGAAAGCCGCGGCGTCGCCCTGCTGAGCCAACCGGATGGCCTCGCAAAGGGATGAACGGTCCGCTTTGCGTGGCCCTAATTCTCCCAACCTGTGCTCGGGTCCATAGGACGGCGTTGTCTCGCTCGCCAAACGCTGCGCCTTCCGTGGTGAGCGGCGTGTCAGCCCAACGGTCTTACGGCTGAATGCGGCACCTACGCGATGAAAATTGATTGCTACCTTCACGAGGATTCGCCTTTTTTGACTTTCAAAAAGAAGGCCTCAAACCCACAGACAAGACTGATGCCTGCATTGAATGAGAGTCGGGAATCAAAGAAAGGTTTCCGAAATCCGAACGAGGATGGAACTCGAAGCCACTTGGAGCGGGAAGTGGGAGGCCGACGAACCTAGAGCTTCCTTAACTGTTCTGGCGGGGTTGCGTTCAAGTCGTCGGGGGAACGCTCGGCGTGGAGGCCGTGATTATGCCCTTCACAGAACAGGGGCCGTCGCTGCTTTTCAGGCCTGCCGTTCACCAACTGGAGCTTGCCGAACCGTTGGTGACCTGGTCCGTTTCTTCCCTATTAGGATGGGTCGCCGAAGTGCTCGTTTGGTTCGAGAATCATCTCCCGGTGCGGGTAGTCAAATATGACGGTGAATCACCGCAGCATTTGCGCTCCGATGCTCCCTGTAATATCGGGGGCGGCGAAAATGCCCGAAGTATTCTGGGAAAATTGCGTGAGGGGCATGGAGACTACGAATCCTCCGAGCCTAATGGCCGGCACCCGTCCGACGCGGGCGCTCAGCTCACCCCCTACGGCAACCACCTTTAGTGCTTCGGTCGTTTCCTGCGCCGAAAGAAAATCTGGGTGTGCGTTGCTGAAGGCCTTCGTAAGCCAAATCGCCGTCGTCGCGCCTGAATCGACCAAGAAGACGCCGGTGATTGCGGTCCCGTCTATCGCCACAACCTCCGCGCGGACAGTTGGTATTTCGCGCCAGATGAACTGGAGTGGCAAACGCTGACCCGAGCCGGAATACGAGTATGTTGCCGGATCGTAGAGACGGAGCACCTGGTTTGCGTAATCAATTTCAACGACATAGTTGCGGAATACATTGGAGCCGAGGAATCCATCAGTGCTTCGGCCCACTTCGCGCGAGAACCATTCTAGAGGCAGCGTCGCCACAGTTTGATCGCTCAGCTCTTCCCCCGCAAACATGAGGGTAGTGTGGCTGGCGAATGCCAACTTTTGGGCGGACCCTTCCCCAGGTCCATAAGCATTCCCTTCGCCAAGGAACGGAACTCCCAGCGTCTTCGATACGGATTCGTCGAAAACAGTGACACTCGAACCCGTGTCCAACATCATCCAAAGCGGCTGTGATCCGTTGAGGCTTGCCTGGATGTAGATGAGACTGTCCGCGAGCTGAAACGGAATCGGCCCGGAATCCATCTCCGAGATTTTTGCCGTGCTTGCCACGGGGCCTCGTACGAAGGAGCTGCGGTCGCTTGTATCCATCGCGACGCGCGTCCGCTCGCTAGAAGCCAAGGCCAAAACAACCTTCGTGCCGACGCTGTTTGGCCAGCCGTTCCTGTCTTGCACATTGATTGCTGTGCGGTAGTGCCACGCGGCAACTCGAGGTGATGGTTCGGAGTTGCTCCTATGAGCGAGAATCACCGCGTACCGAAGAAGGGACCTGATCTCCTCAGCGTTTGTAGAGAAAGGAAGCAATGCTAGGCCCAAGCTGAAAATCCACAAGATTCTGAGAAGAGCACGATTTGTCTTTTTCATGTTTCTACGCCTGAGGGCGAACGAACGTAATGGTCACCAGCAATTCCACCGGAATGGCTTCGCTGCCTAAGATCGTCGGCTCGTACTTCCAGTGGCGCAGCGCTTCCATCGCGGCCAATGCGAGTAACGGTTGTCCAGACACCGTCCGCATTTCAACTACATTTCCTTGAGTATCGATGACAGCATCAATCACAACCGCGCCACTGATCTTGGCCTGTCGGGCCAGGACAGGGTAGACCGGGTCGGGCGCAGAGATGACTCGCGGCGCTTTCACTCCGTGACCGACACGAATTGGGCCTTTCGGGCCCGAACTGATTGGAGCTGGCGGTGGAGCGGCAGCTCCGGAAAGTACTCCCCCGATCACGCCACCCGGTTGTCCTCCAGGGACTCCGTCGCCCGGGACAATCACAGCCGCTACGTCGTTTCCGTCCGGCTGCTCAGTGAGACGAGCGATCTGATGCGGTATAGCTCTGGGCACGAATAACTTCCCCGTAAGAGTCATCACCCTCGGTTTCGACGCAACCGACCGTGCCGACGCAGGTACCGGGGGTGGAGCTGGCGCTGGAGGAGGCACGACGAGCAGAGTCTTACTAAATTGATGGACATCGATCGCTTGAGTGAAGTAAAGCGGAAGCAGTAGTAGCGCTGCTAGAAGAAGCAGTTGTACCGTTGCGGAAACGACAAAATCACGCGCGCGCCGCGCTGGTCTAGTTGGGCTGTTTTCCAATATCGACTCCGCAAACAACTTCTTACGTGGTGCAAGTCCGGCCAGCGCGGACGCCCTGATGAGCATCGGGGCTCCTTGCGTTAGGCCGTCCGCCAATCTCTTTTCGACACGCGCGCTCGTAGCGAACGTGGCGTTATCGGGTACTAGAAACTTTGGAACTATCACTTTCTTTCCTCCTGCAAGTATCGGCCGCTGCCGGCCGCACCGATGAAGCTCGACACTACTTTCAACGAACACCGCGCTTCCCAGTCGTTGACGAGCCATCACCGGAGTGATTCCTCTTAAGCGGCGCCAAAGGCTGTCATCGGGCGGCGCAGGGCGCTCAGATAAAAGTAATGCCTACAATGAGTAGGAGTCGTAACTCGCATAAAGGTTTCGGAATGTCCGGGACTGAGAAATGCGAAACGCAGTGAGGGTGGAACGGTTGAATCAGGGCAGCGCGGACGTATTTTAGACTGTACGGATGGGATTCAACTCGTTAAGAACCGGCTCAAACGTGGCGCCCGTGATTATGCTTTTAACGACGTCCGCAAGAACACAAGTGAATTCAGTGGGGCGAAAAGCGGGCGTGCCAAGACAGTGTTTACCATTTCTAAGAACAGGCAGCCACCAACAACCTTCTTCAACAGTGGGGACTCTGGCCTATCAGGAGAACATTGACTTTCCGTGCCTCAGCCACTTTCGACGCAGACATGACGGCCTCTCGGTCTCACCAGAATGCAAGGACTAGCCACGAGTTCAATTCAGTAGCCGAATATTCGTAAGACGCGAGTTGCTATGAGGAATGCCTGACTGATCGTCACAAGCGCATACTGCGCGATTCCCCAAGAAAAAGCCCGGACAGTCGGTCGGTTTTGTGCAGATGATTGCGTTAGGGATCTCATACTCGGTGACGGCTTTGCCGGCAATTTCGATCCCGACCTCGGCACCAACGAAGGTCATCGGCTCATTTGAATGAGAGTCTCGAATCGAGTAAAGGTTTCAGAATCGTCGAAAACGGGGCCAGAACTTGGGATAAACTAACACGCCTTGTGCCCTTCCGCGGCAGTCCAGATCGATGCACCCAGGAGGACGAGGTCTTTGATTAAGAACTGGCCGGCATCCCCGAGCAGGGGAAAGCCATGTGAGAACTGGAACGCTCCCGGTGTCGAGAAGAGAAAACTCACCGTCAGCAAGAACGTAATGATGGCCCCAATGCTGCCGACGAAAGAGAGCCTTGCGGAAAGCGGCCGCAGGGCGATCAACAGGGCAACGAGGATTTCGATCAATCCGATTAGATTGGAAACGCCTTGAAGGCTGAAGATTCGATAAAGCCAAAACATCAGCGGACTGTTGGCCACCAAGGGCTGAATGGCTTGCGCCTCGCCGAGTGTGAATTTAAGAACGCCAATCAGCAGCAGTACGATCACGAGCCCGTAGCGGGAGACGTGAATGCCCACCGTCTCCAACGAGGTCCTGGAGTTGGCGCGCATCAACGCCCTTACCAAGGCTTCTTCAATAGGTAAAAATCGATTAGCTGTATCCATGTGCTCTTCTTTTCTCCCTTTCCGACGTGGCGCCGATAAGACAACTTGCAGACAAACCCGCTCAATCGGCGCGCTCGCGTCGGGTTTTGACGTATGCTTCCGGCTCCAACACTGTGTTGGAGCCAAAAGCAAGGATGGAATTACGAATCGACAGACACTAGAAGTTGAACTTCAGCGCGAACTGAATAATCCGCGGACGGTTAGCCGTTGACAAAATGGCGCTCGATCCGTTGGCGATGTTCACAAGGCCCAGATTGCCAGTGGCTGACCCGAACCCGCCGGATTGCGGACCCGAGAATACCGGGTGGTTGAAGGCGTTGAAGAACTCAGCGCGGAAGTCCACGGAAGTGGCCTCGGTCACTTTCGTATTCTTCGTAAGAGACAGATCCCAGTTCTGTTGGAATGGGCCGCGGAACGTATTGCGCCCGACGTTTCCTATGGCCGCTCCTGCGGCAGCGGGATTTGCCGCGCCATTGATCTGGCAGGGCACGACAACGTTCTGATTGTCCACACAGTTGCCGCCAGGCGTGAAGGCGTTCAGGTTAAGGTAGGAACCGAGGCGACTCTCAACACCGCTGGAAGGGATAGCCGAGGCCAAGGTCGCGCCCGGCGCAAGCGTTGCAAAATTAGTGCCGTTAATACCGTCCAAGTCTTGGAGCGTAAAGGTTGAGCCATCAAAGACGGTAATTGGCGTTCCCGACTGGAAAGTGCTTACGCCATTCACAGCCCATCCGTTTACCAACCTGGTCGGGCCATGGCCGCGAAGTAGCTTGGCAACTGGCAAATCATAGTTGTAGCTGGCTACGAAGCGGTGCCTGCGGTCAAAATCGGAAACCGCGCGCTGGCCGCTCGGATTCAGGAGGTTGCCGTACTGCGTCAGACCGTTTAGCTCATCACCGAAGACTGACCCCGAGCCATTATCAATGGACTTCGAGTACGTATAGGCCGCCTGGAAATAAAGGCTGCCCGTGAAGTGGGGACTCAATGTGGACTGCAGCCCGTGGTACGTCGAGCTGCCATCCTGGAATTGGAAGAAGCCGCGGGAGTTCGCGAGGCCGAGGTATCGCGAGGGAACTCGAGCGTCGAGGTTCGCGGCCGTGCTACCGGTGATGGCGATGGTGCCGTCTGGATTCTTCGTCACAAACGGGGTGTCCGCGGGCACGTTCACGTTTTCCCCGATGGAAGCCGGAATGATGCAAGGTTCGGCAATGGTGCAGATCTGGCCGGGATTTGCGGGTCGGCCGGTTCCCAGCAGGTGCGACCCGCGGGTGCCTACATATCCCACTTCAAGCAACCATCCCTTGCCAAGGTCGCGCTGGATGTTGAAGTTCCATTGCTGCGCGTAGGGCGGGCGGAAACTTCGAATGGGGAAGAAGAAGAAGCCGGAGAGCGGTCCCCCGCTGGCACTCTGGAAGATGGGCGCGCCCGTCGTTCCGTTAAAACCAGTGAGCGCGGGCACCACCTGATCAGTTGACAGAGGGAATGCGGAGGCGGGCAAGAAACCCGGGAATGGGTTTTGCGGCGTCACTGAAAATGGCTGCGCGCTGATGGCTTCGGCGAAAGGCAAGCCGCCAGAGGTCTGCAAAAGCGATTGGTTCGAAACGCGCTGATAGTAAATGCCGTATCCCGAGCGAATCACGGTTTTTTGATTACCAAATACGTCCCAAGCGTAGCTGACCCGCGGTGCGAAATTTCCCGAGCTGAAGCAAGTCGTCAGCGTGCAACTCGAAACGCCGGGAGTGCCCACGATTTGCGACTGCTGCGGGTGAATGATGCTGATCGGCCCCGGCTGGCCATCTTCGAGACCCCGGAAGTTCGAAAGGAGATTATTGAGTTCATGAGCCGTGCTCAACCCTTCCCAACGCAATCCGAGGTTCAGGGTGAGGCGCGGCTTAATTTTCCAGTCATCCTGGATATAGGCGGAAAAATCCAAGGCTCGGAAGTGAAAAGCCGTGATACCTGGTTCCGCTTGTGTTGTATCCACGCGGCCAAGCAAGAAGTTTTGGAAACCGCTCAGCGCCGGAGGATTCGGAAAGCCTGGTGATGCATCTCCCGCCGCTGTGTTGCTGAAAGTGACGCTGCCGCGCTGCGCAAAATTATTGAAGCGATTGAGCTGGTATCGGCTAGCGTCAAATCCGAAGCGCAGCAGGTGTTTGCCCTTAGTGATCGAAAGGTCGTCAGCTTCATAGAACGTATTAAACGCCCCGCCGCGGTTGTCATTGACGCCGGTTCCAATGACCAGCGGGCCACCGCCATTGATAATCACTTGATAGGCGGCTGGGAATTGCGCAGAGTTGCCTCGCGTGGCTCCGATGTCCGCGAGTGTAATCGGCTCGGTGGGCTCTTGAGCGAAAAAGAACCGGCTGAATCCAAATCGGGCGTCATTTACAGCATTGGGGGAGAGAACGCGCGTCCAACCAAGTTTGAGAAATCGGTTCGAGCCCGGGAGGCCCCTCCCAAAAGGAAGGCTGTTTGCGTTGTTGGCGCCGGTGCCGAAGGGTTGCGACGCATTGTTGTCGGAGAAAAACCACCGCGCGGTCAGCTTATCCTTTTCCGTCAGCTGTTTGTCGGCGGTGAGCGTGTACTGATCATCCTGGAATGCTCCCACGCTGGACGCCGTCACGGTCCCAAGATTGACCCTTTGGCCGCTGAAGCCTGGGGTTCCGGCCACGGTTGGGATGCAGAACCTCCCGTCATTGAATAGCGGGCACTTCGACGCAGGCAAGTTTAAGTAGGCGAGGGCGACGGGATTAATCTGCGAGCCCGAGAAGCCCGCCGGGAGAAATGTCGCCGCCAAGGTGGCCGCGTCACGACTCGCGGGCAGAACCGGAATCTGCGAGTTGAGCACCGTTCCCGCGGAAATCCCGGACTCCTCTCGCGTTCCTTGATAATTTACGAAAAAAAAGAAATCCTTTGATTTTGGAACAGGTCCGCCGAACGAGCCGCCGTACTGATTCTGCCGCAAAACCGGCCGAGGGATCTGAGGCGTTGCCGCGTTAAAGAAGAAATCGTTCGCGTTTAGGACGTTATTGCGAAAAAACTCGTAGACATCTCCGTGATAATGAGCCGTGCCACTCTTCAAGTTCACCTGGACGTTGCCTCCGCCGTTGCGGCCGGACGACGCGTCATACAGCGACGTTTGCGTCTTGAACTCCTGAATGGTATCGGGATTGGGCAGCGGCACGTTGTCCAAGATCGGCAGGTTTACGTCGTTGGCATTGACGCCTTCCAACTGGAAATTGTTGTTAGTGGGACGCTGTCCGTTGACGTTGATGGTGACCTGCCCACGGCCAAGCGCCGCGGAGTCAAAGAGTTCCGTATTAGCGCCCGCAGATAAGGTGAGAAGTGTCAGAAAATTCCGGGTGGAGAGCGGAAGTGTGCTGGCCGTCTCGGCGCCAATGGTCTCACCGGTGGTCGCGGAGGTGAGTTCCACGGGCAGGCTCACGTCGTGTACGGTGACGGATTCCGTCACTTTGCCAACAGTGAGAGTCGCAATTACGCTCGCCGTTTCTGTCACTTGAACAAGGACATTGTCCATAACAAGCTTGGAAAATCCGGTCGCCGTGATTTCCACACTGTATTTGCTGGGCGACAGGCTTGGCACATTAAACGTTCCCGCGCCAGTACTAACGACCACTCGCTCTTTCTGGCCGGTGGCCACGTTCGTCACGACAATGGTTGCTCCAGAAATGGCTCCGCCTTTCTGGTCTAATACCGTGCCCGTGATCGCTCCCGTGGCTCCAGCCTGTGCCCGCAGGCCAGCAGGGATAAGAATCGTGATTAACGACATTCCGAGGAAGACTGCCATCCAGTTTTTCATCTTGCGCATTCCCCCATTTGTAACTTCGCGATAAGCAATAGTTCGGGTCCTGTACGTTGGTAACCGGCTTCTAACTGAGTGATGAACCTCCGGAGATTTTTCAGGAGGCACCTGGAATAGGAGTCACAAGTAGTCAGAAAGTTTCTGCTAAATTTATTTATTTTTTTAAGTAAAGCGACGAGGAGCGGGCGATATTCGAAAAACCGCGCGCGGACTTAATATGTGCGCGCGTCGGGGGCGTGGTCGAGATACGCCAAGAGAACTGCTTCCGTACAGATGATCGACCTTGCGGCTCCCGGCGCGGCGATCTGACTGCCGCGCCAGAAACCATCAAGGCACACAGGAGGGGGGAGACTTTGCCAAGCGGTATGCGCATTCCAATGAATGAGACCCTCGATGGGCCAAAAAGTTTCCGATGCCAAAAATTCTGACGATTCCCGGGCACGCATCATCCACCAGATTGAACTACGGCGAGCGCCGAGAGCATTGCATGAAATGAAACTCTCACGCACGCAACGTCCGTCGCATGAGCTTTCGCTCGACCCACTATCGACCGAAGGAAGAACTAGCTATTCTTCTTCGGCCGCGCCTTTAAGATGCAGTAGACGCAAGGGGTATACCCCTCACGAATCGCTTCCTCCACAGGGAGGAACTTCGGCTTACCGTGCAGATGCGAACAGCCTGCTACGTGAAATACCTTGTCATCTTGATCCTGAGATATTGCGACCGTCCCCGAAACTTGGCGCGCATCGGGTCCGCTCGCGGGGCTCTGCGGGTCGTGTGCCGGTACGATCAGCCTCCTGACAGAGAACACCGCCAGTCCCAGTGGTACGGCCGCAGCAGCGCTTAGCGTCCAAGCCAAAAAGGAGCGGCGCGAAGTTTTTGTCGTTTCTCCGAGTCTCTGATATAGGCGCTCATGAAAACCATCTGGGGGAGCCAGTACGCGCTCATCGCGGTAAAGACCAATTACATTGCGCGCACCGTTAAGAACCGCAGTGCAATGACGACACTCAGCAAAATGCTGATCGAGCGCCGCGCGCTGGACCGGATCGAGATCCTCGTCGATATAATCTGAAATATTTCTCCAGACTTCTTCGCAGCTTATTCCCATGGTTTCCTCACTTCTTTCGAAGCCCATCCCAACCGTCCATCCTGCCCGAGTCCTGGAGCGAGGATGTCTCTCAGCATCAAACGGGCACGCCGAAGCCTGCTCTTCACGGCTCCGGGCGATATTCCCAAGATGGCGGATGTCTCGAAAATGCTTAGCTCATGTATATCGCGCAGCACGAATGCCTCCCGGTAGTGCTGCGCTAGCGAGGCCAGGGCCTTGACCAGGGCCTTACGTACTTCGACGCGCTCCAGGGCTGCCGAGGGAATCTCACGCCAGTCTTCGAAGTCCTTCGGAACGTACGCTTTCGCATCATCTCTGTCGTCAGTCAGCGAAAGCATCGGTATGCGCCACTGTTTTCGATTCCTCATTCGCGCCTCATTGATCGCTATCTGAATCAGCCAGGTACCGAAGGTCGACTCTTTGCGAAACTGATTCAAACGGGCTAGCGCCTTCACTAACGCATCTTGCGCGACGTCGTCAGCGTCCTCCTTATTCGCAAGCAACGTGAACACCGTCGCATAAACCGTCCTTTGATGGGGGCGGATGAGATCCATGAACAGCTCTTTGTGCCCAGACAGGATCCGGTCGATCAAAGCCCCTTCCGCGGCTTGAGCTGAACTCTCATGGCCAGAGGAGGCCAGACCTTTCTCCGAAGCATCTTCTGGAGTCGGCTTTCGCAACACGCCATTGCCGGAGGCTACACCACCGTCTGTAGTTGACCGTCGGCTGACTCCCTGGGCGGTAAGAGCGTTTTGAGGTTGGTGAAGAGTTGAATCTTCGTCGGCGGGTGTCGGCTCAGGTTGACCAATATCTTGGAAGCCGGAGAAGTCAGTACTACGATTATCGAATCGCCTCCCTCTTTTTGCAGAAACGTAGGACCCTTCTCTGATGGTTGTCCCCATAGAGTCAGACTCGTTGCACGATTCGGCCTGACAATCCGATTCCCGACATTTCGAAAAGTTTCAGCGAGCCGGCCAGACGCTGGCATCGGTTGACTGCGGGAAATGAGAATGAGCGGGACGAAGAAAAGGTCCCTATCCGGAATCTACGCAGCAAGCAACCTCAGAAACGCAGAATGATGCCGCCGCTCGCGACGACGTTATGCTGGGTACTGGAATTCAGCGCGGCGTTCAGGTTTGGATTACCAGAGAAGAAATCACGTACCTCTCCGCGCAAGCCAATGAAACGAAACAGCCGGTAATCCAGCCCACCGCCGTACTCGAAGACTCCACGGTTCAAGAATTTATTCGTCGTGTTTTGGCCATTGGAGAGCTGCGCGGACTGCTGATACAGACCATAGCCACCACCGATGGCAGCCCATGGAGAAAGCCGCGAACCGGGAAGGAATTTCAGCCGCACTCCTGGAGTGAGGTAAAGCGACGCATAGTTTTGTGGCACGGTAGCACTTGCCGCCGTTAGGGCTCGATTCGGAATGGCTACAAATTCAAGTTCGCCATACAGAGCGGCGATCTTCGCGTCCAGGAAACGATGGCCGTAGTTAATTCCAAAGCTGCGGTCCGCGGAAATTTGCGCGGCACCGGCAGAGCCTTGGAAACTGCGCGTCTGACCGGGAATGCCGCCGAGCGAAAAGGTAAGCTCCTGGTTCTGGCCAGCCTCCTGACTCTGGGCTCTGGCAGGCACGGTAACCGCCGCGACCGCCAGGAAAAGCACGCCCAACCATAGAATCTGTTTGCTGCCTGTCGGAAAAGTTCTCATGAGCATTGTTCTCCAATCTGAAATTACTTCTGCAAGGCTTTAGCGTCCTACGTCTGATTATTCGAACTACAAAAAGTTTCCGTTGCATGCCGGACTTTGTTTTGGATTGAAGTGGTTTGACTGATTCACTTGTCTCGAGCGAGGCGAAGCATAGTGAGTTGATGAGGGAGCCTCAGGGACGAGTGAACCATGCATTGAAGGCCCGAACTCCCTCCCGCGAACCCAAAGAGCGACGGTTTAGTTGCTTCCTGAACTCCCTGATGCGGACCCGTTGTCCCGTGATCTCTCTGCGGCCTCCACGATGACGGAACGGGACACAGGAATGTTATAGACGTCGTCCCTTGTCTGAATCTTGCTGAGGAAGTGCTGCTCCCCAACTCGCTCGAAACTTACGCTAGGATTGTCGACGCGAGTACTTTCGACCTCGACGGGATGTACAAACACGCTTGTACCATGTTCATTGCTGCTGAGAATCAGTCCCTCGGATTTTTCATCCGAAAAACGACTTAATGTGTAAGTCCCTGCTGGGAACGTCTTACCACTGACCACAAACGCGAAGGGTAGAGTTACAACGATTTGGCGTCGAAGCTCAGCCTTGGCGGCCACACCTAGTCCAAGAAGGAATATAAGCGTGAGTAGAATGCCCGCATACCGGTTCTTCATTATTTCTCCTTTGAAACGTTTGGGTTCTTGTTGCTGATCCGTGCGTCGCCCCAGCTCTGCGTCACTGGGGCGACCGTTAGCACTTGTTTCCACAATCATCCTCAAAACGTACAGACAGTGAGATGGGCTTATCGCTCCAAAGTTTCGGAGATTCGGTCAGAAGTTGTGGGGATGCCGTGCTTGATCTGAAAAGGGAGGTACGTCCGCGATTTTCAACGCAATCTGAAACTTTTGGGTGGCCTGGGAATCGGATTGGATTGCCATTCCTCGGCTTCGGCGACGGAGCGTGTCTCCCCCCGGAGTGGTCGGGTGCCGCAACACAGTGGGAGTTATCACAAATCTTGTCTTGCGAGGAGCATCGAATGTCAGACGCGAAGCTGATAGTCATGTATCCGTTCCCCAAAAATGTTGATGCTTTCGAGAAAATCTATCAGAACGAGCATGTACTGCTAGCCATCGCAAAACTGGGCGGCAAGACCAAGATTGTCGCGACCAAAATACTGGGCTCCCCACAAGGTATCGCTCCTTTCTATCGCATTGCCGAAGTCTATTTTCCGTCCATGCAAGCTCTGGAAGCGTGCGCGGCATCTAATGGAGGCAAAGAGGCGATCGCGCACGCCGTCAAGATCTCTTCCGGTGGGGCGCCGATTTTCTTGGTGGCCGAAGAAGAGACCATCACGTTCACAAAAACAGTAAATACTTAGGGGGAAGACCGATGCATCTCAGACTATCAATCACTGGACTAGTCGCGATTTCTGTTCTAACGACGATACTCTCGTTCCGATACATCCATGCGGCGAGCATACCGGCCGGGCCGAACCGCATTGACACGGCACGCAGTGCCGTGCTGGTCGAACTATTTACGTCCGAGGGGTGTTCGAGCTGTCCTCCCGCCGACGCGCTGTTAGAAAGACTCGACCGATCTCAACCGACGGGCGGCGCGGACCTGATCGTCTTGAGTGAACATGTGGACTACTGGAACGATATCGGATGGAGGGATCCTTACTCTTCGCACGAATACAGCGAGCGGCAAAGTGCTTACGCAGCGCAGTTTGGCCTCCGGAGCATCTACACGCCGCAGATGGTCGTTGACGGACAGTTTGAATTTGTGGGCAGCGACGAACGAAGAGCGAAGGAGGCAATCGCGGGCGCCACTAAGGCGATGAAAACCCCGGTGAGCCTCTCTTCCAGTCTGAGCGATGAAAAAACGGTATCTCTCCATATAGAAACCGGTCCATTACCTTCGTCGAGCACCGCGGAATCGGCGGGGATTTTCCTCGCGGTAGCGGATGACAGCGACGAATCGCATGTGAGCCGGGGCGAAAACGCCGGAAGAACGCTAAAGCATGTCGCGGTACTGCGTAATCTTATTCGAATCGGAGGAGTGGACAAGTCCGCAGGGTTTTCCCGCGACATGAAATTTGATCTCAAAGGCAAGAATCCTCGGAATCTTAGGATCGCGGTGATTGTCCAGGAGGCGGACGCGGGAAGAGTGTGGGGAGCGGGATTCGCTCGATTTTCGAATTAGCGTCGTTATATCCGTTGTGCTGGCGTCGCCGTGGGGGCGGGCCCGATAACCCTAAAATCGAAGTGGAGCCAAAAATGAGAATTGCGGTTGGCATTCTTTTCCTTATCGGACTCTTTGGCCTTTCGGGTGGGCAAGAAAACCCGCCTACCAATCAGGGGGTTCCTCCGTCTGTGGGCTTGGAGATCGGTCAACGGGCCCCGGCGTTTGCGCTGTCCGATCAATTCGGCCATGAACAGTCCAATGAGACCCTCAAAGGGTCGAAGGGCACTGTCCTTCTTTTTTTCCGCTCGGCCGATTGGTGACCCTTCTGCAAAGCGCAGCTCGTGCAGCTGCAAAACGCAAAACAAAGATTTGAGGCGCAAGGGCTAAAGCTGGCCGCCGTCAGCTACGATAGTCCGGCAATCCTGAAGGATTTCGCCGAGCGGCACAAGATCAAGTTTCCGCTATTGGCTGACCCTAACTCCGAGGTGATTCGCACTTTCAATGTGCTTAACACACAAGCGAAAGGAATGACCAAAGGAATGGCCTACCCCGGATTCTTCTATCTCGACGCGGACGGGATCATTCGCGAAAAGTATTTTACAGCGAAGTACACGGACCGGCTAACGGCAAATAACCTCATTGCAAAACTCTTCCCTGAGCTAAGCGCCGAGGTGACTCAAGATATCAAAGCGCCTCATCTCCAGCTTAGCCTCGCACAATCCGATCGCAGCGTCATACCAGGTGGCCGGGTGACTCTGATTGCCGAAATCGAGCTTCCGCCGGATGTGCACGTCTATTCTCCCGGAGTGCAAGGTTATAAGCCGATTCAGCTCGTCCTGCAGGGGCGTCCAGGAATCGAACTCCAGTCTGTCGTTTACCCGGACTCGAAAGTACTGTACCTGGAAGCCATCCAGGAACATGTACCGGTCTTCGAGGGAAAATTTCGCATCAGCCAGGATCTCACCGTGACGCCATCTCGCATTTCCGATGGTCTGCGCTCGGTGTTTTCCAAGGAGAGGACTATCTCCATCACCGGCGATTTGAGGTATCAGGCCTGCGACCAGAGGGTTTGCTATCCGCCCACGTCTGTGCCGGTAACCTGGCAACTGCAGATTCTCCCCCTTGACCTGAAACGATCGCCGAAGGCTATTCAGCACAAATAGCGTTTCGAGCTGTGCAGCAGATTCGACTTTATCCAGTTCTGAAAGGAGCAGACCGTGAGTAATGTCGTCTATACCTCGGGGTCCCGTATCGAACGCCGGCAGGGACCTCTTCGCATCGCACCTTTGCCAGGCGAGTCCCAGCCGGTGATCTACAGCGTTCATGGGGCCATCGCCGAGCACTACAAAGTGGACCCTGCGAGGTTGAAGGAATCGCATTCCTCAACCATCGACTATGTTATTTCGGCAACCGCTGGTTGAATGATGGGCACTTTTGGAGGCACGCTGGAAGCGCGCCAAATCGATGCCAGCAACGGGAAATTGACCGCCGAGGTAACCGGAGAGGTGGAAACCGAGGAGGGTGTGCTCGTCATCCGCCGCATTCACGTGGCGATGCGTCTTGTTGCGCCTGAGGCAGCAAGAGAAACCGTCGAACGCACGCACGGCATTTACGCCATGCGCTGCCCGCTCTACCGGACGTTGCACAAGACGATCCAACTCACTTCGTCTGTCGAGTTAGTGCCTCCGACAGGCGCGTCTTGAGTGAGGCAAAAAAGAGGAAGGCGTTGGTCGACCAGGGAGAAAAAAGAGACTCTTATGTCGTAGAGAACAAAGGGAGATGTGCGTCCCGTTGGACGGGACTGTGTGTCCGGTGATTGCGGGCTTGCTCGGGGAGTCCCTTACCGAAACTTTTTGACCACCTGGGAATCAGACTTCTTGGAACTGAGTAACTTTGGTAGTCTGGGCCTCGCGGAGCAGCATCGCACCCTGATCTGTCGGCGACGATGAGCATGACACAATCGCAATTGCGGACTAACGAGGCGGAGCTCATAAAGAGCGTATGCGGTGGACAGCGAGAGGCTTTCTATGAATTGCTGCGCCCGTATGAGCGGATGATTTACGCAACGGCGATTTCCGTGGTGAAAAATCCGGCGGACGCGGAGGAGGTGGCGCAGGAGGCCGTCCTGAAAGCCTTCTCTAACCTCTCTAGCTTCCGCGCAGAATCCAAGTTCAGCACCTGGCTTGTACAAATCACATACAACGAAGCCAGGATGAAACTGAGGAAGGCTCGTCCGCACCTTTACGAGTCGATCGACGATCAAGAGCAACACGACAAAGGAGATTTTTGGCCGAAGGACTATGCCGACTGGCGGCCTATACCTTCTGAATTGCTCGAACAAAATGAGATACGGCAAGCAGTGCAGGACGCAATCAATTCACTCAACCCGATTTACCGCGAGGTGCTAGTTCTTAGGGACATCCAGCATTTGAGCATCAAGGAGACATCAACGATTCTCGGAATTTCGGAACCCAGCGTAAAGACTCGGCTTCATCGAGCGAG
>WNEZ01008961.1_pt1 | contig 17687 bp, 18 predicted proteins | sample 5400521 | NCBI WGS metagenome assembly WNEZ01 (sample SAMN13153339, study PRJNA577476) | soil metagenome | isolation source: 120 cm saprolite under Douglas fir tree site 2 hole 1 replicate 1 | place: USA:California | collected 2015-04-18
CATATCCTTGCGGCCGACCATCACATAGCCGAACTTGTAGACCACGGCGACCGGCACGAAATCCCTCTGCGGATCGTAAGAAAGCTTTGAATACAGTGCTGAATTGAAGGCCATGTTGGAGAGCCCGCCGATCAATAGCGTATAGCCATCCGGCTCGCTCTGGGCTGCGGCTCCGAGCCGACTATGCGACATGGCGCAGATGGCGGCAATGGAGACCGCGCCTGGCCCAACATAACCTGAGCGGTTGTGGAATTCATTTCAGGACTGACGTAGCCTTGAGCCGATGACATCGGCAATGCCTGGACCCGACATGGCACGCAAAAAGCTCTTCACCATCGGCTATGAACAGACGCCCGCCAAGGCGGTGCTCGACGAACTCGAGCAGGCCGGCGTGAAGCTGCTGGTCGACGTGCGCGCGGTCGCAGCTTCTCGCCGCCCCGGCTTTTCGAAGAACCAGCTCGCGTCCGGGCTCGATGAGCGCGGCATTTCATACCTGCATCTGCGCGGGCTCGGCACCCCGAAGAACGGCCGCGACGCCGCGCGCGGCGGCAAGTTCGATGCGCTGCACAAGATCTACGCGAAGCATTTGAAGACGCCGCAGGCCAAGGAAGAACTCGACGAATTGTCGGCGCTGGTGAAGAAATCCGGCCCGGTCTGCATCCTCTGCTATGAGCGCGATCATCTGCACTGCCATCGGCAGTGGATCGCCGAGATCATCGAAGACCGCGACGGCGTCAGGATCGAAAATCTGGTCGCGCCGCAGGTGTAGAGTCATTTTGATGCACACGACACCAATAAAGGCCGTCATTCCGGGGCGCGCCAACGTGTCCGCGCAAAGCGCGGCCCGATGACAGGCTCCGCGCGAGCCCGGGATCCATAACCACCGCGGGGATTATGGATTCCGGGCCTGTCGCCTCAGGTCGGCAATTGCCGACCGAAGGCGCATCCCGGAATGACGTGTCCAGTTTGAAAACGCTCCGCCTCACCCCTCGCCCGCCAACGGAAACGTCCCCTCCATCATCTGCACGCAAGCCCCGCCGACATGCGCGGACGCGACCACGCCGTTCTGCTTCACAACACGCGTCAGCAGCAGGCTTGGCCTGTTCATGTCGACGCCCTGCCCGATGCGCAGCTTCAGCTCGCCATCGCGTTGGCTTGCAAGATCGGCGAGCAGTGCTGCGGCTGCGACGGTGGCGCTGCCGGTGGCGGGATCTTCGGACAACCCGCTCGATCCCGGATGAAACATCCGCGCCTGCAAATCGCACGCCTCGGCCGGAGGCACGTCGCGGGTGTAGAAGTAAAGCGCATCGCTGCCGTCGCATGGAAATGTACGGGCGAATGCCGATGCGTCGGGCCTGGCCCGCCGCAGCGCGTCGCGGGAGGTCAGCTCCACCACCAGAAACGGCAGCCCCACCGAGACGATTTGCGGTGTATGCCGGTCGGTCCTGATATCCGCAGCCGCCAGCGAGATACAGGCCGCGGCCTGCTCGGCGCTGAACGGCGTGAGCTTCTTCAGGGCCTGCGGCGCGGTGAGTTCGGCGCCGACGACGCTGCCCTCTTCTGCGAGGATTTCGACCGGCACGAGGCCGGCATTTTCCTCAAACAGCAGCCGCGCCGGCGGTTTTGACGCCTGCGTTGCCAGCACAAAGGCGGTACCGACGTTGGGATGACCCGCGAAGGGGATCTCTCGGTTCACGGTAAAAATCCGAACCTGCGCGTCGTGCGCCGGGTCCTGCGGCGGCAGCACAAAGGTCGTTTCGGAATAATTGAACTCGGATGCGATTGATTGCATCTGCGCGGTCGCGAGCCCGCCGGCATCCAGCACCACCGCCAGCGGATTGCCGCCGAAGGCGCGGTCGGTGAAAACGTCCACGGTGATATAGCGCCGCTGCATCTGAGGTCTCCGATTTTGCATCGGGTGAAACATGACGCGGATCGGTTCGTCAAGCCCAGCGAGAGCCAGCCTTTTTATCCGAGCTGCCACACCGTCATCGGCCGGTCATAACCCCTGATCGCGACCTCCCCGAGCGGCACTGCATTGCTGCCGGTCTCCCCGATCGCGTCGCGAATAGCGGCCGACACCAAGAGCTGCGAATTGAAATCCTTGTTGAGTGATTCAAGCCGGGCGGCAAAGTTCACGGTGTCGCCCATCACGGTATATTCCTTGCGGCGGGGCGAGCCAACATTGCCGGCCACTACGGCACCGATGTGGATACCGATGCCGATCCGCAGTTTCCATTCGTGCCCGTCATTGTGCTGCGCCATCGCGGCCAGCATTTCCTGCGCGGCCGCGACCGCGCGCGCCGCCGCATCGGGATCCGCAATCGGCGCGCCGAACAGCGCGAGAAAGCCGTCGCCGAGAAACTTGTTCACGATGCCGCCATGGCGATCGAGAATCTCGACCAGCACCGCAAAGGCGTCATCCAGCCGCGCCACGACCTTCTGTGGCGTCCGTGAACGCGCCGCCGCGGTGAAGTTGCGGAAATCGACGAACATCACGGCAACCTCGCGGGTCTCGCTGGCGGCGCCCGCGCCCGCGCGCAACAGCCGTTCCACCACCTGCGGCGAGACGTGCTGGCCGAACAGGTTTGTAACGCGGTCCCGCGCCGTCGCAGCCAGAATGCTGGCCTCGAACTGGCGGCGCAGTTGCATCCCCACGGCCCCGGCAAGCCCGCCGCAAACCAGAATGACGAGGCTGCGGACGAAGTGAAATCCGACCTCAGGCGCCGGGTCGTCAGCGAATTGCGCCGGATGATAGAACATCGCCATGGCGAACAGCTCGGCCGCTGCGACGAAGCCGGTAAAGGTAGAGAGCCAGAAATCAAGCCGCAGCGTGGAAAGGATGATGAAAATGAAATAGACCAGCGGCGCCACGAAGGCCAAGGCCTGCGTCGGCCCCATCGCCGACATTTGCAGATACAGCGCAGCGGTGGGCAGGCTGGTTTCGATCAACGCACCGAGGTAGCGACGCGCATACGGCACGTCGCGGCCCTGCGCCAGCCGCAGATTGAGCAGCCGAAGCACCAACAGTTCGAACACGGCGAAGAAAAGAAAGGCCCCATACAGAGGCTGGACCGGGAGATGGCCATGCCAGATGCGCTCGATACTTGAGGGCGAGATCGCGTAGGCCGCGGTCAAAATCGCCAGCAGCAGCGAGAGGGTGACAAGTATCACCTTGACCCGCAACCGCTCGGTCAACAGGATTTCGCGGGTCAGCGCGTGCGCGAAATCGGCCGGCACCGCCGGCCGCCGCTCACCTCTACTGCCCCACCATTGCCCCGGCATCGCCTATGCTCCGAAGCCCATTCTGCATCAATCGAGGGTGCGGCGGAAGCGCGTCACCGCGATCGTCATCGCCAGCAGCATCAATGCCAGCAGGGCAATCATATCGTATTGCAGATTTGGCAGGGTCGCGCCCTTCAGCATGATGGCGCGGACGATCCGCAGGTAATGCGTCAGCGGCAGGCCTTCGCCGAAATATTGCGCCCAGACCGGCATGCCCGCGAACGGAAACATGAAGCCGGACAAAAGAATGCTCGGCAGGAAGAACATCATCGACAGCTGCATCGCCTGCAGCTGGTTCTGCACGATGGTCGAGAACGTATAGCCGATCGACAGATTGGTGGTGATGAACAGCGTCGAGAGCAGCGCCAGCATGATCAGGCTGCCCTGCACCGGCACGCCGAACAGCAGCACGCCGATGCCGACGATCAGCGTGGCCTGGATGAAGCCGACCAGCACGTAAGGAAGGATCTTGCCGAGCATGATCTCGACCGGCTTGATCGGCATCGACAGCAGGCTCTCCATGGTGCCGCGCTCGATCTCGCGGGTCACCGAAAGGGCGGTGAAGATCAGCATGGTCATGGTCAGGATGGTGCCGACCAGGCCGGGCACGATGTTCAGCCGCGACGACCCCGCCGGGTTGTAGCGCGCATGGGCGCGGATCTCGAACGGCATCGACGGCGGATCGCCCGTAAACAAGTCATGTTCCAGCGCGGTCTGCACCACGACGCCGAGTGCACCCAGCGCGGAGCCTGCCGCCACCGGATCGGTCGCGTCCGCCGCGACCAACAGCGCCGGATGATCGCCGCGCCGCACCGCCCGCTCAAAACCGCGCGGGATTTCGACGCCGAACAGCACCTTGCCGGAGAGCAGCAGATTGTCGAACTCCGCGACGTCGTGCACTTCATGGGTGAAGCGGAAATAGGCGGTATTCTCCAGCGCCTTGAGGATCGAGCGCGCGAGGTCAGAGTCCTCCTGCAGCAGCACGGCCGTGGGCAGGTTGCGCGGCGTGGTGTTGATGGCGTAGCCGAACAGCATCAGCTGCATCACCGGGATCATCACGATCATCGCGAACGATACCCGGTCGCGCCGCAGCTGGATGAATTCCTTGACCAGCATCGCATAGCTGCGCCGCCAGAAGCCGAATGGCGGCTCCCTGCTGTCGCGGCTATGGTCGGGTGCGTCGACTATGCTCATTGGTAATTATCCTTCGAGCGGGTCATCAGTTCGATGAACACGTCCTCCAGCGACGGTTCGCTGTGCTGCCAGTGCCATCCCTGCCGCTCGCGGTACGGCGCGATGGTGGCCTCAAGTGCTGCCTTGTCGCGGCCGGAGACGTGCAGGCTGGTTCCGAACGGCGCCACCAGGTCGACGCCGGGCTTGCCGGTGAGTTGGTCCGCGAGCTTATGGAGGTCGTCGCCGGTGACGGTGTAGGTCGACAGCGCCGATTTGGCGATCACCTCGTCCACGGTGCCATGAACCAAGAGATGTCCATAGGCGATATACGCGATCTCGTGGCAGCGCTCGGCTTCGTCCATGTAATGGGTGGAGACCAATACGGTCAGCCCTTCCGCCGCCAGCGCATGGATCTCGTTCCAGAAGTCGCGCCGCGCTTTGGGGTCGACGCCGGCGGTCGGCTCGTCCAGCAGCAGCAATTGCGGATTGGGCAGCGTGCAGGCGCCGAGCGCCAGCCGCTGCTTCCAGCCGCCGGAGAGTTCGCCGGCGAGTTGTTCCTCGCGTCCCGTCAGCCCCAGCCGCTTGATCATGTCGCGCGCGGCGCCGCGTGCATCGCGGACGCCATAGAGCCTGGCGACGAATTCCAGATTCTCCCGCACCGACAGATCCTGGTACAGCGAAAAGCGCTGCGTCATGTAGCCGACCTGGCGCTTGATCTTGTCGGCGTCGCGACGGATGTCGTAGCCGAGACAGGTGCCCTCGCCGCTGTCGGGCGTCAGCAGGCCGCAGAGCATGCGGATGGTCGTGGTCTTGCCGCTGCCGTTGGGGCCGAGAAAACCGTAGATGGTGCCGCGCTTCACCTGCATCGACAGGTCATGCACCACCTCGCGTCCGCCAAACGATTTTGACAGACCGCGAACGTCGATCGCGATGTCGGAGATGGAAGCCGGCGCCGCGGTCATTGCTTGTCCGCAACCGGCGTCTTGGCGCCGAGAAACACGCTGACCGGCTGGCCGACGCGAAGGTTGTCGGGTCTCGAGGGACGCGCCTGGATCAGGTATACGAGCTTGTTGCGTTCATCGAGGCTGTAGATCACCGGCGGAGTGTATTCGGCCGAGGTCGCGATGAAATAGATTTTCGCCGTGAGATCGGCGGCGCAGTTGTCGCAGGCGACGCGCACTTCATCGCCGGTCGCAAGCTTCGGCAAATCCGGCTCCGGCACATAAAACCGCACCTTCATGTTGCCGGGCGGCATGATCGACAGCACCGGCCGCTGCGCCGGCACCATCTCGCCCTCGCGGAAATAGATCTGCTGAATGGTGCCGCTGACAGGCGCAAAGCCGCTGCGCCGCGTCAGCCGGGTCTGCGAGGTATTGACCCGCGCCTCGGCCACGCGCAGCGCCGACACCGCGGAGTCGAGATTGGCCTGCGTGCCGGAACCGGTCTTGTTCAGCGACGCCGCGCGATCATAGGTCTGCTGGGCGTTGGCGAGCGTGGCGTTGTTCTGGTTGAGATCGGCCCGCTGCAGATCGTCGTCCACCGAATAAAGCGGCGCGCCTTGCTTGACCTCATCGCCTTCGCGCACATTCAGCTTGATCACGCGGCCGGATTCGTCGGGGCTGACGAAGATCATGTCGGCCTCGACCCAGCCCTGATAGCCGGGATCCCTGCGCTCGGTGCAGCCGGCGAGCATTGCCGCCAGCGCAAGCGCCGCCAAAATTCGCATTGCTGTTCGCGACGGGGTCATGTCGTCCTCCGTTCGCCAAAAATCAGGTCGAGATGGACGCGGAACATTTCGGTTGCGTCCAGCGGCGCATGCCGGCTGAACAGGCTCTGCCAGATGACCGCGACAATCGCGGGCGCGATCATCAGCTGAGGAAAGCGCGCCAAATCCTTTGGCTTGATCTCGCCGCGCGCCACGCCCAGCTCGATCAAGGCGCGCATGCCGGCCAGCCCGCGCGAAACCACTTCCCGGTAGTAGAAATCGGCGACGCTCGGAAACCTCGGGCCCTCAGCGACGATCAGGCGGACGATTTCGCCGCGGCGCGTGTTGGCCACTTCCTGGATGAACATCCGCGCAAACCCCTCGATCATGTCGCGGACCGATCCGCCCATGGCCGGCGGCGCATGGAGTCGGCCGATCAGCGGCACCAGCGCGGTGCGGATCAGTTCCTCGAACATCGACTCCTTGTCTTTGAAATGCAGGTAGATCGTGCCCTTGGCGACGCCGGCGCGGCTGGCAATGTCGTCGATCCGCGTGGCGGTAAAGCCGCGCGCGACGAATTCATCCAGCGCCGCCTCGATGATCGCCCCGCGCCGCTCCGCCGCACGCTCCGCGCGGTTGGAGGGAAGCGCCTTGGGCGACGCCGGCCTGGACGCCTTGGCCGGGGCGACCTTCTCGCCCGGTCGGCCAACCGCCGCCTTCGCTCCACCTCGGCCACTGGCCGATTTCGATCTGGGTCCTGGTCGTGAGTCTGACATGCGCCAATATATGACTGACCGGTCAGTCATTGTCAATTGGACAGGGGGCAGCGATTGTCACGTCGCCGTTACTCGGAAGTCAGCCGGGAATGGAATATCGGTCGTGATTGCGAGGAGTAACGGGTCTCGCGAATGCGCCCGATGACAGGCTCCGCATCGAACCCGGAATGACGGAGTCTGAATTGAGCGTCGCATCGCTCCTCACAATGACCGTCATACTCCGCGAAAGCGGAGTATCCAGTGATGACAGCTGAGGGCGTGGCGCGCCCGTCCTCAATGCATTGCCACCGATTCAATTTTCAAACAGCCAAAACAATCGCAGATACGACTTCGCGATCTCGCGGCACGATGCGCCCGAGTTGTGCAAAAATCTCTCGCCCAATAGAGGGCGTGGGGAATGCCGGATGCCCGCTGCACCCGCAGCCTCGCGTGCACTTTGTATTGGTAGAAAGCACACGAGTAACAACGAGTACACCGGAACGCCCGGCATTCCCGCACGCAATGGTTTTAACAGCTTATGTCGCGCTCTCCCCGGTGACCGGGCTCTTTTGCCACCGTCGTCAGCGGATTAAGGTTTTGTCTAAGCCCGGTTGGGCCGACGCAACTCCGCGAACTTGACGCCAGCGTCGGGGCGTCAGGACCACACGATTTTGCCGTCCGCTGCAACATCTCTCGTCCGCTCGCTTGGTGACCGCTCACAGGCCTCATCGACCCGCCCTGCGATCCCGTCGCGCGCAAGACGCTGCCGCGTCCACCGCATCCCTCCCCTACGTCCGTGACGATCGCGATACGCCCCTCTGGTGGGGTGGGATGGCGCGAATTTGTAGAGATGATTTGCCCGACGGGTGAAGCGAAATATTTTTGCAAAGGGGACTGGACTGGGCAAATCACATTGATCCGTTTCAACAATTTTCGCCGCGCGCGCACGACGATGCCGTCGTCATTGCCATGCCGCGTCGTGTAGGGCCCATAGTTCTCTGGAAGGTCGCGCCAGGGCGCACCTGAACGGAGGACCCAAAAGATGCCATTGAGCACGCGACGGTCGTTTACACGCCGAACGCTGCGCGGCTTGTTGGACAGCATCGGCTTGATGGCGGTCCACTCATAATCGCTGAGTTCGCAGCGCATGATTCGAGGCTCCAGTTTCGGAGCTTGAATCACGTTCGTCGCGGAGCCGCTAATGCTCTGAATTTACTTCCGCTTTCGGCGGCATTGCGGACATGGCCGGGCTTGCTGACGGCCGACGCCCTCGCGAATGACCCAAACCGGGCATCGCGGGCATCTTGAGGCCGACTCGAATCGAGGGCGTTCGAATTTCGGCCCCGCGTCACGGTCGGCGCAATCGAAAGAGGCCGCCAACTGAGGCGGCCTATGTTCAATTCACTTTGGTCGATCCCGTCCCTTACTTGAAGTTCATCAGTCCAGCCGGACTAGACTACCTGAAACGAAACAGATACGTGCTTGGGAAGTGTGAGAGGGATCCGAATAAGTGATGTGTTCGACATCCGGTGTTGTGGTGGCGACCGTGCCGTGCGTCTGGTCGTTCGAGACCTGAAACACGCGATGGGCAGAATCGATCGTGAATTGCTGGCCAGCGCGTGGCCCGGAGTTGATCATGCCCTGGTACGTTCCTGGCGCCATCGTAATGTTAAAGGAGCTATTCGCGACGGGAGTGTAAGTAAGGGAGTACGAGAAGGTGCCCGCACCCACTACGGCTTTGAGGTTGCGACTGTCGGGCGCAGGTGGAAGGATGCTCACGAATGTTCCCGATATACTACCCGTTCCGTCGCCATTGAAAGTATAGCGACCCTCGAAGTTGTTTGCGGAGGCAACGCTATCGTTGCCATTCGCAATCGTCGGATTTCCTTTGCCATCGTTTGCAAATCCAGACGGGGCTGTTAGGCACATCTGAGCGCCAGCGACAGCATAGTGGCCTTTCAGTTTGTCGTCAGCAAAAGCCACCCCAAGACGATGACCCCCAAATTCGAGCAAGCGTTGGCCCTGGGACGTCCCCTGCGTCGGTGGGGACAACGACAGCACAGCAAGATAACACAACAATCATACGTTGATTAGAAGATGTGCCGGCACAGCGTTATCGCGCCACCTGTTGGGCTCGCGCGCGTGGTTATCCGCAATGGGTAGCGGCATTTGCCTGACATCGACATGCCTTCCAATCCACATTCGGGGAGAGTGTTTGGAACATGGAGTCGGACGGCGAGACAGTGGTGCCCGAATGATCGGCGCGTAGCAGGAACGACTCCCTGCGGATAACCACCCCGCTGAGCGCCGCCAGTGACCTTGCTACGGCTCCTATCCCTCGCGGCCTGCACTTACGGCAACGTGTACTTGCCGGAGTGGCCATTGCAGAAAGCGAAGGTTCCGTCGGTCTTTGCCGCGGCTCACAGGGTGAAACTCACCGCCGCCCTTGATTCCCTGCCACTTGCCGGTGCCCGACAGGAAGGTCCAGATGCCAGGCTTATCCGGCACTGCCTGGAACTCCCCGATGAATATATCGCCCGTGGGATCGGTCCAGAGGCACGAGCCTGTGCTGCTAAACTTCCCTTGCGTAATGCGGCCGTAGCCCACGCAGTGCACGCTCGCGTTCTTCCACGGCTCGAACGTGCTTTCTGACGGCTGGATACCCCAGCTCTCCAAAGACAACACTGTAAGGTCCGATGTGGAGTACAGCACATTGCGTTTTTGAATGCCGCAGAACGTCCCGCTGTATTCCATTTCGGCTCCCCACGCCGTCACGGCGAAGGCCATCGATGCAATCATGGCCATGACTACGCGCTTCTTCATGGCGACACTCCTTTTTGGTTGAACGCTCGTCTCGACGTATTCCCTGTACGCGACCTCCCTAGCGCTGAGCGCCACCTGAGGCCACTTAACGCTATTCCAGGTATACAGTATGTCTAGGCGCGAGAGGGCCATGCGACCTCCTCTGGTCTTCCTTGATTTGGAAAGCCCCGCTGACGCATTGATCCATATCAATGAACCACCCGCTCTCATTTCAGCATGAGCGACGCAGAACAATTGCGGCCGATACGTCCGCCCGCTCCTCGGTTCGTCCGCGCTTTGGTTTGTTTGCTGCAGTGCATGAGTCCGGAAACGGCACATCGCATCATATCGCTGCGATACGGAATTTAGTCGCTACCGGGGCATAGCGGACATTGGTCAAGCCTGCACCAAGCTCGATTTATGAGTACGCGCCCTGGCCCTACCGGTCGCTATCCGGGGCACGAATATTGCTTCGCGACGGGCTTATGACCGTCCAGCGAGATGCCCCGTGAGCGCCATTCCCGTGATTGACATCGCTCCACTGGTGAGTGGCTCGCCGGAGCAAGCGCACGCTGTCGCAAAAGCCTTGGGCCGTGCCTGCCGCGACGTCGGTTTCTTCTACGTTTCCGGACATGGCGTTCCCCCGGCGTTGACCGCTCGCGTCTTCGAAACCTCAGCCGCGTTCTTTGCCGGGCCGGCTTCGATCCGGGAGGCCGCGTCTTTCAGCGGCCCCGGCGGCAACCGTGGCTATATCCGGCTCGGAGGCGAGACCCTCGATCCGGGAAAATCTCCTGACGTCAAGGAAGCTTTCAACATCGGCCTCGAGTTGGCGCCTGACGATCCGGAACTGCTCGCTCGGGCGCCGTTTCGGGCCGCCAATCTGTGGCCGGATATGCCGGGCTTTCGCGACACCATGATCGACTATTTTAATCGGCTCTGGCGGCTGGGGCGCGATCTGCATCGCGGGTTTGCGCTCGACCTCGGGCTAGATCCCGATTTCTTCGAGACCAGGCTCGACAAGCCGAACGCGACGCTGCGCCTGCTGCATTATCCGCCGGTCGCAACGCCTCTGGCCGACGGACAGCTCGGCGCGGGCGTGCATACCGACTACGGCAACGTCACTTTGCTCGCGACCGATGCCGTCGGCGGGCTGATGGTCCAGGATCGGTCGGGCCGCTGGCTTGACGCGCCCGTCGTGCCCGACGCCTTCATCTGCAACATCGGCGATTGCCTGATGCGATGGTCGAACGATGTCTATGTTTCCACGCCGCACAAGGTGGTCAGCCCGCCCGGCGTGGATCGCTATTCGGTGGCCTTCTTCCTCGACCCCAATCCGGATGCGATGGTTGCCTGTCTGCCGACCTGCACAGGTCCGGAACGACCGGCGAGGTATCAGCCGATCACCGGCGCCGATTTCCTGCGCTCGCGGCTCGAACCAACCTATGCTTCGGCGAAGACCTGAGCGGTGCGACTGGCAAAACCGCTAGCCATGAAACTTCAGCCCGTCGACGATCTTGTCGATCACCTTGCGCTCGGCCCGCATGGCGAGGCCGACCAGATGGAGTTCGCCGCGAATTCGTAGGAATCGAGCACGTTGTCGTCGAGCCCGTAGCCGGTGGCGAGCCCGAAGATCGCGGAGGCGTCCTCACCAGCTTCTTCCATGGATTGGACCGCCAGCGGGCCGACGCCGGGAGAACACCATCTGGCGCGGCGTGGTCTTCTCGGTTTTGCGCAAGGTCCGGTACAGCTTGAGCACATTGGAAATGTTCTCGCTGATCTCGTTGCCGGTGCCGTCGCAGCAAATGATGATGTTTTTCATGAGTGCGGTGCCCTGAAAGATTGAACTCGGCGTGCTCCTGGTGCCCGGTCATACGGCATGATGCGGCAGTTTCGTGCCGGTCAATCAGATCGGTGAATTCCTCTGTCGACCTCACTGCTGATGTTCTCGACGATGCAGCCTGCCCTGTAGAACAGCTCATCAAAAGTCAGTATCTCTGGTGAGTGGATGTTTCTGCGGTAAAGTTCGAAACAAGTAATCTTATCGTCGTTGCCCTTGAGTTGAGCTAAATTTCCGACAATGAGGTAGCTCCTGGGCTGAATCGCATAAGCGATGCTGCCGGTGCTCTTCCCGACCTCGTCTTTTAAGTCGTCCCGGAAACGATCACGTGCGAACTCGAAGGCAGTCTTTTGCGTCTGTGTAACGGCACCGGATAGTTCGTTTGAAACGCTCCAACAGCCGGGACGGTAAGTGCCTTTCTGCAACAGCTCTGTATCATCTTTCTTGATCTCCACCAGAACATACTGGCTCACCTCAGCGCGCGTGCGCATGAGGCCGTCGGCGCGTTTGCCCGGGCGATCAAAAGCGCTACCCGTTGTGCTCGCCTCGAGCTTCGCGCCTACCTTGTCAAGAAAAACGTAATTCAATCCATGACCGAAGATCCAAGGATTCCGCTCGAAGAAGGCCTGCCAGTCGGGCTCGGAAATATCGTCCTGCTTGAGATTTGCTTCGAATTCCGCCAAGGCGGCTCGTTTCGCCGCGACAGCATAGATGTCGTGATGAAGCTCCGGTGTTGCTGCGAGTTGTTTGATTAGCTCGGTGCCCTTCGAACTGCTGAGGAGCGCTCCGAGAGCGCCCACATGAATATTGTCGAGCGACACTCTGGTTTTCTGGGCATCGCTGAGATCGAGGGTCGAAATAATTGAAATGAACTCCCGCATTTGCGCCAGTTGGAAGTGGTTGACTTGCACATGCGCGGTCTCACGCCAGCCGTATCGGGCATGAAACTGTAACTTGGTAATCTTAAATGTACCAAAATCGCGACGATCGTTCACATAGAAAGCAGAGATTGCGAGCTTGGATCTGGAGGTTACATCAATCTCGCCGATGACTTCCTCGCTCTCGCCGGCAATGGACGCGTAAGCCCCGGTTCGGCCGGGGTGAATATAGAGATGATTGCTCTTGTATCTTGCCAGGTATTCAGCGTCTTCCGACATGCAAAGCTCGCCGCGCTCGCGTTGATGAAAAAACCTTGCAGCATTCATCAATTTTTCGATTACACCGCCCTCAGCCTCATGTCCAACAGTCATGGGCAACCGTCGACAGTTTCTAGCCGGCCGACATTGGCCGCATTACGCCACCGGGTAGCGCGGCCCCGACTTAAATATCACACTAACCCGAGGCGCGTGACCGGCACGTCAATTATGCTTCAAACTAGGCCGTGAACCCATAAATCTGCCGGCGGCTTGCCAGAGTCCGCTATGCCCCGATTAAGTCGGCGCGACAGCGATATAAGGAATGCTGGCCACGATAGCCGCAAGCTGAATCGCATTGCTCAGCATGCCGCCTAGCCATGAAACTTCAGCCCGTCGACGATCTTGTCGATCACCTTGCGCTCGGCCCGCATGGCGAGGCCGACCAGATTGAGCTCGCCGCGGATCACGGCCTTCACCACTTCCCGGTTGGCCGCATCATGCGTGGTCTTGAACATGTCCTCGGTATAAACGGCGGGCTTCACGTTGCGCGCCAACGCCCGTTCGAGCGCGCGGGTCAGCGCCATCATGTCAGCGCCATAGATCAGGATCGGCTGGCCGATCAGCGACAGATATTTTGTGCCCGAACCATCCTCGTAGGGTTCGCCGATGCATTCCGGAAACGCCGCGGCAATGCCGCCGGCGAGGAAGGAAGCGACGTTGAGCTTCTGCCACGCTTCAAGGTCGGTCCGGATCACGACCGCGATCTTGGTATCGAATTGCATGATTTACTCCGACAGGAAGGCGTCATTCCGGGATGCGCCGTTAGGCGCAGACCCGGAATCTCGAGATTCCGGGTTCGCCGCTGCGCGGCGCCCCGGAATGACGGTTGTTGAATCCTATCCCTTGGCGTCGCAGGCCCAGGCGCGGATCACGCATTCCTTGCCGCCGGATTCGTAGCATTTGCGGGTCGCCTCGTTGAGCGAACTGGAAATCCTTGGCTTGACCGCATAACCATGCGCGCCGCAGGGATTGGCCATGTCGACCGCCAGCGCCGCGCAGGCGCGCTTCATGGTCACCATGGTGCACTGGCCCTTGCAATGCTTGAGGGCCGCGGCGCGTGCCACCTTCTCGCCCGCATAGTCGTAGGCCCGGCCGTAGGCGCCGCACTTGCCGATCGCGAATGCGCCCGCCGCCGATGTTTCCGTGATGAAGCGAGATCCGGCCAATGCCAAAGTCAGAACAAGAACAAACATCGCGCAGCGTTGCGCTCTTTTAAAAAACGTCAAGATCCCCTCCCCCGAGGTCAGCCGGCGCCAGTCTACGCGGGGGATATTTCGACTTGGTGAACGAAGTTCGAGAATGGACGTTCACGGACCTCGCAGCGGATCTTAGCCTCGCTGCGCCGCCGCGAGCGCCTGCGGCGTGTCGATATCGAGGAAGGCGCCGTGGCCCTCGACGGCAACTTCCGCCACCGCCTCGCTGTGCCTGGCGATCAAATGCCGGGCGCCGATGTCGCCATCGAGCGTCATCAGTTCGTTGAAGAAACGCCGCGACCACAACACCGGATTGCCGCGCCTTCCGTCGCTGACGGGAACCGCGATCAGGTTGCCGGCATCCGGCGCGAACGCTTCGATCAGCCGGTCGATCAGATGGGCATCGATCAGCGGCATGTCGCCGAGACAGATCACGGCGCCATCGGCATCGCCTGGCACCGCCGCGACGCCGGCCTTGACCGAGCTGGCAAGTCCTTGCGCGAAATCCGGATTGCGCACGAATTTCACGTTCAGTCCCTGCAGCGCTTTCTCGACCTGCTCCGCCTGGTGGCCGGTGACGACGATCACGCCTTTCGCTTTCGAGGCCAGCGCCTGCTCGGTCACGATCCGCACCAGCGTCTTGCCGCCGAGTTCGGCCAACAGCTTGTTGGGGCCACCCATCCGGGTCGAGCGCCCGGCCGCGAGAATGATGGCCGCGACGTTGCGGTTGCCGTCGGTGCCGGGCTTTTCGCGCGGCTGCGGCCGGGTGACGATTTCCATCAAGAGCCCGCCGACGCCCATGCCGGTGAGCTCGGCGCGGGTGACCTTGAGCCCTGCCAGAAGACGCATGAGCACCCAGTCGAAGCCGTTCTCCACCGGCGAGCGCGCGCAGCCCGGCGCACCCAGCACCGGCACGCCACCGGCGCTGCCGATCAGCAGGAGATTGCCGGGATCGACCGGCATGCCGAAATGTTCGATGGCGCCGCCGATCTCCGTGATCGCCGCGGGGATCACGTCGCGCCGGTCGGCGATCGCCGACGCCCCGAATACGATCACCAGTTCCGCCCCGAGACCGAGCAATTCCTTGATAGCAGCCGCCAGCGCGGTCTCAACGTGCGGCACGCGGCGTTCGGCGATAATGGTCGCACCTGCGGGCGCCAGCCGCTCCGCCGTGATCCGCAGGGTTTTCTCCACCACCTTCGGCGCCAGTCCCGGCAGCAAGGTCGAGACGATGCCGACGCGCTTGATGGTGTAGGGCGCGATCCACAATGCGCCGCCGCTGGCCGCCTTGACCGCGGCATCCCGTAGTTTAGCTTCGACCCCGAACGGGATGAGCTTGACGGTCGCCACCATCTCGCCTTCGACCACCGGCTTGTAGGCGGCCAGCGTGGCGAAGGTGATGGCTTCATCGACGCCGTTGATGCGGTCGACGACGGCGCGGTCCACCACCAGCACGCCGGCCTTGGCCGCGAACAGATTGGCGCGGCCGGTAAAGGCGCGCTCGACATGGATGCCGTCGCCGGCGACGGCCTGGGCGATACTGGCCGCCGCGACGTCCTCGGAGACGTCGCCGTCCTCGAGCCGGACCACGACGACTTCCTTGACGCCGGCGCGCTGGAGCTGCTCGACCTCGGCGGGACCGATCGTGGTGCCCTTCTTGAGCACCAGCGATCCCTGACGCAGGGTGTGAACGGTGACGCCGCCGATTGCTTCCGCCGGACTGGCAGGACCGAATTTCATGCCGCCGCTTCTTTTTCTTTCGCGGGCAGCCGCAGCTGCGCGGTGATCTCGGCCATGATCGCCACCGCGATCTCGGACGGCGAGACCGCGCCGATCGGCAGGCCGATCGGCGCGTGAATGCGGGCGATATCGCTATCCCTGGCGCCTTGTGCCTGCAGCCGCTCGCCACGCTTGGCGTGGGTCTTTCGCGAGCCCAGCGCGCCGATATAGAAACAATCGCGTTCGAAGGCATGCAGCAGCGCCGGATCGTCGATCTTGGGATCGTGCGTCAGCGCCACGAACGCCGTATAGTGGTCGATCTTGAGCGGCGGCAGCGCCACGTCGGGCCATTCCGCGATCAGCGGCACATCGGGAAACCGCTCGGGACTCGCAAACGCGGTGCGCGGATCCACCACCGTCACGTCATAGTCCAGCGAGCGCGCCAGCGGCGCCAGCGCCTGGCTGATATGAACCGCGCCGATGATGACGAGTCTGGCGGTCGGCGCATAGACGTTGAGAAACAGCTTTTTGCCGCCGGCCTCGACCATGCCGCTCTTGCCCATTCGTAACTGCTTTGCGAGATCGGCGCGCAACGGGTCGCTGGCGATGTCGGCGGCCTTGACCAGCCGCTGCTCGCCATTGGCGGTATCGGTGACCACGATCACCGGCCGCCGCGCGGCGCGTTCGGCATTGACCTCTGTCAGTGTTTCAAGCTTCACGACTGGCCGACCTTCTCGACGAACACCCGGATGGTGCCGCCGCAGGACAGCCCGACATTCCAGGCGGTCTCGTCGGCGACGCCAAATTCCAGCATCTTCGGCAGGCCGCTGGCGATCACGTCGAGCGCTTCGGTGACGACCGCGCCTTCGACACAGCCGCCGGAAACCGAGCCCAGGAAGGTGCCGTCATCGTTGATCACGAGGCTGGAGCCGGCGGGCCGCGGCGCCGAGCCCCAGGTCTCGACCACGGTGGCGAGCGCCACGCCGTGGCCGGCCTTCTGCCAGTCCTCAGCCGCCTTGAGAATGTCTTCGTCGCGATTGAGCATGGGAGCCTCTTTCAAGCTGCGGGGCGGATGTGGCTGACGTGGTGCGGCGGCAAGACGGACGAAAGTGCCGCGATCAGCCCCTCGATTGAACTCAAATTATGTACCGGGCGGAATTCGTCAACGTGCGGCAGCATCATTTTGATGCCCTGCGCCTTGGCCTCGAAGCCGCCATAGCGCAGCAGCGGATTGAGCCAGATCAGGCGGCGGCAGGACCGGTGCAGCCGGTCCATCTCGAACGCCAGCCTGGCGTCGGCCTCGCGCTCCAGCCCGTCGGAAATCAACAGCACGATCGCGCCCTGCCCGAGCACGCGCCGGCCCCACAATTTGTTGAACGTATGCAGCGAGGTGGCGATGCGGGTGCCGCCGGCCCAATCCTCCACCGTCGACGAACAGCTCGCCAGCGCCTCGTCGGGATCCCGTGCCCGTAAGCTGCGCGTCACATTGGTCAGTCGCGTGCCAAACAGAAACACCGAAACCCGCTTGCGCGCATCGGTGATGGCATGCAGGAAATGCAGGAACAGGCGGGTATATTCGCTCATCGATCCCGATATATCGAGCAGCGCCACGATCGGCGCCGGCTTATCGATCCGCCCGAGGCGATGGATGTCGATGATGTCGCCGCCGGTGCGCAAGGACCCGCGCAGGGTACGGCGCATGTCGAGCCGCAAGCCGCGCACGTCCGGCTGATAGCGGCGGGTGCGCAATTCGGCCTGCGGCAGTTTCATCTGCGCGATCGCGCGGGTCACTGCTGCGATCTCGGCCGCACTCATCTGCGCGAAATCCTTCTTCTGCAGCACTTCCTTGTCCGACACCGACAGCCGGAGCTCCTGCTCCTGGGCCTGCGGGGTTTCGCTCATCGAAGGCTGCGACAGCGCCTCCTGGACCCGGCGCGAGGCCGGCGGCGGCTTTTTCCTGGCGTGATCCGGCAGCGGCACCGAATCCAGCATGTGCTTCCAGTCCTCGGCGGCGCGGAAGAA
>WNEZ01001907.1_pt1 | contig 17686 bp, 16 predicted proteins | sample 5400521 | NCBI WGS metagenome assembly WNEZ01 (sample SAMN13153339, study PRJNA577476) | soil metagenome | isolation source: 120 cm saprolite under Douglas fir tree site 2 hole 1 replicate 1 | place: USA:California | collected 2015-04-18
GGCGGGGATCGTGAACAAGATCTCGGCCGACACGCGCAAGGCGCTGAAGGATCCGGCGGTGCGGGACCGGCTCGTCGGCCTGGGCAACGACACCATGGACATGTCGCCGGAGGAATTCAAGATATTCGTGCGGAGCGAACTCCAGGAATACGCGCGGGTGGTCAAGGCGGCCGGCATCCAGCCGCAGTGACGCCCGGTTGCCCGGCGTGTCGCAGGGTGCGGACGCCGACTGGCATGCGATCGAAGCGCTGTCCTCTGAAACGCCCCCTTCGAAAAAGCACTGAGTGCCGGAGCAAGGTGGGCTGCGGCCATCGGATCCCGCTCGCGTCGGCCTTGCAAGGCCGTTTCCAAAGAGGCAGACTTCGATACACCGGATTTTGAGAGACCGGCCGATGCGGCCGGCGGGGACATGCCATGGCCAAGCAGAGAATCAGCTACGTTCCGCTGGAGCAGATGGACGCGGAGATGCGCAAGGAAATGGAACGCTGCCAGCGCGAAGGCACGCCCAGACCGGAGAGTTCAGCGGTGCGCGCGCATGTGCCCGAATGCTTCTGGGCCTTTGCCGACTCCTGGCGCGACATCTTCAAGAACGGCGTGTGTGATCACTCCATCAAAGAGCTGTGCCGGCTCTACGTATCGCGCTCCGTTCAATGTGAATACTGCGGCAATCAGCGCTCGATCAAGGCGGCCGCTAGCGGTGCCGTCATGGAGGATCACGTCAAGGACCTGCTGAACTTCGAGAAGTCCGGCAATTACGACGAGCGCCAGAAGGCGGCGCTTGCGTATGCCGAGGCAATCACGTGGCACCTGAACACCGATGATGCGTTCTGGGACCGGCTCCACAGGCATTTCAGCGAGCCCGAGCTGGTCGAGCTGGGCTGCTTCATCGCGCTCACCATGGGGCAGCAGAGCTGGCTGAGGTTGCTCAACATTGACCACCATCAGGTGCTCGCCGGGACCTCGGCGTCGATGGCGCCGGGGTTCGAGGACGCCAAGGCCCTTGCCGAGGCGAAGGCTTCGTCCGAATACTGGGCGAAGTCCGGCCAAGCAAGCTCGAAGAAGGTCGCCTAGTCCGGCGGGCGCCCGCCGCCGCTTACGCCGTGACATTCGAAGGCAAGACTTGTCTGATCACGGGTGCGGCGGGCAATCTGGGCCGTGCAGTTGCCGCGGCTTTCGCGTCGGCGGGCGGCTCCCTGATCCTCGTCGATCTCGACGACAAAGTCTTGCGGTCCGCCTTCGGGCGCGACGATGAACGCAAGCTCCTGGTGCCCGCCGATCTGCTCGACGCGGCGTCGGTGGCGCAGGCGCTGGCGGCCGTTCGGTTTCCCGGGATCGACGTTCTGTGCAATATCGCCGGAGGCTTCCGCATGGGGAAGCCCGTGCACGAGACTCCCGAGAGCGTCTGGGAACTCATGCTCGATCTCAACGCGAAATCGGTGATCAACACCGCACGCGCGGTCGTGCCGAAGATGCTCGCCGCGGGGCGCGGAAAGATCATCAATATCGGAGCCGTCGCGGGTCTTAGCGGCAAAGCGAATATGGGCGCGTACAGCGCGGCGAAAAGCGCGGTAATCCGGCTTACCGAGAGCATGTCGGCCGAGCTGCGCGACAAAGGCATCAACGTCAACTGCGTACTGCCCAGCGTCATCGACACGCCGCAGAACCGCGCCGACATGCCCGGCGCCGATCCGCGGCGTTGGGTGGCGCCGGAGGCGCTCGCCGAGGTGATCTTGTTCTTGGCCTCGGACGCCGCGCGCGCAATCCACGGCGCGGCGATTCCCGTGACCGGCCTCGTCTGAAGGATTCCGAGAGATGACCGAGGTATTCATATGCGATGCCGTTCGCACGCCCTTCGGGCGCTACGGCGGCGCGCTCTCTTCGATCCGCACCGACGATCTCGCGACCCTTCCGATCAAGGCGCTGGTTGAGCGCAATCCCTCGGTGGACTGGGCTGCCCTCGACGACGTGATCTACGGCTGCGTCAACCAGGCGGGGGAAGACAACCGCAACGTCGCGCGCATGGCGCTGCTGCTCGCCGGACTCCCGCAGACCGTGCCGGGCGCGACGGTGAACCGCCTGTGCGGCTCGAGCCTGGATGCGGTGGGCACCGCCGCCCGGGCGATCCGGTGCGGCGAGACTCAATTGATGATCGCCGGAGGCGTGGAAAGCATGTCGCGGGCACCGTTCGTGATGCCGAAGGCCGACACCGCATTCTCGCGCACGGCGAAAATCGAGGACACGACCATCGGCTGGCGTTTCGTCAACCCGCTGATGAAATCGAAGTACGGCATCGACTCGATGCCGGAGACCGCCGAGAACGTCGCCGAAGAATTCAAGGTGGGACGCGCCGACCAGGACGCCTTTGCGCTGCGAAGCCAGCAGCGCTGGGCCGCGGCGCAGGCGAAAGGTTTTTACCGCGGCGAGATCGTTCCGGTTTCCGTCCCTGGCAAGAAAGGCGCGATAACAACGGTCGATCGCGACGAGCACCCGCGCCCGGACGCGACGCTGGAGACGCTCGCGAAGTTGAAGGGCGTGGTGAAGCCCGAAGGCACGGTCACCGCGGGCAACGCCTCGGGCGTGAACGACGGCGCCTGCGCGATCGTTCTCGCCTCCGAGGCGGCGGCGAAGAAGCACAAGCTCAACCCCAAAGCGCGCGTCTTGGGCATGGCGACCGCGGGCGTGGCGCCGCGCATCATGGGCGTGGGCCCCGCGCCGGCGACCAGGAACGTGCTGGAGAAAACCGGGCTGAAGCTCTCTCAGATGGACGTGATCGAGCTGAACGAAGCGTTTGCGGCTCAGGCGCTCGCGGTGACGCGCGAGCTCGGACTTCCCGATGACGCAGCGCACGTCAACCCGAACGGCGGAGCGATCGCCATCGGCCATCCTCTGGGCGCGTCCGGCGCGCGCCTGGTCACCACAGCGCTGTATCAACTGCAGGGGACTAAGGGCCGCTACGCGCTTTGCACCATGTGCATAGGCGTGGGGCAGGGGATCGCTCTGCTCATCGAGCGGATTTGAACTACCTAGTGCGCGACGCTCCTGACGATGTAGCCGCCCGATTTCTCGTCGCGCTCGAGCTGCAGCATCTTGCGCGACTCGGCTTCATCCAGGAGCTTTGAGAACGACGAGAAGCCGTAATAAGACTCGTTGAAACCGGGGTTGCGGCGCTTCAGCGCCTGCTTCACCATCGATCCCCAGATCTTCTCCTCGGCGCCGCGCTCGTCGATCAGCGCCTCGACCGTCTGCATCACGAGCTCCAGCGCCTTCTCGGTCTTGTCCTCGCCGTCTTTCGGAGCGCCTTCCCCGCTTGCGGCGGGCTTCGCCTGTGGCTTCTTCTTCGGCTGCCGGTGCCCTGGTTTTTCCCGTACCAGGTCGTCGTAGAAGATGAACTCGTCGCAGTTCGCCACCAGCAGATCGGAACTGGAGTTCTTCACGCCCACTCCGATCACGGTCTTGTCGTTTTCGCGCAGCTTCGAGACGAGCGGCGAGAAATCGGAGTCGCCGCTGATGATGACGAAAGTGTCGACGTGCGACTTGGTGTAACAAAGGTCCAGCGCATCGACCACCATCCGGATGTCGGCCGAATTCTTTCCGGACATGCGCAGATGCGGAATTTCGATGAGCTCGAACGACGCTTCATGCATGTCGGATTTGAACTCCTTGTACCGTTCCCAGTCGCAATAGGCTTTCTTGACCACGATGCTCCCTTTCAGAAGCAGGCGCTCGAGCACTTTGTTGATGTCGAACTTGGCGTATTTTGCGTCGCGCACGCCGAGCGCGACGTTCTCGAAGTCGCAGAAAAGCGCCATGTTCACGGTGTCGCTCGAGACGGTCATTTCGGCTCCTTGAAATTCTTTACAGCTCCCGCATTATCCCATTCCCCGTGTCCAAGACGCGGCCCGCGCCCCAAAAGGGTTGAAGTCCCGGCTTTCTCGGACTAGCATCGCTGTTTCGGAGGCAGGCAATGCATACTGAAGTTCACGTTCACGGCACGGTGTTGTTGAAAAGCGGCGTCAGCCAGACCGACATCGAACTGGCGCTCAGACACTGGTTCGACTACGTCGACGTGGACGGTCTCGCCGATGCGCGCAGCGCCCATCAGGACGAGCCCGGCATCGTGTTCGACCGGCGTCGCCGCTCGCTCGACATCTGCTGGACCGGATACGTCGGACGCAATTTCCAGCATTCGCTCGAGGGGGCATTCGAATCGCTGTCGCCCTACTCCGAGGAGGCGGCGGCGGTCGAGGTGAGCTACTACCAGGAGGACGGCCAGGACGAGCACAGCTGGGTGTTCGTCGGCCCCACGCCCGAGTCGATCCGCGATATGCAAAAGCGGCGCATGATCGACGACCTCTCGGCGCTTCTCTCGCGCCATTTCGGCGACGCCGAGATCGGCGAGGTGACCGCACTCGTCAATCAGCTTTTCACTCGCCGCGGCGCCGAGACGCCGCAGGACCGGACTCAGGTTCGTTCCGGCGGTGTTTCCGGAAAAAAGCACCTGCACTAGAAACCGCCGGAAAGAGGGTCCGACCCTCCCAACAAAGAGGGTCTCGAGCTTTTTCATCGGAACCCCTTGATTTCCTAATGTATTACATTCAATTTACACGGTAACACGCTAATTTATATACCCTTATTTTACATCAAGCAGATTCTCGGAAAGCCCTCTTAAGTCCCTGTTGTAGCTAAAAATTTCATCAGTTTCAGGCTTGACCGCCTCCCTTGTTTCCTCTAGAGTGGTAGGAAGTAGATTTTAGTGGGGAACTGTGGCGTTCTATTTCGCCACTCGAAGGGGGACCGTTGTTTCAAGGGGCGACAGAGTTGAGTCTCGACGCCAAGGGAAGGCTTGCTGTGCCGACCCGGTATCGGGACGCCTTGTTACCTGGAGGGCGCGCGGTGGTTCTCACCGCCCACCCCGATAGCTGTCTGCTTCTCTATCCACGCGTCGCCTGGGAACCGATCGGCGCCAAAGTTCAGGCGCTATCCAGCTTCAACGAACAAACGCGTTGGTGGCAGCGGCTGCTGGTGGGCTTCGCCGAAGAGCTGGAGCTCGACGCTCAAGGGCGCATCCTCGTGTCGCCCGCGCTGCGCAAATTCGCCGGGCTGAAAAAAGACGTGATGCTGGTGGGGCAGGGAAGCCACTTCGAGATCTGGGACGTCGCATCGTGGGACGAGCGACTTGCACAGAGTCTCACGCAAGTGGGTACTAACCCGCCGCCCGACACCGAAAACTTCTCGCTGTGAGCGCCGATGCGCACCTCCCCGTCCTCCTCCACCCGGCAGTCGATGCGCTCGCGATCGAATCAAAGCGCGAGGGCACTTTCGTGGACGCGACGTTCGGCAGGGGCGGTCACAGCCGGTTGATTCTGGAGCGGCTGGGGCCCCGCGGCCGGCTGATCGGGATGGATCGGGATCCGGAGGCGATCGCTGCTGCTCGGGAGATACGCGACCCGCGCTTTGCGCCGGTCCACGCGCGCTTCAGCGAATTGCTGGCAACGCTCGCCGCGCTGCATGCGGGTGGTGCCGACGGAGTGCTGTTCGATCTGGGCGTGTCCTCGCCGCAGCTCGACGACGCGCGGCGCGGCTTCAGCTTCCGGGTCGACGCGCCTTTGGACATGCGCATGGACCCGACGCGGGGCGTGAGCGCGGCGGAGTGGCTGGAGCGCGCTGAGGAGGCCGAGATCAGGGAGGTGTTGAGCGTCTATGGCGAAGAACGGTTTGCTAAACAGATTGCAAAGGCGATTGCTGCTTCTAGGCGAAGAGGGCCTGTCCGGCGGACCGGGGAACTTGCCGCTCTCGTGGCTGCGGCCGTCCGGACGCGTGAACCGGGGAAGGATCCGGCGACGCGGACGTTTCAGGCTCTACGGATTCACCTCAATCAGGAGCTTGAGGAATTGTCGCTAGCGCTGCCGCAGGCGCTCACTGCGCTCAATTCCCAGGGACGCCTTGCCGTGATCAGCTTCCATTCACTCGAAGACCGCATCGTAAAGAACTTCATGCGCGGCGCCGCGCGGCCGGCTTTGCCGGAGCGTCTGCCGATAAGAGCCCGGGAGCTCCCGCCTCCGAAGCTGCGCATCATCGGTCGGCCGGCAAGGGCCGGAGCCGAGGAAGTCAGGACCAATCCCCGCGCGAGGAGCGCGGTGCTGCGCATCGCCGAGAAACTCACTTGAGCCCGCTATGACCCGCCTGAACTTGCTCCTGGTAGTTGTGCTGACCGCGTGCGCATTGGGCTTGGTGACCTCGCAGCACCAGGCACGCAAGCTCTTCGGCGAGCTCGAGCAGGAGCAGGAACGTTCACGCCAGCTCGGAGTCGAATACGGTCAGCTGCAGCTCGAAGCAAGCACGTGGGCGGTGCACGCACGCGTCGAACGCATCGCCGGCCGCCAGCTGCACATGCGTGTTCCCGACGCTAAACGCCTCCAGATCGTACGGCCACAGGAGACGGCGAAATGAATTTCGCCGCCAGTCCGGTTCTCGCACTGACCCTGCCCACCTGGCGCTCGCGGTTCCTGCTCTACGTTTTCATCGCGGGTTTCGCGTTGCTGCTCGGCCGCGCCGTCTACTTGCAGGGACTGAACAACGATTTTCTGCAGGCAAAAGGCGAGTCGCGCTACAGCCGGGTCATCGAAATCCCGGCAAATCGTGGCCGCATCCTCGACCGCAACGGCGAGGCGCTGGCCATCAGCACGCCGGTGAAATCGATCTGGGCGATTCCGGGCGAGGTGCATCCGAGCGAACGGCAGCTCGCGCGTCTGGCGGCATTGCTCGAGTTGTCGCCGAGGGAAATCGAGAAACGCCTCGCCGACACGGGCCGGGATTTCGTTTTCCTCAAACGGCAGATCCCGCCGGAGTTGGCCGAGCGCGTCGCGCGCCTGCACGTTTCCGGACTGTTCCAGAACCGCGAATACCGGCGCTATTACCCGAGTGGCGAAGTGATGGCGCACGCGCTGGGCTTCACCGGCGTGGACGACATCGGCCAGGAGGGCGTCGAGCTCGAGTTTCAAGATGGACTCGCGGGCAAACCCGGCAGCCGCCGGGTGATCAAGGACCGGCTCGGCCAGATCGTCGAGGACGTCGAGTCGATCAAAGCCGCGCAGGACGGGCACGACCTCGCGCTTGCCTTGGATGTCCGCATCCAGAATCTCGCTTTCAGTCACTTGAAAGCCGCGGTCGCTCAGCACCGGGCGAAAGCGGGAGGCGTGGTGGTGCTCGATGTCGATACGGGGGAGCTGCTCGCCCTGGCGAATTTTCCGACATACAACCCGAACAATCGCAACAGGCTCGCTGGCGCGCAGCTCCGCAACCGCGCCCTGACCGATACTTTCGAACCCGGTTCCACGCTCAAACCCTTCACCGTCGCGCTGGCCCTGGAAGCGGGAAGGGTGAGGCCGGACTCCGTAATCCAGATTGCGCCGGGAAGCTTCAGCATCGGCGCGGCCACCATCCACGACGCCCATTTCGAGCGCTCGCTGACGGTGGCACAGGTCATCCAGAAGTCCTCCAACGTCGGCGCGGCGAAGATCGCGCTCGCCCTCTCCGCCGAGTCGATGTGGGAAATGTTCCGGGACGTGGGTTTCGGCGTCGCGCCCGGCCTGGGCTTTCCCGGAGAGGCCGCCGGAAAGCTCCGGCCGTACCGGAGCTGGCGACAGATCGAGCAGGCGACCATGTCCTACGGGCACGGCATTTCGGTCTCGCTCGTGCAGCTCGCGCGCGCTTACAGCGTGTTCGCGCGCGACGGGGACCTGGTTCCGCTTTCCCTGCTCCGCGTGGACGTCCCTCCCGCCGGGCAGCGCGTGATAGCCCCCAGGACGGCTGCCGCGGTTCGGGCGATGCTCGAGATGGCGGTCAACCGGAGCGGCACCGCGCCTCGCGCGCAGATCATGGGCTATCGCGTCGCCGGAAAGACGGGCACCGCCCACAAGCAGGAAAACGGCGTCTACGCCGCCGACAAGTACGTGTCCTCGTTCGTCGGATTCGCGCCCGCCTCGCACCCGCGCATCGTGATCGCGGTGATGATCGACGAGCCCTCGGCCGGCCGTTACTACGGCGGAACCGTGGCGGCGCCGGTGTTCGCACAGATCATGGCGGGCGCGCTGCGGGTGCTCGACGTGCCGCTCGACGGACCGATTCAGCCGATCGAGCTGCCCCCCGAAGGCGAGGAAGTAAAGGAAAGCGTCTAGGTGTGCGTGATCGAGTCGAACACATCCAGCAACGGCTCGCCGCGCAAGGGGCGCGCATGACGGGTCTCGCTGTCGACAGCCGCAACCTCGCGTCGGGGGAAGTGTTCCTCGCCTATCCCGGAGCGCGCCGGGACGGGCGCGACTTCATTCCGAGCGCGCTCCAGCGCGGCGCCGCCGCCGTACTGTGGGAGCGCAGAGGTTTCGAATGGAACAGCGCCTGGAAGGTACCCAACCTCGGAGTCGACGACTTGCGCGGGCTCTCCGGCCTTCTCGCGCATGAAGTCTACGGACGTCCCTCGGAGAGGCTTTGGACGATGGGCGTGACCGGGACCAACGGCAAGACCTCGTGCACCCACTGGATTGCCCAGGCGTGCGGCGCATGCGGCGCGCGCACCGCGGTGATCGGCACCCTGGGCGCGGGCTTTCCGGCTCCATCCGGCAGCAGGGAGCGAGGCAAGCTCGATGCCGGACCCAACACGACGCCGGACGCCGTTGCGCTGCATCGTTCGCTTGCGAAGCTCCTCGCCGCGGGAGCGCAGGGCGTGGCGATGGAAGTCACCTCGATCGGCTTGGAGCAGGGGCGCGTCAACGGCGTCGCTTTCGGCGCGGCTCTGTTCACCAATCTCTCGCGCGACCATCTCGACTATCACGGCGACATGAAGAGCTACGCGCGCGCGAAGCAGCGCCTGTTCGAAACGCCGGAGCTGAAGCACGCGGTGCTCAACCTGGACGACGTGCAAGGGGTGCATATAGCTCGCGTGCTCGCCGGGCGCGGCTTGAACCGCGCCGGCTACAGTTGCTTCGCGGGAGTCGCCGCCCGCGCGGGGCTCGAGCGCTATGCCGAGGCGCACGCGATCGAAGTGTCGCCGAAGGGAATCGCGTTCGATGTGAAGAGTTCCTGGGGCGCGGCGCGCGTCGAAAGCGCCCTGCTCGGGCGCTTCAACGTGTCCAATCTGCTGGGGGTCCTCACGATGATGCTCGTCTCGGGGGTGCCCTTCGAGCGCGCGACTGCGGCGCTCGCAGACCTGCAACCGGTCACCGGACGCATGCAGCGGCTAGGCGGAGGCGGCAAGCCTCTCGTGGTGGTCGACTATGCCCACACGCCCGACGCGCTGGAAAAGACCCTGGTTGCGCTGAAGGACGTTGCCCGGGCGAGCGGCGGGCGTCTGGTCGCGGTGTTCGGTGCCGGGGGCGAGCGCGACCGCGGCAAGCGGCCGCTGATGGGAGCGGTCGCTTCGCGGCACGCTGACGCGATTACGGTGACGAGCGACAACCCGCGCGGCGAGGACCCCGCCGCCATCATCGCCGAGATCACCGCGGCTATCCCGGTTGCGCACGAAGCGATCGAAGATCGCCGGACGGCGATCGCCCGCACCATCGCCTCGGCGAGCGCCGATGACGTCGTGCTCATCGCGGGCAAGGGTCACGAAACCTACCAGGAGATCGCCGGCCGGCGACTGCCTTTCTCCGATGCGCTCGAAGCCGAAGAAGCGCTCGCGCGATGGAGCCGATGATGAGCCTGCGCGAAGCCGCGACCGCGATCGGCGCGCGCGTCATCGGTGAGGATGTCCGCTTCGATTCCGTGTCGACCGACAGCCGCACGCTCCAGCGGGGCGCGCTGTTCGTCGCCCTGAACGGGGAGCGCTTCGACGGGCACCGATTCATCGGGGCCGCAAAGGAACGCGGAGCCACCGCAGCGATCGTCCAGGAACCCGGTGCGTCTCGGGGAGAACTGCCGTTTCTCGTCGTTGACAGCTCGCGTTTCGCGCTCGGGCGGCTCGCCGCGCATTGGCGCGGGCTCTTCGACATTCCCCTGGCGGCGGTCGTCGGCTCCAACGGCAAAACGACGGTCAAGGAAATGATCGCGGCGATCCTGCGTGCGCATTTCGGCGAGTCGCACACGCTCGCGAACGAGGGGAACCTCAACAACGACATCGGCCTGCCGTTGACGCTGCTGAAACTGCGCCGGGACCATCGTGCGGCGGTGGTAGAGCTGGGAATGAACCACCCCGGGGAAACCGCCACCCTCGCTGCGATCGCCTCTCCAACCGTCGCGCTCATCAACAACGCTCAGCGCGAACACCAGGAGTTCATGAGGAACGTCGCCGAGGTCGCCCGCGAGCACGGCGCGGTGTTCGCCGCGCTTCGGCCGGACGGCACGGCGGTCGTCAACGCCGATGACGAATTCGCCGATTACTGGCGCGGGCTTCTTGCGGGGAGGCGGATGAGGGACTTCGGCCTCGACAAGCCGGCGCAGGTGAGCGGCCGCCACCGCTTCACGCATTTCGGAAGCGAGATCGAGCTGCACGCGCCCCAGGGCGCGACACGGATCGAGCTGCACGCCGACGGTCGTCATAACGTGCTGAACGCTTGCGCCGCCGCCGCGTGCGCCCTGGCGACGGGTGCAGACCTCGAGGCGGTCGCGCGGGGCCTTGCGGTGTTCCGTCCGGTCGGCGGACGCATGCAGCGCCGGACCACGCTTTCGGGGGCGAAGCTCATCGACGACAGCTACAACGCGAATCCGGATTCGGTACGCGCCGCGATCGAGGTCCTTGCCGCGGAACCCGGCGAGAAATTCCTCCTGCTCGGCGACATGGCCGAGGTGGGTGAACGCGGCGTGGAATTCCACGAGGAGATTGGCCGGTACGCGCGCGAGCGCGGCATAGACCGTCTCTACGCCGCGGGAGCGCTCTCTCGGGCCTGTATCGCTGCCTTCGGAGAAGGCGCCCGACACTTCGCCACCGTGGAGGCCTTGATCACCGCAGCTCAAGGGGAACTCCGGCCACAGACCACGATGCTTGTAAAGGGCTCGCGCTTCATGCGCATGGAGCGGGTCGTCGAGGCCCTGGCCGGTGAGCCATCGTCGGCGGGAAGGCACTAGATGCTGCTCGCTCTTACACAATGGCTCGCCCAGGACGTGCGCGCGTTCAACGTGTTTCAGTACATCACGCTGCGCGCGGTGCTCGCGACGCTCACCGCGCTCGCGATCTCGCTGCTCGCCGGGCCGCTGGTGATCCGCAAGCTCACTGCCTACAAGATCGGCCAAGCGGTGCGCAACGATGGTCCCCAGTCCCACCTCGCCAAGGCGGGCACGCCGACCATGGGCGGCGCGCTCGTGCTGCTCTCCATCCTGATCACCACGCTCTTGTGGGGGGATCTCTCCAACCGCTTCGTCTGGGTCGTGCTCGTGGTCACTTTCGGCTTCGGCGCGATCGGCTGGATCGACGATTACCGAAAAGTCGTGAAGAACAATCCGAAGGGTCTTTCGCCGAAGGCGAAATTCCTCTGGCAATCGCTGATCGGCCTCGTCGCGGCGGTGTATCTCGCCTTCGCTGTATCGGCCCCGAGCACCGCCAAGGTCTTCGACCTGTTCATGGCCTGGGTGGGGAGCGGATTTTCCATGGAGCTGCCGTCGAAGGCCGACCTGATCGTGCCCTTCGCCAAGAACGTCGCCTATCCGCTGGGCGTGTTCGGTTTCATCACGCTCAGCTACTTCGTCATTGTCGGAACCTCGAACGCGGTCAATCTGACCGACGGGCTGGACGGGCTTGCGATCATGCCGGCGGTGATGGTCGCGGGCGGCCTCGCGGTATTCGCGATGGTCCTGGGGCGCGTGGACTACTCCCGCTACCTACTCTTTCCTTACATCCCGGGCGCAGCGGAGCTCACGGTGTTTTGCGGGGCGCTTATCGGTGCGGGCCTGGGCTTTCTCTGGTTCAACGCGTATCCCGCCGACGTCTTCATGGGTGATGTGGGCGCTCTCTCCCTGGGCGCCGCACTCGGCACGGTCGCGGTCATCGTCCGCCAGGAGATCGTGCTTTTCATCATGGGTGGCGTGTTCGTCGCCGAAACGGTTTCGGTGATGCTTCAGGTGCTCTATTTCAAGTGGAGCGGCGGCAAACGCATTTTCCGAATGGCGCCGCTGCATCACCACTACGAGCTCTCCGGATGGAAAGAATCGCAGGTCGTGGTCCGGTTCTGGATCATCACCATGATGCTGGTCCTGTTCGGTCTGTCTACTTTGAAGCTGCGGTGAATTTCGCAGGCAGAAAGGTGCTGGTGCTCGGTTTGGGCGATACGGGTTTGTCGATGGCGAAATGGCTCGCACGGCGGGGCGCGTCGGTGCGCGTCGCCGATACACGCGCGGCCCCGCCGCGGCTCGCGGAGCTCAAGCGCTCGCTACCGTCTGTTCCGGCGAACTGCGGCCCGCTCCGGGACGAAATGTTCGCGGGCATCGACCTTGTCGCCGTCAGCCCGGGCGTGCCGCTCGCAGAGCCTGCGGTGCGGCGTGCGCTCGATGCGGGCATGGAGGTCGTGGGTGACATCGAATTGTTCGCGCAGGCGCTCCCGGAGCGTCGCGCGCGGATCATCGCGGTGACGGGCACCAACGGCAAGAGCACCGTAACCTCCCTCGCCGGCGCGATGGCGAGAGCCGCGGGGGTCGACTGCGAGGTCGCCGGAAACATCGGGCCGCCCGTGCTGGACGCACTCATGCGCCGCGAGGATGCAGGACGCGCCGCGGGCTTGTGGGTGCTGGAGGTCTCGAGCTTCCAGCTCGAGTCGACCGCCTCGCTTGCCGCAGACGCAGCCGCGGTACTCAACGTCACCGAAGACCATCTGGACCGTTACCGCGGCTTCGACGATTACGCTCGCGCCAAGGCGCGGGTCTTCTCAGGCGACGGTATGCAGGTGCTCAACCGCGATGACCCGCGCAGCCTCGCAATGGCGCTGCCCGGCAGGAAAACGAGCACCTTCGGCCTCGACGCCCCACGGCGCGCGGAGGACTGGGGTCTGCTCAAGCGGGACGGCGAGCCTTGGCTCGCGCAAGGTGCAAATGCGCTCCTTGCGTCGCGGGAAATGAAGCTCGCGGGACTGCACAATGCCGCCAACGCGCTCGCCGCGCTCGCGCTGTGCCGCGCGCTCGGTTTGCCGCTCGAGCCCCTGCTTGCGGCGCTGCGCGAGTTCAAGGGGCTCCCGCATCGCGTCGAGCTGATCGGGGAAGCGGACGGGGTGCGCTGGTACGACGATTCCAAGGGCACGAATGTCGGCTCGACCGTTGCGGCGCTCGTCGGGCTCGCGCAGCGCGAAACAAAAGTGGTTCTCATCGCCGGAGGCGACGGCAAGGGGCAGGACTTTTCCCCGCTGAGAGACGCCGTGGAACGCTCGGCGCGCGCACTGGTGCTGATCGGCCGCGACGCGCCCTTGATCGAAGCGGCGGTCGCGGGCGCAGGCGTCCCGATCCGACGCGCGGCATCCGTGGACCAGGCGGTTGCACTGGCTGCGCAAGCGGCGCGCCCGGGCGATGCGGTGCTCCTTTCGCCCGCGTGCGCGAGCTTCGACATGTTCCGTGATTACAGGCACCGGGGAGAAGTGTTTCGCCTTGCGGTGGAAAGAGCCATCGATGCTCCGAAGCATTAGCCCGGGTCGAGCGCCGCTTGCCGAATACGACAGCGGCGTGCTGTGGGCGGCGCTTCTCCTGCTTACATTCGGCATGGTGATGGTGTACTCCTCTTCGATCGCGATGGCCGAGGCGAGCAGGTTCACAGGGGGAAGTTCCACATACTTTCTCCAGCGGCACACGCTGTTTCTCGTCGCGAGCATGTTCGCGGGGATGCTCGCTTTCCAAGTGCCGGTGCGCCTGTGGCAGCGGGCAGCGCCGTGGCTTTTCGTGCTCGGCGTCGCGCTACTCGCCCTGCTGCTCGCTCCCGGGCTGGGCCGGGAAGTGAACGGCGCGCGTCGCTGGCTCTCCCTCGGGCCCGCGAACCTGCAGCCTTCCGAGTTCATGAAGCTGTTCGTCGTTCTCTACGCGGCCGACTACACGGTGCGCAAGCTCGCCCTGATGCACAGCTTCAAGCGGGGCCTTCTCCCGATGTTTGGGGTGATGCTAGTGGTCGGCTGGCTGTTGCTGCGGGAACCCGACTTCGGCGCTTTCGTCGTGATCACGGCGATCGCCACGGGAATCCTGTTCCTCGGCGGCATGAACGGCAAGTGGTTCGGGGGTCTGCTCGTGATGATGGCAGCGGGCTTCGTCGGGCTGGTCCTGTCTTCCCCGTACCGCATGCAACGGATCTTCGGCTTCATGGATCCCTGGTCGGATCCGTTCGGCCGCGGCTACCAGCTTTCGCACGCGCTGATCGCATTCGGCCGCGGAGAATGGTTCGGCGTCGGATTGGGGGCGAGCGTCGAGAAGCTCCTCTATCTCCCGGAAGCGCATACCGACTTCCTGCTCGCGGTGATCGGCGAAGAGCTGGGATTCGTGGGGGTAATCGCGGTAATCGCTCTCTTTTCCTGGCTGGTGCTGCGGGCATTCGCCATCGGCCGCCAAGCGGTGGCCCTAGAGCGCCCGTACCCGGCGCTGGTCGCTCAAGGGATCGGGGTGTGGTTCGGGGTGCAGTCGTTCATCAACATGGGCGTGAACATGGGTGTACTGCCCACCAAGGGCCTCACGCTTCCGTTCATGAGCTTCGGCGGGAGCGGGCTGATGGCGAATTGCCTGGCGCTCGCGGTGCTGATGCGGATCGATTGGGAGAATCGCCAGCTCATGCGCGGAGTCCGTGCATGAGCGGGGCGACGCCATCGTGGCGCGAACCATCATGATCATGGCAGGCGGCACGGGAGGCCATGTTTTTCCCGGTCTCGCGGTGGCCGAACTCCTTCGCCAGTCCGGCTGGCGCGTGGTCTGGCTTGGCGCGAAGACCGGGATGGAAGGGACCCTGGTGCCCAAGCGCGGATACGACATGGCTTGGGTGAGTTTTTCGGGCGTGCGCGGCAGAGGGCCGCTGGCGTTCCTGCTCCTTCCGCTCAGGCTGCTCGTCGCTTTCTGGCAAAGCGCGCGCGCGATCTTCGCGCACCGCCCGGACGTGGTCCTCGGCATGGGCGGCTATATCTCGTTTCCTGGCGGCATGATGGCGGCGCTCCTCGGAAAGCCGCTCGTCGTCCACGAACAGAACGCGATCCCCGGCCTCGCCAACAAGGTGCTCGCCGCAGTCGCCGACCGGGTTCTGTGCGCATTCCCTGGAGCGCTCAAGCGCGCAACCCTGACCGGCAACCCGGTGCGGCCGGAGATCACAGCGATCGCGGCCCCGGAGAGCCGCTACGCCGGGCGCTCGGGCCCGCTTCGCGTGCTCGTTGTCGGCGGGAGCCTCGGCGCCAAGGCCTTCAACGACGTCGTTCCCCGAGCGCTGGCGCTCCTGACTGGCCCGCGGCCGCTCGTGACCCATCAGTCGGGCGCGCAGCATGCCGAGTCGCTGCGGCAGGCCTATTCCTCGGCCGGCGTTCAGGCTAAGACACAGGCTTTCATCGACGACATGGCGGCGGCCTATGCCGAGGCGGACATCGTCGTGTGCCGCGCCGGAGCGACCACGGTCGCGGAGATCGCCGCCGCGGGCGTAGCGAGCGTCCTGGTTCCCTACCCGCACGCGGTGGACGACCACCAGACTGCCAATGCGCGTTTTCTCGCCGACGCGGGCGCCGCGGTACTCGTGCCACAAAGCGAGCTCAGCGCCGAGCGCCTCGCGGAGGTGCTCGCCGGGTTCGATCGCGTGCGTTTGCGTGACATGGCCAAGCGTGCCCGGTCGCTCGCCCGGCCCGGGGCTGCGTCGGCGGTCGCCATGGCTTGCGCGGACCTTGCCCGATGAAGCACAAGGTCAAGCGAATTCATTTCGTCGGCATCGGCGGTAGTGGAATGAGCGGCATCGCGGAGGTGCTGCTCAACCTGGGCTACAAAGTGAGCGGTTCCGACCTCGCCGCCAATGCGGCGACCGCGCGGCTGGCCGGTCTCGGGGTGAACGTCGTGCTCGGACACAAGGCCGACAACATCGCATCGGCCGACGCAGTGGTCGTGTCCTCGGCGGTGACGCCGGACAACGTCGAGGTCGTCGCGGCGCAGTCAAGACGCATTCCGGTCGTGCCGCGCGCGCTCATGCTCGCCGAGCTCATGCGCCTGAAGCAGGGGATCGCGGTTGCCGGGACCCACGGCAAGACCACCACCACGAGTCTCATCGCGAGCGTGCTCGCCGAAGGCGGGTTGGATCCCACGTTCGTGATCGGTGGAAGGTTGGTGAGCGCCGCCTCCAACGCACGCCTGGGGACCGGAGAGTTCATCGTCGTCGAGGCCGACGAGTCCGACGCCTCCTTCCTTCACCTGCAACCCGTGGCTGCCGTGGTGACCAACATCGACGCCGACCACATGGAGACTTACCAGCACGATTTTTCGCGGCTGAAGCAGGCGTTTGTCGGTTTCCTGCAGAACCTCCCTTTCTACGGCAGCGCCATCCTGTGCGCCGACGACGCCAACGTGCGCGAAATCATGCCCTCGGTTTCGAAGCCGATCGTGACCTACGGGATGCGCGAGGACGCGATGGTTCGGGCAACCGAGATCGTCCCCGGAGACCGCATGCGCTTCAGAGCCTCGCGGGAAGGCGCCGCGCCTCTGGAAATAACGCTCAATCTTCCGGGACGGCACAACGTGCAGAACGCGCTCGCCGCCGTTGCCGTGGCCACCGAGCTCGGCGTTCCGGACGCGGCGATCCGCAGGGCACTCGCCGAGTTCCGCGGCGTCGGCAGGCGCTTCCAACGCTACGGTGAGATCCCCGTGTCGCCGAACGACAAGGCACCAGGGAGTTTCACCCTGGTGGACGACTACGGGCATCACCCGGTCGAGATGCGCGCGACGCTCGACGCCGCGCGCGGCGCTTTTCCAGGTCGGCGCATCGTGCTCGCCTTTCAGCCCCACCGTTATACGCGCACGCGCGATCTGTTCGAGGACTTTGTGAAGGCTCTTTCTGGCGCCGACGCGCTGCTGCTCGCGGAGGTTTATCCGGCGGGCGAGGCGCCGATCGTTGCCGCCGACGGGCGCTCGCTCGCCCGCGCGATCCGCGTTGCGGGCAAGACCGAGCCCGTATTCGTCGAGAGAATCGCCGACATGCCCGATGCCATCCGCAAGATCGTGCGCCCAGGTGACGTCGTGCTGACCATGGGTGCGGGTTCGATCGGCGGCGTGCCTGCAGCGCTCGCCAGGACCGGAAGATGAAGATGACTGAGCCGATCGACCGATCCGGCGTCGCACTGCGCGGTTCCTTGAGGCTGAACGAACCGATGGGGAAGCACGTCAGCTGGCGCGCGGGCGGCGCCGCGGCGCGGGCCTATACCCCGGCCGATCGAGCCGACCTCGCCGCATTCCTCGCGACCCTGCCCAAGGGCGAACCGGTGTGCTTCGTCGGCTTGGGGAGCAATCTGCTCGTGCGCGACGGCGGCTACCGCGGGACGGTCGTCTTGATGCACAGCCCCCAAGGTGCGATGCACGTCGAAGGCGACTTGATTTACGCCGAAGCGAACGTCGCCTGCCCGAAGTTGGCGCGGCTCGCGGCGATGCACAGCTTCGAAGGCGCGGAGTTCCTCGCCGGAGTGCCTGGCACGGTCGGCGGAGCGCTCGCGATGAACGCCGGCTGCTACGGGTCGGAAACCTGGGACGTCGTGGCCAAGGTCCAGACGATATCGCGCGCCGGGAA